>Ga0075028_100000110_pt1 | contig 28681 bp, 29 predicted proteins | sample LitLauG_LLR_2014_FD_71390 | JGI IMG/M metagenome (GOLD analysis project Ga0075028, IMG submission 71390) | Freshwater sediment microbial communities from Pennsylvania, USA - Little Laurel Run_MetaG_LLR_2014 | ecosystem: Environmental > Aquatic > Freshwater > Creek > Sediment | place: USA... | reverse complement strand
GCGCTCCGGCAAGCTGGTCACCCTCCCCGCCGAGCAGGTCTCCCGCACACTCGCCGATGGCCTGCGCACTCAAAGCCTCGGCGAAATCACCTTCGAGCACATCCGCCGCTTCGTCGACGACATCGTCACCGTGAGTGAAGACGAAATTCGCGCTACTATCCGCCGCCTTGCCGGCGACCGCCAACTCACCCCCGAACCCAGCGGCGCCGTCGCCATCGCCGCATTTCTATTCCATCGGAGCGAATTGCCACCCACTACCCGCAACGTCGCCATCCTGAGCGGCGGCAACATCGATCCCCAGTTGCTCGCTGAATTGCGCGGCTAGCCTCATAAGAGTTGTCATTCCGACCGGAGGGAGGAACCTGCTTTTCGTGGCACCTGGCGAGATCGCTTCCCTCAGTTAGAATCGTTAGAAGCAACCGCAGGAACACCGTATGAAAACACGCGTCGCTCTCCTATTCGTTCTCGTCGCCGTCTTCGCCCTCCCCGCCCTCGCCGCCAACTTCGAACGCGGCGTCATGGTGCGCGTCGCCAACATCTACATCGCTCCCGACGCCAAGTCCGCCAAGCTCGGCGAGGTCGAACGCGGTCGCGAGGTCGTCACCTGGGAAACCAGCCAGCAGTGGACCAAGGTCGAAGCCGAAGTCACCGGCGAGAAGACCATCACCGGATGGATCCTGAGCAAAGGCATCATCCTAAAATCCACGCCCAACGGCGACCAGATCATTTACGGTGAAGCCGTTGACTCCGAAGACCAAGCCAGCCGCCGCCGTGGCCGCCGCGGCGCCGCGCAGGACGCCATGCGCCTCTACTACCGCATGGCCGAATACTTCCCCAATTCTCCACTTGCTGGAGAATCCTTGTACCGCGCCGCCGACATCCGCTGGCAACTCGACAAGGAAGACATCTTCACGCGTCCCTCCTCGAAGGAGCGTGATCCCTACCTGCGCCAGTCGATCGATGATGAGTGGATGAAGCAAGTCATGAAGAAATTCCCCAACACCAAGTGGGCCGACCTGGCATCCTTCCATCTCATCGACAACAAGCTCTGCGGCGACTGGCAGGGTTTATCGAAGTGTCCGGAAAAGGAAGCCGACATCTACGAGAAGTTCGCCAACGAACACCCGCAGTTCAACACCGCGGCAGAAGCCTTGTACGATGCGGCTTGGCGCCGCGCGGCGCTGATCGAAATCTACAAGACAGAAGAACAACCCAAGAAATCAGACGAGTCCCGCTCTCGCGGCATGGCGCTTTGTAAGGCGATCCTCGACAAATACGCCCAGTCCGACTGGGCTCCCCGCGCCCGCCGCCTGCTCTATCTCATGGAACAGAACATCCCCACCTTCGGCAACGAAACCGACTAAGGTTAGTGGAGGCATGGGCGTCCTCGCCCGTGCGGCTGCCGTTTGACCAGGGTCGACCCTTCACCTCGGCCGCGTTTCAAATCCACAACCCTTCCACAACTTATCCCAGAACCAGATCCCATACGCCGCCGCGTTCGGCAATCGGTACCCCAATTGATGTGCCAGCATAATAATCTGCCCTCGATGGTGCGCGCCGTGCGCAAACATGTAGCAGAACATCGTGGCCCCCGCCGGCCAGGTCCGTGTCCAGCTGCCGCGCGAGAACTTCGTCACCCGCCGCTTCTTTCCGCCCATCAGAGCGTCCTTCAGCATCTCAAGGCAGCACGCCGCGCTCTTGCGATGCGCCGCACTCGCCTGCTTGCTCGTGCAACGCTTCGGATCCAGCGCCGCCGGACACTTCAGATGCGGCGCAGAATCCCTGATCCACACCAGCCGGCTGTTGTGCAGGTGCGCGAAGATCGCAGCAATCGTCCGGCCCTCAGAGCTTTTCTGTCCCGGCAGCTTCGCCCGCCACGCCAGCCGGTCCAGATTTGTCAGCAGCAACTGGTTCATGCGGTCGTTGGTCGCATAGGTTTCAAGCAAAACCTCTCGGACATCAGCTTCCGATACAGCGGACTTTCGCGGCATATGCGTCTCCGGCACGTCAGCCTACCGCGAGGTGCGCCAGTCATCAACCCCGAAAAGGTTCGAACAAACAACACGGAGTCTTCCGACGAACGTTCCCGCTGCCGACTGCCTTCGTGCCCTCGTGGTTGTCGCTCTCGGGAAGTTGGGGCACCACGACGCTTATCGCCAGCCAGAGCACCCGTCCTCGCACTCTGCTATCCTCTTCCCTTCCGCCTGATGGAGGATGTCATGCTGGGTAAACTGCTCCCCGTTGTCCTGCTTTCCGTCGCTGCCGGCGCACAATCTGCCACTCATTTCGACGGCAAGTCCTGGTGGGACACCGTCAAGGTTCTGGCCGACGACCGTTTCGCTGGCCGCGAAACCGGCAGCCGCGGCGAACAGCAAGCGCAGGCCTACATCGTCGACCAGCTCAAGGCAATTGGCATCCAGCCCGCCGGATCGAACGGCTATTACCAGCCCGTCAAGTTCATTCAGCGTGTCCTCATCGAAAAAGATTCCAGCCTCTCTCTGGTTCGTGACGGGAAAGTTCGCCCGCTCACACTCGGCAACGAAGCCTTCTTCGGCACGCGCATCGATCTCGCCCCCAAAGTGGACGCGCCCCTCGTCTTTGTCGGTTACGGCCTCAACGTCCCGGAGAAAAATTACAACGATTTCGCCGGACTCGACGTCAAAGGCAAGATCGCCGTCATCCTCTCCGGTTCCCCCGCTGAGATCCCTGGTCCGCTGGCCTCGCATTACCAGACCGGAGCCGAACGCTGGAAGACGCTCAAAGCCGCAGGCGCAATCGGTGCTGTCACCATTCCCAATCCCGCCTCCATGGATATCCCCTGGTCGCGCATGTCACTCAACCGCACCCACCCCAGCATGGACCTCGCTGGTCCCGAGTTCGATGAAACCTCGGGCGAGCAGATCACCGCGATCATCAACCCGGCCCACGCCGAAATGCTCTTTGAAGGAACAGGCCACAGGTTTGAGGAAATCGCCGCCCTCGCCAAAGATCGCAAGCCGCTGCCCCGCTTTGCGCTGCCGTTTTCCCTGCGCGCCACCGCTCGCATGGAAAAACGAGAGATCGAATCCACAAACATCGTGGCCGCCTTGCCCGGCACGGATTCCAAACTGAAGAAGGAATACGTGGTCCTCTCGGCGCACATTGATCACATTGGCGTGGGAGAACCCATTAATGGCGACCGCATCTACAACGGAGCCATGGACAACGGCTCCGGCAGCGCGCTCGTGCTCGATCTCGCGCGTTCGCTCGCGAAAGAGAAGTTGCCGAGGTCGGTGCTGTTCCTCTGGATTACCGGAGAAGAAAAAGGCCTTCTCGGCTCGAAGTACTTCGCCCGGCACCCGACCGTGCACGCCAATTCTCTCGTTGCTGACCTCAACACCGATATGTTCCTGCCCATCGTGCCGCTGAAAGTGCTCACCATCTACGGACTCGCGGAATCCGATCTTGGCGATCGCGCCTCCGCCGCGGCCAAGTCGCTCGGCATCGCCGTGCAGGCTGATCCCGAACCGGTGCGCAACCTGTTCATCCGCAGCGACCAGTACAACTTCATCCGTCACGGCGTCCCGTCGCTCGCCATGAAAGTCGGCTTCGAGCCCGGCTCTCCCGAGCAGCAGATCTTCAAAGACTGGCTGACGAAGAACTACCACGCACCCTCCGACGACGCGAATCAGCACGTCGACCTCTCCGCCGCCACCGGCTTCGAAGAAGTCATGCGCGCCCTGACCGTCGAAGTCGCCACCAACCCGCAGCGCCCCGAATGGAAGCCCGACAGCTTCTTCCGCCGCTACGCCAGCAAGAGATAACCGACTGTGTGGGATCGGGCCGGTGTGGCCACGGGCCGGAGTGGGAGGGGCGTCCTCGCCCGCCCGTTCGAGTCGAAGACTCGACTATTTGTGCTCAGCACCCACGTTCCAATAATGTAACGCAGACAGCCGCTCCATTTCTGTTCCCGACTTAGAACTATTCGTCAGCCGCTAACGCCAATTGACAATCCAGCGAAATGAGACTAGGCTCCCTGTAGAGCGAATCTGGCCTGTCCCTCTTTCAGGTTCTCTGAGCTAAGTCAGCCCATCTGAAGCTTTCTTCCTTAGAATGCCCATCAATCGCGGAGCACCAATGCGTCCAGAACGCACGCTCCCGCAGAAAGTGGCCTCGACGAGAGGCTGATGGCCGGTAATCCACGAAAGCAGAGGGGACGAACAACAATGCTTACCAGAGCTATAAAGTGGACTGCGATCGCGGCCTTGATCGGAGGCGCGCTCTCCCGCTCCTCACCATACCTTGCACCCGTCCTCCAGTTCGTTGTCACGGCGGCAGCTGTGGTTGTTCTCACACAGGCTGCGACCACACGCCGGTACCTGTGGGTCGCCCTGTTTCTGGCGGTTGCGTGTGTGTTCAACCCCTTCTTTCCCGTCCCACTCTACCGCTATGTTTTTGGCGTGGCGACCATGCTCTCGCTGCTGTTGTTCTTCTTCTCTCTGGAGCTGCTGAAGCCACAACATCGGCTCTCAATTGCTTCAATCACCGATCGCATGCCGGGAAGCGAATCCTTGTAAGGCCGAACAGCGCTCGACTACGTCGTCCCGCGCTCGATCATTTCCGGCATAAAGACTTCCGGGCAGGTGCTCTCATGACAGACAAACAGGCCGGTATCTGCGCCAGGCTGATGCGCTTGGGCTTCGCGCAACAATGCCAGATGCGACTGTACGGACAGGAATTCGAGTTGCTCAGCGACCCCATCGTCATGGCCGACGGTCTGATCTTCGTGGACGCCATTGAGAAGAAGTCACGCCAGCCCCGCCGTGTCCGCATCCCCCTAACCATGGTAAATCGCGCCGGTGGTCCAGCCCTGTTCCAATCGTAGCCGCGGCGGGACCCGCAGGCCGCAAAAGCATCCCAATCGCTATTGAACCCGAGTGCCCCCACCGCTAGCATAGCGCCGCGTCTTTCATTTTTGATTCAGAACGCCAAGGAACGGACATGAAACCCTTGCTCGCAATTCTGCTATCGCCATGCAGTGTGACAAGAACGACTACCGCGGAGTAATCGCCGGACTCGAGGGCGTGACCGGCAAGAAGGCCGTCAACTCCGACGCTATGACGGTGAAAAACTAGAACGTCGCCTCGCGTGGCCCAAGCCTAGGTTCTGATCTCGCCGGGCGGCCCCAACGGACTCTCGGAAGTGCCCCGTCCAAGCTCCGCTTGGACGGGTGTGTTCATTCATCACAGCGTTCAAGGTTGGTGCCAACCTAAAATTCTGCCGTAACGCAAATCTCCCGTGTCGATCGGAGAGGTATATGCCAGATCACCTTGCATCGCTCGAAACCATCGAAGATTTCCTGGCTCAGAAACGCATCGCGCTTGCGGGCATCTCGCGCGATCCGGCCAGTGACAGCGCGAGACTATTCGAAGAGCTCTGCCGCCGTGGCTACGACATTGTCCCGGTAAATCCCAACACGACGGAGGTACACGGCCGCCGTTGCTTCGCGCGCGTGCAGGACATCCAGCCCCCCGTCGAGGCCGCGCTGCTGATGACCACCCCGGATGTCACTGAGAAAGTTGTGAACGACTGCGCCGAGATGGGCATCCGGCGCGTCTGGATGTACCGTGGCGCGGGCAAAGGCTCCGTCAGCGCGAAAGCCGTCGAGTTCTGCCGCGAGCGAGGGATGCAGGTGATTCCGGGCCAGTGTCCGTTCATGTTTCTGTCCGGCACGGCGGGCGTCCATCGCTTTCACGGCTTCCTCCGCAAGATCATGGGCAGCTATCCGCGGCGCACTCGCACGTCAAACTAAAGACGCGGCCTAGGCCAGGCAGAACCGGGTCTGTCCAGTCAATTCGGACATGGCCCAGCCGGACTGAAAGGCAACATGACTGACGCATCCCCCGCCAACGAATTCGGAGTTTACGCGTGTCCTGCGTGCAGACGTCTCTTGCGCCGAGAAGAGGGTACGCTCCACTGTCCCACCTGTTCTAAAGCCTATCCAATTACGGGCGGCATCCCCGACTTTATTCTTGAAGAACTATCCCGCAGTGTGGATCCCGTGCTAAGGCGAATGCGCGTCATCGATCGGATGGCCGGCATTTACGAGACGAAGCTGTGGTATCCGATCGTTCTGAATCTGTACTGCGGGTTTCGCAGCCCGTCTTTTGCCGAGCTGATCCGTACCGTGACTGCGAAAGTGCGATCGACTCAAGGTCGCCTACTCGACGTCGCCTGCGGCCCGGGCACCTACGGCCGGCGCGTCGCCTCACCGTCGAAGGAAGTGTTCGGAATCGACGTGTCCATGGGGATGCTTCGGCAAGGTGCCGCCTACGTTGCCGAGGAAGGCACTCCCAACGTGCATTTCGCCCGGGCAAGAGTGGAGGCGCTTCCCTTCGAAGACGGCTTTTTCGATGCCGTTCTCTGTTGCGGCTCGCTTCATCTCTTTGCGGATACTGTGATTGCTCTGCGCGAAATGTCCCGGGTCATGAAGCCAGAAGCAATTCTCTCCGTTTTTACTTTCACCACCGGGCGCGGCGGTATTCTAAGATTTCATCGTGTGCGGGAGTGGAGTCGCAGGCGTCACGGCCTTCATGTATTCAATCTTTCTGAGATGGAGCAGTACTTGACCGTCTCAGGCTTTACGGACTTCCAGCCGCAGGTATTGGGCTCGACTCTGACATTCAGCGCTCGCAAGCAAGTGGCCTGATGGCTGTCGCGAGGCGGCACCGGAGAAGACCACCGCACGATGGTCTGCGATGGGAAAGCCGAAACCTGGGAGAGGAAGTAAGATGAACTTCGTTAACTGCTACGAGGATGTCAGTCGTGCCGGCGCCTACGCCACGCTCGAGTTTGCAAACACATACTATCTCGCCTACCGTGACCTGCCCGCGATTTTCGCCGAGTATGTAACAGGAACGCGAGCCCTTGACTTCGGTTGTGGCACCGGCCGCTCCACCCGGTTCCTGCAGAAACTCGGTTTTAAGGCGACGGGAGTTGATATCTCAGACGACATGCTGCGCGTCGCGCGCAGCATCGATCCTCTCGGCGACTACCATCTCCTGCCCGGCGACAACTTCAACGAACTTGAAATTGGCTCTTTCGACCTCCTGCTCTCCGCTTTCACCTTCGACAACATTCCGGGAACGATGAAGACAAGAATCTTTTCCGGCCTGGCAGAACTGCTGACGCCGACTGGAACTATTGTCAGCCTGGTCTCCTCACCCGAAATCTACACGCACGAATGGGCGTCCTTTACGACAAAGGATTTCCCGGAAAACGCCGCCGCTCGCAGCGGGGACGTGGTACGCATCATCGTGACCGACCACCAGGATCGGAGGCCCGTAGAAGATATCCTCTGTACCGACGAATCGTATCGAGCGGCGTATCGAGAAGCGGGATTGCAAACCATCCTGTTCCTCAAGCCGCTGGCCCAAGGTGACGAGCAATACGCGTGGGTCAATGAAACGAAGATTGCGCCCTGGGTGATTTACGTGCTGAAACGAGTGCCGTAGTTCGACAGTGCGGCAGGGAGAGCGGACCGCTGTTTGCCGAACGATTCGAACCCAGCCAGCAGATACGCTCCGTCCAAGCAGAGTTTTGGACGGCCACCGTAACCCTAATGCGCGTGCAGGTACCCGATGCCCACCCGCATGTGATTCAGTAAGGCCATGGAGAAAGCCTCTGCCAGGGTGAGAGCCAGCAGCGGATGCGCCGCTGCGGGTAAGTAAAGGCTGCGATACCGGCGAAACATTTCACAGAACAGAAGTCCGCCCGCAAACGTCGCAAACGTCAGCACCGGACTGGGAAGATGGGCTAGCGAAAACAGCGCAGCTGCGGCGACAACTGCTCGACGTCCGTTGCCCAGCGCTTGTTCCAGATGGAGAAAGAAAAACGATTGCAGCAAGAACTCCTGCGCCACAGTCCAAGCCGCATACAACGCAGGATGGCCCACTGGCGGCCAGGCCGGACGGCGTGGATCCCAGGACCCTGTCCACCATCCCACCAGCAACAGCCCGGCGGCTAAACCGAGCGTAACCAGCAGAGTTCCCGAAACGCTCCCCGGCGGCGGCAGTCGAAATCCGAGTTCCTCCCGCAAAGGTCTTTTCCGAAAGACGAAGAACAGCACGCTGCCCAGTGCGGCAAGAGTCCACACGAGCTGTGTCCGATGCTCGGTCCAGAGCGCCGCTTCGATCAGGAAGAAGACGACGGCGACCTCGCCCGCGGCAGAACTTCTCGTTCGGCCGGCCGGTCCGTGAGCACTGTTAAGTAAACCGCTCGTGTGCGATCTCCGGGAGACGACGCTGGCAACCAATTCCCTCTTTACGCTTCTGTGCCTACCTTATTCTATGCGCGCGGCTCACCTCTCGCGGTTTTTCGAAGGGGAGACGCCTCTGCAGCCAACCGCATCCCCGCCGTTCAGTCCTTCACAACCGGCTCCTGTCCAGCACCGCTGCAACTTCGGCTGCCACCTGCTCTCGCAGGCTCGGCGGCTCTAACACCTCGACGCGCGACCCGAGGCCGAGGACCATGAACAACGCTTCCTTCTCATGGTCGAAGCGGACGCGCAAGGTGACCCAGTCATCGCCGCCTTTCGACGCACCTGAGCTGCTTTCCTCGCGCACACTGGCGATGTGCCAGGTCTGCATCCATGCCGCCGCCCTGGGTTCCAGATGCAAAACAGTCTCGTACGGCCGCCAGCCTTCGCGGAACTGTTCCGTCGACGACTTCCAATAGACCGCCAGATCGAAGCCGGCGGGTCGCTTGGCCTCCTGTTCGAGCAGTTTGGCCCGCTCAATCCGCGAGACGCGGAAGGTGCGCAGGCCGCGCTGCGTGTTCGCTACCAGGTACCACGTGCTGCCCTTGGCGACCAGCCCCAGCGGGTCAACTCGGCGCGGCGCAATGGCGCCACGCTCTCCCGGCTTGCGGTAGTGGAGAAGCAGCCGGCGATCCCGCGCCACCGCGTCCTGCACCACCGGCAGCAGCGAGAGATCTTCGGTGGTGCCGCGCCACGCTGCCGTATCCACGTGCAAACGCTGTCGGATGCTGGCGGCCTTTTCCCGCATCGGCTGGGGCAAGGCAGCCACAAGTTTGCCCAGCGCGCGTTCCGCTGCGCCGGAGAGACGCGCATCCCCGAGCAGCCGCGGTTGCGACATGAGCAGCGCGCGCAGTTCGGACTCATCCAGCCCCGGAACTTCTGTGCGCCAATGCTCGTCCAGTTGCCATCCGCCACGCGCGCCGCGCAAGGCGAATATGGGAATGCCCGCCGCGCTGAGCGCCTCCATGTCCCGATGCACGGTACGCGTGGAAATCTCGAGCCGCGCGGCGATCTCGCGCCCCGACATACGGCGATGCGATTGCAGCAACAGGATTTCGGACAGCAGACGGTCAGCACGCATGCCGGGGGCACCTTCACCAAAATATAATCCGTAATTATGACATTGGATGTCATATATCGGGAAATACTCTGCTTCCTGAGACCGGAGCTACTGCTCCGATAGTGAAGGAGACACCCAATGAAGATGAGCGAATTGTTTGCGGCGGAACTGGACCGTGAGGCCGAGGCAACGCGGCGTGTGCTGGAACGTGTGCCGGAAGGACGCGATGACTGGCAGCCGCATCCGAAATCGATGACGCTGGGCACGCTGGCCCGGCTGGTCGCCAGCATGCCTTCGTGGATCCCGATGGTGATCGAGATGGACGAACTCGATATCGCGCCCGAAGGCGGCAAGAGGAACGACAGCCCGAAATACAACACGGTGAAGGACCTGGTGAAGGCTCACGACGAGGCCGTCGCCAAGGCCAAGGCAGTGCTGAAGACTGTGAGCGAAGACCACCTGCTGAAGATCTGGAAGCTGAAGGCCGGAGGCGCGGTGATGGACGAGAAGCCGCGGCACATCATGATCCGCGATAGTGTCCTGAACCATCTGGCGCATCACCGCGGACAGCTGACCGTATACCTGCGCCTGAATGAAGCCAAGGTCCCGCCGGTGTACGGTCCGACGGCGGACGAACAATAGCGGCTGACTTGATCACCGTGTCGGTCGGGTGCCGGGAGTTTGCCGGGTGCCCCACTCATTCGCGCCTTTTGCGAATGAGTGGGCCCTGTCACACGGACACCGGGCCGTTCATCACATCCACGCTCTCGGTTTTCTGTCTATCCTTGCCCGCGTGATGTCGGGTGCCTCGAAGTGGGAGGATTCTCTGAATCAGGCCGTCACTGCCGAGAGCAGGTCTTTGGGATCGGCGTTGTCGCCGAACGTCTGGCTGATGTGTACGTAGAGATCGCGATTTCCCGGCGCGAAGACGAAGCTGGCGCCGAGCTGGAATGGATCTTTGCCCAGCCGATGCTGCCGATGCCCGGCAGCCTTGGCCCGGGCTCGTGCTTTGGAGTTGTCGCTGCGGAAGATGTGGAACAGATTTCCTGACTTCAACTCGGCAGCCTTGTAAGCTTGTCGACCGGCGTCGACCAGCAGGGGAAAGTGGATGCCTGTTTCCTCGCGAAACATACGGGCGTAGTTCATATCGCCCAGACCGACTGCAGCCAGCGTGGCTCCAGCCTGCTTGAATTGTTGCTCGTGCGCGCGCAACTGCGCGACATGCTCGCGGCAGAAAATTCAGCCGTAGTGCCGCAGGAAGACCACCACGGCGGGACTCTTTTCCCAAAGTGAGCCCAAACGGATTTCCCCGCCGCCCGCCTCGGGCAGTACGACATTCGCGAGTCTTGCGCTGATGGATTCGGACATTAGGTCTTAATGTTATCCGAAGGGGCGCGGGGTGCTCCACTGCTTCGTGCCGTTTGCAGATAAGTGGCTAGGTCATGGTGACACCGGGCCAGGCGCGGCTTTAGGTTCCGGAGATCAGGGCCACCCGCCTCCACCGGGCTCCGCCTCGAGTCTGTTCTAAAGCGTGAATGCCTGTTACGATCGGCTCGAATGGCTACCTATCTTCCCGATACAAATGTGCTGATTGACTTTGGAAGAGACCCTGCCGTTAAGGCCAAGCTGGAAAATGCCAGCGCCGACGGTGTGGAGTTCGTGATTGCCCCGCCCACGCTGACGGAGCTATCCATCGGCGTAGTTAAAGGCGGGGCCGCGTGCTTCGCCGGGAACAGGGATGTGTTCAGGTGGCTTCGCGACCAGGCGGACTCTATACTGCCACTTCCGAAGCGGTTCATGGCCGGGGTTCTCAACTCACCAATAAAGTTGGGGCCGGTGAAGACCCACCATCAGGTGGAGCGCCTCAGCCTGGTCGCCGACTCCAACTCGTTCGACGAGTTCCTCCAGCGCAAAGACGCCAAGGACAGCTCTTGGAGCGATATAGAAAAGAGCGTGGAGATCCACAATCAAGTACTCGACAAAGAGTTCGATGCACTGAAGAAGCTGGCAAAGCTCCCCCCAGGGTCGTTCGACCTTGCCGCCAAGTTCTGCGAGACGTTCGATAGCCCTCGCCCTGACCCAAAGGCTTTCGCTGACCGATTTTCGGCGGCCTTGGAATACGCGGAGACGACCATAACGAGGATCAGGGCAGGCGCGAACCCGAGAAAGAACGACCCGGGCAGATTCGGGGACTTCCAGTTGTTCTTCTATCTCGCTGAACCAGAACTACACCTCTTAACGCGGGAGGATTTCTCCACCGACATCCGACACTCGCCGCAGAGGACCCGAATAGTAGGGTTCAATGCCCTCAGTTAGCCCCAAGAATAGGTTTTCCACAGGCTTCCACACGCTGGGACTCTTGACATTCCGCGAAGGTATATCTAGTATATCCCAAGCTCAGGTGACTCTCAGCGAGTAGGAAACCATGCCCAAATCGAAGGACTTCATCTCTATCAGGCTGGACCAAGCGTTGAAGGCGGAGCTTCAGCAGGCGGCCGAGCTGGAGCAGCGGTCACTTTCCAATTTCGGCAGGCTCCTGCTTGAGTACGCCTGGGCAAAATACCTTAAGGCTGGCTCGATACGCGAGCTCATAGTACAGATGCAGCGCGAGGAGGCTAGCCTTGAGAGAAGCGGTGACTAAACTCATGCAGGTACAGGTTACGCAGCGCGAACTAGAGGAGATCTTCGAGCTGGAGCGGGACATCGCCCCTAAGCAGAAGCGTATAGAAGAGCTCAAGCAAGATGTGAAGGCCCTGCTCATCTCCAAGATGCCGGTTGAGCTGGGGCGCTTCGACGCCGTGCTTATAAAGAGAATGCTCCGTCACGTCCCTTGGAGGCAGGGCTTCGTCGAGCGGCTTGGCGAGGCGGCGGCCGAGGCTTTCCGGAAGCGCTTCCCCGCGAGCATGTTCTGCGAGGTGAAGGTAGAGGAGCATGCCGTCCTGCCCCTTTGGAAGGGCGGAGCCCCAGGCCAAGAAGAGGCTAGGGGCTGAGGGGTGGCCTCGAATTGCGTGATCAACTGCCACCTCACTATCTGGAGCTCGTCGCAGATGCCGCGCTGAAGTCGTACTGGCGCCGTAAGGCGTTGTGGACATTTCTCCGACGCTGCGGCGTTGCTGAATCGTTTCTTGGAACGTGGCTGCGGGAGGAGAGCAAACGTGATCTTCTGAATCGACTCTTCCCGAGACTCGAGGGCAGCGACAGTGCTGGCATCCAGCTGATCAACCGGATGGCAGACTCGCTGATTCAGCAAACCTCGTTCCCTGATCTTGAAGGTTGGGAAGACACCGAACAGAAAAAGAAAGACGCAAGGCAGGCGGTGGCCGCTCTGAAGAAGTACCGTGACTCGCAGCGTCAAGAAGCCGGACAGGAGCGGGATAGAAAAGCTGCACGTCAGCGAGCTGAGGAGATACAGGAAGAGATTCGGCGCCGCACGCAGAATCTCGAAAAGCTTTCCCGCCGACTTACCGAGCTGTCCAAAGAGCTGGGGAAGCAGCAAGCCGGCTACGATTTTCAATCTTGGTTCTACGATGTAGCTGACTACTTTGAACTGGTGAGCCGCAGGCCCTATGTCAGTGGTGGAAGGCAAATCGACGGGTCAATCACGGTGGACGGTACGACCTATCTGGTTGAGCTGAAGTTCACTCGGGAACAGGCGGATTCGCCCGACATCGACTCGCTCCACAAGAAGGTGATCAGTAAAGCGGACAACACTATGGGGATCATGATCTCCATTTCCGGGTATTCGTCGACAGCGATCAAAGAAGCGTCGGGTCCTAAGACGCCGCTCCTTCTTCTCGACCACAATCACATCTTCTTACTTCTTGGGGGTTCAATCACTCTTGAGGAGTTAGTCTGCAGGGTAAGACGCCATTCGTCGCAAACGGGGGAAGCATACTTGCCTACCGGTCAGCTCTAGCGGGGATTGTCTGTGCCGGGGTGCCCATCACACGGACACCGGGCCGTTCATCACATCCACGCTCTCGGCTTTCTGTTTATCCTCGGTCCCCGTGACGCAAGGCCTCCACCGTTTCTACGGCCACAACGATCTGCACTACATCACCTGCAGTTGTCACGACCGCCGCCCGCATCTCGGCACCGCCCTCCGTCGCGACCTGTTCCTCGAAATCCTCGAGGAAACCCGCCGCAAGTATCGCTTCGTTGTTCACGGCTACGTCATCATGCCGGAGCATTTTCATCTGCTGATCACCGAGCCCGACATCGGCGATCCTTCCCTCGTGATGAAAGTCGTCAAACACCGCTTCGCCTGCGCGTGTCGCACTTTTCCCCTCGGGGAGGGTCGGAGTCTCACCATCGCGGACCACGTGACCGGTAGCCACGCGCCCCGCCATGTCTGGCAGCCGCGTTTCTATGATTTCAACGTGTGGACAGAGCATAAGCGCATCGAGAAGCTGCGCTACATTCACCGAAACCCCGTGAATCGCGGACTGGTTGCCGAACCGGAGCAGTGGAGATGGAGCAGTTTCCGCTCCTACCTTTACGGGGAACCGGGCTTGGTGCGAGTGAATTTTCAGGAGTGGCCTTTGGAGATCAAGCGGCGGCGTCCGGTGCGGTGGGGTGAGGCGGAGTGTGACGCTCTCCCACTCATTCGCAAAGTACGCGAATGAGTGGGGCACCCGGCGCTGTCGCATCGTCACCGGACGAGGGCACCGGGTCTAGTGGTGCAACGTTCCTTGTTACCAAAGGGTCTTGGCCATCGCGGCTCAGGTTTGTTGACGGAAGCCGCAACCTTCCGATACGCTGACACATCTGTATGAAGTGGTGGGCCTATGAGTAGTGATCCTCGATTGGAAGCTCTAAAATCGGCACCCCTTGATAGCTGGATTGCCCTGTCCGAAGACGAAACCAGAGTCGTCGCGGTGGGTTCATCCTACGACGAGGCCGTCAAGAAGAGCGAGAGTGCGGGTGTAACGGACCCGGTGTTAGTGAAAACGCCAAAGTCCTGGCATTCGATTGCCGTGTGAACCTGAAAGTCCCATACAAGAAATACCCCGATCCTGAGGCCCATGACGGATTCTTCTACGAGGCCACGATTCCGGTGAGCATCGCCTTGCCCGCGAGGAACTCGCCGCGCTCCAAGCGATTCGACGCCGTGATTGATTCTGGCGCGTCCCAGTGTATTTTCCATGCCAGTATCGGGCGGGCAATCGGCCTCGAGATAGAGAAGGGACGGCCGGTGATCACGAACGGTATTCAGGGGCCGGCTAGAGTCTACGTTCACGATATTTCGCTGTACGCTCCCGGTGGAATTGTGCCAGCCACGGCTGCCTTTTCAGATGAGCTTCCCCTCGCCGGATTGCTTGGTATGGCTGGATTTTTCGAATACTTCAAAATTAGCTTCGATCCGGCAGCGCTTTGTGTCGAACTCGAGCGACTGTACCAGGCCTGATACTCAAACAGTCGACTTGCCCGATCGGTAAGGGAGGCACTCCATCCCCCGCCCGTTTATAATGTTTCCACACAGAACCAGGGGTGCTGAAGCGGGCCTTTAGGCCCTCGCCTCATTTTAAGGAGACGCTCGAAGCGCATGGCAGTCCCTATATCCCAGATGTGGACGGTGGCCAGCTACGTCCTGCGGCAGCGCATTGCCGGACGCAAGCGCTATCCGCTCGTGCTCATGCTCGAGCCTCTGTTCCGCTGCAACCTGGCCTGCGCCGGATGTGGCAAGATCCAGTATCCCGCCCACATCCTGAAGCAGCACCTCACGCCCGAAGAATGCTTCAAGGCGGTGGAGGAGTGCGGCGCCCCCATGGTCTCCATTCCGGGCGGCGAGCCGCTGCTGCATCCGGAAATTGACAAGATTGTCGAAGGCCTGGTGGCGCGCAAGAAATACATTTACCTGTGCACCAACGCGCTGCTGCTCAAGCAGAAGATTGATCTGTTCAAGCCGAGCAAGTACCTGACCTTCTCTGTGCACATGGACGGCCAGCGCGAGCACCACGACTTCTCCGTGTGCCTGGAGGGCGGCTACGACATGGCGCTTGCCGGGATTAAGGAAGCGGTCGCGCGCGGATTCCGCGTTACGACGAACACCACGCTGTTCGATGGCGCGGACGCGAACAGCGTGCGCGGGTTCTTTGACGAGATGATGGCGCTCGGCGTCGAGGGCATGATGGTTTCGCCGGGCTACTCCTACGACAAGGCGCCCGACCAGCAGCATTTCCTCGGCCGCGCCCGCACCCGCCACCTGTTCCGCGCGATTTTGTCGAATCGCAAGAAAGACTGGCGCTTCAACATGTCGCCGCTGTTTCTCGAATTCCTCATGGGCAAGCGCGACTACCGCTGCACCCCCTGGGGCATGCCCACGTTCAACCTTTTCGGCTGGCAGAAGCCTTGTTACCTGCTGCAGGATGGCTACGCCGACACCTTCGCCGAGTTGATGGATGCGACGGCGTGGGAAGACTACGGGACGGAGTCAGGCAACCCGAAGTGCGCCAACTGCATGGTGCACAGCGGATACGAAGCGTCGGCGGTGCACGATAATTTTGGGTCGCTACGCGGGTTTTTGGCGACGGTGCGGGCGACGTTTGCGAAGTATCCGGACCGCGGGGCGCTCGAGTTGCTGCGCGAGCCGGTGAAGCCGGTGCACGCGCATAATCCGCTGGTGCAGATTGCGAACGGCGCCGCGGAGCTTGAGGAAACCAGCGCGTGAGCGGTGCCAATCCTACTATGCTTGATCCGAAACAACGCCTGACCGTGGATCCCAACTCCCTCGAAGTCGTCAAAGGATTCGAACGCGACCACGTGGAAGGCTCCGTGCCGCAGCTCGCGAGCGAAGAAGACCTGCGTAATGCGCTTGAAAGCGCTTTCAGCTACCGCGGGGACGTGACTATCACTCGCAAGGACGGCTCGCAGCTTGAAGGCTACATCTTCGACCGGCGCACCGCGGCAACGCTCGACGACTCGCGCGTGCGTATCATTCCCAAGAACGAACGGACTAAAGTCGAAGTCGCTTACTCCGAGATTGCCGCCTTAGCGTTCACCGGCCGTGATATGGCCGCGGGCAAGAGCTGGGAAACCTGGGTCAAGAACTACTGGGAAAAACGCGCGGCCGGCGAAAAGAACATTGGGCTGAAGCCCGAGTCGCTGGAAGAGTAAGCGTGCACGGGCGAGGACGCCCGTGCCTCCAACCGTTTTGTCATTCCGAGCGAAGCGAGGAATCCCTACCCTTACCAATCCGCCGCGCACGATCTCGTAACGACGAATAGGGATGCTTCGCTGCGCTCAGCATGACAATGTGCGAGACATGACGCAGCAGATCAGTGCGTCTGAATCTTCTGCGCCAACTCTGCTCGCGGCACCGAGACTTGCTCGCCGCTCGTCAGATTCTTCAGGGCGAAGCCGTCTGCTTTCACTTCGTTCTCGCCCACGATGAGGATGTAGCGCGCACCCACGCGGTCGGCGGCTTCAAACGATTTCTTCAGGCGGAAGCCCTCCTCGCCGAGTTCGACCACCAGATCATGCCGCCGCAGCTCGCGCGCGAGCTTTGCGGCTTCGCGGTTCATCCCAGCGCCGAGCGGAGCGACGTAGACATCGGGCTTGCGCACCAGCGACTCGGCCGATTCTTTTAGTGACAGCACGACGCGGTCTTCCCCGATGGCGAAGCCGATGCCGGGCGCGGGCGGCCCGCCAAGCGCCTCTGACAATCCGTCGTAGCGACCGCCGCCGAGGATGGCGTTCTGTGCGCCCAGCGAGCCGTGTGTGAACTCAAACGCCGTCTTCGTGTAGTAATCGAGTCCGCGCACCAGGCGATCGTTCAGGACGAACGGCACGCCGGTGGCGGTGAGGATCTCCTGCACGGCGGTGAAGTGGCGGCGGCAGTCTTCATCGAGAAACTGGCTCATACGAGGGAGCTTCTCGATGATGGGCTGATCCTCGGGAACTTTGCAGTCGAACACGCGCAGAGGATTGGTGAAGGCGCGGCGCTGGCAGTCGGCGCACATCTTGTCCACTTGCCCGGCGAGCGCTTGGCGCAGCGCTTCGTTGAACACGGGACGGTCTTTCGCGCAGCCGACGGAATTCAGTTCGAGCGTCCAGCCCTCGATGCCCAGTCGGTCTAGCAGCGTGGCCAGCATCTCCAGCACTTCCGCATCGCGCGCCGGAGACTCGCTCCCCGTCGCGGGCGGGCCAATCACCTCGGCGCCGATCTGGTAGAACTGCCGGTAGCGTCCTTTCTGCGGACGCTCGCGGCGGAACTGCGGCCCGATGTAGTAAAGCTTCTGCAGGCCGCGGTCGCCGAGCTTGTGCTCGATGTAGGCGCGCACGACGCCAGCGGTGTTCTCAGGGCGGAGGGTGAGGGGCCGGAGGTCGCCAGCTATAGGTATCTCGATCAGTTCGATTCCGTCTGGCAGGGTGCTGATTCTTGGATCTCCAGTTTTACTGCGCTGCCGGTCAGGGATCAGTAACGTCAGCTTGGGCTCGACATTAGGTGCGGCTCGAGCCGCGGGCATGCTCTTCCACCCCGACTCAAGACTTCGGAGAACCGCACGTGCGGAGGCGTCGTCTTGCATAGCGAAGACGATGATGTTCGGCGTTGCTCCTTCTATGTATATATCTGCCGAATCCGTTCCTAACTGTCGCCCAAACTCGACCTGATTTGGGTCACATCCCTGTCCTTGTTTTCTGAGGGCTCTATTGCGAACCCACCATGCTCGCAACAGCTGTTCCTTAGGTTGGTCGCCATCGAACCACGTATACATTTCTTTCGAAACGATGTCGGTTTCTTCGCCCACGCCACGGGCGAAGAGTGACGTTTCCTCGAAGATAGGCGTGCGGATCTCGTGGAAGTTATAGGCGCGGAAGACGTCGCGCACGGCAGCTTCGACAAAGTTCCACAGCGCCGTGTCGGGTGGGTAGAGATCGCGGGTTCCTCGAACGGCTCTGATCATGGGTTAGATATCAGCTCTCGGCTTTCAGTTTGTCATGCTGAGCGCAGCGAAGCATCCCTATTTGCCGCCAGTCTGCTCGGGAATAGGGATTCCTCGCTTCGCTCGGAATGACAAGGGTAAAGGTAAGCGCTCTTGAACGGATTGCTACTTCGCTTCTTTCAAGTACTGGTCCTTGTATCCCAAGTAATTGGTCGCGTACCGCAAAATCGATTCCTGCTCGCTGGCGTCGAGCTTGCGGCGGAACTTGCCGGGGGAACCCATCCAGAGCGAGCCGGGTTCGACAATCATTTTCTCCGGAATCAGCGTGCCAGCGGCGATGATCGAACCCGAGCCGATGCGCGCTCCGTTCAGGATGACAACGCCCATGCCGATCAGGCACTTATCTTCGACCACGCACCCATGCAGCGTGACCGAATGTCCAACGGTAACCCAGTCGCCTACGTAGACGCCGTACTGCTGCTTCATGCCGTGCAGCACGCTGCAATCCTGAATGTTGGAGTTGGCGCCGATGCGAATGTCGTGCACGTCGCCGCGCACGACGGCGTTCATCCAGACGCTTGCGTTCTCGCCGAGCGTGACGTCGCCAATAATCTGTGCCGACTCGTCCACGTAACAGCCGGGGGCGATTTTCGGCGTCATTCCCTGGTAGGAGCGGATCATGTCTTGTTCCTGCGCGAGCCGCACAGAGCGGCGGGCGCAAGTAATGGAAAAGAATGAAGATATCACGCCGCGGCGGGCGGGCGAAAAGCTGGAACCACAGAGGACACAGAGTTTACAGAGGATTTTGAAGGCCTTGCCCTCCCGCCGTGTTCCTCCGTGCGCGTTCGTGATTCTTGCTTGTCCGAAGCCCCACGATCAAAACCGGAACCACCAAGGGCACGAAGTTACACGAAGGCTTGGCCTTGACCTCCCTTTGTGTACCTTCGTGACCTTTGTGGTGTAAGCCTTTACTCTGTGATCCTCCGTGGCCTCTGTGGTTATTGGTTCTTCCCGGTTATCCTTAGCGCATGCCAAAGAACTGGAAGACAAAGCTGATTCACTCGGACGTGCGTGTCCCCGAGGGTTTTCGATCGTTGTCGACGCCGGTGGAGCGCGGCTCGACGGTGCTGTTCCCGAACGCCGCGGCCGTCAAAGACAGTTGGGATCCCTACAGCACCGGCTACTCCTACGGCCTCTACGGGACGCCGACGGTCCTCGAACTCGCCAGCCGCGTCTGTGAACTCGAAAAGGGTTTCCACACGCTGATCACTCCGGGTGGCCAGCAGGCGATCTCGTTTGTTGACTTGACCTTTCTGAGCGCGGGCGACCACATCCTGGTGCCGGAGAATATCTACGGTCCAAACCGCAAGTTTTCGAGCCAGGTGCTTCGCCGCTTTGGCGTGGAAACCACGTTCTACCGGCCCGACGTGGGCGGCGAGGTCGCATCGCTGTTGCGCGACAACACGCGGTTGGTGTGGTGCGAGAGCCCGGGCTCGATCACCATGGAAGTGCAGGATGTTCCGGCGATCGTCGCCGCCGGGCACCGCGCTGGCGCCATGGTCGCGCTCGACAACACCTGGGCGGCAGGCGTGTATTTCGACGCCTTCGCACACGGCGTGGACATCAGCATGCAGGCCCTGACCAAGTACATCGGCGGGCACAGCGACCTGCTACTGGGCTCGATCACGGTGCACAACGAAGGATTGTGGAAGAAGCTGAGCGCGATGCAGCATGTGCTCGGTTGCGCGGCCTCACCCGATGATTGCAGCCTCGCCCTGCGCGGCATGAAAACACTGGCCGTGCGACTCGCAGCCATTGAGCAAGCCGCACTCGAGATCGCGCGCTGGCTGGCCGAGCGCCCGGAAATTGAACGCGTGCTGCATCCGGCGCTGGAGTCGTGTCCCGGACACGAATTGTGGAAGCGCGACTTCACGGGCTCCGCGGGCGTGTTCTCCCTCGTGTTCCGGCGGGAATTCACGAAGGAACAGGTGCTCAGGTTCGTGGATGCACTGGAGTTGTTCGAGATCGGCTACAGCTGGGGCGGCGTGACGAGCCTCGCCCTGGCCTACGACTTTCACGGCATCCCGCAGCGACCGGACTACGGGCATCGCATTGTGCGGTTGAACATTGGGCTGGAGGATGTGGAGGATCTGAAGGGGGATATTCAGCGGGCGTTGGGGAAGATCAAGTGAAAAGGAACAGAACCCTTGGATTCTTAGGTTGGAACTGGCAGCCGTCCTTACCGCCCGGCTAAACCGAGATGAATCCCGCCGGACCGAGGTTGTGAGCGTATCTGATTGCGACAATCGAGAATTCCCGCTCTGCCCACTCTGCGGGCAACCGCGCGCACGAATCGAAGCAATCTCCCTCACTCTGGCGGTAACCAGTTCGCGATTACGACCAGGGAGCACGGCCTGTCTCAACTGGCCCCAGCCTGGGACAACCTGTCCCAACGACACTTGGTTCACCTCGCCTTTAGGTCGGCCCATCAATAACTTACATACGAATCCATCTGGAACGAAACTTGCCTCTATAAGTCTGTCGCACGGCGCGTAACCTCACGGAGGCCACGAATGAGATTGCGCAGACTAGAGGAAACAACGATGCAACGCGAACAATGCCACATCGCGATCTGGGGAAAAGGGTTCCTGGTGCTGGGCGTGGTAATTCTGACCGCCAGTATGGCCTTTGCCGGCAGCCGAAAACTCTCGCGTGAGTTGGAGAATGCGAAAGCGGACAGCACGGTCGACGTCATCGTGCAATACAAACAGGTGCCGACCGAGGCTCACTATCAGAGGATGAAGGGCAAGGGCGGGCTGGAAAAGGCTCGACTTCACGGTATCAAGGCGGCGGCATTTTCCCTGCCTGCTTCCGCGCTAAAGGACTTGGACGCGGACCCGGACGTAGCGTTTGTTTCGCCAGACCGCCCGGTCGGCAGCACGGCGTCGACCACTGATTTCTACGACACCGCGGTGAACGCTGCCTACGGATGGGGCCTGGGGTACGATGGGACGGGCATTGGCGTTGCCGTCATCGACAGCGGCATCAACACCGCCGGCATGAAAGACCTCAACAAATTCGCCTCGAACACAAAGCGCGTCGTCTACAGCCAGAGCTTCGTGCCCGGCGACAGCTCCACGAGCGATCCCTATGGGCACGGTACTCACGTGGCGGGCATCGTCGCCGGTAACGGATGGAACTCGGCCGGCTCGTCGAACACCATTACCTTTCAGGGAATTGCGCCGAACGCGAACCTGATTAACCTGCGGGTGCTGAATCAGTACGGGTTAGGAACGGATAGCTCAGTCATTGCTGCCATTCAGCAGGCGATCAGCCTTAAGAGCACCTACAACATCAAGGTGATCAACTTGTCGTTAGGCCGTCCGGCGTATGAGAGCTACACACAAGACCCGCTCTGTCAGGCGGTCGAGTCGGCGTGGAAGGCGGGCATCGTGGTGGTGGTAGCCGCCGGCAATATGGGACGCGACAACTCATTCAACAACGGCGGTTATGGCACGATCAATGTTCCGGGAAACGATCCCTACGTCATCACCGTGGGCGCGATGAAGCCAATGGGCACAGGGGACCGCGCCGACGACCTGATCGCAACCTACAGCTCGAAAGGGCCAACACTCGTGGACCATGTCGCGAAGCCGGACCTGGTCGCACCGGGCAACCTGGCAATTTCGGTGTTGCCCAGCAGCAATGCAACGCTGTTTTCCTCACTGACCTCAATACCGACCCAGTACTACACCTCGGGCGGTAGCTCTGCGGCGTCCACCCAATATTTCAAGCTGAGCGGCACGAGCATGGCGTCCCCGGTAGTGAGTGGAGCAGCCGCTCTGATGCTGCAAAAGAATTCGAGCCTCACACCCGACCAGGTGAAGGCACGCCTGATGAAGACGGCCTACAAAACGTTCCCGCGGTACAGTTCCTGGACTGACCCGCTGACTGGAATCACGTACACCGACCAGTATGACCTGTTCACAGTAGGTGCGGGATATGTGGACATCCAAGCGGCCCTGTCGAACACTGACCTAGCCCCTGCGACCGCCGGCAGCGCGCTGTCCCCGACTGTCACGAAAGATGCGAGCGGAAACATCGTCCTGGTGGGCGGTTCCTCGGTGATCTGGGGCGGCTCGGTCGTGTGGGGCAACTCGGTGGTTTGGGGTAACAGCGTCATTTGGGGCAGCAACGTCGCCGGGCAGTCTGTGCTTTGGGGCAACTCGGTGGTTTGGGGCAACAGTTTACTGTCCGGCTACACCGTGCTCTGGGGCAATTCCGTGGTGTGGGGAGCGCAACAGAATGCCGCGGAATCGCTCGCAATCGCACTCAACGGAGAGAACTGATAAGCCTTAACCCACGCGAGGATTAGAGATGACATCTCATCCCAAGATCGCAAGACTCTTCATCGGGCTGATGGCACTGGGCGGGTTACTCTCCCTGAGCTATGGCTCGCTCCAGATGCATCCCTTGCACCACTTCCGCTTCCTGACGATGCTGCTGCTCGCATTGGTCGCCTCTCGGCTCAAATTGAAGCTGCCGGGACTGAACGGGAGCATGTCCGTGAATCTGCCCTTCATCCTGATCGCCGTGGTGGAGTTGAGCCTGTTCGAGGCCCTGATGATTGCGGCGGCCTCCACCTTGGCGCAGTGCTTTCCCAAGGGGGGCGGCAGGCCCAAAGCAGTCCAGACCCTGTTCAATGTGAGCACCGCGGCCGTCGCGGTCGGGCTGGCAGGGCTGATCTTGCATGGCGGGATGCCCCTACCCTCGACCTGGCTTTCGGGCTCGCTGCTGCTATCTTTGACGGCGGCCAGCTACTTCCTCAGTCAGACCCTTCCGGTCGCGACCATCATCTCGCTAACCGAAGGGAGAGGAGTGCGGCGCACATGGTCCAGCATCTTCCACCTGTCGTTCCCCTGTTACGTGCTCAGCGCTGGCGTGACTTCGCTCGTCACCACGGCCAGCCATCGTATCGGTTGGCAGATCCCACTGTTGGTATTGCCGACCATGTACGGCGTCTACTGCTCCTACCGGCTCTACTTTGGTCAAGCCGAGGCGCTAGCTTGCCCGCTCCCTTTGGCGAAGGCAGCGGCGGCCGAGTAAGGTTCGGAGGGCAACACGTACTTTGTTGAAGCCCGAACAGCGTTTCGGTTGAAATCAGTTTGCAGCCTGCGCTTGCGAATCCTGAATAGCAATTGTCATCACCAGTCGAAGGGCTTGTGAGAATGTCTCGTCGCTTCAGGCATATGTCAGGGGCCTAGCGAGTAATCCGAGTCAACCAAAGTGGACTATCCCTCCGCACAACACTTTGGTAGGAAGGAAGAGTCTCCCAGGGTGCTCCCGAGCGCCCGTGGCCTCCGAGTCTCATTTTCCGCTCAGCGGAGGCGGCTGTGCACTCCGGGTTTGGTTCGTCCCTGCGTTTCGCTTTCCTTCTGAATCTACTTTTCAGTCTGGTTTTCCTTTTTCATCCCCTCGCGCTAGGGCAAGACTCCTCGACCGGAGCCATCCGTGGCGTAGTCGAAGACGCCTCCGGCGCACGCGTCCCCGGCGCCGACATCACCGTGCGAAGCGAGACAACTGGGTTAGAGCGGCGCACCGTCAGTGATAGCGCGGGGAACTTCGCGGCGCAGTTTTTGCCGCCCGGCGTCTACGTCGTCATCGTAGAAGCGCAAGCCATGCAGGGACAGCGACGCCCCGACGTCCGCGTCGAGCTCGGGGCCGCGACCGAAGTGCTCTTTCAACTGCGCGTGGCGGAGAAAAACGAAACCATCACGGTCACCGGTGACACTCCAGCCGTCGAAACCCAGGCCAGCGGCACGTCCAACCTCGTCGATGAGCGCGCCATTCGAGAACTCCCGATCAACGGACGGCGCTTCTCCGACCTCGCCCTGCTCACCCCGGGCGTGAACCAGGACCCGCGCGGGCAGACTTCGGCCTCCAACGGCGACCTATCGGCCGGAGGCGTGCGCGGCTTTCAAACCAGCTACTTGGTCGACGGGGCCGATAACAACAACGGATTCTTCGCGCAGGCTCGCGGACGCTACCGCGCGCCTTACCAGTTCAGTAACGAAGTAGTACAGGAATTCCGCGTCGCCTCCAACGGATACAGTGCCGAGCAAGGCCGGGCCGCCGGTGCCGTGGTCAATGTAGTGACGAAGTCGGGTGGAAACTCCTACCACGGCACCGGGTTCTACTTCCTGCGCGATAGCGCTTTCAACGCGACTCAGCCCACGCTTATCTCCAAGCCAGCCGACCGCCAGCAGCAGTTCGGTTTCACCTTCGGGGGGCCGATCCAGCGCAACCGCACTTTCTTCTTTGGCGGCTTCGACCAGCACATCTTTCATGTGCCTACAATCGTGCGCTTTTCCGATGGCAGTTCCAACATCGTCCCCACGCCCACCCAGGGCCTAATCCAGGGCGACTACGACGACACGGACAAGGACCTGGTGCTGGCCGCCGCCGCCCGCCTTTCCGGCATGGCGGGCAACTTCAAGTCGGCACTCCTCGGCAATGCCGGCTTCCTTAAGCTCGATACTGCGCTCAACTCCCGCCATCACCTTTCGGCCCGGTTGAGTACGTCGAGCTACTGGGGCGAGAACAACGTTTTCTTTGATCCCGCCAGCCCGGTCACCAACTACGGCATCAGCAGCAACGGCGAAGAAATGGTCAGCACGCGCAGCGCTGTCGTCTCCCTCACCAGCGCCCTGAACCCGCGGCTGGTCAGCCACCTGCGCACGCAGTTCTCGCAAGACTTCGAATCTACGAGGGCGAACTCGGGCGATCCCAACACGGTCATTAGCAAAGTGATCAGCGGCTTCGGCCGCGCCAACATTCTGCCGCGACAAACCAACGAGCAGAAGTGGCATTGGGCCGAAACCCTCAACCTCGAAGGCGGACGCCACTCCTGGAAATTTGGCGGCGATGCCCTGCTCACCCGCGTAGCTAACTTCTTCCCATCCATCTTCGGTGGCGAATACATCTTTGAAAACATCAGGGTGGATCGCTTTGCCTTCCAACCCGAGACCTACGGAGCCGAAATCACGGCCTTGCGCGCCTACGCGCACAATGCGCCGCGCTACTACATCCAGAATTTCGGCCCCGCGAGCTCGCGGCCAGATACCAACGAGTATTCCCTCTTCGCGCAAGACACCCTGCGCCTGGGCGAGCATCTGGCTCTGAGTCTCGGCGTGCGTTATGACTTGCAGGCGTTTCGTGAAAGCGGCTTGAAAACGGATCCGCTATGGCCTGAGTCGGGCCGAGTCCCCAAGGATGCCAATAACTTTGCTCCACGCGTCGGCCTGGCTTGGTCGCTTGGCAACGATCGCCCGGTCATGGTCCGCGCCGGGTACGGGATCTTTTATGCCCGGATTCCGCAGATGTATACCTCGGCCCTCGCCACCGACAACGGGGTGGATAATTTCCACCTCATTCTCGACAGCAAGGACTACTACGATCACCAGGTGTTCCCGACGTATCCGAATCCGCTGGTCAATTGCGCCGGCATGCCGTTCTGCACGCCGCCCCCGGAAATCATAAGCCGCCTGCAGAGTGAGGTGGCTTCGTTTACCCCTGCCTACCGGACTCCGCAGGTGCAGCAGACCAGCCTGAGCGTCGAGAAAGAGGTAGCGCGGCGCCTGATCGCCTCGGTTTCCTACCTCCACGCTCACGGACAAAATCTGATTCGCTCCCGCGACGTGAATCTGCCGCTGCCCAACAACGTCGACTATCCCGTCTACGATGAAAACGGACTCAACCTGCTGGGCTATTACAACGTCGACACGTTTTCCACCTGGCAGCTGTCGCAAACACTAACGTGTCCTTTTCCGCCGTGCATCAATCCGTTGGCGCGGCCCATACCGCAACTAGGATCCATCAACGTCTTCGAAACCGCTGGTTCCAGCCTCTATGACGGCGCAACGGTTGCTTTGCAGCGCCGCATGACGCATGGCCTCTACTTCCGCCTGGGTTACACCTTTGCCCACGCTGTAGATGACGGCCAGGATGCGCTCGTGGCCGGCCGGCCAGCCAGCGTGCAAAATACGGCGAACACCAAGGCGGAGCGTGCTCCCAGCGTGACCGACCAGCGCCACCGGGTTGTCGTATCGTGGATCGCCGAGCCTCATCCGTTCACCGCCGATCACGTGGCGCTGGCGGCTCTGTGGGACCACTGGAAAGTTGGCGGCGTCTTTACATTTGGAAGCGGACGCCCCTTCGATGCGCGGGTTGCGGGCGATCCCAACCAGGACAACAACTCGATGAACGACCGACTGCCAGGTATTGGGCGCAACTCCCTGGTGGGACCGGCCTACAGCACAATGGACCTGCGTTTGAGCCGGCAAGTCCATCTGGGATTGCGCACCAGGCTCGAGCTGATCGCAGAATCCTTCAATCTTTTCAATCACTTGAACCGGCGCGTGCAGTTGACGGATGATGGCTTTCAGAGCGCCGCGGCACAGTTTCTGCCTTTCGAGGCAAAAGCCGGGTCGATCTACTTTCCCGGCCAGTACCGGAGGAGCGACGGGTTTGCCCAGGCGCGCGATGCCTACGCCGCGCGCCAGTTGCAACTCGCGCTGCGATTTATTTTCTGAGCGCAGCTTTGTTCCGCTGCCGGAAAATTTACATACGTAGGCTTGACTTAAGGTCACACGTGTGACGTACACTGAGTTGGGTCCAAACGGGACGAGTTGGGGGGTGGCATGATTGGCAGAAGTCCGCTTGCAAGAAGGTGAGTCTCTGGAAAACGCTTTGCGCCGCTTCAAACGCAAAGTTCAGCAGGAAGACATCATCAAAGAAGTGAAGCGCCACTCCTTCTACCTGAAACCGGGAGAGAAGAAGCGGGTCAAGGAAGCTTTGGCTCGCAAGCGCAGCCGCAAAAAGGCGCGTAAAGAGCAGGATTAAAGAGTCGGGCTGGCGTCGCAGAGATGCCAGCCCGTCTGTGTCTGTTATTCAGTTGGCCGGGCCGCGTGGTCATATCCATCCTGGATGGGGCAAGCTCCTACACGAGGCACCGTAAGGGTAGGCTTGGGGACGCTGGGGTGGCGTTAGGGAGACCCTCGATGGAATTCCAAGACAAGACTCTTCAATGTGTCGACTGCAGCGGTGAGTTTGTATTCAGCGCAGCCGAACAGGCGTTCTTCTTCGAAAAGCAGTTCAAAAATGAACCCAAGCGCTGCCGCGCCTGCAAGGCGAAGCGCGTAGCCGCAACCGGCGGCAACGTGCGACAAGTCACCCGCAAGGTCGAAACAGCCGCGGTTTGCTCCATTTGCGGCAAGGAGACTACCGTCCCCTTTCGCCCTACCCAAGGGCGCCCTGTTTTGTGCCGGGAGTGCTTTACCCAGGCAGCCCGGCAGCAGCCCGGCACCGCTGCCAAAGCTCCGCGCCGGTTTGGAACCTGATAAACGGCGCAGCAGGCTTTCTCTTCTTCTCGCAATCGTTCGCAGGCGCGGATGGCCCCCTTCCCCGCTCGTTAAGCGACGTGGGCAAGTTATGTGCGCAGCTTCCTTCCCGCCGCAGGCATTCAGGCAATGCCCGATCATGGGTACTGGCTGAATCTCCCTGCCTTGCGCTGCTAGAGTGGCGAGTCAAATTAAGCCACTACCCGATCATGGGCACGGTTGTTGGACGCTCGTACCGCGTTGTATGATTCCGCTAATGCGTCCTTCGTGCATTGCCGCATGAAGGCCTGGGCCCCGGGGTGATCAACAACGAAAATTGCGGAACGACGGCCATCTGATCCCTGTGCCGGACTAGGATCAATCCAGTCCGAGGTGGTTTCCGTGCCGCGAGAAGGAGAATTCTCGCCATGGAATTCCGGGACAAGATTCTTCAGTGCATCGACTGCAACCAGGATTTCGTTTTCAGCGCCGCCGAACAGATGTTCTTCCAGGAAAAGCAGTTCAGAAACGAGCCCAAGCGCTGCAAACAATGTAAGGCCAAGCGGGTCGCTTCTGTCGGCGGTAACCCTCGCCAAATCACGCGCAAAGTAGAAACCCAGGCGGTCTGCTCGGTTTGCGGCAAAGAAACTACAGTTCCCTTCCGCCCGACGCAGGGACGCCCGGTGCTCTGCCGCGAGTGCTTTACGCAGCAGCGACCCCGGGCAAGCAATGCTTGAGCCTGTCCTTGACGTCAAGATGTGAGCCTGCGTGCCCGGCTCCTGCGCTACCATAGAGACCGTGGCGCGCTACTACATCGAAAATTTCGGTTGCCGGGCGACGCAGGCTGACGGCGCCGCCATCGAGCGCCAACTCGCCGAGCGCGGGCTCCAGCCCGGAAGCGCGCTGGCAGCGCAGGTAGTCGTGTTAAATACCTGCACCGTCACCGCCGCCGCCGACCAGGACGCTCGCGCCGCCGTGCGCCGCATCCATCGCCAGAATCCCGACGCCAAAATTCTCGTCACCGGCTGCTACGCCCAACGTGCCCCGGCAGAGCTGGCTGCCC
>Ga0075028_100000105_pt1 | contig 29129 bp, 23 predicted proteins | sample LitLauG_LLR_2014_FD_71390 | JGI IMG/M metagenome (GOLD analysis project Ga0075028, IMG submission 71390) | Freshwater sediment microbial communities from Pennsylvania, USA - Little Laurel Run_MetaG_LLR_2014 | ecosystem: Environmental > Aquatic > Freshwater > Creek > Sediment | place: USA... | reverse complement strand
GGCCTGATCATCCGTCGGCAGACATCGGACACAAATGGCACATCGAAGCCACCGAGGCCACCGAGGCCACCGAGGCCACCGAGGCGAGGTCGCTGATGGCGCAGACCAGGCAACCCACCGCGGGCACGTCGAACGCCCGCCCGACACCGGCGCATGTCTCTCGGCCGCGCCTGCTGGGCGCGGTCCTGGCTGTCGGGCTGCTCGCCCTGGTCGTCGCGCTGCTCGCCGGGGGCGGCGCTCCGGCGGCCCCGGTCGCCGGGCTGCCGTCGGCCGGCGCAGGCACGGGCTGGGCGTTGCCCGTCTCGCGCCTGCTCACCGACCTGGGGGGCATCATGACGGTCGGGCTGTTGCTCACCGCGTCGGTGCTGCTGCCCAGCAAGGGGGGCCGCCTGGGCGCGACCGCCCTGCGGGTCACCACGTGGGCATCCGTTGTCGCGTTCGCGTGGGCGCTGGCCGGGGCGGCCCAGATCGTCCTGACCCTGTCCGACGAGCTCGGCGAGCCGGTCACGGCAGTCTTGTCCGCGGCGCAGCTGCGAAGCTTCGTCACTCAGATCACCCAGGGCCAGGCCCTGGGCGTCCAGGCGGCGCTGGCTTTGGTGGTCGCCGTGAGCTGCCGGCTGCTCGCCAGCTCCTCCGGTGCGGGCGTGGCCCTGATGGCCGCCCTCGCGGCGATGCTGGTGCCCGCCGTGTCGGGGCACTCCGGCGCATCTAGCCAGCACGAGATCGCGGTGTCCAGCCTGATGATCCACCTGGTCGCCGCCTCGCTGTGGGTGGGCGGTCTGGCCGGCCTGATGGCCGTGTCATTCCTGGACCGGCGAGTCCTGGCAACCGCCGTCCCGCGGTTCTCAACGATGGCGCTGTGGTGCCTAGTCGCGCTGGGTGCGTCCGGAGCGGCGAACGCTTGGATCCGGCTGCGGTCCCCGCTCGACCTGCTCACCACCGGCTACGGCCGGCTCGTCCTGGCCAAGATCGTCCTGCTGGCGGTTCTGGGCTTCGCGGGCTGGCTGCACCGCACGTACACCATCGGGCAGCTCGCCGGCCCGCGCGGGGGCCGGGCGTTCGCGCGGCTGGCCGCGATCGAGCTCGCCGTGATGTCGATGGCCGTCGGTGTGGCCGTCGCCCTGTCGCGAACGCCGACGCCGGTCGTCGCGCCGGCCGACCTGGCCGCGGCCAGCCCGGCCCGGGTCGTGCTCGGCTTCGACCTGCCGCCCGCGCCGGACCCGCTGCGCCTGCTCGTGACCCAGATCCGGCCCGACGCGCTGTTCCTGGCCGTCGGGCTGGTCATGGCAGTGCTCTACGGCGCCGGGCTGCGCAGACTGCGCCAGCGTCGCGACCAGTGGCCCGTCGGCCGGTCGCTGTCGTGGTTCGCCGGCCTGCTGCTACTCACCTGGGCGACGAGCGGAGGCCTGGGTACGTACTCGCGAGTGCTGTTCAGTGCCCACATGGTCCAGCACATGGTTCTGGCCATGGTCGTGCCGGTCCTGCTAGTCCTCGGGGCGCCGAGCACGCTGGCCCTGCGGGTGTTGCCGGCCCGGCGGGGGGACCCCGGACCGCGGGAGTGGCTGGTCGCCGCGCTCGGGTCGCGCCTGGTCGGCTTCTTGTCCAACCCCATGGTCGCCGGGCCGATCTTCGTCGCAGGCTTCTACGGGCTGTACTTCACCTCGCTCTTCGACACGTTGATGGGCGGCCACTGGGGACACGTGGCGATGCAGACGCACTTCCTGCTGACCGGGTACCTGTTCTTCTGGTCACTGATCGGGATCGACCCCGGACCACGGCGGCTCCCCTACGCGGGCCGGATGGGTGTCCATCTGGTGGTCATGCCGCTGCACGCCTTCTTCAACATCGCCATCTTGTCCACAACCGCACTGCTGGCAGGCAGCTACTTCCGCTCGCTCCAGCGGCCCTACTTCACCGACCTGCTGGCCGACCAGCATCTGGGCGCCGGGATCGGCTGGGCGATGGGCGAGCTGCCGATGCTGATGGTGGTCGTGGCGATCGGGGTCCAGTGGATGCGATCGGACGAGCGCGAGGCGGCCCGCTTCGACCGCCAGGCGGACCGGGCCGAGGCCGCCGCCTCAGCTGTGGCACCAACCGGCAGCGTCCAGCCGGAGGACGAGCTCAGCGCCTACAACCGCCGGCTGGCGGCGCTGGCTCGCCGAGACGCCCGCGAGCGGGGTCCGGCCGGCGGTCCGGGGCGCACCTGAGCGGTACCCCGGCGGGCCGGCTCAGGTCGACGCAGGGCAGGTGTCGAACCGGATCGCGCCCAGGTCGTTGAGGACGGGCAGGTCGTCCTGCACCAACGAAGGGCCCGCGGCTGACTGCGCCGGGCCCACCAGGATCTGCGTGCGGGCCTGGATCGGCAACGCCTGAGGACAGGTCCCGGGAAGCACGAACCGGAAGCTGACCACCACCTGCCCGCCGACCGCCAGCGCCAGGCCCGCCGGGGCCCCGGTCGTGCGCGCACAACTCCCGCCGGAGATGTCAGTGGCAACCGCGCTAAGCCCGTGAAGGGGGAGCAGCGGCTGGACCGACAACACTGCGACCGGGACGGCGGAGATGTTGCGCAGGATGAAGGACACCACCAGGGAGTGCACCCCGTCGGTCACCGGCGGGCAGATCTCGCTCACCTCCACGAAAGCCTGGTCCAGCGAGAACGAGGACGTGGCGGTGGCCGGCGCAGAGGCCGTGGGCGGCGCCGTCGTGCGCGCCGCCGGGTGCCCCGCACCACCCACCGAGCGGGTGAGCCAGACCGCGGCGGCGACCAGCGCGACGACAGTGCCCGCCCGCCGTGCCCACGACCACGCCGCGAAGTTCCGCCCGGGCGACCCCCGCGGGGCGCCGGCAGGTCCCGAGGCGATCTCGTCGGTCTCGCGCGCGCCCGCCCCGGTCACCGCCGCCTCACCTGTCGCTGAAGCCGACCGTCGCGTGGCTACCGTCGCAGTACGGCTTGTTCGCCGACTGCCCGCACCGGCACAGGGCCATCCTGGCCCGGACCTCGTCGGTGGTCCCGTCGGGGCGGGTCAGGGGGATCGCGCCGGTGACCAGCAACGGCCCGTCGTCCATCACCGCGATCCGGACCGCGAGATCCGGCTCGAGGTCCGGTCCCTCGGCGACCTGCCGAAGTGTCAGGGCCCCCGACGGGCAGTGCTCGATGGCCGCGATCATCGCCGCTCGCGCCGTGCTGTCGCCACCGCGGCGCGCGATCTTCCACACGCTGGTCGTCTTGTTGGTGCAGAAGCCGGCGTGCGCGCACAGCGACCGGTCGTCGCGCACCACGACCGCGGCGCCGTCCATCGCGGTGGCCCGCTGGTCGTAGCCGGACGCCGCAGCTGTCAGCGCGCCACCGTCGCCGGCGAACCCGTTGCGCAGGTGGGTGTCGTCGCAGAACGGCTTGTTTCTGGATCCGCCGCAGCGGCACAGATAGACGACATCGGCGCCGTCCAGGCGGGCCGTGGTCTGCCAGGTCAGCGGCTCGCCCAGCTCACTGACCACCGGGCGGCGACGCACGAGACGGACGTCGCCGGAGACCTCATAGGGGCCGTCGGTCACGCGGATGTGCGCCTGGGTCACCGGGTTCTCCTCGCTCGTTCCCCACATCATGAGTCGGCGCCGGTCGGCGCGCCACCGCAGGCCGGCCGCCGGCTCACTGCGCGGGGCGCACCGATCCCGCGGCCCGAAGGGCCTGCACCTCGGCGGTGGTGAGCCGCCGCGACCTGGTCCCGCCGGGGGCGCGCGGCACCAGGACCGTCTCGGCCCGCGCCGCCACCGTTCCGTCGACCTTGCGGATCTGCTCGGCGGTGCGCACGCTGCTGGTGCCGTGGCCGGTGACCCAGCAGTCCACCTCGACGGCGCCGTCACGATGAGTGATCTCCGCGACGTAGTCGATGCCCACCCGGGCGATCACGAAGTCCGCCGAGGACTGGCCGAACAGTGCCTCGACCACCCTGTCGCGAGCCTCCTCGAGATAGTTCAGATAGACGGCGTTGTTGACGTGGCCCAGGCCGTCCTCGTCGACCCAGCGGATCTTGACGCGGGCGGTCACCAGTGCCGGTCGTACGCGGTCGCCGGTGGGTTCGGTGCCTGCCATGGGCACATGATGGCGGTCAGCGACGGTCGACCGAAGGACTTCCGCCCTCAGCGACGTCCGGCGAGGCTCCCCCTGCCCGGAGCCGGCGGCCCGCCCCGGGTCGCCGGTGTCGTTCAGCTCAGGCGCCGCCGAATGCCAGGAAAGCGGCGGCCGTCGCCGCGGCGACCGGGTCGCCCGCCGCGGCAGCCCGGGCCACCAGTGCCGCCTCGGACAGGTCGTCACCCGCGAAGAGGCGTCCGTGGACGGCCAGTGACATCTCGACCACGGGGGTGTCCCCGATCGGCAGGACGCTGGCGAGCACGCCCGCCGAGCCTAGTGACAGCAGAGCGCTGACCAGACCAAGAAGCTCGTCAGCGCCGACAGTGGCCCCGAGCCCGGCATCGCAGGCCGACAGCACCAGCCGGTGCGGCGGGCGTTCGAGCCCCTCCAGGTCGTGGATGGTCAGCGGCCCGTCGTCCAGGTGCAGGGCGGAGAACATCGGGTTGTCGGCCCGGAACGTGCCGTGCGCAGCCAGGTGACCGAGCCAGGCGCCGTCGAGGGCAGCCAGCGTCGCCTGCACACCCGCGGTGCCGTCCCCCAGCACCGTCGCGCCCAGATGCAGGCCGGCCAGGACCTCCACCTCCGCGCCCACGCTGGCCAGCCCCGGCCCGCGGACCAGGACCACCCGCCGCTCGGGCGGGGGCCGAACGGCGGCCGCACGGACCCAGGCCCGGGCCGACGGTGCAACCGCGAAGGGCCTGGACGCCAGGGCCGGCAGCATCGCCCACGGCGTCGCCTGAAACCGCGTCGGCGGGACGAGCACCAGCGGCGCGTCGACCAGCGCGTCCACCACCGGGCCGAGGAGGGCGCCCTGAGCCAGGGCGGCGCAGGCCTCCAACCGGGCACGAGCGGGGGGACCGCCCCGCCCCAGGACGGCGGCGCGAAGTGCGAACCTGGCGTACCCGACCTCACGGGCGGCGACGTCGGCCGGCCCCACCACGAACCGGCGCACCTTCCGGCCGTACGCCAGCAACGCCAACAACGTGCCGTCCACCTCGACCAGGGACACCAGCTGCCGCCCGGCCAGGGTGGTGAGCAGGCGGTCGAGGTCGAAGCGGTCGCCGACCGTGCCCGTATCTGGTCTGACGGCCCTGGCCCGGGCCACGACGGCTGCCTCGAGATGGCGTTGGCGGCGCACCAGGGCCTCCACCCGGGGGCCCTGCGTACCGCTGGCCAGCTCCCGGGCCACCTCACGCAGCTCGCCCAGCTCGGCGAGCGCCTCGGCGGTGTCGGGGGGGCGGGCCGGCGGCACGTCGACGGTCACGGCACGCCACCGTTCGCTCCAGGCCAGCAGGCGGCGGGCGTCCGAGCCGGCAACCTGTCTCAGGGCCCCGGCGACGAGCTCGGTGCCGTGCCCGGTGGCGTGCGCCCTCAGCTCGGTTCCACCGAGGGTGAGGCAGTGCTCGTCCAGGGCCCGCAGGCCGCTGCGCGCTGCGCTCAGGACCCCCCTGGGCGACCCTGCGGTCTCCTGGGCGATCAGCCGGGCAATCCAGCCGGTGGTGCGGACCAGGGCCGGGCCCCGCGAGCGGGTAGCGGCCGCCAGCGCGAGCTGGTCGAGGGCCTGCTCGCGGTGGCCGGCGGCCAGCGCGAGCCGCCCGGCGAGCAGCCGGGCATCGGCGTCTTCAGGCGCCCCCGCAGCAGACAGCTCGTCGGCAAGCTCCCCCGCCGCGCGCTGCAAGGCCGCGGCCGACCCACCGGCCGCCCAGCGGGCCCGTAGCCCCTCCAGCCGGGCCAGGTCGCAGGCCCGCACGTTGCCATGGCGGCTGAAGATCCGCTCGGCCTGCGCTGCGTGCCCGATCGCCTTGGTGGGAAGCTGAGCAGCGCTCGCGGCCCTGGCGGCCATCAGCAGGGCATCAGCGTGCACGCTCGTCCGGGACTCCGACCGGCTGAAGGACTCCAGGCACTCCCCGATCCGTTGGTACGCCTCGCCGGACAGTCCCGCCGCCAGGAGCACCGCGCACTGGTCGATCGCGAGGCTGGGCTGCGGCGCGCCCGCGGCAGCGTAGAGACCCTCGGCCTCAGCGAGCCGCCCCAGAGCCTCGGGCAGCTGCCCGAACCGGAATGCTGCCCAGCCCCGGTTGTGCACCGCGATCGCGGCCTCGAGCCGCTGCTCGGTCCGCCCGTACAGCACCTGGGCTCGCGACAGGTCCCGATCCGCCTGGCGCGGGGACCCCAGGTCGAGGTAGACGATGGCCCGGTTGCTCAGCGCCCGCGCCTCCCACAGGTCGTCGCCGGCCGCTTGCAGCTCGGTGATGGCAGCGCCCAGCGCGGACAGTGCCTGCTGGTTCTTCCCCAGGGCCCGCAGGACCGCGCCCTTGCGCATCGCCACCCTGGGGCCAGGTGCCCCGCCGGCGATCTGCTCGGCCTCCTCCAGCACGGCCAGCGCCTGCCTGCCGCGTCCCATCTCGGCGAGCGTCGTCGCCAGGGATGCGCGGACGTCGCTGGCGCGGGCCGGCGAGCCTTCGCGGTCGGCAAGGACCACCGACCTGCGGATGTATCTCAGGGCCACCCTGCCGTCTCCCACTTCACGGGCGGCCAGGGCTCGGGCCTGCCACACGTAGGAGGCACCGAGGAGGGCGATGAGTCGGTCGAGGCTGTGCCCGCACCAGCGCAGAACCGTGCGTGGCCGTGACATCGACAAGTCCACGAACCGGTCGCCGGTCGCTCCGGCGGCGACCCACTCGTCCAGATCCGGATCGGTTGCCCATCCACGATGTGTCGGGGCCACGCGGACGATGCTAGTTGGACCACCGATTGGGCCTAGGACCGGCGAGGGTCAGGGGCCAAGACTGGACGTGTCTGCAAGAAGCGACAACCCGAGGAACCAGAACCTGAGCACGTCATGCCCAACCCTGGAGGACGAACATGAATGACGCCGTGCGGGACTCGAGTACGGGGTCCTACCGAAGCCAGATCCTGGACCAGCAGATCGCCCTCGTCCAGGCCGCCCATCCCGACCTCGCGATCACCGCGGTCGACGGCGTGTCCCCGCGGCAGCGCGGGGAGGACTTCGGTTTCGTGTTCCGCGAAGGTCGGCTGCTGGTCCGTGCGGACGTAGCCGACGAGGTCCAACGATTCCTCGCCGGGCGTGGCACGGCAGCCGATCCGGTGCCCTCTAGGCCGCTGCCCACCGCCTACCCGCGAACCGAACGGTCCGACGTCGCAGCGGTCGACGTCGACCGTGCGGACGTGTTCGCCGGCCAGCGCCCCGTCGTGCTGCACCTGCCCGAGTGCGAGCCGACCAGGGGCGTTCCCGAGATCAGCCGGCTGCTGCGCGAGACCTTCGGACTAGACGAGGAAGGCTTCCCGCCCGCTAGCCCCCACCATGCGTTCTTCATGACCCCCAAGGGACCCTTGTGCCCGGCGACCGAGCCCGGCGAGGTGGGACACACCGAGAAGGTCTACCCGCCGATGGCCTCCGCCGGCGCCGGCGCCGGCAGTGCGGTGACGGTGCTGGACACCGGCTTCGTCCGTTCCGCGGCTGGCCACTTCCACTGGCTCGCGGGGGTCTCGCAGTGGGACCCGGACCGTCTTGACCAGTTCGACATCGCCACCTTGCGCGAGGACCCGGACGGCTACATCGACCCTTACGCCGGGCACGGCACCTTCATCGCCGGGATCATCGGGCGGATTGCCCCTGCCGCCGACGTGCATGTGCGGCGCCTTGACATCGACCTTCGCGAGGTCTTCACCCACTGGCCGACCTACTCCGCTGACATCGTCGACGAGCTGCACCTGCCCGACCACATCCGGATGGCCCTGCTCGCCGGGCGCAAGGTGATCTCCGTCAGCGCCGGAGGCCCCACCCTGGACGACTGTCCGCCACTGAGCCTGCGCGGGATCCGCACCTTGCTCGAACGCGGCGACGCCGTCCTTGTCTCGGCGGCGGGAAACGAGTCCTCGGCCCAGCCGTTCTGGCCCGCGGCATTCGACTGGGTCACCGGGGTCGGCGCACTGGACGCCGCCAGGACCGCCGTCGCCGACTACTCCAACTTCGGGGGCAACGCTGACGTGTACGCGCCGGGCACCGACCTCGTCAACGCCTTCGCCTGCGGGCAGTACGAGTGCTTCCAGCCGCCGAACTCCGGTCAGGTGCGGCATTTCCACGGGCTGGCGAAGTGGAGCGGCACGTCCTTCGCCACCCCGGTCGTCGCCGGGTTGGTGGCGGCCCGGATGTCGGCCCAGGGGGAGAGCGCCCCGACGGCCCTTGCGGCGCTGCGCACGATCGCGGAGACGACCCACCGGCTCGCCGGAGTGGGCCCGACCCTGATGCCCGAGTACCACGACCTCGGGATCTGAGCCGAGCCAGGAGTCCGGTTCGGCCGTCTCGACAGGAGGTCGCAGCAGGTCAGGTACCTGCGGCGACCCCAAGCCCCTCCAGGACCGCCTCGACCGCGGGGATGATCTGGGCGCCGAGGTCGCGGATGTGCTGGGCCAGCGCCTGGGCCACACTCGTTCCGGCCGCTTGCGGTGACAAGGTCAGCTCGGCCAGCACGATCCCGCCCACCACGTGCGCCGCTGTCAGCCGGCCGTCCCCGGACATCTCATAGCGCCACTCGCCGATCTGCTCGCGCTGAGGAGTCGACCGGAATACCCCTTTGCGGGCCGGCGTGCGAACCACCCCAGGGACAGTCCCCAGCGAGCCCAGGACGAGGTCCGCGCCCCCGACGAGCAGCAGCGCGGCGGTGATCACTGCCGCGGCCGCCACCGGGTCGTACGCAGCTGCGGTGCCGCGAGCATCGGCGGTGGGCTCCGCGGGGGGCGACCCGGGAGCCGACGAGCCGGCAGGCGAGGAGTCCGCGGGGGGCGGGTCCGCAGGCATGCTCAGAGCATCGGCAGCACGTAGCTGGGCCTGATCGACTGGGCTTCGGCGTGCTTGCGGATCGCCGTCCCGTCGACGTAGAACTCCAGGGTGTGAACGCCCCACACGTAGTTCTGCACGGTGAACCGCACCCCGACCACTCCGCTGGCTCCGTCGCGGACCGCCTCGGCCTGCATCCGCGACATAGCGAGCTCGCGGGCCTCGTAGTTGCCCTGGGTCCACTGCGGCATCTCGGCGTTGCGGCCCATCTGCTTCATCGTCTGCATCATTCCCTGTGCGGCGACGTGGTAGACGCAGTTGCCCAGCACGAACGCCAGGGGGGAGTGCCCGGTGGCCAGCAAGGTCACCAGGTCCTGACCGCTCAGGTGGCTGGTGAACGCCTGCCCGTTCGGCCGTCGGTACGCGCCGGGCTGCGGGGAGTAGCGGACCGCGGTGCCCACCGCGATGAACTCCAGGTGCTCGCCCGACTCACCGTGCGGGCGCCACTCCAGCCGCACCCCGACGATGCCGTCGGCCCCCAGCGTGTCGGCCTCGGACTGCATCCGGTGCATGGCGTTGAAGCGGGCCCGGTACATGGCCTCGGTCAGCACCACCAGCTCCTGGCTCTGGCGGATGCCGGAGTTCTGCCAGCCGACGTGGTAGATCGACACCCCCATGACCAGGTCCATCGGCTCGAAGCCGGCGCCGTGCAGCAGCGCGAACTCGTTGATCGACAGGTCCGAGGTGAAGATCTGCCCGGAGTGCGACAGGCGCTCGGCCGCGATGGGATCGACGGCGACGTTCTCGGTCATGGACCCGATGCTCCCTCGGTTTGCGGCGCGGGCGCCGGCTGGACGACTGGGCGGGCGCCACCCGTGGCACCCGGTGACCGGCACCGACCCGCGGGCCTGCGGCGCCGGTACTGCTGATCACATCATGGCGCGACCTCGGCCACTCGTGGGGACGCCCCACCAGTTTCAAGCTCGGACGCGATCGTCGCCCGGATCCGCGACAACAAGCAGGAGATGAACATCGCGCAGCTCTCCTGCCCGCCGCCTGGTTTCGGCTGTGAGGAGGACTCACGCGCCTAAGGGGATCGATGACGCAGGTTCCCAGATGCCGTCAGTGGAACTAGCCACGGTGCGACAGTCGACCATCGTCGCTGATGCACCATGACTGCCGAGCCTGACCCGGCGCCCGCCTGTCGTTGAGCGTGCGTCCGCTGCGGTCAGGCCCGCCAGATCATGATCAGGGCCCGGTCGTCGCTCTCCCCGGTTCGCAGCGCATCGATCAGTCGTCGAGCGCCGCGCCGGAAGCCCCGCGGGACCAGCCGCTCCGCCTCACCGAGCAGCTTGTCGATCCCCAGGGTGATGTCCTGCCCGGGTCGCTCCACCAGCCCGTCGGTGTACAGGAGCAGAGCGTCCCCGTGGCCGAGCTTGCTGCGGCACACCTCGTAGGTGGCATCGGGGTCGACGCCCAGTGCCGTCCCGGCGGCCTCGACCAGCCGCCAGGTGCCCGAGCCCGCCCCGAACTGGGCCGCCGGGGGGTGGCCGGCCGAGCCGATCAGGTAGTCCCCGGTCTGCAGGTCTATCGCCACGTGGACGGCGGTGGCGAAGCCCTCCCCCCAGCCCTGGCGCAGCAGGTAGGCGTTGGCCGCGCCGAGGAACTCCTCTGACGGCAGCGCGCCCAGCAGGCCCCCGAAGGCGCCGGACAGCAGCAGCGCCCGGGTCCCGGCATCCACGCCCTTGCCCGAGACGTCGACCAGCACGATCTCCAGCACGTCCGCGGAGTCCTTGCTGGCCACCAGGAAATCGCCGGAGAACGAGGCGCCCCCGGCCGGGCGGACGACGACGTCGGCCGACCACCCGACGGGCAGCTCCGGCAGCTCCCCGTGCGCGCGGAGCCGGTCGCGAAGGTCGACCAGCATCGACTCACCGCGCATGCCCTGGACACCGAGGCGCGCCCGCGAGCGGGCGACGGCCAGAACGAGTCCGGCAGTGATGACCACCACCGCGATGTTGCCTTGGCGCACCCCGGCCAGGCCAAGGTGCCCGACCATCCAGGCGAGCTCGCCGGCGACCACCGCCAGCAGCAGGACCAGGCTTCGGACCGACAGGGTGAACCCGCCCACCAGGACGGCGACCACCGGGGCGACCGGGGGGACCCAAGTGGGAACGTGGGACGTGGCGATGCCCGAGGCGATGACCACCGCGACCAGAACCAGGAGGGTGAACCCGTCCGAACGCAGGAACCCGCGCCGAAGCCTGGTCCACGTCCGCCGCGCTCCACGGCCGATCCGGACCGGTAGGGAGGGGTTGCCACCGGGTGCCATGAGTACGGGCGACCCTACCCTCGGCCGGTGCGCCCTTCGTTGGTTTGCCTAGCAATCGGCACGCAGATCACCCACCCGGCGGCACCCAAACCAGTCGTCACGACGGGGTCCGGTCCGCTAGGAAGGGGTTGTGACCAACACCGCCGCCCCCATCGAGGTGCGCAGCTGCACGCAGGACGACTGGCCGCTGATCCTGACCGTCGACGAAGCGGCCTTCGGGTACAGCTTCGATCCCGAACAGTCCCAGCCGGATTACGCGCTGCTGGAGTTCGACCGGTCGCTGCTGGCCTGGTGCGAGGGCGTGCCGGTCGGGCACACCACCGCCTACTCCCTCCAGATGTCGGTTCCCGGCGGGCAGGTGCCGGTCGCCGGGGTCACCTGGGTGGCCGTTCTGCCGACCCACCGGCGCCGTGGGGTGCTCACCGAGCTGATGCGCCGCCAGACCCGGGACATCCACGAGCGCGGTGAGCCGGTGGCTGCGCTGTACGCCTCCGAACCGGCGATCTACCCCCGCTTCGGCTTCGGCCTGGCCAGCCAGCGCCTGGAGGTGTCCATCGACTGCGCCTACAGCGCCATGCACGGCCCCCGCGACCCGGCCCTGCGCACGAGCCTGGTCACCCCTGAGCACGCACGCGCCGCCGTCGAGCACGTGTACGCGGCCATCCGCACGGTGCGGGCTGGGATGCCGGCTCGCCCGGGCCTGTGGTGGCAGCGGATCGTCGCCGACCCCAAGGCTCGCCGGGACGGCGCGAGCGCGCTTGGCGCCGTGGTGGTCGCTGACGGGGCCGGTCCACGCGCGTATGCCCTGTACTGCACCAAGTCCGCCTGGGAGGGCGGCAGCCCACGTGGGGAGATACGCGTCCGCGAGCACGGCAGCCTGGACGCGGCGGCGGCCCACGAACTGTGGAGGCTCCTGCTGAACGTGGACCTGGTCGCGACAGTGAGCCACCAGAACATGGCGGTCGATGATGTGCTCATGCAGCTGCTGGACGATCCGCGCAGGGCCCGCCCCGCCCTGCAGGACTCCCTGTATGTGCGCCTGGTGGACCTGCCCGCGGCGTTGGCCGCCCGCAGCTACGCGACGGACTACGAAGGGGTGGTCCAGGTGAGCGACGACCTCGCGCCGTGGAACGCTGGACGCTGGCGGCTGTCGCTGCACGCGGACGGGGCCGGGTGCGACCGAACCGACGCCGAGCCGGACCTGGTTGTCGATGTCCGCGCCTTGGGCGCGGCGTACCTCGGCTCGACATCGCTGTCGCCACTGGTGGCCGCCGGCCAGATCCAGGAGCGCAGGCCCGGCTCGGCGGCAGCGCTGGGCCGGGCCATGCGACACGAGCCGCTCGCGCACTGCACGTTCATTTTCTAGCTCCGGGCTGGGCAGGCCCGCGTGAACGGACCTGCCCATCACCAGGTGCCCGACGTCAGCCGGCCGGCAGGAAGCCCATGCCGTGCGGGCTGACGAACCCGATGATCGCCGGAGTGATGATTGCCGGGCTGCCTGCCCCGAGGATGCCCACGAACCCGGCGACACCGGAGTCGTTGGGGGTGGCGATGTAGATCCGACCCGAGTTCGTGGTGTCGGTGATGGCGTAGATCGTGTTGGTCCCGGTGTCCGAGACCAGCAGGCGCCCAGCGGACTTCGGCGAGTAGATGGTGTCGTCCACCTGGGTGCCCACCAGCTGCTGGGTGACGGTCTGGCCCGGGCCCGGGTTGTGGATGCTGACCAGCGCGGTGCCCTGCTGGTTGTCCACCGTGAGGTCGCCAGCGGGGTTGATGAACATCGAGTCCGGGTCGACCATGTTGATCGTCGTCGTCCCCCCGTTGCCGTCGCCGGCCGAGGCGTTGCCCATGAGGATCGGCTTGACGTTGACCATGTGCGACGCCTCGTCGAGCGTCACGGCGTCCACGGCGGGAGCGGTGTTGGTGCCGTTGGCCACGCTGGGGTTAGACGCCGACATGTAGATGACGCCGTTGGAGAAGGTGATGTCGTCGAAGCCGCCGCCATGCGCGGTCTTGGCGAACGTGTACAGCGTGGACTTGCCGGACGTTGTGTCGATGATCGTCAGCTGCGGGTTGGCGTCCTCGTCGGCCAGCGCCCAGAGCAGGTGAGTGGTCGGGTCGACGCGAAGGCCGTCCATGTGGCCCGCGACGGGCCACATGCCCTTGACCTTGCCGTCCGATGAGTACTCGAGCGCTGTGCTGGTCTTGTGGTCAGACCCGTCCTTGGCGGTCACGTCCTGGTAGCCCACGAAGACGTTGCCCGCGGAGATCTCGATCGAGTCCGGGTTCTGGTACGTCGAGGTTCCCTTGGCGAACACGGTCACCTGGTAGCCGGGAAGTGCCCCGACGCCGGGTGGCAGGGCGTTGCCCGCGGCTGTCGCCGACGCCGACGCCGACGCGGTGGGAGTGCTGGAGCTGGAGCAGCCGGCCACGAGCACCACGGCCCCGCCTGCCAGCGCGGCGATGACGGCGAGACGAACGCGCGTCGTGCGATGTTTCTGAACCACGGCCGGTCTCCCTATGTAGTCGTTGGCACCACGTAGTCGCTGGCACCACTGTGCCGAGCGGATCTTGACAAGCGGTGTCCGGTGGATGAACAACAGGCAATCGCCCGACGACCACCTGTGCGAGGCCGACGCCGGGCAGCCGAGCCGCGCGGGCCGGGCCGCCGGCGGTCCGCACCGCGAGACAGTCGTGTCTGCGGCCCACGCCAGCGACATGAACGGGCGGGCGCAGGTGTCCGCTCCAGGTTGCCCCGTCGTGCCCCGTACCACCGGCAGCGGGGGCCGGGCAGTCCTACCGGGTCCGGCGCGAGCGGCGGGTCCGTGGGGCTGGGCCTGGGTCAGAAGGGGCCCGGACCGTCACAGGTGACCGGGTGGTGGACGGTATCGGCGCGGGGCCCGGTCCGGCTGGGTGTGCTGTCGGCATCCTGGCCCTGCGTCAGTGACGGTGAACGCTCCAGGCTGCACGGGCAGCCGAATGACTGCCGTACCTAGCCGCCCGTGGGCACGTGCCAGCGCCGGGTAAGCAGGCGGGCGGCGACGGTGAGCGCGATGACCAAGATGATCAGGGTGAGAGCACCCGACCAGGCCCTGGCCACAGCGGTGTCGTTGGGGAGCTGGGCCTGGCTGAAGATGTAAAGCGGCAGGCTCTCCTGGGGGCCGCTGAACGGGTTCATGTTCACTGCCGGGTTGCCGAACACGGTCAGCAGGACGGGGGCCGTCTCACCCATCACCCTGGCCACGGCCAGCATGACACCGGTGGTGATCCCCGGCAGGGCGGCCGGGATGACGACCGAGACGATCGTCCTCCACTGCCGTGCGCCCAGCGCCAGCGAGCCCTCCCGCAAGGCGTTCGGGACCAGGCGCAGCATCTCCTCGGTCGTGCGGATCACCACCGGGATCATCAGCACTGTCAGGGCGAGGGCGCCGGCCAGGCCCGAGAATCCTTGGTGCAGGGCCAGCACCCAGAACGACAGGATGAACAGGCCGGCGATGATGGACGGGAGCCCGGTCATCACGTCGACTGTCGTGCTGATCAGCCGCCCGTACCGCGACCGCGACCCGTACTCCACGAGGTAGATCGAGACCATCAGGCCCAGCGGGACGGAGATCACGGTCGCGATGAGCACCTGCTCCAACGTGCCCACGATCGCGTGGTAGGCCCCGCCCCCCGGATCGGAGTCGGCCACGTTGCGCATCGAGTGCGTCAGGAAGGTGCTGTCGAATCGCTTGAGGCCGTTCACCAGCGTGAACCCGAGCACGGCGAGCAGGGGGACGATCGCCAGGACCAGACCCAGCAGCGCCAGGCTTTCGGCGAGCCGCGAGCGCGCAGACCGCCCTCCCTCGACGACCCACGACATCGCGACCAGGGCCGCGACAACCGCCACCGGAGTCACGATGACGAACCCGGCGACGCTGTGGCTGGTCAGGGCGAACAGGACCGCGACCACACCCACCGAGCCGGCGCAGATCAGGGCGATCGCCGCGCTGGACAGCGTGCGATGGCCCAGCGAGCCCAGATCGGCCTCCGCCGTCAGCGGTGGCGCGCTCACGACGCCGACACCTGAAAGTCCTTGCGCCGGGCGATGATCGCGCGGGCCCCGAAGTTGACCACCAAGGTGATGATGAACAGCACCAGTCCGGAGGCGATCAGCGCTCCCCTGCCCACGGGACCTGCCTCACCGAAGGTGTTGGCGATGTTGGCGGCGATGGTGTTGCCGCCCGGGGTGAGGATGTGCCAGGAGATCTCGTAGTTGGCGGACAGCACCAGCGCGACGGCGATCGTCTCACCGAGGGCACGCCCGAAACCCAGCACGCAGGCGCTGATGACGCCGCTGCGCCCGTAGGAGAGCACGGTCAGCCGGATCATCTCCCACTTGGTGCTCCCCAGCGCCAGGGCCGCCTCCCGGTGGTCCTGGGGAACGGTGAGGAAGACCTCCCGGCTCACCGCGCCGATCAGCGGAAGGATCATGATCGCCAGGAGGACCGAGGCGGTGAAGATCGATTTTCCGTAGATGCCATCGGACCGGAAGATCGGGATCCACCCGAAGTAGGTCGACAGCCACGCGCTGACCGGGACCATCCTGGGGACCAGGTAGATCAGGCCCCACAGCCCGAACACCACACTCGGGACGGCGGCCAGCAGGTCCACGACGTAGCCGAGCATCCGACCCAGCGACCTCGGCGCGTACTGGGTGAGCCACACGGCCCCGCTCACGGCGACCGGTACCGCGATGACGAGCGAAAGGGTCGCGGTGAACAGCGTCCCGTACAGCAGCGCCGCGATCCCGAATACCGGAGGCTGGTTGTCCGGGAGCCACTGCTTGGTGGTCAGGAAGTTCACGCTGTCCGCGTGAATCGCCGGAAGGGCCTGCTGCAGCAGGAACAAGGCGATCGCGACCAGCAGGATCCAGACCAGGCTCGCCGATCCGACCGAGAGCCGGCGGAACAGCCGGTCCGAGCGAGAGGTCTTCGGCCGGGTACCGCTGGAGGACCCCGCCCCAGGGGCGGCGTCCTCCGCCAGGGACGTCGGCCCCAGGGCGCCGCCAGTCATCGCTCCTCCTGTCGGCGACTCAGCTCACGCCGAGAGTCCCACGGCCTGTGCCCTAGCTCAGACCGGCGACCGCGCCGCTGACCTGCGTCTGCAGGTTCGCGGGCAGCGGGACATACCCGTTCGTGGACAGTATGCCCTGGCCGGTAGTGCTGGAGGTGTAGCCGAGGAAGCCCTTCAGCAGGGGCAGCGTGGTGGCAGTGTTGCCGCTCTTGCAGACGATCTCGTAGGTGACGAGCATCGCCGGATAGGCGTTGGGGTCAGCCACCTGGTAGGGGAATGTCAGCGTCAGGTCCCCGCCGCTGCCACTGGTCGTCGCCTTGGACAGGAAGGTCACCGCATTCGCCTGTGTCAGCGGCACCAGCTGTCCGTGCGCGTTGCCCACCTGGGCATAGGCGATGTTGTTCTGGGTCGCGTAGGACAGCTCCATGTACCCGATGCCACCGGGGGTGGACTTGACACCCTGGACCACGCTTGCCGTGCCCTTGGCGCCCTGACCGCCGGGGGCCGGCCAGACCTTGTTGTGACCGTACGTCCAGTCGGTCGGGGCGTCGTTCTGCAGGTAGTTCGTGAAGTTGTACGTGGTGCCCGAGCCGTCGGAGCGGTGGAAGCTCTGGATGCCCAGCGACGGCAGCGAGACACCCGCGTTGTCGGTCATGATCGCCGGGTCGTTCCACATGGTGATCTTCCCGGAGAAGATCTTCGCGATCGTGGCCGCCGCCAGCTTCAGCGAGGTGACCCCAGGCACGTTGTAGCCGACGGCGATCGCGCCGGAGACCATCGGCAGGTTGATCGCCGTGTTGCCCGAACCGCACCGCTTGTTCGCGTCCGGCGCCTGCGCGGCACTCAACGGGAAGTCAGAGCCCGCGAAGTCGACGCTGTTGGAGATGAACTGGGCAACACCGGCGCCCGAGCCGCCGCCAGCGTAGTTGATGGACGCGCCCGTGCAGGCGGTCTGGTAGGCCTTGGTCCAGGCCGACATCGCGTTGGCCTGCGCTGTCGAGCCGGACGCGTTCAGTGTCCCGCTCGCGCAGGTGATCGCGCCCGTCGAGCTCCCGGAGGCGCCCGCCGAGTTGGCAGCGTTGTTGTCGGCTGAGCAGGCACTCAGCACCAGCGGCACTGCCATGAGGGCACTGAGTACGGCGAGCCGAACAGGCCTGGTCACGAAACAACCTCCCACGCGATGCGGACGGGCGAGGTCAACCCCGCTCGCAGTGAACCTAGGAGGGCGACATGACCAGACGGCCCTATCCAGATGAACAAGAGGTGAACAGGGAGTCGCAGTAGGGCCACGTATTGCCCGATGAGCTGCGACACAACGAGCCGCGGACGCACACCCAAGGCTTGGGGTGGCACGCGGAAGCGCGATCCCCGCGCAGGCCGACGTCGTCGTCACGGCTGCAGGGCGCCAGGTCACGCTGCTCGAACTCCGGGCGCACCGGCTCGTAGCCGTGTTCGAACAGCGGCGAGGAGATGACCAGGTCCGCAGTCGACCTGTTGCACGCGGTGGGGGTGTTCCAGACCACGGCCACCCGCAGCATCGCCTTCACGTCCGGGTCGTGAGGTTGCGGCGCGAGCGGGTCCCAGAAGAACACCAACAGGTCGATGGCTCCCTCGGCGATGCGTGCGTCGAGATGGAGATCGCCCCCGACCGGTCCGCTGAGCAGCGAGGTCACCGGCGGACCAAGCTCATAGATCAACAACGAACCAGTCGTGCCGGTGGCCACCAGGTCGTTCCGGGCCAGGATCTTCCGGTTGTGGGGCGCCCACTGAAGCAGGTCGGGCTTCATGGTGTCGTGCGCGACCAAGGCGACTAGCCGTCTCACCGTGCCGGTCACGTTCTCGCCTTCGCTCATGGTGCCAATCTGGCGCGCACTGGTGAACGCGGTGTGTCGAGCAGTGCCACCTGCCGTGGACCGCGCAAGAACGGTCCCCCGGTGCATGATGCGATCCGAAGACCGGCGTCACGACGGACACGAACAGGACGCGGGCCGGCTCCCCCATGAGCTCCACGAGTGCCACAGTCGCTGCGGTCCGTCGCTGCGGTCCGTCGCTGCGGTCCGTGAGCCGACCCTCATCTGCAGCCCCATCCTCACGTCCATCCCAGCTCGAGATGGCTGGCGTGCGGGATCGGGCCGCGGCTCCAGGCCGACAGCCGGAAGGCTTGACCATCAGATCGATGGTCAAGCCTTCCGGCTGAGCTGACAGTGCGGTGTCTTAACCCCGGGTCTGCTGGGGCTACCCGTCGTGTGGAGGCGGACAGGTGGCCCGACCGGCGCTAGGACAGGTAGTACCCGGCCACATCGGCGAGGATCTGGGTGGTTCCACTGGCGGACCCGTTGTAGAGCGACACCGTTCCACCGGCTCCGACCGGGACGACAACCAGGTTGGCCACCGTCTGCCCGGAGACGAAGTTCAGGTTCGAGGTGTTGGGCTGGGGCCCACCGCCGGCGAAGGCGGTGATGAAGCCGGCCCCGGTGGGTGCGGTCACAGTCACGTTCAAGATGACCGCGGACACCCCGGTCGCTGGGACGCCACCGGCGCCCAAGATGGTGAACGTGGCGATCCCGTGCACGGCCACCGGGCCGTTGACCCCGCCCAGGCCCGACCGGGTGTCCAGCACCCGCGTCGGGGCCAGTGGCCCGAACGCCCCGGTCACCGTCGGCGAACCCGAGACCACGTAGCCGATCACATCAGCGATCAGCTGGACGTTGCCGTTGGACCCGTTGAACAGCGTGACCGTCCCGGCGCCGCCGACCGGCACCGACACCAGGTTGGCGACGGTCTGATTGTGGACGAAGTTCAGCGACGAGGCCCCCGGTTGGGGACTGCCCCCGGCGAATGCGGTGATGAACCCGTCGCTGGTCGCCGAGGTGACTGTGACGTTCATCAGAACTGAGGTCACCCCGGTCGCCGGGACGCCGCCGAGACCGGTCGCCGTGAAGGTGACCGTCTTGTTTGATGCGATCGGGCCGTGCGTGCCACCGGTGCCCAGGCGGGTGTCCAACACACGGAACGGGGCAGCGAGCGGTCCGTACGCACCGGGCACGGTCGCCGCACCTGCGTCGTAGTACCCGGACACGTCCGCGATCATCTGGGTGTGGCCGCCCGAGCCGTTGTAGATCGACACGGTGCCGTCCGATGCGACCGGCACGACCACTGCGTTGGGCACCGTCTGGCCGGCGGCGAAGTTGAGCGTGGACGCGCTCGGGAGAAGGCCGCCGCCGGTGAAGGCGGTCAGGAAGCCTGACGACGAGCCGTCGGTCGCGGTCACTGTCAGCAGGACCGCCGACACCCCGGTAAGGGGCACGCCACCCGCGCCGAGCACCGTGAAGCGGGCCGTGCCCACCGGCGCGACCGGGCCGGGGAAGCCCAGGCTGTGCCTGGTGTCGAGAATGCGGGACGACGCCAGCGGGTGGAAGCCGCCACCGATCACGACCGTGAAGTTGAGGAGGTCGCCTGCGCTCGACGTGAAGTTGGCGTCGCCGCCGTAGGCGACATGGACCGAGTGGATGCTGCCGACAGTGAAGTTCGCGTTGAGCTTCGCGTGACCGTTGACGCCCAGCGGCAGCGCCGTCGGCGGGGTTGCGTCGACCGTGAAGGTCGCGGTCCCGGTGGGGATTCCCGAACCGGGCTTGGTCACCTTAGCCTGCGCGTCGATCTGGTAGGCGCCGGCGGCAGTGCGCGGCGACGCGACGATGACCACCGTCGTGGCCGCTGCCGTTACGGGCTGCGAAAGCGCGCCCGAGCTCGCCGCGTTTACCGTATCCCCGACGTAGGTGGCAAGCAGCGAGTGGCTGCCTGTCGTGGTGAGGGTGACGTTGAGGCTGACCGCCGCGTGACCGTTGACCGGGACCAGGGCGCCGGTGCCGATCGGGGCGCCAGAGTCGGTGAAGTTGACATTACCGGTGGGTAGCGCGGCACCCGGGTTCTCCGCGACGACCGCTTTCAACCGGATCACCTCACCGGTGACCGAGGTACTGACAGAGGCGCTCAGCACTGTTGTGGTCGGGGTGGACCCGACCAGCGGCGCTGCGGAGGCGCTCGCGCTGCCCAGGGCGACGATGGCGACTGTCGAGACGGACGCGACAATCAGGCGGAAAGTGGGTGATTTGAGTGCGGTCATACGTGCGATCGTGCGCGATCGACCCCGTCCGCGTCCAACCGCTTTACCTAACGCTTACCTTTCAGGGCTCGGGCAAGCGTGATCCTGACCGAACGAACTACGCCGATCGGAAGTCGACGTCCGCCATGGCCACCGCCAGCGTGGACCACCCTCCGACCCTGGCCAGGGTGCACGGGAGGCAGCAGTCCGGCACTGCGGGTCCGCTCAGCAGGTCGATCTTCTGCCTCGGCCTACCGGTGACGCCAAGGGCCGACCGCTGCGACGGTGCCGACCAGCAGGCCGGCCGGGCAAGACCGGCCGAGTCAGCCGGCCTGACAGGTCGGGCACCAGTAGAGGCGCCGGGCAGCCATCTCGGTGACTGCGACCTCGGTGCCACAAATCCGGCAGGCCAGCCCCGCGCGCCGGTAGACGTAGTACCGGTCCTGGTCGCGCGCGACACCGCGGGCGACGTCGCGGTGCTCGCGAGCGGTCGTCACGATGCGGTCGGCCTTGACCCCGGCGCGCATGAGCGTGACGAGATCTCGCCACAGGGCGTCGAAGTCGGCGTCGGACAGGGCACTGGCCGGCGCGAACGGGTCCAGGCGCCCGCGGAACAGAACCTCGGCGCGGTAGGCGTTGCCGACCCCGGCGAGCACCGACTGGTCCATCAGCGCCACGGCGATCGGCGTCCGGCTGCGCGAGAGCCGGGACCGCACGGCCGCCGCATCAGGATGGGGACGAAGCGGGTCCGGGCCCAGGCGACCGAGCAGCGCGTCGCGGTCCGCCTCGGTGATCACCTCACACGTGGTCGGCCCGCGAAGGTCGGCCCAGCCCCGCTCGGACACCAGCCGCAGCCGGATCGCACCGCGGGCGGCGGGCGGTGTTCCCGGTCCTTGCCGAAACGTTCCGTACAGGCCCAGGTGGACGTGCAGCAGGACGCCGGCGTAGTCGTGGAACAGGTGTTTGCCCCACGCGTCGGAAGCCGTGAGCGTGCGACCGTCGATCACCGCGGCTCCGGGGTCGAACCGGCCCTGCGGGCTGGTCGCGGCGACGGGACGGCCCGCGAACAGCCCGGCGTGGTCGAGGGCGAGGCGGTGGATGGTGTGTCCTTCAGGCACGCGGGGCATCTCACAGTCAGCTAGCGTCGGCTCGATGTGGAGTCGGTGGGATCGGTGGGGCTCGGTGGGCCCCGGTCGGATCAGGAGAACTCGGGTCGGAGGGACAACGATGACAGGTCACAGCCGGTCGGTGCAGCCGGCGCCAGGGGACCCGGGGCAGCGCCGGCGCGGTGAGGCAACGGACGGGCTCGCGGCCTTGGCGGGTCCGGGCAGCTCGATAGTTGGTGTCGAGGGAGCCCTTCGGGCCCGGGACGTGTCCAGGCCGACCTCGGCCGACCTTGCCGCTGCGGCTGCCTTGCCGGTGCGCCGTGCTGACCCCCGCCCCGCTGATGGCTGACCGACGTGGCCCTGCTGGGAGTTGACGGCTGCCGGGGCGCCTGGGTCGCGGCACGTCTTGATGGCGGCCAGGTGACGTGGCGCAGCGGACGTTTCGCCGCCCTCCTCGATGACGAACTGGAGGTGGTGGCCGTCGACATGCCGATCGGGCTGGCCGAAAGTGGCCCCCGCTCGCCCGACGTGTCGGCCAGGGCAGCACTGGGCGCGGGGCGGGCGCGCTTGTTCTCCATGCCAGTCCGAGATGCCTTCGACGCCGCCAGCCATGCCGATGCCAACGTCCTGCTGCGCTCGCGGGGAGAGCCAGGCATGTCCGCACAGGCCTGGGGGCTTCGGGCCGCCATCGCGGAGGTCGCGGTCCACGCCGGAGACCCGCGGGTAATCGAGGTGCACCCCGAGCTGTCGTTCACGGCGATGGCCGGACATGTCCTGGAGTCGAAGAAGTCCGCAAGGGGGGCGGCGCAGCGGATCGCCGCTCTGACCGGCTGGGTGGACGTTCTCGCGGCGCTGGCCGCCGCGCCACCCCGGGTGCCGGTCGACGACTGCCTCGACGCGCTGGGTGCCGCGTGGTCCGCGCAACGCTTCGCAGCCGGCACGGCAACCGCCTACCCAGGCGACCATCGCGTCCGCGACCGGACCGGACGGGCCATGGTGATCTACGCCTGACCGTGCGGGCCACGATTGCCAGCCGTTCGAACACCCCCGCGAACCTCGCCGAGACAGCGGCCGGCGGCCGGCGGTGCTACCAGACCTGCGCGACCCGTACGCGATATGCCGGCTTCCAGTCCTGCTCATAGGCACGCCGGTTCTCCGGGCCGAGCAGCGCCAGCACGGTGGCGACCCGCTGGGGGCGCGAACCCTCCAGGAGCCACGGCAGGACGACCGGGTCGGCCAGCGGCCCGGTCGGCGCGTGGGAGGCGGCGACGAAGTCTGCCCAGTCCTGGCCCGGCAAGAAGCGGTCCAGCAGCGGCAGGACAACCCGCTCCTCGAAGGCGAACTGGGCATCGGCCAGCACCGCGGCCGCCTCGATGCTGTCCGCCAACCTGGCCCGGGCGCCCCGGCCGTGGGCCAGGTCGCCGGCCGCGAGGCGGTCCGAGGCCGCCTGCAGGACCGCGGTCAGCTGCTGGTGCGCCGCGACCATCCGGTCCAGGGGATCCTGCTCGTCGGCCGGGACGGCGACCCGCACCGCCGGCCACAACACCTCGTCCTCGATCCGCTCGTGCTCGCGCACGCGGCCCACGATCAGGTCCCACTGGCGCGCCAGCGCACTGGCCCTGGTGTCACTGATCGGCGCCGTCCCGCCGACCAGCGACACCAGGCGGATCAGGTCCCGGCGCACGGCGTCGTGGACGGCGAGCATCACGGTGAAGTCGTGGGCCATTGCTCCAGCCTGCCAGACAGACGGATCGAGGTCGTGCCGGGGTCGCTCGATTCAACGCCGCTGTGATGGGTCGGTTACGGTGACCGGGGTTCGACGTCGAGCGAGGAGACTGCACGTGACCGGCAACAACCTGACCCGGGCCGAAGCCAGCGAGCGCGCCCGACTGATCACGGTGGGCGCATACACGGTCGAATGGGACCTGACGACCGGGGACCGTGAGTTCGACTCGACCACCCTGGTGACCTTCTTCTGCCACCAGCCCGGGGCCAGCACCTTCATCGACCTCATCGCTGCGTCCGTGACCTCGATCGAGCTGAACGGCGTCGCGATCGACCCGACGAGCGTGGTCTCGGGAAACCGGATCCTGCTGGGCTCGCTGGCCGAAAACAACGAGCTGCGGGTCGTGGCCCGGTGTGTCTACTCGCGCACCGGTGAGGGCATGCACCGGTTCGTCGACCCGGTCGACAAGGAGGTCTACCACTACAGCCAGTTCGAGACCGCCGACGCCAAACGCGCCTTCGCCTGTTTCGACCAGCCGGACCTGAAGGCCACCTTCTCTTTCGCGGCCACGGGGCAGGCGCACTGGCAGGTCGTCTCGAACGAGCCCCCCGCCGAGGTGACGCCGGCCGGGCCTGGCATGACCCGGTGGGCCTTCGCCGCCACGCCGCGGATCTCCACCTACATCACCGCTCTGGTAGCCGGCCCGTACCACGTGGTCAAGGACTCCTGGCAGCGCGCAGACGGCAGCTCGGTCCCGCTCGGGGTGTACTGCCGGGCCTCGCTCGGTGTGTACCTGGACGCCGGGGAGATCCTCGAGATCACCAAGCAGGGCCTCGCGTTCTTCGAGGAGCAGTTCGCCCGGGCCTACCCCTTCACCAAGTACGACCAGCTGTTCGTGCCCGAGTTCAACGCCGGGGCGATGGAGAACGCCGGTGCGGTCACCTTCCTGGAGGACTACGTCTTCCGCAGCAAGGTGACCCAGGCCGCCCGCGACGGCCGTGCCAACACGATCCTGCACGAGCTGGCGCACATGTGGTTCGGGGACCTGGTCACCATGCGCTGGTGGGACGACCTGTGGCTGAACGAGTCCTTCGCCGAGTTCATGGCCTACCACGCCGCGGCGAACGCGACCCGCTTCACCGACGCCTGGACCGGGTTCGCGACCGGCCGGAAAGCCTGGGGGTACCGGCAGGACCAGCTGCCCTCGACGCACCCCATCGCCGCCGACGCCCCGGACCTGGAGTCGGCAAAGGCCAACTTCGACGGAATCACCTACGCCAAGGGCGCCTCGGTCCTGAAGCAGCTGGTCGCCTGGGTCGGCCTGGAGAACTTCCTGGCCGGCGTCCGCACCTACTTCGACACCCACGCCTGGGGCAACTCGCGCCTTGCCGACCTGCTCGCCGAGCTCGAGGTCACCTCGCAGCGCGACCTCGCCGAGTGGTCCAAGCAGTGGCTGCAGACGGCCGGCTGTAACACCCTTCGCCCTCGCTTCGAGCTGGCCGCTGACGGCACGTACAGCTCATTCGTGGTCGAGCAGGACGCCCCGGCGGAGCACCCGACGCTGCGCTCGCACCGCATCGCCATCGGCCTGTACGACCGGACCGAGGCCGGGCTGGTGCGCCGAGCCAGGGTCGAGATCGACGTGGTGGGCCCGGTGACCGAGGTGCCGCAGCTGCTCGCGATGGCCCAGCCCGACCTGCTGCTGCTCAACGACGACGACCTGACGTTCGCCAAGGTGCGCCTGGACGAGCGGTCACTGAAGTGCCTGACGACCTCGCTCGGCGACCTGGCCGACTCCTTGCCGCGGGCGCTGTGCTGGAGCTCGGCCTGGGACATGACCCGCGACGCCGAGATGCCGGCGAGCGAGTTCGCCAGGCTGGTCAGCGCGGGGGTCCGCGCGGAGAGCGACATCGTGACCGTGCAGACGGTGCTGCGGCAGGCTGGCGCCGCCCTGGACCTCTATGTGGCGGCGGACCGACGAGTGGCCACCAAGGCGGACTTCGCCCAGCGCCTGATGTCCCTGGCCACGGGTGCCGAGCCGGGAAGCGACGCCCAGCTCGCGTACGTACGCAGCGTGTGCTCGGTGGCGGCCGCGGACGAACTGCTCGACCGGCTCGCCGGGCTCCTGGACGGTTCGTGGGTCATCCCCGGCCTGACCGTGGACACGGACCTGCGCTGGGTGATCCTTCGCCGGCTCGTCTCCAACGGACGTCTGGCCGACCAGGCGATAGAGCGCGAGCTGGACCGCGACAACACCGCGTCGGGGCAGCGCCACGCCGCCGCCGTGCGGGCCGGGCGACCGACCGCGCAGGCGAAGGCCGAAGCCTGGGCCGCGGTCGTCGACAACGACGACCTGCCCAACGCCCTGCAGGCCGCCACCATCGGGGGGTTCAACGACCCCGACCACCGCGAGCTGCTTCGGCCGTACGTCGACCGCTACTTCGACGCGATCGGCCCCATCTGGGACAACCGGTCCCCGGAGCTGGCCTCCAATATCGTGGTGGGCCTGTACCCGGCGCTGTTCGTGGAGACCGCCACCATCGAGCGCACCGACTCCTACCTCTCCCGGCAGCGTCCGGTGCCCGCCATGGCCCGCCTTCTCGCAGAAGGCGCCGACGGCGTCGCCCGGGCGCTGCGGTGCCAGGCCAGGGACGCCCGGGCCTGAACCCCCGCATCAGCATCAGGCCACAACCGCAGCTGGCTTCGTCCGGCAACCGAGCGGACCCGCAGCGCGTGCTGACGGACACACAAGCCTTCTTGATCACCGTTGGTCGTCTTGCACCTGACCGAAGAGTCGTCCTCAGGTGATACAGGCGGTAGCAGGTCGGGCGGGCCTGACAGGTTCGACCGTGGCTACGGCTTCTGGGCGAGCAGGTCGAGGAACAGCGAGTACGTCAGGGTCGCGTCGTCGCGGAAGCTTGGCGGTGTCCCCATGCTCCGGGCGGCTGCCTGTGCGTAGAGCAGGCCGTCGGGTCGGGGCTCGATCCGCACGAACGGAGGCAGCCCGTATCGAAGCGCTACCCAGTTCGCCCAGACTCGGGCGGTGCGCCCGTTCCCGTTGGCGTAGGGGTGGATGCACACCCACCGGCTGTGCACTGCCGCTGCAAGTGCGACTACTGCTTCCAGCTGCCCGCTCGTGGTCGGCTTCGTTGCCACTGGGATCAGCTGGTCAAGGGAACCGACCGCGGCGGTGTGGGCAGAGTCGAGGTGGCGCAGGTGCCCGGCCACGTCGCGGGCCGCCGGCGTGACCGCGAGAACCTCCCCCCGGGCATTCCCGATGGAGACGGGACAGTCGACCAGGTCACGGTCGGCCGATCCGCGGAACGCACCGAGACAGTGCATGCCCGGGGGGCTCACCGTGCCCTGGTAGATCGCCCGGTGCCAGTCGTGCGCGAGCACGACGTCGGGGGTCACCCGTGCCGGAGCCTGGGCGTGAAGGTCCACCAGGAGCGCTCGGATGTTGGCCTGGATGATCGGTACGTCGGTGGGGGCGACCTCGCCCCACGCCGGACCGGGCATCAGCCCGCCGAGAACGCAGCGCGGACGTCGCGTGTCTCACGGCCGTGGACGAGCGTCGATGATGCCCGGCCGACCTCAGTGGAGCCCGGGACTCGCAGGCCCGAGCCAAGATCGCTGGTCTCGCCGGCTGCTGCTGCGTCCAGCCAGCCATCCAGGCCGTCAGCTTGCTGGTACCCATGGACAACGTCGAGAGCAGTGTGCCGGCGCGTCTCGAGGTCGGCGGCGAGCAGGACCACCTCGTGCTCGATGGCCCGCTCAGCGACGTCGGTCATCGACTGGCCGGTCAGCTCCGCCAGACGCCGCAAAGCATCCCGTTTCCGCGGGTTCTTGAATCGCAACGGGAACACATCACGACGAGGTTCGGCTGCCATGGCTCCCAGATCCCCTCGCATCCGAGGACAACGACTCAAGGCCGGGGACAGGTGGGGGTGTCCGCCGCGCCGAGCGAGACAGGGTCGCTGGGACTGCAGGTCGCACCACTCGGCTCAGCCATCGGGATCCGTACCGCCGGCGAGCACCGCACGACCCGGTCCTGACGGACCCGGCCTTCGCGGGCACAGCCGGTGTGGTGGCCGCCAGGGGCGGCCATGCGGCCGGGTCAGCGCGCGCTGCGGCCCGCACCAGCGTGGGATGCCGCACGCTGAGCGTGCGATCTGGAGAACGCGGTGATGTTCGCGACGAACTTGCCGGCCGTAACGCAGGCAACACCCGCCCTGCGCCGGGAGGTGCCTTCCTCGGGCCACGGGATCGGACCTCGACTGTCCCAGCTGTCTTCGGGGTGCGCGCCGGCGCGCAATCTCAGGGCTGGTCCAGGTGCAGGGTCTGGGGGTGGCGTGCATGCTCGGCCAGGGTGCGCAGGCCGTTGACCAGCCCACCCGCGAGATCGCCGGCGCTGAGCTGGGTGGTCATGGCCAGCGCGCCGAGCGCGGCGGCGTGGTCGTCCAGGAACCGCTTTGCGTCGGCGCCGGTGATGATCTCGGTCTGGCGCAGGCCCGGGTCCACGGCCACCAGCACCGAGCGGGCCGCCTGGTCGCCGAGCGCACCGTGCAGGGTCAAGGCCTTCTCCCGGGTGCTGGTCCCCAGCGGCCCCACGTACACCGAGAAGTGCAGCCCGGTGTCGGTCTCGGCGCCGGCGATCGCGCGCTCGACATCCTGAGCCTGCCGCTCAGTGAAAACGTCACCAGTGGGCACGTGCGCCACCCCCGCCGTGCGTCGGCTGGGCGGACTGGACGGCTCGTTCAGCGTCCACGGGTCCACCCCACCACTGTGCGGCGCCGCGCCAGGCGACTCCCGGACGGTAGCGGGGGCCGCGCGAGCCGGTCCCCACGAACACCAGCACGTACACCACAGCGATGACCAGCGCCGGGATGCCCACGAACAGGCCGAGGGTCTCCACGGCCGTCAGTCCCGGCCCCGGGTCGTCACCTTCGTACCGGTGCTGCGCGGCGAAGGCCGGCGAGGCCAGCACCGTGACCAGCAGCGCGGACATGGGCACGAACGTCGTCACGACTGCTGCTCTGGTGGCGTTCCTCACGGCGCTCACGCTATAGGACCGGGGTCCCGGCGGGTACGTCAGCCTGCCGGTCGGCGCCGCCGTCGATGTCAGCCATCACTGCCACCAGCGAGTGCAGCCGTGAAGACCGTCGCAGATCGTCCATCCACACTCCGGTGCCGCCGGCGTCCGACAGGGGGACCCGCCAGTTCGGGTACTCGTCGGTCGTCCCGGGCTGGTTCTGGGCGCGGATGTCACCGACAGCGTCCGGAAGGCAGATTCCCAGCAGCCGGGCCGGGGTCGTCACCAGGAAACGGTGCAGCGCCTCGACCACCTCAGGATCGTCAGCGGCCGCGCCGTCAGCGGTCCCGAGCCCACCCAAGAGCCCCAGACCGCGAAGGTGGTCCAGCCAACGGGCACGTTCGGCCTCGGATCCGGCCCGCTCGTCGGCGGCCGGCCGGGTCAGCAGCCCGAGCTCCTCCCGGATCCGCACGTGCTCGCCGCGCAGGTAGCCTGCGGTGGGCGGCAGGTCATGGGTGGTGACCGATGCCAGGCACAGGGACCGCCACTGCTCGGCCGGCAGCGGCTCGCCGGCCCCGCCCCGCTCGAACCACAGGACGGACGTGGCCGCTATCCCACGGTCCTGCAGGAACTCGCGCACCCACGGCTCCACCGTCCCCAGGTCCTCCCCGATCACCACAGCGCCCGCACGGGCAGCCTCCAGAGCGAGGATCCCCACCAGCGCCTCGTGGTCCTGGCGCACGTACGTCCCCTGGTCCGGGCTCGCACCGTCGGGGACCAGCCAGAGCCGGAACAGGCCCAGGACGTGGTCGACCCGGATCCCGCCAGCGTGACGCAGGACGGCCC
>Ga0075028_100000103_pt1 | contig 29426 bp, 18 predicted proteins | sample LitLauG_LLR_2014_FD_71390 | JGI IMG/M metagenome (GOLD analysis project Ga0075028, IMG submission 71390) | Freshwater sediment microbial communities from Pennsylvania, USA - Little Laurel Run_MetaG_LLR_2014 | ecosystem: Environmental > Aquatic > Freshwater > Creek > Sediment | place: USA... | reverse complement strand
CTGGCGGCCTGCATTTCGAACATTTCCTTGTACCGCCCGCCCAGGGTTGCCAGTTGGTCATGGCTTCCCTCTTCCGCAATCTTTCCGTTTTCCAGCACTACAATGCGATCGGCCATGCGCACGGTCGAGAATCGGTGTGAAATAAAGAGTGCCATCTTCCCGGCCGTGAGTTCAGCGAACCGTTGGAAAACTTCGAACTCGCTGCGTGCATCCAGCGCGGCTGTAGGTTCGTCAAGGATCAGTAACTGCGCATCACGCAAGTAGGCGCGGGCCAGGGCGATCTTCTGCCATTCTCCACCAGACAGGTCCAGACCCCCTTCGAAACGCCGCCCCAGCATCTGATCATAACCGTTGGGAAGCTTTCCGATTACCGCGTCTGCCAGGCTCTTGCGGGCGGCTGTTTCGAGCAGTTTCAGATCGTCGATTTCCTCAATCCGGCCTACAGCTATGTTTTCCCTTACCGTCATCTCATAGCGCATGAAGTCTTGAAAGATGACGCCAATCTCACGATACAGGTCTTCCAGACGATACTCTCTAAGGTCCACGCCGTCGAGCAGGACTTCCCCCTCGGTGGGATCGTAAAGCCGCGTAATCAGCTTAACAATCGTGGTCTTGCCTTCACCGTTCTCCCCGATCAGCGCGACCCGCTCTCCGGGATGGAGATGGAAGTTCAGCCCATTCAGCACCAAACGCGAGCTGCCGGGATAGCGAAACGAAACATTACGGAATTCAAATCCACGGGCAATGGGCCGCGGGGCCGGAAGCGCATCCGCTTTGGATTGGATCGTCGGTCGCATGTCAAAGAAGGCCAGCAGGTCGGTCAGGAAAAGGGCCTGGTCCGCGATGCCGGAGAGCGTGGAGAAAATCTGCTGAAGGTTGTTGCTGGCTTGCAAAATCGCATTCGTCAGCAAATACCACAGTCCGATACTGTAGACGCCGTTTACGGTGCGCCAAACCACCACCACATAGGCCGAGTAGTAACCCGCATACGCGATCACAGACAAGAAAGCCCCGGCGGTCAACTTCCGCCGCGACAATGCCACATTTTCTTCGTAGATCCCGTCGGACAAAAGGGTAAAGCGCTCGCTCAGAAATTTGCTCAGGCCGAACAACTTCAGTTCTTTCGCGGCCTCCTTGCTCCCTCCCACCTGGCGCAGATAATCCAGTTGCCGCCGCACCGGGGTCTGCCGGAAGTTTTTGGCATATCCCAGAAACGCAAAGTGGCTCTCACCCAGGAACGCAGGCAGCACGCCCGCGACCAGCAGCAACATCAGCCATGGCGAGTAGACAATAATGGTGACTGACAGGGTGACCGTCGTAATCACCAACTGGATCAGCCGCCCGATCTGCTGAATCATTCCCAGACGATCGGTGGCCTGCACCCGCGCCCGCTCCAGCCGATCATAGAAAACCGGGTCTTCGTAAGCGATCAAGTCCAGTTCAGCCGCGTGCTTCATCACCTGAATGCTCACGTAGCGGGTGTACTTGTCGGCCAGCAGCGAGTCCGAGTAGTCAATCGTCCGGGCCAGAATGCCGCTTAGGACAGCAAAGCCAAATTCCGCTCCAACCAGCCACCATAGCCTGGGCGAAACTGGCTGATGTGCGGCGAGGGCATGCACGATGGCGTCAACGATGAGTTTGGGAATCCACAGCAGAACCAGCGGCAACAATGAGGCAAAGAGTCGCGCCACCAGACCGAAAATTACAACTCCCGGTCCGGATTGCCACACGATCTTGAGAACCGGCGGTGTATTTCGAAGCGCGGAAAGGCGCTCCTGCCAGCTACTCAAGAAGCTCTGGTGCTCCGCCATGCATGAATCCTAAACAACTTCCGGGGTTTGTTGAAGCTATACCGACAGATTTAGGAGATGAATCGACCGTCGAGGCCAATGCGGCCCAATTGCGATTGGCGTGAACGTAGATGCCTCCGAGTCCCGTAAGGTTTGTCGGCTCATATGGTTATACGGCTTTGGGGCGGACACCGCTCTTGACTTGGACTCTTGTAGCGCCGGCGGCCCGCCGGCTGTCTGGAGGGCGTCCCGCCCTCCGCTGGTCGCTGCTGCAAATCCAAGACTGGAAAACCAGGCGGGCGTTGCCCGGCTATCGGGCCGGCAAGATGCCGGCGCTACACAAACCACACCTACTTGACCGTGATCACCGCCAGACCGTTTGCCGGCAGGGTCAGGTCTAGCTCGCCGCCCTTCAGTTCCCGGGTTTCCGGCGAATTCGACAAGGCTGCATCGCGGAGATGCTTCAGCTGCGCCATTGTGGGATACCCGGGTGATCCCATCTTTTCGTAGGCCGGATGCGGGTCACCATGGTCCCGATCAACTCGGGAAATGAACACATGACGCGCGGCGCCGAGATTCTTGAATCGCAGGACTACAGTTTTGGCTGACCCCGGCTGAGATCCCGCCTGATCGGCAGGAATCAGGTTCCACACCGCCACGACCAGCGAACCATCCGCAGCGCGGGTGACGAGAGCGGAATCGGAATCGAGCGCGATGCGTTGGTTCCCCAACTGGTGCAGCACTTTGAAAACGCTGAACGCGGGTTTGGGAATGCTACCGGCGGCAATCAGGCCATACCCGCCGTAAAACGGCTGCTTCACTACGCCCTGCTCTTCAAAGACGTCGGAAAAACTCCAGTACGACATTTCATCCACCAGGCCGTCACATTGCCGAATGGTGTTGGCTAGCCACGGGCCCATATAGATGGAGTCCGTAATCTCAGGCTCGTTCTTGTAACTGGCATTGAACTCGCTCCAGATCAGCGGGAGGCTCGGACGTCCGGAAGCCTTGATCTGGTCATGGACCTTTTTTACCGCACGGCACACCATCCGCTCGCGCGGGATATTCTCGTTGGTGCCGAAGATGTCCTGCGCACTGTCGTTTCCGTAAACGTGGGTGGAAACAAAATCCACCGGCACCTTCTTCTCAACACAGTGCTGGATGAAGGCGTCGGCCCATGCGGCCTGCGCCGTGGCCGGACCGCCGATTCGCAGACGCGGGCTCACGCGCTTCACCGCGGCCGCGCTGTGATCATAGAGTTCCCAGTAGGTCGCTTGTTTCGGCTCCCCGGCCCAGAAGTCAATGTTCGGCTCGTTCCAGACTTCGAAATACCACTTCTGCACTTCATCCAGGCCATAGCGATCCACCAGATGCTTGGTGAACTGGTAGACCAGATCGTCCCATTTGCCCCAATCCTTTGGCGGCGCGACATTTTGCTTGTACCAGAAGGCATGGATGGCATTTCTGGCCGCCAGCTTTTTGGGCATGAAGCTTAGCTCCACGAAAGGACGAACGCCGTTCTGCAAGAGCCCGTCGTAGGCCTGGTCCACATAGGAAAAGTTATAGATCGGACGGCCCTCACTGTCCTCGTCGTAGACGCCCATATCATCCAGGAAAATTGCGTGGAAGCGAATGAACTCCACATCCGTAATCTGTTTCACCTGGCGCAGGTCCTGGCGGTAGCTGTCACGCAGAGTAAGGTTGGCCCGGCCGGATCCAAACATGTGCTCCCAGAAATGAGGGAAAGGATGAGCCGGCGCAGCCGCGTCAATCACCAGAATTTCCGGCTGGCTTGAAGATGTTTGAGCGCCTGCCGCAGGGGCGAACAGCAGCAGCGCGAACAGACTCAACAAAAGCGGGACACGGTCACGCTTCATGATCGAAATCTCCTCACTTTTCCGATGTAGAGGCGGGCGTCCCGCCCGTCAGAGCAAGGCCATGCCGGACGGGCGAGGACGCCCGTCGCTACATCGCAAATCCCCGGCAAAGCAGAAGCGAGTCTCAAGTACTAATTCTAATCTTCCGGAACATTCGGGCCGGCGAGGAACCCGCCATCCAGAACCAGGCTTTGTCCGGTCATGAACCCGGCTGCGCTGGAACACATCCACAACACGGCCTCGGCCACTTCGATGGGTGCGCCAAATCGTCCCATGGGATAAAACCCAAGTACCTTTTTTCTGACCCCGGGCGCCCCAAACAACCGGTCAGCCATGGGCGTCTCAATCGCCGCCGGACAAACCGCATTGACCCTGATCTTGTTTCTCGCTACCTCGAGAGCGGCAGCCTTGGTCAGTCCCAGCACACCATGTTTGCTGGCCGCGTAAGTTGCCGTTCCATAGCTTCCGATGAAACCGGAAATTGAAGCGTTGTTGACGATCACGCCCCCGCGCCCCTGCTTCATCATCTGCCGGATCTCATATTTCAGGCAAAGCCATGTGCCTTTGAGGTTGATATCGATCGTCTGATCCCAGTCAGCCTCGCTCTGCTTCACGATCGGGACCCACTTACCCTCTATGCCGGCGTTGTTAAAGGCATAATCCAATCCGCCGAAAGTTTTGACGGTTTTTTTGACCATGGCGTCGACGTCAGAGGCCCGCGAGACGTCCGCTTTGACGAACAACCCCTCGCCCCCAGCGCGCCGGATCAGATCGACAGTCGCTTCCCCTTCGTCTTCCCGCCGTGCGGCAACCACGACCTTTGCGCCCCGTTTGGCAAAGAGAACGGATGTCTCGCGCCCAATGCCAGAAGTCCCACCCGTCACCAGCGCGACCTTGCCTGCCCATCCGTTCATCGCGAATTCCGATTTCAGATTTCAGGTTCGTTGGCCTGTCAAAAAAAGTCCGGCACGGACAAGGAGTTTCCGGCAGCAAAGAACCTGGAGACTTCCCTGAGAAACCAACCCCGTTGACTATACGCGAACTTTTGAGGTCGGAAGCCGCGTCGCTTTAGAAACTAGATTCATCGTCGTGGCAATTTCGAGCGGGAGTTGTTGCGCAACGTTGTTGCGCAACCAGGACTGGATGCGGATGCAGACTAGTCTTTGGCTTTGCTCGGTTGCGGATTCAGGCTGTCCGCGCGCGTCGCCAACGCCTGGTTCAGTTCTTCGATCAAAAGCATCAACCTTTCGGGGTCCTCTTCGTCCCGAGCCGCCTCTGCGAGATGCCGCCAGTCATGAGAAGCATGTGCAGCCATGCGCTACCTCCTGAGAAAGGTTTGGGCACAGAATTTGATTGCAGTTGTTTTGCCAAAACGAGATCACACGTATTTTGTGAAGGTTAGGAGACGGACGTTCTCCGCAAGCCGGGGAATTATGGCGTTCCCCCGCGCAATTCCTTCCTAGGCGATTCACGGTAGGCAAACCTGAGCCAACTGTGGATTGTATCCACCAGATACACAATTTCGATTGGACGTGGTTTCCCAGCGGCATCTACAGTTCCCTTGGGAAACAGCCCCTGAGCGCCTGTCACGATCTTAACCAAGAACCGCGTTGAACAGCCGCCCTCGGCCGTCCCCACGCATTTCTTGGTGGCGGCTGGGCATTGTGCTGTTTGCGGCCATGTCCCATTCCGACGCGCGGCCCAGAGGCATCGCCCAGTAAGCCCAGTCGTAACCTGCTTACGCCGGAAAAGAGGTTAAACTAAAAGCGGCGCGAGACAAGCGCGCCGTAGGCCAAATTGAACCCCGACGAGAGAATTCAGAACATGAGCCAACCCGCTCCCGCGCAAGATGAGAGTTACGTCCTGACCCTGGAGGAGATCGGCAATCTGGCAGCTGAAGAAGGCAAGCCGGCCGAGACTCTCATGAACGTAGTAGCCCTGATTGCCAAGCGCTTTCACACCGACGTTTGCTCGGTCTACCTGCTGGAGCCCGACCGTGCCAACCTCGTGCTCGCCGCCACCGTTGGACTTCGTCCCAAATGCATCGGCACGCTTCGCATGGCGATTCAGGAAGGTCTGGCCGGACTGGTAGCCGAGCAGGTGCGCCCGGTCGCCGAAGAGCAGGCGCGCAAGCATCCCCGCTTCAAGTATTTCAGCGAGGCCGGCGAAGACGCCTACCAGTCATTCCTCGGGGTTCCACTGATCGACCGCGGCGTACTGCAGGGAGTCCTGGTGGTCCAGACCATCGCCCCCCGGGTGTTTCGCGACGATGAAGTTCGCATGCTGACCGAAGCCGCTGCCCAGGTTGCCCCCGTGGTCAGCGAGGCCCGGACTCTGGATCGCTTCATCGCTCCTGCCCAGGAGCGGCTGTGGGCCCTGGCGCGCAACCTGTGGTGGTGTTGGGACCACGACACCAGCAGCCTGTTTCGTGATCTCGACCCCGTCCGCTGGAGACAGCTCAACCACAACCCGGTGGCCCTGCTCTCGGAGATTCCACTCTCAGTTATGGAACGTCGTGCCCGCGAACTCGTCCTGCACAGCCGGATCAATTACGCCTATCGCCGGCAGCGCGAATATCTCCAGGCAGACCGAACCTGGGGAGCAAGGCATGCCGGCGTACTGCGGCCCCGGCCCGTGGCGTATTTCTCCGCCGAATTTGGCTTGCATGTTTCCATTCCGGAATATTCTGGCGGACTCGGTGTGCTGGCCGGCGATCACATCAAGAGCGCTTCCGACCTGGGCATTCCCCTCATCGGTATCGGCTTGTTTTATGGCCAGGGATATTTTCGTCAGCGCCTCGACCGCACCGGCTGGCAGCAGGAAGAATACATTCAGACCGACGTCAATCAGTTGCCCATGGAGCCGGCAATCGGGTCCAATGGCGAGCCGGTCACGGTGCAAGTCGAGACCCGGGGTGGCCCCATCCGCGCCAAAGTCTGGCGTATGAAAGTTGGACGCTGCGACCTGCTCCTGCTCGATTCCAACATCGACGGCAACCACCCCGAAGACCGCGAACTGACCTCGCGCTTGTATGGCGGAGATTCGCGCATCCGAATCCGCCAGGAACTGCTGCTTGGCGTCGGAGGCTTCCGCGCTCTCAAAGCTATGGCCATCACGCCAAGTGTTCTCCACCTGAATGAAGGCCATAGTGGGTTCGCCATTCTGGAGGGGATTCGTGACCGGATGCAGAGCGAGGGAATCGCCTTTGATCATGCTGTCCGCCGCGTTTCCCGTGAGGCGGTTTTCACCACTCATACCCCCGTACCTGCTGGCCACGACCGGTTTCACCTCGAACTGATGGAGGAGCATCTTGGTCCCATGCGCGACGCGCTGGGTATCTCTCAGGAAAAGCTCATGGAACTGGGGCGAGAGAATCCCGGCGATCACAACGAGGATTTCTGCATGACCGTGTTGGGCTTGAAACTCACCCGCCGCGCCAACGCGGTGTCTGCTTTGCATGGAGAAGTGTCCCGGCATATGTGGAGCGGCCTTTATCCTGGCAAGCCGGAGGATGAGGTCCCGATCGGACACATCACCAACGGCGTGCATGTCCCTTCCTGGCTGGCGCCGCAAATGTTTCGCCTCTATGACCGCCATTTAGGGACCGGCTGGCAGGAAAACAACGCCGACCCTGCGATTTGGGAAGGAATTGAGAACGTGGACGATGGCGAACTCTGGGAAACCCACCTCCACCTGAAATCCCGGCTGCTGGATTTTGTACGGCACCGGGTGGTCGAACAGGCCGAACGTCGCGGCGAGTCGCCGGAAATGCTGCAAAGGCTGGGCCGGGTACTCAGTCCGGATGCGCTTACCATCGGATTTGCCCGCCGCTTCGCTACCTACAAACGGGCCGACCTGATTCTGGCCGACATCGAAAAACTGACTTCGATGGTGAATGATCCCAAACGCCCGGTGCAGTTCATTTTTGCCGGCAAGGCGCATCCCCGCGACGAACCCGGCAAGAAAATGCTGCAGCAGATTGCGAAACTCATGCGGCACATGGAGTTTGCCGACAAGTTCGTCTTCGTCGAAGACTACGACATCAACGTCGGACGTCACTTCGTCCAGGGCGTGGACGTTTGGCTGAACAATCCCCGGCGGCCGCTGGAGGCTTCAGGCACCAGCGGTCAAAAAGTGGTCTTGAATGGCGGCCTCAATCTTTCTGTTCTCGACGGCTGGTGGGCCGAAGCTTACGACGGGCTGAACGGTTTCGCGATCGGAACCGGCCGAACTCACTCCAATATGAGTGTCCACGACACCCGCGACGGTGAAGATCTGTACCGGGTGCTTCGCGAAGAAGTCATTCCTCTCTACTATGGGCGGGACCGCGATGGCCTGCCTCGGGGCTGGATCAAGCGCATGAAGCGCACCATTCGCACTCTGGGATGGCGCTTCAATGCCAACCGCATGGTGATGGACTACACCCTGAAATGTTATGTGCCCGCTGCCGGGGGCACTTCCAGCGACCTGAAGAAATTGTGACTTGATGCGGAACCACGTGGCGACAGCCGCCCCCGGCTGTCCGCAGAGCAACGCTCCGGAGTTGTGTGCAGTCGACCGTCCGCCCTGAAACCAATGTAAAAGCACCTGTCATCCCGAGCGCCGCTCCGAGCCGCGCTTGCGCGGTGAGGGCAAGCAGAGGGATCTCGGTTTTGCCGGCCGCGTAACTGATGCCGGCAAGAACCTAGGCCCCTCGACAATCGTTAAGGCTGCGTTTTCTTCTTCAGCGCGCCCGCGGCGCCGGCGCTCAATCCGCGGCGGAAACTTCGGCAGTGCCTTGTCGTTGCGCGTGCGGCATAATGGCCAACACCTGCGTGCCGTCGGCGTCCGAATCCATCGCCAGCCTGCCCCCAAGTTCGTGGAGCCTTTCGCGCATGCCGGTCAACCCCACACCGCCATGCGACCGGTTCTGTTGAAAACGGTCAAGAACTTCCGCCGGAATGCCCTTGCCATAATCTCGCACCCGGAGCACAACCTGCTGCGGCGACAGGCGCACCGAGACATCGGCCTTTGGACTCTGGGAATGGCGGTGAACGTTGGTCAGGCTCTCCTGCAGAACACGAAATAGCGCCAGCTCGACCGGCTGCGGCAGGCGGCCAAGATTTTCCGGGATGTCCAAACTGGTCTGAACGCCGCTGCGCTGGGCGAAACCCTCCACATACCATCTCGCGGCCGAGGCAAAGCCAGCCTCGTCGAGCAGTGGCGGATGCAACAAATGAGAAATGGTGCGGGTCTCAGTGATAGCCAGATCCACCAGCTTTGTGGATTCCGTTATCAGCGTATTGGCCGGCGCCGAATTCCCCAGCATGGTCAAATTCATCTTCACACCTACCAGATATTGACCGAGACTGTCGTGAAGTTCACGAGAAAACTTCCGGCGCTCCTGATCTTGCACTTCCAGCAGGCGCACGCTGAGCGTGCGCAACGATGCCTCGGCCTGTTCCCTCGCGCTCAGTTCCGAATTGAGCATCCGGTAATGGAAGATGAACAGTGCGAGCGCCACCAGGAAAGCCGTACACAATATGTAGGCGGTGATGCGAAACCATCGTTCGGACTGCAGCCTTCGCGTGTCCAGAAGCTGCTGTTCATCATTTTGCATCTCCTGCAGCAGCGAATCCGCTTCCGCGGACACAGCGATGATCTGTTGCCGCAGCCGTGCCTGCTCTTGCGCGTCAGGAGAGCCGCCGCGCTTCAACTGCACCGAATTGTTGAGCAGGTTCAGCCGGCGGTTGGTGATGTTTTCCAGCCGCAGCCAACTGTCTTGTTGCTCGAGATTGTCAACCGTGAGCTCCCTGATTTGCTGCAGTTTCGCAGGAATCTCGCTCGCCGCCAGTTGATAGTCCTGAAAAAAAGTTTCCTCTCCCGTATCCACATACCGGGTGCGTGCCCGTCCTGCTCTCGAACCAAGGCTGTTAAGGTCGCCTAAGGCGGACTGAACGTCGCGGGTATGCCCGACCCATCCCTCCGCAGTGCGCAGACGGACGACCGTGGCGTAAGTAGCCAGTCCGCTCAAAACAAGCAGGATTAGGGCGGCGGCAAACGCCACTTGCATCCGTGTCCGTCGTAACCCTTGCTTGTTCACGATCCCTTGTATTTGACGTTAGGATGCGCAATCGCGAGTCGCGACTGCGTCGAACAGATTCTATCTCAGTTCAAGCGGGTTGCAGAGCCAGTTACTTGAACTGAGAATTCTTGAGCGCGTGCTCCATGAATAGTGCCGGGATGATCTGATGTACGTTGTCGTCGAAGACTGGCTCGAACGTCTGGTACGCGCTGGTGTTTGCCGGCTTACCGTCACCGGTCACTCGCGGGTTGAGCGCGGTCCAGAATGGCGCGACAGGTAGGAATACAACGGAGCTGTTAGGGCCCGAGACCTCACCCGATCCTGCCGGGGCAGCAACGGCACGTGCACCTCGATCTACACTCTGGAGCGCACTGAACCATGCATCATCAGTCGTGTAGACACGGAACTTTCGGGGATCGCGGTCTTTTTTGGCGTTGCGATCTCTCCAGGCTGTGAGCGAGGCGGCGAATGTCTTGGGGGCAACACCGCGCAGGTCGAAACCATAGATTTCGCGTAATACGTTCTGGTCAAAGTGAGCATTCTGAAAGCCCATCGCCTGATTTACGAACGTGCCAGACGCGCTGAACCCTGAAACGGCGCACTTACCGACCTTCTGCAAAGGTATTGGAATGCGATCCATGCGCTGCACGAAGAACGCCACCTCCTGTAGCAGGCGCAGGAGACTGTTCTGACCCCCCAAACCACCGTTCCAGTTACGCGAGCTTCCAACCGGAAAAATAAGAATGTTATTGACCCCCGCGGCCGCATGTTGATTCACCATCTCTTTGTGCTTGATTTTGTAATAGAACAAATATCGGCAGGCGAGATCAACGAAGAAGAATGAGAAAGGATAGCTGCCCTTTAGCTTGCCGGGACTGGGATGATAAAAGATGTGGAAATTCAACGGTTTTGTAGCGGGGTCAACGTTATTACGCTGTCGTGAGACGAGGACTCCCGCCGGCACCCAGATGGCGATCAGCGCCGGTGTCTCGACTCGTCGAGCATAGAACATCTTGCCCTTGGGAGTGACCGCCGAGAGCGGCGTCTGCAGTAGCAGGTTCCAGCCCGCGCGCGCGGCGGGGTTGACCACCGTAGGGCCCACAAAGTCGATTACCGGCAGGGTGAACGGATCGAGCGTGAGGATTTTAGGGGGGGTCTTGTCGCCCAGGGTTTTCACAACCTCCACGTCGAATCGCGCGTTTGCGAGCTGGCCCAGGGCGAAGTAGATTTCCAGGTTAAAGCCCCCGCCGGCGCGAGAGTTCCCGCCTACCTTGAGCGTGTTCAATTCCTGGAATCCGTTGCCGGTAAAAATCAGCGACGGATTTTGCGAGCCAGCGCCGGGGCGGACAATCTTCACATGTTGATTGGCAGGCAGGAAGCTGGGCGGTCTCTCCACGGTAACGGAGACGATATCGGCCGCGTCCGGGACCTTAACTTCGAACGTTCCATCCGGGCCTGCCGGCTGCGCCGTCTGATTGCCCATTCCCGGCCCAATGCCGCCAAAATCGACATTGATATTGCATTTCTTTAACGGGTTGTTGTTTACGTCGGTGACCTTAACAACGAGAAAGATGTCCATTTATGAGCTCGGATCGCCGAGAATTGTGTTGTCGTTTGGATCAGGTGCAATGCCGGGCCCGTCCGGTGGCGGATCACCGGCAAACTGATCGGGAGGATTCAGCGGAACCACATTCAGTGGATCGTCCGGATTCATGATACGGAATAGCTCTGTAAGCGGGAAGAGCTGCACCAGGATACTTCCGTCCTGAATCTCGCCTTTGTAGAGCACGCCCGCACGGCAGTGGCGGAAGGTAAACACGAGTAGATCGTCGACCAACTGGCCTTCTGCCATAGTAAAGACACGTTGCTGAGTTCCGTCTGCACTTGCAATCCGCAGCTTGGCTTGGTCGGACCAGGGCAAGTCCTCCTTCTTTTCCAGGGCATAGCGGAAATCGAGGCCTGAAACCTGTTCGCAGGGCGAGCTGTCCGATATGCGCTGATAAAAGCGGCAAGCGAAAGTATCACGCGTCTTTTCGAACGCGCGGTCCGTATCCGGCAGGCGACTGCTTCGCCGCTTCTCGCCATCCGAGAAGAAACGCTTCTTGCAGCCTTCCACTCCTTCGTTCCAGCGAGGACACGGCCAGCGAGCCGGTTCGACCTTGCTGCCTTTGCGAAAGATCAGCACCATGACACGGCGATTCTTGGCGTTTTCCTTGTTGCGCTTGGCCAGAGTAACCGTATCTTTTTCCCGCTCCGCGGTCTCGAACACATCCTGCTCTTCCTGGGAGAAGATGATGAGCGGGTTGAACTCGCTGCAACCCTGGAAATCCGCCTTGCCTCCCTTGTCAGCTCCCTGGCCCAGAAAGTCCGTGCGCTCAAGCTTGAAGCCGCCTGAGATCTTCTCCATATACTGCAGGAACAGTTGTTTTCGAAGGCCTGCGTCCTGCGCCGCACCGTCGATGGGTGCAGAAGGCGGCGACTGGTCTGATGAGGCGCTCGACGTCGTTGATCCGTCGCTGCTGGAGCTGTCGTCATCGATCTTGCTGCGTCCGAACTGCAACTGCGAAGCTTTGGCGGCATCATCTTCGGCAAGACGACTGTTCATGGTCGCAATTGCGTCATCGCCCCAAATGTCGTTGCCGAACTTGTTCGAGAACAGGTTTTCCCAGATTCCAGCGTCTCTCACCAGCAGGCCATAGATGGCCGCGGCGCGCCGTCCGCTCAGCATCTTGTTGTAGTTGTCGTTACCGACCGGGTCGGCGTGCCCGAATATTGAAATTGGACAGCCCTTGAACTCGTCCGAGTTCAGCATTTCCGCCAGGTGCTTGATCTCCGCCTGGATACCGGGCAGCACGAACGAGGAATCGAACTTGAAACGCATGTCATCCGCCCGCCAACAGGCCAGGGGAAGCAACTTGAGCCGGGCAGTATTGAATTCGTTTTTTGTCGATGGCCCCACCCGGATGGCGAAGGCCTCTGCCGAGCGATGAACCCCGATGCTTCCGCCATCGAGCGGCGAGTGCTTTTCGGTATCGCTCATAGCTGCAGCTTTCTCTCCCCCAGAATACGGAAAGACCCGTTAACAGCCATGCACCTGCTTGAGCTTGGCCTGCGTCTTTGGCCCGATTTTCCCGTCCACGGTCAGGCCGTGATCGCACTGGAATTCTTCCGCGGCAGACAGAAACAGAGGATCGTCGGGCTGCTCGGACGATCCTGCAAAATAGCCAAGATTATTGAGCCGCGCCTGCTGGCCGCTGGGTGTGTCGACAGGGTCAAGGTCCCCAACTCGAAGGCTGAACAGCTCGCCATCGTACGGGGTCTCCTTACTCTCAATCACCAATGCCCCGGTTTGCGTCTCGAGAGGAATCTCTAATTCGATCTTTCCCTTGCCGTCGGTGGTCAGTTCCGTATCCTGCGCGCCGATAATGATTTTGCACTTGGCGTTCGCGACTGGGTTCTCGTATTGGTCTTCCAGCACCAGCCGAAGTTTCAACCGTTCACGCTTGACTTCGAAAGTGTGCGCCTGGTCCGTAGGACACTGACAATCCCGCTGATTCTTGTCGGGAATAAAAAGCTGGTCGCCCGGATAGAGGACGCTGGGATTCTCGCGCTTTTTCTTCAGCTCGGCATTATTAGGATGGTTCCAGATGATGGTGTGATCAAAAAAACCGTTCTCGGACGAGATCTTCGAGAGATAGTCCCCCTGCCGAACTGTGTAGTAACCTGCCATCGCCTTCCGCATGCGGGAAGGGCCAGTACGCACACTTCAGCGCTGCCTCCCCAAGCTCGAACGCATTGTACACTTCGGGTGAGCGCCAGGAACATGCCATGCCGCGTAGTCGGCGTCATGCCGAAAACCAGCACATCCAAGGCGGAGTTGCTAAGAATTCTGACCGCCAATTTCTTATCGGCCAGCTGGAAAATATGACCAACTTGATTTGGGAGGAATTGGCGGAAGCGTGTGCGAGTCGAACGCACCAGCGACGGGGGAACCCGCCGCCCGCCGGTTTTGAAGACCACCAGGAGTGTTCTGACTGGTTATGAAAATTTTCTACTTTAACTGATTTCAACTGCTTACCAGAACTGAGTTCTGATGCGCTTTGATCGCCGCTGACCGGTTTTGAACATGGAACTATCGCGTTTTTATCACAGCAGGTCCACAAGTCTCAGCGGATCGTTTCCCGAGCCGTCATCGGACGAGAGCAGCGAGGGCAGGCGGGTGGAGCACCAGATTGTGCGGACGAGTTGAAAGGAAGCGGCAACAGCCCCGCGATAGGGTTCAGACCGTTACGGCCTTAGAGGCTTGGAGGAGCAACTTAGCCTGTCGCGCTGTCTCTCTGAGCAGCGGGTCGGGATGCTCCAAGCAGCTGTCCAGCTCGTGTTCCAGTGACTTCAAGCCGAAGCTGCCAATCGCATAAGCTCCACAAGAGCGGAGCCAAGGATCTTCGCTGCCCACGAGCGCCGCTATTGCCTCTTCCTTGCTTTCCAGCCTGGCGCAAACTAGGCGGTCGCCAATTTGGGCCCGCTCTGCCACACTGACCTTCTCATCGAACAGCGGAACCAGCATCTCGCGCAACCGGCGATTCAGCACATTGTCGAGAAATTCCAGCGCATTATCGTGCACAGAGATGCTCTTCGATTGCAAGCCGACGTAAGCGCTGTCGAAGTCGTGGTTGGGATAGAGCAGACTCAAGAGCCGGAAGATGCGCTCTATCTCCTGATTTATGGAGTCGGCCAAGGCCATGCCAACACCCTCGATACCGCGTGGGGTTGTCCCCAGAGTGTGCAGGATCTGGTAGGAGCGGTAGTGTCCGAGAATTTCCGCCGCCAGTACGATTTCCAACAACTGGGTGTCGAGTTTAAGCTCGGGGTGCATTCGATACAGCCTCTTCAGCGCCGAAATGACACCGTGGCGGAGGACAGTGTCGCTCTCTAGTAAGTGCTCCATCAGTACACGCATCGCTGATTGCGAGCCAATACGCACGAGCACGCCTGGGATCTCGCGGCGAGCCTCTATGGGAGCTGCCGAATCGCTCAAGTGATCGCCCATGGGACCAATAATACTGTCGCCGTATTGAGCCAAAGCCTCAGCGGCATCGCCGGTCAGGCGGCGATCAGCAACGTGGTTCAGCAGTTCCGGAATTAGGCGGCTGTTGTGCAACTTGCCCCCGGAGCGAATTGCTTCCCTTACAACCTCGGAATCGGGATCGGCCAGTAATTTCAAGAGCAGAGAATCGAAGCTGTCGGGCAACATGCCGAGCAGCCGCGCGGCCTCCATTCGCGTACGTTTTCCCTCGGGGCCACTCTCCGCAACCATGCCGGCAAGTAGTTGGCGAGCGACTTCGAGGTTTTGTGTCTTCCCGGGGCGTGCCAGAAAGGCCGCCATCCCGGAACGAATGGAAAAATCCGCGAAGTCTCCCAGCTGCTGGATGCGGTCCAGGGGATCGATTTGTGCATGGTGTGTCAGGTAGAGCAGGGCCTCCGTGCGGACGTCAAGGTCGGGATCCTGGAGCAAGCTTTCGACCTGTGGGAGCACGGTTCGGTCACCAGCAGCCGCCAAGATGCTGAGTGCTTTTTTTCGCACGTCAGCCGCTGGATGTCCAAGCAGATCACGAATCGCAGGGTGCGTTACTGGCTGTCGCTCCGTTTCAAACAGGCTGAGGGCATAGAGTATGTCCTTAGGATCGGAGGTCGAGAGACTAGCGGCTAGCACCTCAGCAGTCGAGCGATCGAACACTGGGGCCATCGCACGTTCCACTTCGACCCGGTGAGCGTGGATACTATCTCTCAACGTGGCCACATACTGATGCCGCGCGACCCACGCCGCCGTGAGCCAACCACCAATCAGCACCATGGCGACCCAACTGATTTGAGGTGCTGTCAGCCGGAGGTAGGTGGCAAACACCAGAATCGTTACCCCAGCAAGACCGTCACCTAGGCGCCAGATCACCGTGTCGATAAACCACTTCACCTGGAACTTTAAACGGGTTGGAAGCGGCAGATAAAGTAGTTCCACACTCGATTTGTCAATTGAGTACCGCAGCACCCAGTCGCTGCCCCTCATCAGGACGGCGGCCAACAGTGTTCCCGCAAGCAGCATATAAGCTGAGCTTGCCAGGAGCGCCAACGGTACCGTGAACAGCATCACGCCGATGCCAAAGCGGCGCAGCGCGCGCGAGGTGAACAGCAGTTGCACGACCAGAGCAAGAATTCCCCCGTAGAAATTGAAGTTGCCGAAGAACACTGCCAGCGCGTCTTTGGTGGGAATGAATTCTTTGGCGATAGCCTTGAATTGCCATCCGACGACCGCGGTCACCAAGGACGAGAGCCAAATGAGGGCAGCGATGGCTAGCAGATAACGGGAGGACACGACCAACCGTATGCTTTCGAACAGGTTCTGCGGCCGCTGCTCGCCTGAGATTTCATCCGATTTCGTGTCTTCGGCGCGCGATTGACGGCGTCTCCAGATCAGGGACACTAGCGGGGCGGAGATGGAGAGAAACAGCGCCATGCCGAGTAACAGACTCTCTGTGCCAAATGCCTTGGCCATGACCTTCGAGAAGAAACCCGCGAAGATTCCGCCGGCAATCGCGCCGCCTCCCACCAATCCAAACAAACGCCGCGCCTCGCGCGTGGTTAGTACATAATTGGCCAAGGTCCAGCCTTGGGTCGGCGCCAGCACCCCGAAAATTCCTACCCAGACGTATATCACCGGGAACAGCCAGCTCAGTTGGTAGTAGCGAGCCAGCACCCAGAACAAGGCGCAATTGGAAGCGAAAAATAGTGAGCTACCCAGCAGCAGGTTGTGCAGGCTAGCATGCCGTCCAATGCGGACGTATCCAGCCACTACGAAGCAGACCAGGATCGCTGTAGCGATGTCGGCGTAAGGAAGCTGCACTGCCTTAAAACGGGCAAGGAACAAGGCATCGCGCACAACCTTGCCGACCACGTAGGTGGTGAGAATCAGGAACAGGTATGCAAACAGCAGGGCGCCACGCCCCAGCTCCCCCGGGCGGAGGTTCAGCACGCGTTCAATCGAGCGGATCATCAGCGAGCTCCTTTGAACAAAAGGAGGGCGAGCCTGTGAAGATCGCGTTGCTCGCAAGTGCCGGACTGTTCTTAAACCTGGGCATTTTCGAAGCGAGTTCGATCACGGGTGCAGTTCTCGACCGAGGCGAATTGAGGTCGAGAAGCACATAGTACGATCAGCTCGTACGCAAAGTTACTCCCCGTGAAACCGATTGTCAGTGATTCGAAGCACAAGACCGTATGTTCCAAGCGGCTACAAGCGTGCTGGTTGCACCGATTTGACCCAAGATGACTCGATTCTGAACATGGAGCTACTACAGTAGTATTACTACAGTCGAACAGTCGGCTGGTATCGTCGATCCCTGCGCTTCCGCGCGGAGGCACTCGGATGTTCGCTTTCCGCAAACCCGACGAGTCGTTCTACCCACGAGCTAGAGGACGGGCGCCTCGCCCGTCCTCTTTTTCTTCGCAACTAGCACTCTCACTCGCGAGTTTGGCTCAGGCAGCCTTAGGTTTCTCCCTTTCTTTGCGCAGTTCGTGTGGTTCCCCTGGCGGGTAAATGGACATGTTGCATGGGTGCCCACATATCCAAGACATGCCCTCCAGCTTCTTATACAGCAACCCTTCCAATTTGTTGAACGCCCCGTTCATCTCCACCTTCTCATTTTCCTCGAGGTCAGCAAACATGGCTTTCATCATCTCGAAGTCTCCCTTGGTGAAGCGGAAGCCATATGCGTCCACTAGATCGACTGGGTCGTCCAGAAGCCTCTTGCGGAAGAAAGGGTCTACGGCGGCGTTGCCAATCAGAGTAATAAGTGTTTCCATGACGTCCTCCTATTTGATTTGGGTTTGCGAAACAGGCTCTGTAGTGAGAGAACCCACGGTTTTCCCTGAGGGGCCAGCTTCGGGGACCAATTCCCGCAACTCGCGTTGGGCATCCCGAAGCAGTGTTAGCTCGTCGGCATGTTGCCACATGCGAAGAGCTTCCTCGTAGTGTTTACGGGCAAGATCAAAATTGTTCATCAGGCGATGCATCCTTGCCAGTTCGATGTGCGCGATTGCGAGATCAGGCGGAAATCCATTTTGAAGAATCTCGCCCTTCTCGCTGAGAACCGTTTCCCACTCTTGCGCAGAAGCATCCCAGCGTCTCTGTGCTTGATAGGCGCGAGCCAGACCAGTGGAAGAAATGAACGGTGTAAATGCTGGTGCGGAGTTTGAAAAGGGAATCTCAGCCTGTTGTGGTTTGGCCTCGGCCAGCAAGATCTCCCCTTCCAGGTCGTGCAAACTCTGCAGGTTTTCGGAACTAGGGATTGCTTTCCGCAGGTCGTCCAGTCGGCGCAAGACAAGCCGCGCTTTCGCGATCCTACCCGCGCGGACATAAAGAGTGCCGGCATTCAAGAGGTCGCCGCTCTGCAAACCATTGCTGCGCACACGCAATATGAGATCTGCCTGGAATTCTGCTTCTCGTGCGTTACCCTGGCTAAGATGGATGCGACCAAGCAGATACCGCCGAAACGCTTGCAACCCTCCACTTTGCGCAGGTGCTGCCTGAATCTGCTTCGCAAGTTCAGTCCGAGCCGAGCTCAATCTACCCTGGTAGAGATCTGCAGCTACCAGACATAGTTCCTGCAGGTCCCGGTCGGTCTCTGTGGCGTCACCAATGCGCTGGAACTCTTGTCGGGCCAGGGACACGTCCCCCCGACCAAGATAGACCAGGCCCAACCCCCAGTGCATTCGCGGCGAGCCAACGCCACGCTGCTCGGCTTCGCGGGCAGCAGCGATTGCGGCATCTGCGCGGTTATCGCGCTCCAGGTAGAGCACCAGGCCGCCATAGGCAGGCGCCGAGAACGGGTTAAGGCTGAGGGCTTCACGCAGTTCGAGGATCGCTTTGTCGAGCTGGCCCAGGTCGTAATAAGCCCCAGCCAGTTCCACGTGACCTTCCTCATCATCGGGGTAAAGGCTGACAAGGACGTGTAGCGACTGCGCTTTGTCGTCATAACGCTCCTGGAGGTCGTAGAACGCAGCTTCGATTCTCCGCTGCTCCCGGTCCGTGACTCCTTGCCGCAACTGGTAGGCGCGTTCCAGTTCTGCTAACGCTCTTTCGTTCCTGCCAATCACTGCCGCGTAATACTGGCCCAGCCGCATATGAGCCATGGCGAAATCCGGGTCCAGTCGGAGAGCAGCTTGTAACAGGGCTGGGGCTTGCCCGTCCTTCCCTTGATCCTTGGCATCCTTAGCTTGAGAATAAAGCTGCAAGGCTTCGAGCGACGTCGTGGTCACCTGGGCGAGCGGGCGGCTGCTTTTCTCGATGCCACCCAAAGATTCACCCAGATCCCTCCGCACCTTGTTCGCCAGAGAGTCGACCTTATCGAAGAACTGGTCCTTGCGCTCGAACCGCTCTTTCTCTGCGAACAGCAGGTTGCCTCGCACCGGGTCCAGGCCTCGCACCGTGATCTGGAACACTTGTCCCATGTGCTCGATGCTGCCTGTGAGCAATACCTGCAGGTTCTCTCGCTGGCAGATTTCGCGTCCCAAGGTTTCGTCGAGCCGGGGCACACGCTCCTTTTTCATGCGCTGCAGGACATCGTGGGCTCGGCTCCTTGGAAAGACATTGATGTAGCGGGATTGCTGCAGGGCGATGGTCAACCCTTCGCGCACACTGCTTTCTGGAATGCTCTCGTCTCCCGAGGTCTCGAAATCCGAAAGTAGCACCCAGCCACGCTCGGCAAGAATCGGCTCCCTCTCGGTCCACCAGCGAATGGCGAAGACGGCAGCTACCACCATCACCACGATGGCAGCCACCAGCCAGCGCCTCATTTTCCGCCCTTCCTGCAGCGATACTGTGGGCGTGAGTTTCTTGGGCATCACCCCCGCTTGCACTGCGCGCAGATCCTCCAGCAGTTCGTGGGCGTTGGCGTGCCGTTGCGTGGGCGATTTCGCCATCGCCTTCATGACGACCGCATCCAAACTAGCAGGCACGTCCGGATTGAAGACGCGAATCGCCGTCGGAGTTTCGTGCAGGATGCGTTCACTGGTGGCGACGAAGCTGTTCGTAAAGAAAGGGTTCTTCAGAGTCAGCATCTCGTATAAGACAATTCCCAGCGAGAAGATGTCGGTGCGCGGATCGGGCAAGTTTTCCAGCAGGACTTCCGGTGCCATGTAGGCGGGCGTACCCCCCACCAGGCTCGAATCCAGCGTGGAACTCTGGTCGGAGCGCGGCAGATGCTTGGCTATGCCGAAATCCAGGAGCTTTACCTGGCCGGCAGGCGTGATCATGATGTTTTCCGGCTTGATGTCGCAATGCACGATGTTGTGTTCGTGTGCCGCCACGAGTGCTTGTGCGCATTGCGTGGCGATCTCGAAGAACTGCTCCAGGGTCATGGGCCGCCGGAGGCGCTGTCGCAAGGTCTCGCCCTCGACGTATTCCATGACCAGGAAGAGTTCGCCGAGATCTTCGACTATGTCGTACACACTCGCGATGTGTTCTGATTTGAGAGCGCAGGCCCGCTGAGCTTCATGCAGGATGTGTTGCCGGGCCTTAGGATCACTGCCCAGCTTGTTGGGGATGCGCTTGAGTGCTACGGGGCGCTTGAGCTCGGGATCTTCGGCGTAGTAAACCTCACCCATGCCCCCGGCGCCCAGCTTGGAGCGGATCACAAACCGCCCCACACTTCTGCCAGTCAGGTCCTCGGGGGCCGGAAATAATATCGGCGCTCTGCGGGGACTGCCCACGGTCCGAACACCCCCATGAGCCCATCAGGCGAAACCGTGATCGGCCGTATGCTGTGAAGTCCAGCGCCTCGCCCGTCCTCAAACGCTGGAGTCACTTTGAGAAGATTCATTCCGACTCAATGATCGCAGCTGGCCCACCGCCATTCTGTGACCAAGGACACTACTCTGTGTGATCTCAACCGGGGCCCAGCCGGGTTAACCTTGAGAAGGTTTGGGATACCTACCAACGGATTGAAAAGCCGGTGCTGGTCCACTGCAGTGCCGGAATCGGCCGCACAGGGAAAGCCGTGTCTTACATCAAGAGAAAGTTGAAAAATGTGACCCCGAGTAGTATCCGCGTTTCAAGAGCGCAGTAGAGGGATTTGGGGTATCAGTCTGGACAGCACACAGACTCTGTGCAATGCGTTCCGCGAAGGTTGCTAGCAGCGTTTTCGTTTGCGCTGCGAGTGGCGCTTTCTTCCCCACGGGTCTCCGCTTCAGTGTTCGGAAACAGCTTCTTCCGAAGTTGTTTCAGGCGGTCGCTCTTGTCCCGTCGGAGCTTCAGAGCAGCCGGGTCCCGAGGTGACACCCTTATGCGCTGGCGGGCGCTGCTCGGCCCAGGGTCCTCACCGTTCGTATTTCCAAGCCCGCGCATCCCAGGCACGCACATTACCGACTACAAGAAGGCATGGCAGATGGCCGCCAAGAACGCTGGACTAGCGGACAGGCGCACTCACGATCTCAGGGCCACATTCGCAAGCCGCGCAAAAGCGTGTCATGCATCTGGACTGACGGTGGCACATTTGCTTGGCCATGCGAGTTCTCAGATCCTGCCGACCTACGTCAAGCCTATTGATGAAAATACTCGAGCCTTAATCGACGCTCTCGACGCGGATCGGAGTTCACACACTGCACGCCAAGGATTCATTCACCAATACCCAGGCAACGCTCGAAGGAGGGCACCATAAACCGCGATTCTGTTTATCACGTTTTTATCACTGCAGGCCAATTCTGAAAGTCAGCATGTCCACCTTGATCACAGCGGAAATATGCGTAACTCACTGCAAACAAATGGCGGAAGCGTGTGCGAGTCGAACGCACCAGCGACGGGGGAACCCGCCGCCCGCCGGTTTTGAAGACCGGGAGGATCACCGGACCCCATGCGCTTCCGTGCGGACAACCCCAACGACGTATCGCTGCTATGTTAGCTGCCGTCGCGGCAACTGCATAGGGTTGCAGAATTTCATTGCACCAATAATCGGAACTCCGTTCCGAACTTCGGGCCGCGCGGCGTCCGCGCTAGTTCACAATCCCCATACTCTTGCCCACTTTTTTCAGCACCGCCAGCGCCTGCTCCAATTCATCCTTAGTGTGCGTGGCGGTCATGATGGTTCTGATCCGCGCTTTCCCTTCCGGCACCGTGGGGAAGGCGATGCCGGTGCCCAGCACTCCCTCCTGGAAAAGCCCGCGGGAAAAATCCATGGTGAGTTTGCCGTCACCGATAATGATGGGAGTGATTGGAGTTTCGCTGGCGGGAGTGGTCTTTCCGCCGATATCGAAGCCCAGCAGGCCCAGCTCTTTCTTCCAGAAGCGGGTGTTTTCCCAGAGTTTCTCGATACGCTCGGGTTCGCTTTCGAGCACGTCGAAAGCGGCGATGCAGGTGGCCGCTACGGACGGGGGATGCGAGGTCGAGAACAGGAATGGGCGCGCGCGGTGATAGAGAAAGTCGATCAGGTCGCGCGTGCCGCACACGTATCCCCCGAGCGCGCCGATGGCCTTGGACAGCGTTCCCACTTGGATGTCCACGCGGCCATGCATCTTGAAATGATCGATGGTGCCGCGCCCGTTGCGGCCCAGGACGCCCGAAGCGTGGGCGTCGTCGACCATCATGATGGCGCCGTATTTCTCGGCCAGGGCGCACAAATCGGGCAGCGGACCGATGTCGCCGTCCATGGAGAACACTCCGTCACTGATCAGCAACTTCTTGCCCGCCTGATCCTTCACACTGGCCAGGCGCTCTTCCGCCTGCGCAATATTCTTGTGCTCGAAGACCAGAATCTTTGCTCTCGACAGACGAGCGCCATCGATGATCGACGCATGGTTCAGCTGGTCAGAAATGATGAAGTCCTCTTTGCCCAACACCGCCGACACCGTCCCGGCGTTGGCCGCGAATCCGGACTGGAAAACCACGCAGGCTTCGACGTTTTTGAAGCCCGCGATTTTTTCTTCCAGCTCCATGTGGATTTTCATGGTGCCGGCGATGGTGCGCACCGCACCTGAACCCACGCCGTACTTCCGGGTAGCCTCCAGCGCGGCCTCGCGCAGCTTGGGATGGGTGGTCAGGCCCAGGTAATTATTCGAAGCCAGGTTGATGACTCTCTTGCCGTCGAAGGTGCAGACCGCAGCCTGTTCGTCGTCGAGGACGCGCAGGCGGAAATGCGTGCCCTTCGCTTTAAGATCGTTTAGCTGGTCGGTGAGATACGACAGCGGGTTGGCACGGGCGGTAGTAGTTGCCATTTGATGTTTCCCTCGGGAAGATACTCGCTGCCAGTTTAATACTGGGCGGGCGCTGGAAAGCCAGTTTGCAGTTATTAGTTCCCGGTTGCCAGTTGCGCCAGAGTCTTCAGATCGGGCACTTCGAGGTCCGGCTCACCGGATGCGGCTTTGGCTGCGCCGGCTCCGGGGCGGGGCGACGGACGCTTCACCCACACCGTCGCAATCCCCAGCGACTTGGCCGGAATCACGTCGTGGTAGATGCTTTGCCCAACGTGCAACCACTGCGCTGGAGCCACTCCGAGTCGTTGCTTTGCCAGCTGGAACATTTTTAATGATGGCTTGTAAGCGCCGGCTTGCTGCGCGGTGATCACTTCATCGAAATTCACCTCGAGATGGCGCGCGGTGGGCGCAAAGAGATCGTCGTCCACGTTGGAAATGATTGCCAACCGGTAGCGGCTCTTGAGCTTGCGGAGCGCCGCCACCGTGTCCGGGAAGGGTGGCCAACCAACCAGCGAATCGGGCAGCGAACGTATCTGGGATTCGGTAGGCTGGAATCCCAGGCGCTGGCCGAACCCGCGCACTACCGACTTGAGAACTTCACGATAGGCGCGAAATTCTCCACGCTCGGCTTCCGCTTCCAGCTCTGAATACAGATTCAGGAGCTCGAAATCCGAGATGGTTTTTCCATGCGCTGCCAGCACCGGGCGCAGCGTAGAAAAGATTCCTGTCTCCCAGTCGATGAGAGTGCCATAACAGTCGAACGTCACGGCCTGGAATTGGGAAAAGTCGAGCATGGATTTCTTTCGCGACAAAATTCAGCCCACGACAAGCGCCGTGGGCTGAAGACCGACGACCGAAGACTGCTTTACTACTTCACTTCCAGAGGCTGCTCCAGCTTGAAGCTGAGCGCGGACTCCGCCGGCAGAACAATGTCCTTGTTGCCGGTGAACGCGGCGCCACCAGTGCCAGCGCCGCCGCCGGCCAGGGCCCCGATCCCAGCGCCCTTGCCCCCGCCAGCCAGTCCGCCAATCAAAGCTCCCAGGGCAGCGCCGCCTCCCGCCAGAACTGCGGTGCGCTTGCCTTTACCGGCTTCCGTGCGGGTAACGGAAGAGGTTGAAATAGACTGGTCGGATCCATTTACGGCGATTGAGGTCAATCGCAGTTGCAGGACGGCTCCTCCCTTGAAGCGGCCCAGAGGTTTGGCATCGACCACGGTGCCGGAAGCCGTCGCCCCCGCAGGTATCGCGGTCTTGCCATCGACGGCAAGCGGGCTGGCCAAAGTTGCGGTAAAGGTTTGTCCAGTCGAGCTGATCTTGGAACCGACGGCCTGTCCCAGACGAACCGTCAGCACGGTCCCCGCCGGAACAACTAAAGGCTTTGCGACCATCGCCTTGGCCTCGGACTTCATATTCGACATCATCCCCGAGCCGGAAGCTTTCTGTGGTTCGGAGCTGGCAGTGCCGCTGGCCGGAGCCGCAGTGTTGTTGGCCGGGGCAGTCGTACTGCTGCCGTTGTCGCTGGTAGCAGTGGAATCCGCCGGCTTGCTGCTGCATCCGGAAAGCGCGAGCGATAGGTATAGGCCCAATGTAAGTGCCATCAAACGAGTTCGCATGATTCTCTCCATGTCGGGATGATTTATCAGAAAACTATCTCGTGTACAAATATCTTGATCGGACGTTGACGGGAGCCCCAAGAACAGATTGGACTAGATTTTATCCTCTTGCGCTGCGGATGTCATGGAGGCGCCGTTCTTTCCCTTGTCCGCAGGCTCCAGCTCTGCAGCATCGATGCCGGGCTGCACAGCGGCGTCGTCACCCGAAAGACCGCTGGGTAGTTCGACAGCAGCGGCGATTTCTTCTTCTTCCGTGATCTTTGGCTCTGTGATCTTCGGCTCCAAAAACTTCGCCGTGTTCAACAGCGGACGTCCCAGGGACGGATTGTAGCCGGTCCAGCCCCCGTCTGAATCCGCGCCGTGCTGGAACTGCATCTGCATGGCTTCCATCTTGGAATCGAGATCGTCCAGATAGTGCAGCATCAGGGCTTCCGGAAACATCGGCAGCTTGGGCGATCCGAAATCATACTGGCCGTGATGGCTGATGATGAGGTGCTCGAGCAGCGTCTTCAGAGGTTCCGGAAAACCGGGCACCTGGGGAAGCTTGGCCTGCAGCATCTCCAGTTCGATGATCATGTGCCCCAGCAACTGGCCGCGAGTCGTGTAAGAAAACGAGCGATTGTAAGTCAGCTCGTGGATCTTGCCGATGTCATGGAAGAACGCGCCGGTGAGCAGCAGGTCGCGGTTGATCTGCGGATAATTGCGGCTCATCAGATCGCAGGAATTGAACAGCGAGACGACATGCTCCAGCAACCCTCCTATGAAAGCATGATGCAATGTCTTGGCGGCGGGTGCATTGCGGTAGGCTTCCGCGATTTCCGGATCAGACATAAATGCCTCAACCAGCGCCTTGAGGTGAGGGTCTTTAAACGTCGCGACGTAGCCCGCTAACGTCCGCCACAACTCACCAATGTCTTTCGTGGTCTTGGGCAGGTAGTCTGCGAAATCGACTTCGGATTCGCCCAGGCGGCGAAGTTTATGGATGGTGAGCTGGAATCGATTCTTGTACTTGTTGATCAGGCCCTTGACCTTGATGAAGTCGTCCTGATCGAAGGCGTCAATCGCTTCCTCGACGTTGTCCCACATCTTGCCTTCGAGGTGGCCACTGCGGTCGCCCAGGGTCAAGGCCAGGTAAGGCTCACCGCTTTTCTTTGGCTTTACCTGCCGCGAGACCACGACGAAACTGGTAGTGATGATCTTGTTCTCGTACTGCAGGCAGTCGGAAACGAAGAATTCCTTCATGGCTCGATTCCCGTCATCCATATGCGCGAGGCAGTCGAAATTCGCAACCGGGGATCCGAAGCTTCGCTTCTCATCTTGACTTGATTCGGGCTCGGCTCAATCAGGCTCATCTCCATCTAGATAATGCCCAGTTTTTTCTTCTTTTTCTTGAGTTCCTTCGCGCCGGCATCCTTGGCGGTAGTTTCAACTGGTTTCGTCTGGTTGGGACTGGCGCCGGTGTCCACATACCCGGGCTTGATGTCGATGTAGGCTTCCTCGCGTAGCTTCTGCAGGTAGGCGCGTAGTGCGGGCTGCAACTTCTGCATGTAGATCGCGTCCTGAACTTTGGGCTCAATCTGGCTAAGCGGGGGTACGCCCGCCTGCTGGTGTTCCGTGACCTTCAGAACGACCAACCCTTGCTTGGTGCGGATCACATCGGAAACATCGCCGGGCTTCATGGCAAAAGTTTTTTCCTCGAGGCCCTTGTCCAGCGTGCCCCGTTTGAAGTAACCAAGGTCCCCGCCCTGAGCGGCAGTGGGACCATCGGAGTTTTTCTTGGCAAGGTCGTCAAAGGAGGCCCCTTTGTGCAGTTGGGCCAGCACGTCATCCGCCTTGGCTTGGGCGGCCGCCACTTGCTGCGCCTCATCCCCCGAAGCGTCCTTGCCCTTCTTCTCCGTCGAAATCAATAGTTCGCTCAACCGGATTTCTTCCGGCTGCTCCATCTGGCTTTTGTGCTCGTCGTAGAACTGCTGTAATTCCTCCTTGCCGATCGACATCCTGGAGCCCACTTCCTTCGAGATCACCTGCTGCGTGATGATCTGGTTCTTCATATTCTGCTTGAAATCCTCAAACGAAATGCCTTGCCCTGCAGCCGCCTTTTCCAGTTCCTCCATCGATTCCAGCTTCATCTCCTTGCGCATTTCGTCAAGCCGCTTGATCACCTCGGTGTCGGCAGTGATACCCAGATCCTTGCCTTTTTCGAGCAGTAGCTGCTGGTCAATCAGGTCGCGCAGAACATCTTTGTCCTTTTCGGCGACGATCTTGTCGGCGTTGCTCGGGTCCTGCTGTTGCGCCTCCTGTTTCAGCTGCTCTTTGCTGCGCACGTACTCGGTGCGAGTTACGATCTGATTATTAATACGGGCTATAATCTCCTCGACGATCGTGTCTGCAGGCAGAGCGGGTGGCAGGGCGGCAAGACAGGCCAATAACAACCAGGGCAACAGTTTTCGCATAGGAATTCGCTCAGCCGCACCAATAAAATTGCAGAACCTTCGCCGGAACGGCATGGACTAGACAAATTGTACCTCCGGAAGCTGGTTCGCGGCCACTGCGCGTGCCGCTAAGTTATGTCCTAAATTCATGAACCACGAAGGAACAACCTTCAGTGGGTTCCTTCGTGTACCCTCGTGGTCAGATTAGGACGCACCTCCTGCTATGATGATCAGTTTTTCGGTGCCCGCGACGGCCCGGGAGAAGCGAATGAGGTTTCTCGTATATTTAACGTCTGTAATTTTTTTCGGAATTCCGCTTTTCGGATTTCTTGCGGTTGGCATGCCTGCGATGGCACAAAACACCAAGTCCCGAAAACCCAGTTCACCGCCTGGATTGGCCCAACTGCAGAAGATGACGGACCGCTTTGCTCCCACACCGTTGCGGGTGGACACATCAAAGCTCTCTGTCGCCGACCGACAGGCCCTGGCCAAGCTGGTGGAGGCCGGACGCGTCATAGACGATATTTTTCTCAAGCAATATTGGGCTGGCAATCCCGCTCTTTATGCCCGTCTGCAGAAAGACGCGACGCCGCTGGGCAAATTGCGCCTGCAGTATTTCTGGATCAACAAAGGTCCGTGGTCCGTACTGGATGGGTTCAATGCCTTTCTCCCCGGTGTTCCCGCGCTGAGACCCCAGGGCGCCAATTTCTATCCCGAGGACATGACCAGGGAGAACTTCGAGACCTGGGCTGCATCCTTGCCAAAAGAGGAACAGGCGCAAGCAAAGAGCTTTTTCACCGTGATCCGCTGGAAAAACGACGCTGCCTCAAAAAGCCACGGCGAACTCGTGTCCATTCCCTACAGCGACGAGTACAAAGACGACCTTACTCGGGCTGCGGACCTGTTGCGGGAAGCGGCCAATCTTACCGATAACGCGACCTTGAAGACGTTCCTCAACCTGCGGGCGGAAGCGTTCCTCTCCAACGATTACTACGAGAGCGATCTGGCCTGGATGGATCTGGACGCGCCCATTGACATCACCATAGGCCCCTACGAAACCTATGACGATGAAATATTCGGCTACAAGGCGGCATTCGAGGCCTACGTCAACCTGCGGGACGATGAAGAGAGCACAAAGTTGTCGGCGCTCAGCCTGCACCTGCAGGAAATCGAGGACAATCTTCCCATCGATGCAGAGTATCGCAACCCCAGGCTGGGCGCGGCGGCGCCGATCCGCGTGGTCGACGAAATTCTCTCCGCCGGAGACGGCAACCGCGGAATCGCCACCGCCGCCTACAACCTGCCCAACGATGAGCGGGTCGTGCAACAAAAGGGCAGCAAGCGCGTCATGCTCAAGAATATTCAGGAGGCCAAGTTCCGCAGCGTGCTGCTCCCCATTGCGCGCCGGATGCTGTCTCCGTCGGCCCGGGTCGATGTGAATTTTGAATCATTCTTTACCCACATCGTGGCCCACGAACTGATGCATGGGCTGGGACCGCACCAGATCAAGGTCAACGGGCGGGATACCACCGTCCGCGCCGAACTGAAAGAGGCCCACAGCGCGATCGAGGAAGCTAAAGCCGATATCACCGGCCTGTTCGCGCTCCAGTACATGATGGATCACGCCAGGGAAATGAAATTGTCCGGTATGTTGCCTTCTGATGAGGCGGCGCGGCGCCAGTTGTACACCACGTATATGGCCTCGATGTTCCGCAGCCTCCGCTTCGGACTGAGCGATGCGCATGGCAAAGGCATGGCCATCCAGTTCAATTACCTGATGGACCACGGGGCATTTGCCCAGCAAGACGACGGAACTTTTGCCATCAACATAGAAAAATTCAGGCAGGGAGTGCGTGACCTGGATCACGATCTGCTCACCCTGGAAGCCCAGGGCGACTACGCCGGTGCGACAAAGCTGCTGGGAGAAATGGGAGTGATTCGCCCGGTATTGAAAAAGGCGTTCGACCGTCTGGAGGAGATTCCGACCGACATTGAACCCGTCTTTGTGACCGCCGATGAGGTGGCGCCGGAGAAACCGCAGTCGTCCGCCAAGCCGGTGCGCAGGAAAAAATCAAGGTAGGACCCCGCCGGGCATTCGTGCCGGATCGGCAGACGAGAATCCGGATCAACTAAGCCTTCGGTGCAGTCCCCGCTTTACGATTGGCGCACCGAACCAGGGCCAGGGCAGTCACGTCATTGTGAACCGGCGGCTTGCGCATGAACTGCTGCACGCCGTCGATCGTCGTGGCACACAGATCTTTCGCGCTTTCGTTGGCGGCTTCCTGCAGTCTGCTCTTGACCCGATCAAGCCCGAATTCCTCGCGCTTGCGCTTGCCTTCCAACAATCCCCGGGAAACCAGCAGAAGGGCGGCGCCCGGAGGCAACGCGACCAGGGGCGCATCACAAGTGGCGTGG
>Ga0075028_100000101_pt1 | contig 30042 bp, 30 predicted proteins | sample LitLauG_LLR_2014_FD_71390 | JGI IMG/M metagenome (GOLD analysis project Ga0075028, IMG submission 71390) | Freshwater sediment microbial communities from Pennsylvania, USA - Little Laurel Run_MetaG_LLR_2014 | ecosystem: Environmental > Aquatic > Freshwater > Creek > Sediment | place: USA... | reverse complement strand
ATCAGGAAGCGTTGGGCCGAGCCCTGGTGAGCGATTATCACTTGCGTACAGTGCAGGACATTACGAGTTGTTCCACGTGCCATCGCTAAACCGAGTTACGGAAGGCAAGGATTCTGCTGCAAATGAAAATGGAAGCCGACAATAACCAGCAGCACCGCGAAGACGTCTGCCACGGCAAGCCTCTCGATCTCGCGCGCGTGCGCGCCGAGATGGAACAGACTCAGGGCCCGGAGTACTGGCGGAGTCTCGAAGAACTCGCGGGCAGCGAGGAATTTCGCGAGATGATGCATCGCGAGTTCCCCAAGGGCGCTGCCGAGTGGGTCGACGGCGTCTCCCGCCGCGGCTTCTTGCAATTGATGGGCGCCTCGCTCGCTCTTGCCGGCATGACGGCCTGTACCAAGCAGCCGGTCGAGCCAATCGTTCCTTACGCGAAACAGCCCGAGGACATCATTCCGGGCCGCCCGCAATTCTATGCTACCGCCATGACCCTGGGTGGCTATGCCAGCCCGCTACTGGTGGAAAGCCACATGGGGCGCCCGACGAAGGCCGAGGGGAACCCTGAGCATCCAGCGAGTCTCGGAGCCAGCGACATCTACGCGCAGGCCTCGATACTGGGAATGTACGACCCGGACCGCTCGCAGACGCCGTTGTATCTGGGCGAATCGCGCGCGTGGAGAGACGTGCTCGATCCGTTGCGCAAGGCCCTTTTCGTGCAGAGAGCGATGAACGGAGCAGGTTTACGACTGCTTACTCCGGCGATCTCCTCGCCCACCCTGGCAGACCAGATCCAGGAACTGTTGAAGCGCTACCCGCAGGCGAAATGGCACCAGTACGAAGCGGTTCACCGCGACAACGTGCTGGCGGGTTCGCAAGCAGCGTTCGGCCAGGCGGTTGAGACTCAATACCGGCTGCAAGCCGCCGACGTCATTCTTTCGCTCGATGCCGACTTCCTCTATGCCGGGTTCCCGGGTGCGGTCCGTCATGCGCACGATTTCGCTGCCCGCCGTAATCCAGATACGCCGATGAACCGCCTCTACGTGGTTGAGAGTGCGCCATCGCCCACAGGAGTGAAGGCAGATCATCGCCTGCCCATGCGCGCTTCGGACGTCGAGAAGTTTGCGCGGGCACTTGCCGCCGCTCTGGGCGCAGCCCCCGCTGGCGCAACCCTAAATGGCGAAGAGGACAAGTGGCTGAAAGCAGTTAAGGACGATCTTGAGAAGCACCACGGGACGAGTGTCGTCCTTGCAGGCGAGCATCAATCCCCCGCCGTACATGCCCTGGCCCATGCAATCAACGAAAAGTTGGGCAACGTCGGCCACACGGTGGTCTACACCGATCCCGTACATGCCAGCCCGATGAGCCACGTCGCGTCACTGCGCGATCTCGTCGCCGATATGCGCGCTAAGAAAGTAGACCTCCTCGTGATCATGGGCGGCAATCCGGTCTACGATGCGCCGGCCGATCTTGAGTTCGCCGACGCGCTGAAAAACACCGGCATCGCACTGCGAATTTATCACGGACTCTACTATAACGAGACTTCCGAGCTCTGCCACTGGCACATGAACGAAGCGCACTACCTGGAAGCCTGGAGCGACGTGCGCGCCTACGATGGCACCGTCAGCATCGTGCAGCCTTTGATCGCGCCGCTCTACGACGGCAAGTCAGCCCACGAAATGGTCGCGACGCTAATGGGGCAAGCAACCGCAACGGGTTATGACATCGTCCGCGCCTACTGGCAGAAGCAGGCCAAAGCAGCGGACTTTGAGGCATGGTGGCGCAAGTCGGTGCACGACGGGTTTGTCGCGGACTCTGCCTATGCCTCGAAGAATGTTTCCGTTAAGCTCGCGAGCCTGCCCGTCTCATCAGAGATCACCGGCGTCGAAGTCAACTTCCGCCGCGATCCCTCGGTTTACGACGGCGCATTCTCGAACAACGGCTGGCTCCAGGAATTGCCCAAGCCCATGAGCAAGGTGACCTGGGACAACCCGCTTTGGATCGGCCCCAAGATGGCCGAGCGGCTGGGCATTAAGACCGAAGATGTGGTCACAGTCGAGGTCAGCGGCAAGAAAATCGAAGCGCCTGTCTGGATTCAGGCTGGTCATCCCGACAATTCCATCACCGTCTTCCTCGGCTACGGCCGTCGCCGCGCTGGGCGCGCGGGTTCCGGCATGGGTTTTGACGTGAACCCGCTACGGACGAGCGCCGCTCAATGGGTCGCCGCCGCCAGCGCTCCGGTGAAGACCGGCTCAACTTTCAAACTGGCGAGCACGCAGGGTTACCAGACGATCGACACCGCCACGGGACGGCGCCCCGTGATTCGTGGTGCCGCGCTTGAGGAGTACAAGAAGAACCCGGCCTTCGCGAATGAAGAGCCGGCGCCGCCCCCGGGCCTGACGCTTTACCCCAACGTCGACTACAAAGACCCGAACTTCAACGCCCAAGGCTACGCCTGGGGCATGGCCATCGACATGAATCAGTGCGTGGGCTGCAATGCCTGCATGGTGGCCTGCCAGTCAGAGAACAACATCGCTGTGGTCGGCAAAGAGCAAGTGGTTGGCGGACGCCACATGCACTGGGTGCGCGTCGATACCTACTACACCGGTGACCGCAACAACCCGAGCGCCACCTTCCAGCCCGTGCCCTGCATGCAGTGCGAGAATGCGCCCTGCGAGCAGGTTTGCCCCGTCGGCGCCACGGCCCACAGCACGGAAGGCCTGAACGACATGGTCTACAACCGCTGCATCGGGACGCGCTATTGCTCCAACAACTGTCCCTACAAGGTGCGGCGATTCAACTTCCTTCTGTTCCAGGACTTTGATACTCCTCAATACAAGATGATGCGCAACCCGGATGTGACGGTACGCAGCCGCGGCGTCATGGAAAAGTGCACTTACTGCGTGCAGCGCATCAACCAGGCGCGCATTGCTTCCGAAAAGGAAGACCGGCAGATTCGCGACGGCGAGATCCAAACCGCTTGCCAGCAGGCCTGTCCGGCTGACGCCATTTATTTCGGCAACATCAACGATCCCAACAGCAAGGTCTCAAAGTTGAAAGCACAATCCCGCAACTACTCGATGCTCGCGGAATTGAATACGCGACCGCGGACCACGTACCTGGCGGAGGTCCGCAATCCGAACCCCGAACTGGCCGAGCCAGTGGAGCGCGGTTAAGGCATGGCGACGAACGTAGTACTCGACGGCAGGGAAGTTCCAGTACTGGAACCAGGTCACAGCTTTGAAAGCGTGACCGAGAAGATCAGTTCCATCGTCCTCACGCGCCCAATTTCGGCTGGGTGGATCCTGGGGTTGATGTTCTGCGGCGGCATCGTCATGATGCTCGGCACCGCCATCAGCTGGCTGCTGCTCAAGGGCACGGGCATCTGGGGCATCAACATCCCCGTCGGCTGGGGCTTCGCCATCATCAACTTCGTCTGGTGGATCGGCATCGGGCACGCCGGCACCCTTATCTCTGCGATCCTTCACTTGCTGCGGCAGTCCTGGCGCAATTCCATCAACCGTTTTGCGGAAGCCATGACGCTCTTTGCGGTTATGTGCGCGGGCATGTTCCCGTTACTCCACACCGGACGTCCCTGGCTCGCTTACTGGATGTTCCCCTATCCGAACACCATGGGCTACTGGCCGCAATTCCGCAGTCCGCTCATCTGGGACGTCTTCGCCGTCTCCACCTACTTCACAATTTCGCTTTTGTTCTGGTTCACTGGCCTCATCCCCGATTTCGCCACCCTGCGCGATCGCGCCGGCAACAAATACGCGCGGATGATCTACGGCATTCTGGCCATGGGCTGGCGCGGCTCGGCGCGGCACTGGAAGCGCTACGAATCGGCCTACCTGTTGCTGGCGGGTCTTTCGACGCCCCTGGTGCTGTCCGTGCACACGGTCGTGAGTTTCGACTTCGCAGTGGCGCTCGTCCCGGGATGGCACACGACGATCTTCCCACCGTACTTTGTTGCGGGCGCCATCTACTCCGGCTTCGCGATGGTGCTGATTCTCGCCATTCCGATCCGCGCCATCTACAACTTAAAAGACATGATTACCGAGCGGCATCTCGATAACGCCGCCAAGGTCATGCTCGCCACCGGTCTGATCGTCGCTTACGGTTACATCATGGAAGTGTTTCTTGCGTGGTACGGTCCGAGCGCGTCCGACAAATTCCTGGTGCACAACCGCTTCTTCGGGCCCTACGCCATCCCGTACGCCATGCTGTGGGTTTGCAACATTATCGTTCCGCAGCTGTTGTGGATCAAGAAATTCCGTGTAAAGCCGGTGCTCCTGTTCCTGATCTCGGTTGTCATTCTGGCTGGCATGTGGCTGGAGCGCTTCGTGATTGTTGTCCTCAGCCTGCATCGCGATTTCGTGCCGTCCTCCTGGGGCATGTATTACCCGACCAAGTGGGACTGGATGACCTACATCGGGACGCTGGGCTTCTTCTTTATGGCGATTTTCCTGTTCGTCCGCATTCTGCCCATGATTTCCATCTTTGAAATGCGCATGCTGTTGCCCGAGGCGGAGGCTCACCACTAATGAGCAACCTCTACGGCTTGATGGCGGAATTCACCTCGGTGGCCGACCTGAAGAAGGCCGCGAAGACAACGCATGATTCCGGCTACAAAGCGATTGACGCCTACAGCCCGTTCCCCGTGGAAGGTCTGAGCGAGATGATCGGCTTTCACAAAGACAGTGTCTCGCTCGTCACCCTGATCGGCGGACTCATCGGCGCCGCCTCGGGTTACGGCCTGCAGTACTGGGTGGCGAACATCGCCTACCCCACCAATATCGGCGGGCGCCCGTTGCACTCGTGGCCGGCATTCATCATTGTGACGTTCGAGATGACGGTTTTGTTCGCAGGGTTGTCAGCGACGTTTGGCATGCTCGCCCTGAACGGCTTGCCGGAACCGTACCATCCCAACTTTAACGTCAAAGCCTTCGAGCGTGCCACACAGGATCGCTTCTTCCTCTGCGTCTTTGCCTCCGATCCGAAGTTTGACGCGACGCAGACGCGCAAGTTCCTGGAAGGCTTCAAACCAGTCTCGATTTCGGAGGTGCCGGAGTAATGTTCAGGCTCCGAAATCTCGCGCCTCTGGTTGCGCTGGCCGCGCTGGTTGGATGCCGCCAGGACATGCAGGATCAGCCTCGCTACAAGCCACTGGCTCGAAGCGACTTTTTCGCTGATCAGCGCGCTTCGCGTACCCCCGTGGATGGCACCATCGCGCGCGGCCAACTGAAAGACGACACCTATTTGTACACAGGAAAAATTGGCAACAACCCGGGTGAGGCTTTTCCGTTCCCCGTGACCAAGCAAGTTCTGGAGCGCGGCCAGGAACGCTACGACATTTTCTGTGCGCCTTGCCACTCGAAGGTCGGTGATGGCAACGGCATGATTCCATCGCGCGGTTTTGCGCGCAAGCCGCCTTCTTATCACATACAGCGGTTGCGCACCGCGCCCGCCGGCTACTTCTATGACGTGGCCACGAACGGCTTCGGCATCATGCAAGGCTACGCTGCGCAAATCCCCGTCAACGACCGCTGGGCGATTGTCGCGTATGTTCGCGCGTTGCAATTGAGCCAGAATGCAACCGCTGCTGATGTCGGCGAACATGCACTGCCTAGCCCGGAAGTGGAACTGTTAGGAGACGTCCCATCCGGCGCAACGCAGCCGCAACTGAAAGTGAAAAAGCAGTCCGAGGAGGGCGAGAAGAAATGAGCCAGGCGCAACTGCACGAATCCGATTTTGTCGCGCCGGCAGCCGTAGACAACATTCGTCGGAGATCGGCGGTGGTCGGTGTTGTAGCCACGGTGCTCGCGCTCGCGTTTGCTTTCAAGTGGCCCGATGCCTTCTTCCGCGGCTACCTGCTGGCTTTCATGGCGTGGCTGGGCGTATCGCTCGGTTCGCTGGGTTTGCTGTTCGTCATCCATCTGACCAACGGCCGTTGGGGTCTGGTGATCCGCCGCATCCTCGAAGCCGCGGCGCGTAATCTTTGGCTCATGGCCGCGTTCTTTATTCCCCTCTATTTCGGGATGTCCCGACTCTACGTCTGGGCGCGTCCGGCGTCATCCTCGCTCGAGCCAGCAGCCCGCGAGCATCTTGCCTGGCTTAGCGGCGCGTATCTGAATTCGGGTTTCTTCCTGCTGCGGGCGGTGATCTATTTCGCCATCTGGGGCATTCTCGTGTTGCTCTTTACCCGCTGGTCGCGCGAAGAAGATCATGCCGGCAACAACAGCCACAATCGTTCAAAGATTCTCGCTGGCCCGGGCGCGGTTCTATTTGCTTTCTGCGTCACCTTCGCCGGCATTGACTGGGTCATGTCGCTCGACCCGATGTGGGCCTCCACCATGTACGGCCTCATCATCCTGATCGGGCAGTTGCTTTCGGCGCTGTGCATTGCGGTGATCACGGCGAGCATTCTTGCGCGCTACAAGCCGATGTCAGAACTGCTGCAGCCCGGACACCTGCACGACTACGGCAAGTTCATGCTGACGTTCGTCATGGTGTGGGCGTACTTCTCATTTTCGCAGTGGCTCATCGTCTGGTCCGGCAACCTGCCGGAAGAAATTTCCTGGTACCGCAATCGTCTGTTGGGCGGATGGCAATACTACAGCCTGTTCATGGCCCTGTTCCATTTTGTCATCCCGTTCTGCCTGCTGCTTTCGGCGCAGCTGAAGAAGAGCGCGCGCAGCCTGGTGAGGGTGGCCATCTGGCTGCTCGTAATGCGTTTCGCTGACCTGTACTGGCTGATCATGCCAACCCTCAGCCCGCAGAAATTCGATTTCAATTTCTTCTATCTGCTTGTCCCCGTGGCCATGGGCGGATTCTGGCTGGCGCTCTTCTTCCGCAACTTGCGGACGAGCCCGCTGCTGCCCCTGCACGCCCCGCTGACGCAAGCTGTTCTGGAGCCGGCGCATGACTGAGCACGATCACAATGATGGCTCCGCCTACGAGACCGAGGACTTCAGTGTCCCCGCGATCATCGCGTCGCTCGTGGCGCTGGGCGTGATCGGCATTGCCGTCTACTTCATCGTCCTCGGCATGTACAAGTTCCTCGACCGCTACGAGGCGGAACATGTTTCGGAGAACCCGATGGTGGCGGCGGAACCCGACACGCGCAAGGCGACGCCTGAGCAGATTGAGGCAACGTTTCCCAACCCGCGCCTGCAGAAGAACGACGTGAAGGAAATGCGCGAGCAGATCGAAGCGGAAGAGAACCTTCTCGAACGGTACAGCTGGGTGGACGAATCCGCCGGTACTGTGCGTATCCCGATCGAGCGCGCCATCGAGTTGACAGCGGAGCGCGGTTTGCCAGTGCGGCAGGCTGCGGCTCCCGCCAATGTACCACTAGCAAAGGCAGCCCCGGCCGCAAAGGCCGCGAAAGCCGCCAGGGCCAAGTAAGAACCCGCTCCGGCCGGAGTTGCCGGAAAGGACAATCAGTGCGCAGTACCGCAAAATTCGCAAGCGCTGCTTTGGCAGGGATGGTGTTTGTGCTGACTCTGGCTTCGGCCGCCTCGGCGCAAATGATGGGTGGCGGCATTATGAGAAACACCGTGCCGCCTTCGAGCCAGACGCTCGAGACGCTAAAGACCGTCACCATTGATCAGCGTCTGAACGAACAAGTTCCGGCAGACCTCACCTTCCGCGACGAGTCAGGCCGCGCCGTGAGACTGGGCGACTATTACGGGCACAAGCCAATCATCCTGAACCTGCAATACTTTCAGTGTCAGATGTTGTGCGGCGAAGTGACCAACGGACTCGTTGCCTCGCTCAAGACGCTCAAGTTCGACGTAAACAAAGAGTTCGAGGTCCTCTCCGTCAGCTTCGATCCGCGCGAAACGGTCGAGATGGCCGCTGATAAGAAGAAGTCAACCTTGCAGCGCTACCACCGCGACGGGGCCGAAGCGGGCTGGCATTTCTTGACGGGCGACCAAAAGAACGTTGAAACACTCACAAAATCCGTAGGCTTCAGCTATCAATTCGATCCCAAGTCAGGTCAGTGGGCACACGCTGCCGCCATCATGCTGCTCACGCCGGAAGGCAAGATCTCGCGCTACTTCTACGGCGTCGAATTTGCGCCGAAGGACCTCCGGCTCGGATTGATCGAAGCATCGCAGAACAAAATCGGCACCGTAGTGGACAAGGTTCTTCTCTACTGCTACCACTACAACCCAGAGACCGGGAAGTACGGTGCCGTCATCATGAACGTCATGCGCTTGGCAGGCGCCGTCACCGTACTCATTCTTGGCGCCTTCATCTTCATCATGTTTCGCCGTGACGCGGCTGCGAGGCCCGCTGCGGCACGCATCGGATAGGCAAAGATCGGATCGATATGGGAAGCATTCCAATTTGGCCGCAGCAGGCATCGAACTTCGCGCCCGGTACCGACGCGCTCTACCTGTTCCTCGTCGTCGTGTCGCTGGTGATGACGGTGCTCATCTACACGGCCATCATCGTTCTCGCGTCCAAATACCGCCGCAAACCGGGCGTGCACCCGGTACAGATCGAAGGCTCCCACGTTCTCGAGATCACATGGTCCGTCCTCCCCATGTTTTTCTTCTTCGCGTTTTTTGCCTGGGGTGCGTGGATCTACTTCAAGGAGCGCACGCCTCCCCAGCATGCGAACGAAATCTACGTCGTAGCCAAGCAGTGGATGTGGAAGATCCAGCACCCCGAGGGCGTTCGCGAAATCAACGAACTGCATGTCCCGTTAGGCGCAAACGTCAAGCTGATCATGACCTCGCAGGACGTGATCCACAGCTTCTTTATTCCCGCTTTCCGCATCAAGCAGGATGTGCTGCCCGGCCGCTACACCATCATGTGGTTTCGTGCCACCGAGCCAGGCACCTATCACCTGTTCTGCGCCGAGTACTGCGGCACGCTGCACTCGGGCATGATCGGCTCCATCATCGTGCAGCATCCCGCTGAGTACCAGACCTGGCTTAATGGCGGCAGTTCGAATGCGCCGCTCGCGCAGACAGGCGAGAAGCTGTTTGCCGAGTTGGGCTGTGTCTCCTGCCATCGCGCCGATGCGACTGGCCGCGGCCCGATCCTGAACGGTGTGTTCGGTAAGCAAGTCGCGCTTGAGGATGGCCGTACCGTGCTCGCCGACGAGAACTATATTCGCGAGTCCATTCTCGATCCCGGAGCCAAAGTCGTGGTTGGCTATAAACCCGTCATGCCGACTTTTCAAGGCCTGATCACGGAAGAGCAGTTGTCCGCGCTCGTCGCATACGTCAAAACGCTGTCGCCGTCACGTCCGGGACAGCCTGCCGTCGCCCCCGGAACCTCGGCGCCGCGCGGCAAGAACGAATAGGTGCAATAGAAAATGGCCACCGCCGCATTACCGCAAGAACGGAAGAATTACCTGAACGCCGAGCATGGCCTGCGCTCGTGGCTGCTCACGACGGATCACAAGCGCATCGCCGTGCTCTACATGATCTCGATCACGGTCTTCTTTTTTGTAGGGGCCCTGTACGCGCTGCTCATCCGCCTGGAACTGCTGACTCCTGCCGGCGATCTGATGCAGGCCGACAGTTACAACCGTGTATTCACCGCCCACGGCGTGGTCATGGTGTTCTTCTTCCTCATCCCAGTCGTGCCCGCTGTTCTCGGCAATTTTCTTGTGCCCATCATGGTCGGCGCCAAAGACCTGGCCTTCCCGCGCATCAACCTGCTGAGCTGGTACCTGTACATGATCGGCGGCCTCTTGGTCATTCATGTCGTCCTCACTGGCGGCATTGATACCGGCTGGACTTTCTACCCACCCTTCAGCACGCAATTCAGCAACTCCCGCGTCATTGAAGCAGGACTCGCCGCCTTTATCGCCGGCTTTTCCTCCATCTTCACCGGCCTGAACTTCATCGTCACCATTCACCGCATGCGTGCGCCCGGACTGACCTGGACGCGCCTGCCCTTGTTCATCTGGGCCCAATATGCCACGAGCGTGATCATGATTCTGGGAACGCCCGTCGTGGCCATTACCCTCGTGCTGGTGATCCTGGAACGCGCCCTGCACCTCGGCATCTTCGATCCCAAGTTGGGCGGCGATCCCCTCCTGTTCCAGCACCTGTTCTGGTTCTACTCGCACCCCGCCGTTTACATCATGATCCTGCCCTCGATGGGCGTGATCAGCGAATTGATCTCCGCTTTCTCGCGCAAGCGCATCTTCGGCTACAAGTTTGTCGCGCTGTCCTCGATTGCCATCGCCGTCATCGGCTTCCTCGTTTGGGCGCACCACATGTTCGTCGCCGGCATGTCGGTTTATGCCGCACTCATCTTCTCGTTCCTGACGTTCTTTGTCGGAGTCCCCTCGGCGATCAAAGTCTTCAACTGGACCGCCACCATGTACAAAGGCTCGATCACATTCGAGACGCCGATGCTCTATGCCTTCGGCTTCCTCGGACTGTTCACGATTGGCGGCCTCACCGGCCTGTTCCTCGCTACACTCGGCGTCGACGTGCACGTGACCGATACCTACTTCGTGGTCGCCCACTTCCACTACGTCATGGTGGGAGGCGTCGTCATGGGATATCTGGGGGGCATCCATTTCTGGTGGCCCAAGATCACCGGCCGTATGTATCCGGAATTCTGGGGCAAAGTGGCCGCCCTGGTCGGCTTCATCGGGTTCAACCTGACCTTCTTCCCGCAATTCATTCTTGGCTACCTGGGCATGCCGCGCCGCTATTATCAGTACCCGCCCGAGTTCCAGGTCCTGAACATTCTTTCGACTGCAGGTGCGACAATTCTTGGCGTCGGCTACCTGATGCCGCTGGTCTACCTCCTCTGGTCCCTGCGCTACGGCGAAGTCGCGTCCGACAACCCGTGGAATGCCGCCGGCCTTGAATGGAAGACAACATCTCCGCCGCCCACATTCAATTTCGACGAAACGCCGGTTGTGGACTTTGAGGTCTACAACTACGAAGACCTGAAGGAGATCCCCGTTGAGCGATAGCCCCGCCGCCACCGCCACGCACGGACTCGAACTGCGCCACCATTTTGCCACTGAAGGCCAGCAGCGCGACTCGGCCACCCTCGGCATGTGGCTCTTCCTGGTCACCGAAATCATGTTCTTCGGCGGCATGTTCTGCGCCTACCTGCTCTACCGCACGCGCCACTTCAATGAATTCGCCGCCGGCAGCCGTTCGCTCGACACGTGGCTCGGAGGCGTCAACACCGCCGTCCTTCTCGTCAGCAGTTGGACCATGGCCATGGCCGTTCGCTCGGCGCAGCTAGGCAAGAGAAAGCTGCTTTGCCTCTTTCTCGTCCTCACCATGATCTTCGGCGCGACCTTCCTGGGCGTGAAGGCCGTCGAATATCACGCCAAGTTCGTGGAGCACCACGTCCCCGGCCCCTATTTCGATTTCAAGCAGGAAGTCAAAGCCGGCGAAACGCCGCTCCCCATCAACCTGCACACCATGCAGATGTTCTTCTCCGTCTACTTCGCGATGACGGGCATGCACGCGCTGCACATGGTGATTGGCCTCGGCCTCATGACTTACCTGCTCATCAAGTCGGCCCGCGGCGCTTATTCCCCGAAGTACTACACGCCAGTCGAAATGGCCGGACTCTACTGGCACTTCGTCGATATCGTCTGGATTTACCTGTTCCCGTTGCTATACCTAATAGACGTCCACAAGTGAGCTGAAACATGTCAAACCACGACAATTCCGAACATCACGTGATCTCGGTTGGCTTCTACTCGCTGATCGGAATCACGCTCTTGATCTTCACCGGCATTACCTACTTCGCCGCCACCGTTAACCTCGGCCAGGCGAACATCGTCGTGGCGCTCGCCATCGCCACCTTCAAAGCCACCCTTGTTGTGCTCTTCTTCATGCACGTGAAGTACACCAGCGAGAAGATGACGCGCGCCACCATCGTAGGTGCCCTCTTTTTCCTGATGCTCCTGCTCGCGCTCTCCATGGCCGATTTCGCCACCCGCAGCTGGACCTAACCTCTGTCCTCAGAGCACGCTTCACTTCCTGTCATCCTGAGCGAAGCGAAGGACCTATGTAACCTGCCCGCGCTATCCCCGCTCTGTGCGCCCTGCTTTCACTCGCCTTCCGTGACACTTCTCAGCGTCACCCGCGCCCTATAGAATCCTTCCAATCCGAGCGCTGTGGAGGCGTCTGTGCGTCGAGTTGCTCTCGCGGCTTTGTGTTCTCTTCTAACCACCTTCGCCGTAGCCGATCAAGGACACCAGCACGACCTAACGGACCAAGAACTCGGCTCCGTGCACTTTTCCACCTCCTGCGCCAAGCCGGTCGCCGCCAACTTCAATCGCGCCGTCGCTCTGCTCCATTCTTTCCAATACGAACAGGCACGCGCCGCTTTTGGCGAGATCGCAACCAAAGATCCGCAATGCGCCATGGCGCACTGGGGCGTAGCCATGTCGCATTATCACGGCCTGTGGGAGAACGGCGACTTCGCTGCCGGCCGCGTTGCCTGGCAGAAGGCACAGGAAACGGCCGCGGCGAACTCCAAGGCCACGGGGCGCGAGAAGGCCTACATCGCGGCGCTCGGCGAGATCTATCGTGAAGGCGACGAGGACATGGCAGTCCGTGGACGAGCCTTCGAACAGAAGATGGGAGAACTGCAAGCCGCCAATCCCGATGACAGTGAGGCCGCCATTTTTCACGCGCTGACACTGGCCATTACGGCGCCCAAGACCGACAAGACCTACGCCAATCAGCGCAAATGCGGCCAGATTCTCGAACCCATCTTCGCCAAGCTTCCGCATCATCCCGGTGTAGCGCACTACATCATTCACTGCTACGACAATCCGGTACTGGCGGAACAAGGACTCGAAGCGGCTCGTGCCTACGCCAAAATTGCGCCCGCTTCCGCCCATGCCCACCACATGCCGTCGCACATCTTCACCCGCGTCGGTTTGTGGGATGAGTCCATCGCCTCAAACTCCCGCTCAGCGGAAACGGCTGCCGCAGCCGAGGCCACATCGGAAAACGGTGAAGCTCGCGATCAGCGGCTTCATGCCTTGCACTACCTGGAGTATGCCTATCTGCAAAGCGGCCGCGTAGCGCTGGCCAAGGGCGTCGTGGAGCAAGTGCAGTCGCTGCCGCCCGTCCCCGGGCTCTCGCATATCGCTGACTACGCTCTCGCCGCGGTCCCAGCCCGCTACGTCCTCGAGCTAGGCAAATGGAAAGACGCAAGCGCTCTCGCCGTGCGTGCGGAAGGTGTTCCCTGGGCACAAGCTATAACCTGGATGGCGGTCGGCATCGGTGGCGCGCGCTCTGGCAATCTCGACCGCGCGGACCAAGCGGAGAAGGCACTTGCCGCCCTGCGCGACGAGACCGCGAAGCGTGACAATCAGTACTGGTCCAAGCAGATCGAGGTGCAACGGCGCGAAGTTGCTGCTTGGATTCTGGAGAAGAAAGGTAAAGGCGATGAAGCGCTCTCCGCCATGCGCTCCGCAACCGACTTGGAAGACACGATGGACAAAAGCTCGGTCACCCCGGGTGCCGTCATCCCTGCGCGGGAGTTACTCGCCGAACTTCTCCTGCTCGAGCACAACGCACGTCAGGCATTCGTAGAGTACGAGACCGTCCTGAAATCCGCCCCCAATCGCTTCAACGCACTGTACGGGGCCGCCCAGTCGGCCGCGGCCTTCGGCGAAAACACTACGGCGCTCGAGTACTACAAGAAGCTGACAGAGACAACTGCCGGAAACGAGCGCCCCGAAATCGAAACCGCGCGCCAGAAGCTTGCTGAATAATTCGCAGTGTGCCACCTACTAAGCTAGTGCCCTTCGACCAAAGCCGATTCTAATTCGATCCCCAATTGATCAGGTTGTGTTTCTGTTTCTCCGGTTCGTCCAGCCAGTCGCGCAGCGCGCTTTCCGGAACAGTCATCTTGATGATCGTGGCGTCGTAGCGTTCGATGTCGGCGATAAACATGCGCACGTCGGCGTTGCTGGTGTCGACGTAGACGACCGTCGATTCATTGTCGTGCCGCGATTTGGTGCGCACGATCGGCTGCCAGTTGCCGTTGAGATTGCGTGCGACAATCTCATCCAGATCCGCCACCGACACCGGTCTATCGCCCTTCAGGTTCTCGAACACGGCTAGACCGGCGATGCATACCCCTTCCGGGTGATAGAACTTGAAAGCGAAGCCGACAAACGGAATCCACGTGTGATGAATGCCGAACTGTTTTTCCACCGCCTTGAGCACAGCCTTGAATTCGCGATCCGCCGCCTGGGACGGCATGACAGCAAGCATCAGAACAAACGCTGCCAGCAATCGCACCCTCATTTTACGCCGCCTTTCTGAGAGGAAGGTTTCTCGTCCCTTTCGACCTTAGGTACTCCGAAATGCCCGCCCAGCGAACTCAGCTGCTCCGGCTTGATGGGCCCTACGATGTTCACGATCGTCAACTCTTTAGGTTCTGCGTCAATCACAGCCAGGCCGACGACCTCGTTGTTTTCCATCTTCAGAAAAATATCGGCATTATCACCGTCGCGCTTGCTGCGCACGCCCACAATGCGCTGCCACGTGGGAGGCTTCAACTGAGCGCGCACTTCCTCCACGTCCTGCAGGGAGTACTCGCCAAGCTTATCGAATTCAAAGTTGCGGACGTAGATGCCCTTGAGATTCCTGATGAGTTCCTTGGCTTCCTTTTCATCCGAATCCTCGTCCTCCAGGAACCGCGCTGCGAACCTCAGCATGGCGCCGTCCAGATTCACATCCACCACTTCAGCAGCTTTGTGCTCGAGGTTCTGAATGTTAACCGGAATGCGGATGTCCTGCGCCGCCGCGCTGACCGATAGAGTCAAAACCAACAAGAGTCGTTTCATAGCCTGCACCTCAATCCCTATTCATCGCGCCCGTTAACAGCGCGGTTCTCTGCATGCTGCATCTTGGCGCTGGTAATGCGCAGCGCCAGCATGACCTTCCGTTTGGCTTCTTCGCCCGCCAGCCGTTGTTCGCGCTCGCGAACTTCGTAGGCGCCCACCGCCACCAGGCACAGCGCTCCAGCCGCCACCCAGCGCAGCGCGGGTGTAGCAAAGAAGCGCCGCCAGTTCTTCCAGCCGCGTTCGGCGGAGCGAGTCCGCTCCCGCGCCACGCGCTCGAAGACGCGCTCGGCAAATCCCGGCGGCGGTGCTTCCAGCCGCAGCGCGTGCCGCAATTCGTTTTCCAGATGTTCGTCAGGCATTCTCATTTCGTTCCCTGTGCCACAATTCCGCTTCCCAGCGTCCGCTGCACCTTTTCGCGCAGCAGCGCCAGCGATCGATGCAGATGGCTGCGCACCGTGTTGACGGGAATCGCCATCGTCTTGGCGATCTCCGCCAGTTCCATATCTTCTTGGTAACGCAGCACAACAATCATGCGCGCCCTCTCCGGCAGCGAAGCCACCAACTGGCGCAGCCGCCGTGACAGCATGGGGTCGCCGGCAGCCACGGGCGTGACTGGTTCGGGTGCATCCTCTAGCGCAGTCTCCGCCCGCAGCTTGCGCCTGCGCAGGTAGTCAATCGAGCGATGACTAATTGTCCGCCGCAGCCAGAACTTTACGTGCTCCGGCGATTCCAGCCGACCGAGCCGCGAGTGCAACTGGACGAACACATCCTGCGCAACCTCCTCGGCGGTCGCCCGGTCCTGCAAGAAGTGGTAAGCGAGGCTGAAAACCATGGCCTGGTGCTCACGGACGAGTTCCTCGAAGTCCATGCTGCACGCCACCAGCGCTTCGGCTCGCAGGGTATCTGCCATGGTCTGGGTCTCAGTCTGTCACAGGTATATACGCGGGGGAACGGGAAAAGTATGCAGAAAGATGAGCAAAAAAGGAGGGACGACCAAGACCGAGAGCGGAGGAATGGCGTCGTCGGGTCCAGCGGGGCTATTTCTGGCCGGCTCGCAGCATTCCGCCCTCAGGCTCTGCCCCGGAGCTGGATGATCCTCCGCCGGTCGCGTTTCGAGGGCCGGCCCAACGGCAGTTGTTCGAACTCCCGCATCGCCTTGCGCTCCGCCGCCACCTTCAAGCGAAGTTTTTTGCTCGCCTCCGCCTCGCGGTAAAGCGTTTGCGCCACCGAAGCAGGACCGCGCACCTCGCTTAGCGCCAGCACTTCGATCTCGAAGTCGCCACCATCGTTGCTCACTCGCAACATGTCGCCGATCCGCACTTCGCGCGAAGACCTGACGGGCTGTCCGCTGGCCTGAATCCGGCTCAGTTCGCAGGCCCTCGCCGCCATGGAACGCGTCTTGAAGAATCTGGCCGTCCAAAGCCATTTATCGAGTCGTACGCCCGTCATGGTTCTACCGGCTCGCCAGCCCGCCCGCCGTTTCCGCGCCGTCAATCGTGACCACCTGGCCGGTGATGAACGCGGCATCGTCCGAGGCGAGGTAGGCGAACAGGGCCGCGATCTCCTCCGGCTTGGCGTGGCGGCGTAGCGGAATCTTGCGGTTCACTTCGTCGAGCATCTCGTCCGTATACTCGGCGCGCTGCATCGGCGTCAGCACATATCCCGGCGCCACCGCAACCACCCGCACCTTAGGCGCAAGTTCCAGCGCCATGGATTTCGTCAGCTCGATCACCCCAGCCTTGGTGGCGTTGTAGTCGGCGTACCACGGGTATCCCATGATGCCGTTGGTCGAAGCCGTCTGCAGAATCACGCCCGAGCCACGTTCGAGCATGTGCCGCGCCGCCGTCTGCGCCATGTAGAAGACGCCGGTCAGGTTCACGGCTAGAACTTTGTCCCATTCCTCCGGCGCAATCTCCACAAACTTGTGACGGATACTTATGCCCGCATTATTGATGAGTACATCCACACCGCCCATCAAGCGGACGGCTTCGGCAAAAGCAGCATGAACTTGTTCAAGGTTGGAGACGTCAGCCGTGACGGTACCGCTCAACGCCGGTAGTTCCTTCCGGATGCGCTCGTTCGCGCCAGCATCGCGGTCCAGCACCACGACTCGCGAGCCTTCCTCCAGAAAACGCGCTGCTGTCGCCGCGCCAATTCCGCTGGCTCCACCCGTGATGAGGATGCGTTTCTCTTTCAATCCGCGCATGTTGTTTGGAATATTACAACGGGGGCGATGTCCGAAGCCGGAATCAGGACGCGAACGTTTAGTACAGCGACTTCCCGCGGAACAGGAATACCAGGTCAATGATCAGGATGATCACCACCATCAGTTCCAGCACAAATGCCCGGCTCTGGTGGAACTGGTCAACCATGAAGCGGTACAGGTCTTCAGCCGTATCCAGCTTCTTCTGCACCAGGTTCTTGTAGTCGGGCACGCCTACCTTCGAAGCCGACAGGCGGTGAAAGCGCGCGCTGAACATGTCGCCCACAAACTTGATCGCGTTATCAGCACGCTCCGTGAGCTCGCTAACATCAAGCAGAACGGTGTGCAGCCGCGAGGCCGCCTTGGCCAGCCGCCAGCGCGAGAACCATCCCGTGCCGCGTTCGAGCGTGTCGTACACGCTCGTCAACTCGCGCGTGAGCAACTCGTCGTAGTGCCGGAATTCAAGCAGCTGGGAATTGGCATATTCCAGCAGCTGTATCGCCGTCTCCGCTCCCGAGGGCGTATCAAACACGAACGCCCCATTCCACCCCACCACGACCACGTCATTCGGATAGTACGACGCGCGTCCCTGCAGGATCTCCGTGCGCTCGGTTTCCGACAGCACCGCCGTTTCGCCGCGCACAATCTGCGCAATCTGATCTCCATGCTGGTTCAACATCTCGTCCGCCGTATTCACGCCCGCTGCCTGGTGGATCTGAAATATAAAGTAATCTTCGCTCAGCCAATTCTCGTAGGGCTTCACCAGCGCCTTCTCGGCACGTTTCAGCTTTTCCTTGGCAATCTTCCAAGCGCGGCTTTCAAAATCGGTATCCCACTCCCACCGGCTGGCCAGGTGCACCAGGCGCTCCCAATCCCCTTCGAACGGCAGCTCAAACACCAGGCTGACGACGCCGTAGTCGTAGTACTTGATCTGCGCTTCCAGCTTCTCCCCAGACTCCAAAACCTGTGTCTCGAGGTTCTCCACTACAGGAGGCCTCTGGAATCGCACATACGTCGGTGCCGGATGCTTCAGCGCCGTCTCCGCCCGGCGCGCATCAAGCAGGTGGCGCAGTTCATCCAGCCGAATTTCCTCGGCCACGTCAAACTGCACCAGCACCAGGGCAGAACCTTGAATCTCAGAACCCGGGCGCAGGGAAGTCTCCTGCGTAGCCGTCGTGATCGCCGGTAGGGGGTTCATAGGGCCTGCTTTTGATTCGAAGCTCGGAGAGCCGGTTCTACAGCCGCCCCGGGAGCCGGAGCCCTTCTATTTTACTACCGCGCGTCCGAACCGTGGCGTGAGGGTTTTCCTCAGAGGTTCGTGCAATTAAAGTCTTTTGAATAAATAACTTAGAACCGCAATGCCGCAGGCCGTGCCTGCCATAGCGAGCCCCGCGTTCTGCATGGATCGCCGGATTTCAGCCTCCCGACGGGCCACGATATGAGCCTCCGGCGGTCTACTCTGAATGCCCCGCGGACTGTCCCGAAGCGCCATTTCGACCACTTCTGCGAGGTGGAGGGCTTCGCGATCCGTCCCTTGCGCGATCTGCTCGCGACAGGAGAAGCCATCCGCGATAATCAGCGTGTCAAGCCCAGCCTTGCGGACGGCAGGCAGCAACTCCAGCTCCCCAACATCACGAGACACCGAGTATTTCTCGTCTTCAAAGCCAAAGGACCCCGCCATCCCGCAGCACCCTGGCGCCGGAGCGGAATATTCGATTCCCATCCTCGTCAGCACCGCCTCCTCGTCAGTCATCTTCACTACGGCTTTGTGATGACAATGGCCGTGGATCAGCGCCTTGCGCTCCAGTCGAGGCACTTTGAAGTGCTTTGCCTTCTTCTCCAGGAATTCACTCAGCAGGAACGTTTGCTGGGCTAGCCGACGCGCCCGCTCGTCCTTGGGGAAGAGGTTAAGAAGTTCGTCCCGGAAGACCGCAACACAGCTCGGCTCCAGGCCCACGACGGGAATGCCCATCTCAATCTTCGGCCACAGGACGTCGAGCGTTTCCAGCAGCAATCGCTTCGCTCGGTCGAGCATCCCGAAGTCGTACAGCGGCCGCCCACAGCACAAGTTCGCCTGCGGGACGAGCACCTCGTACCCCGCAGCCTCCAGCACGGCAACCGCGGCGCGAGCAGTCTCCGGCCGGAAGTGGTTGTTAAACGTATCCGGCCACAAAATGATCTGTTGCCCGCCATCATTGCGTAGAGGCTGCTGAGCGAACCAGCGTCTAAAGGTCTGAGGCGCGAAGGCGGGCAGGCGTCGCTCCTGCGGTACGCCGAGCAGGAACTTCCCCAGATCCGCCAGCCCCGGCAGTTGGCTGCCCAGGTTGGCGAGTCCCGGTGCCAGCGAGGCGTAACGCGCCAGCACGTCAATGTTGGCGAAAGCAAGGTCCCGCAAACTGCGGGGACGCCCCTCGTAGTAATGGGAGAGGAACTCCGCCTTGTATGTAGCGACATCCACCCCCACGGGACAGTCGCTCTTGCACCCCTTGCACGAGAGACAGAGGTCGAGCGAGCGCTTCACCGCCTCATCGCGCCACCCGTCCGCGACGACCTCGCCTTCCATCATTTCCCACAGCAGGTGCGCCCGGCCACGCGTCGAGTGCTCCTCGTCGCGCGTCACGCGGAAGCTCGGACACATCACCCCGCCTTCATCGCGCCGGCATTTACCCACGCCCACACAGCGCAGCGTCGCTGTCGCCAGGCTCCCATGATCCTCGGGATACTGGAAGTGTGTTTCCGGCTGCCAGAGCTTCAGTTCCGGATGCACTCGCAGATTCTCATCCAAGCGATACGGCTCCACCAGCTTGCCTGGATTCATGCACCACTCTGGATCCCACAACGCCTTGAACTCCCGGAAAGCTCCCATCAACTCCGCACCAAACATCTTCGGCAGCAATTCCGCCCGTGCCTGCCCATCGCCGTGCTCGCCGGAGATCGAACCGCCGTACCCAATGCAGAGGTCCGCTGCCTCCTCCATGAACTGGCGGTACTGCCGCACGCCTTCTTGCGTCTCGAAGTCGAAGTTCATCCGCATGTGCACGCAAGCATGACCGAAGTGTCCATACATCACACTCTTGTAGCGGTAGCGATCCATGAGTTCGCGAAGATCGCGCAAGTACTTGCCGAGCTTTTCCGGAGGAACCGCTGAATCCTCCCAGCCCTCCCACGATTCCGGCTCTCCCGGCACGTGGCTGATGACGCCCAACCCGCTCTCCCGCACCTGCCACACTTTCGCCGCCTCGCGCCGGTCTGGATACAAGCGAATTTTGGGCGCATGCTCGCCGTGGCCCAGGTCCTCCACCATGCGCCGCGCCCTGTTATCCGCCTCGGCCTGCGTGTCGCCGCCAAACTCCACCAGCAACCAGCCGCCGCCTTCCGGTAGCAGTGCGAGCCCTTCTGCGTTGAGCGCCTTGCGCCGCGTGTACTCCACCAGCGACGCATCAATGCCCTCGAGCCCAATCGGCCCGTATGACATGATTTCGGGCACGTGATCCGCGCACTGAAAAATGTCGGGATAGGAAACGACTGCCAAAGTCCGGAACTGCGGCGAATCCATCAGTCGGCACATTGCTTCGAGCACCGTGACGCACGTGCCTTCCGAACCAACCAGCGCCCGCGCTACCTGAAAACCATTCTCCGGCAGCAGATAGTTCAGGTTGTAGCCCGAGACGCGCCGGGGAATATTCGGAAAACGCTGCCGAATGAGATCGGCAAACCGGTCACGCAGCGAACGCAGCCCACGGTAGATTTCCCCGCGACGCCCCGTCTCGGCGACGAGGCGGTCAAGTTCCTCCGTACCCGTTGCCCCCACCTGCATCCGCACGCCATCGTAGGTCAAGATGTCGAGCGCTTCGATGTTGTCATCGGTCTTGCCGCCCATGACCGAGTGCACACCGCAGGAGTTATTCCCGATCATCCCGCCAATCGTGCAGCGGTCGTGCGTCGCCGGATCGGGCGCGAACGTGAGTTGATGTTTTTCCGCGGCATTCCGTAACCGGTCAAGAACCACGCCCGGTTCAACGCGCGCCACTTTGGCCACGGGATCAACTTCCAGAATGCGATTGAAGTACTTCGAGGAATCAACGACGACCGCAACATTGCAGGTCTGTCCCGCGAGCGAAGTCCCAGCCCCGCGATGCAGCAACGGCGCGCCATACTCGCGGCACAACTCCACCGTCGCAATCACATCTTCGCGATCTCGCGGCAACACTAGCCCGATGGGCACCTGCCGGTAGTGCGAGGCGTCCATCGTGTAGAGGGCGCGGCTGCCGTCGTCGAACCGCACCTCGCCCCGCAGGTGGCGGCGCAGGGCGGCAGCCAGCCCCTCGGCGTCCACGACGGCATGCTTCGCCGCGTTCGCCAGTTCCTCAAAACGGTTGGTCATGCTGGAGCTTACTGGGTTTCCGGACCACCACCACGGCTCACGACCGCGATTGAGATGTGCGTTTTACCGCCCATTCCCGTGATGCCGATCGTCGTCATGTGACGCTCATCGCCTGCAACAATGCTGTAACGGTCGCTGTTACCCTGGCTCGCGGTCGCGTTCGGGAATCGTGACTTGTAAAACTCCGCCACCTGATCTACCGAATCATCGGTCTCCAGATTCGCCGCCACAGTTTTCGCACCGCCCATGTTGCTGCTCACGATGCCGCTTCCCATCGCTTTGGCGCCGGGGTAGACCTCCACACCCGTGCGGCGCGCAATCTCCTGCGGGTCCTGATTGGTCTCCACGGTCCCAAACGGCGTTTCTACGCGGGTTTTGTTGCCGTCCCTGTGGACGCCCTTCGCAATCTTGTACCCGACATAAGTCACGGCCCCGATGCCCAGGATTCCCAAGGCTACGATTACGGCAACCACAATCAGGATGATCTTCAACGCACCCCCGCCGCTCTTGGGCGCGGCCTGCGTCGCCGGTGGAGTTACAGCTGCACCACTAGCCGCGGCCGGCTTGCCGCAGCTAGGGCAGAACTTTCCATTGGGCTCAATCGCCGCACCGCAGGAATTACAGAACGCCATAGGTTCACCTCGCCAACCAGCGGAGTATATCGCAAGGCCCAAGGCCAAGTCGGTGAAAGAGCCGTGTGGCGCGGGCACCCATTCGACTCGCTGCGCTCGCGCTGGGCAAGCTTCCTGCCCGCGGCCTTAGACTTCAGGTTTTGTTTGACTGTGTGGGGGCGGGTCTTTGACCCGCCCAGGCCGAGTCGCAGACTCCGCAGGCGGTTGCTTCGCCCTCGGCATCTGCCTACACGGTCCTTACTTCCCACTCCACCGCGCCACCACTCCCTCCGGCCCCACTGCCCATCCCGCGTGTTTATTCAGAAACGCAACGGCATTGAAGTTCTCTGATCCGCCCTTTTTCCACGCGCCATTTTCTTCGTGGTTGGATCCCCGACTACCGACCGCCCAAATCGCAGTACTCCCCGGCACAAATGTCAAAGAAGAAAAGTACAACCCCGGCGGATCGCTGCGACCGCCATCACGCCAGGTCGCGCCTCCGTCGCTGGTCACCAGAATATTGCCAGCGGGAGACTCGGCAGCCTTCTCATAATCACCGCCCACCGCAATTCCATTCGCCGCATCGCGAAACGCCAGCGAAAAAATCCCTGAAGATGCATTTGCTGGATGAATCGGCGTTTCACTCACCGCCCAGGTCTTGCCCCGATCATTCGAGCGAAATACGCGCGCGACGGACGCGCCACCTGTGGCAAACCAGACGTTGCTCCTGCCCTCGACGACCAGCGCTGAATTGCTCGCCGCGAACGCCCCTTCACGGGCCAGCGCCACCGGAAGCGCGTCCGGCGCGATGTGGCTCCAGGTCGCGCCGCTATCCTCTGTCTGCCAAAGGACGAATCGACCGTCTACCGGATCGCTGAGCAGGATTCCGTGACGATGATCCCAGAATGCGATAACGTCGAAGAAAACCCCCGGCGTATTTTCTTGCAAAACCAAATTCCAGTGCTCCCCGCCGTCGCGAGTGCGGTACACCCGCGCCAGGCCTTCCTCCGCTGGCCCGGAACTCATCACCAGCGCCGTCTCCGCGTCAAAAGCGCGGATTCCCCGGAAGTCAAGTTTTTCCGCCCCCGCAACCTGCGTCACGGTCCATGTCTTCCCGCCATCCGTTGTGCGAAGCACGGAGCCCTGCGTCCCACTCACCCACACGATTCTTTCGCTGACAACACTCAGACCGCGAAAGCTGGCTTTCGTGGGAACCGCAACCGGCGACCATTCAGCGACCGCAAGTAGAGAAAGCAGAATCCAGATAAGTACGTGCTTGATCATGGCGTCGAACCGCGCCCAGCATCGTACAATCTCCTGTTTGCCCGCAACAGACAAATCCGGCGCGCTGCAAGGCAAAGTGGCCGTGATCACCGGCGCCGCCTCCGGCATCGGCCGCGCCGCCGCACTTCTGTTCGCCCGCGAAGGCGCTTCCATCGTCGCGATGGACATCAATTCCACAGGCGCAGACGTCATCCGCGACATCACCGCGCAGGCTGGCCGCGCCGTCTTTGAGCAAGGCGACGTCACCCGCGCCGACGATTGCCAGCGCGCCGTCGATCGCGCCATCCGCGAGTTCGGCCGCCTCGACGTGCTCTTCAACAACGCCGGCATCATCCGCCGCGCCACGGTCCTCGACCTGAGCGAAGCCGACTGGGATCGCGTCATGGCCGTAAACGTGAAGTCCATGTTCCTAATGTCGCGCGCGGCCATCCCCGCCATGGCAAAGTCCGGCGGAGGTTCCATCATCCACATGGCTTCCGGCTGGGGCCTCACCGGAGGCGCGAAAGCCGTCGTGTACTGCGCGTCCAAAGGAGCGGTTGTCCTCCTGACCAAAGCCATGGCCGTCGATCACGGCGCACAAAACATTCGTGTGAACTGCCTCTGTCCCGGCGACACCGACACCGGCATGCTGCGCAACGAAGCACAACAGATTGGCGAAGCGGCCGACCGTTTCCTCGCCGATGCGGCCAAGCGTCCTCTGGGTCGCGTGGGCAAGCCCGACGAAATCGCGCAAGCCGCGCTGTATCTCGCGAGCGACGCGTCGTCATTCGTCACCGGCACGGCGTTAGTCGTGGATGGCGGTGGTCTGGCGGGATCGGTGTAGTTCGCTGGAGGCACAGGACCGAAAGTGGGCCCCACACCCATCGTTCCGACGGAGCACGGCATGAGGTTCGACAGTATTCGGAACCCCGGTCAATGAGTGCAATCGCGATATTTCAACAGTTGACAGTCGGGCCGAGCGGCCCTACGACCAAATAAAGTTCGACACGGAGACCCTGCCCTTGAACGTCCAGTACTTCGGGAAGAACAAATCATAAAGCTCCAGGGACACCGACCCAGCTTTAAATTCAGCTTCATGACGGAGAGTCAGGATTATGAACGTGGCCGCGAGGAAATAGAGGGCATTCCTCAGCGTGGCCTCACGAAAGTTGCTCATCCTGTCATGCTTCAGTTCGGTGAAAGCTCTCCACCACGGAGAGCTGTCTCCAGCATCCCATTCTTGAAAGGGCAAAATCAGGTGGCCCGCGACTGCGTCCGGCAGGTAATGCATCGGCTTCGAGTAGAAAGCGTCCTCATATGGGTTCACGTTGACACCCTTTGTTGAGAGGATGAAATCGCCTTCCAGCAATTTTCGGTAGTCTCCAAAATTGAAATCGGCTTTGCCGCTCACTTTCTTGCTGAAATCATCAACCCCGGACTCTTGCTTGAATACGTATCCTGCGACTGATCTTTCGCGGATCAGAGTCTGACACAGAGAATCGAAGAAGGAGCACGTGTCAATTAGCAGACTTTCCAGGAAAACAGGCGTTAGCGTAAATTGACCGATGGTCAACTTGTGACATGGGGATCATGTTTCAACAGCGATGCGGCCACCAATGAAAAAAGCCCCGTCTTTGACGGGGCTGGAAGTGTCCTGAGACTTCACTTTTTCGGTTCTAGGATTATCTCGCGTGCGAGGCGGCTGCCGATGATGTCCCGATAGGAAGACCGGTCCGTGTAGCCGGCCTCGATTTTCGGCATTCCCCCGAAGAGTTCCTGGCCGAGCTGTTCCGCTTTGTCCGCGTTCGCTTCCATGGTCGCTAGCAGCCCGTGGCAGAACTACCGATATGTCGCGAGCGGTGACGAGGCATGCGACAACGGAAAGATGATACGAGGGGCTGACCAACAGCGGCAGTAAGTCGCCGGGCAGGCGAAACGGTCGTCATCCGGCACAGCAGAAAGCGCAAAAGTCGCCAACACAATCCCGCCAGATGCGGGACAGGTAGACCCAGAAGAGGCGATCTCCTGAGCTCAATTTCGGTCGTTTCCTGACTGAGCGCCTTCAGTGACGATGGTCCCGATACTGGCCCGCACCTCATCAGTCAGGAAGATCTGAGAGCGGCGTTCAACCCCAGCAATGGATGGAATGTCGCCGCCATCGAACCGGACCGGATTCAGACGAGATACTACGACGACGGCGCACCGGCTTGGTTCGCGACAATCAAACGGATCATGGTCGGCAAACGAGAAGTAATTCGGTTCCTTCCTGTTTGGCCGTTATCCATAACGCCCGTGTCAGGGTCGCTTAAGGTTGAGGTCGCACCACCTCTAATTGATTCCAGTCGCCGTTGAGCTTGCCGTTCGGATTGAAGTTCGGGTCGTCACTCATGACGTACTCATTGGCGCCATTGAGCCAGGCATGGTCGTACTGGTTGCTGAGTTCGAACCTTCCGCCAGTCGCCGGGTCGCGGAAAGTCTGCACGCCGCGGATGAGCTGATCCTGGCCAAGGAAGGCTTGGTTGGCGCCGGCCATCTGATTTGCCGTGACTCCGTTGATGACGTCGGCGACGTGCTGCCGGAACGCGGCGATGATCGCCGCCTGCTTCGCCAGTTCCTCCTGCTTCTTCTGGTACAGGGAGGCAACGACGCCGTTGCTCCATCTCTGCCATTCCGGCTCGGGATGAATGGTGCTGGCAATCATCTTGAACAGCTTGTCATTGGCATCGAGCTTGCCTTTGGGAGCGTGGAAAAACAAGACGTTCACGGCGTGCCAATCATAAGCCGCGCCGCGACCGCCGCCCGGCATTGTGTGCACGACAATGGCCGCCGCCATCCATCCCTCGGCCGGTTGCCCTTTGTCGTCGTCGAAAGCGACGCGCACGCGAGCGGCGTCAATGCGAGTGTTGCTCGTGTTGCCTCCGGCAGCCGCAGGGGGCAGCCCGAGTTGGTGGCGGACCATCTCCTCGAGTTCCGGAAAGGGCTCAGCCGATACGACGGTCGTGTTTTTGCACACCTTGGTACATTTCGGGACCATGTCCTGACGCAGAAACTCCTCTGCCCGGACCGGCGCGCGGACCGGACACGCTTTCATGCCGAACTTCACGTCGTTCTGGTTTTGCGTCTGCATCTGCCGCTGCCCGGCTGGATCGTCGATGTACTGCCATGTGAACTGTGGAAGAATCTGCAGCTCGATGGAGTTGTCGGGGCTGTTGGCGGCCCCAACGACCGAGAACCAGTCGCCGAAACATCCGCCCTCGGCCACGCCCACATTCACCCAGCCCTTGAATTGCCAGTCTTTCGGGATCATCAGGTCATAGGCGGGTTTTCCCTGACCCAGGCCCTGGTCGATGATCTTGACCTGCTTCATCAGGAAGTAATGCTCTCCCGAGACGGCGGAAGCGGTTGAGGAAGCGTAGCTCTTCTGTTTATTCGGCAAACTCGATTTGCCTGGCGAACTTGATGGGGCGGTTGACGCAGAACCGGCGTCGTTGTGGTGCTGAACCGGAGCCGCAGGCGGAGCGGGACTGGCCGCTGCGGGAGCGGGATTGGCGGCAGAACTCGCATCGCCGCTCGATTTCCCCATGGCGCTAACAAGGGCCTGTTTACAGCCGTCCGAAACTTCGTCTTTGTGCTGTTTGAGGCAGGCAAGGATTCGCCCACCGCCGGAAGGTACACCAGGGCAAAGCTTCTGCACGTCGGAGGCACACGCGGTGCGGGCATCCGAGAGTTGAGGCGACGCAGCCTGCGCGGTCGAAGTTTGCGGCCGAAGCAGAGACTTGGCGAGAACAGCCATCACGCACAGAATCAACAACGTTCCAGACCTCGACATCAGGGCCTCCTGTCGCACGGAATTCGTGGTAAATGCTAATCAACCGAAACTTCCTTTTTGATTCACAAGAACGACAGCCATTTTACACTTCTGCTGGCGCGGATCAGATTTGCTGCGGCATCTCTTTTCTGGAAAAGCGCCTGCGGTAACCGCCGTCCGTCTGCACGAGGGGAGTCGTGGGGCTGGCGCCGTCGACCGTTGGCGACAACGGCAGGTTTGTGAAGTTTGGAACTCCGCCCTCGAAGGTATGCAGATTAACAAACACACCCGAGGGATCCATTTGGTAGATCATGCCGCATCCGAAAGCCTTGACCCTGGACGTGTAGTCGGCAACCCTTCCTTTACGAGATTAGGGAAAAGTTGCCCGTCATCCGTCCAGAATTCGAAACCGACCAGTCAGGGTTCTGAGTGTAATCGCTGGTTTCGGAAACTGCCTAGGACCCGTCTCCCTGCCTGGCTTCTCGTCGAGGATTATTTCCGCTTTGCCGGTCGTCCGCCGGGTGGAAATGTACAGAGGCTTCACAGGGTAAATGCGGCCAGTCCTAGGCTCACTTCTTCAGTTCGGCAGGCCAATTTGTCAGCAAGGTAATGGAGGCGGACTTGGTGTGATCCGCAGTGAGCACAACGAAGCGCTGCCCATCGGGACTTACGTCGTACAGGGGCTCAGTGAGATTTGGAAGGTCTGATTGGAACAAAGGCCGGATCGAATCGATGTGAAAATTCGGCTGTTTGGCGATCTGCGCCACCATCAACCGGCTTCCCATGGTGACAAAGAACAATTCGTTGCTGCGGCTGAAACCGCTGCAGGATAAACCCATACATCGTTCTTTCCTGATCGCACGTCAAGCACTGTAACGGCGATGGATTTGCCATCGGGCGAGAATCGCGGACCGTCATAAACGGCCAGCGGACCGGGTGTGGCGATCACGTTTCCGTTGCGGTCGAATATTTTTAGCTCCGATTCCTCGGAACTTTCGTGGTAGGCAAGTACACCGTTCGTGGAGACAGAGAAGGTTAAGGCTTCGCCCAAGGCCCGAGGATCGCCCGAGAGTGTGAAGGTGCTCGGATTGGATCGTTCCCACGATACTGCCTGCGGTGGTCAGCGGACTGAGGGGGCTTGGCGAGCTCAATGTCTTCGCCGCTGGTGTACGCCGAAAACAACCTGTAGACGTGCTCCAACGACACCCAGGATCGGATCAAAGGCAAGATCACAGAGCACAATCTGAACCGGGTTGTGGTTGCCTCCTGCACCCCGCGTACACATGAACCTCTCTTTCGAAATACGCTGGCGGAGGCGGGACTCAATCCCTACCTGTTTGAGATGGCCAACATCCGCGACCAGTGCTCCTGGGTGCATATGCACGAGCCCGAGAGCGCCACGCAGAAATCCAAAGGACTTGTCGAGGATAGCGATTGCCAAAGCTCGGTTGTTGCAGCCGCTCCACCGTCATAAGGTCAGGTGGAAAAGTCTGCTCTCGTAATCGGAGGAGGCCTGTCGGGCATGACCGCGGCCCTGTCCCTGGCAAATCAGGGATTCGACGTCTATGTCGCGGAAAAAGAGAACGAGCTTGGCGGAAACCTGCGCCGCATCCACTACTTGCTCAACGGAGAGAGACCGCAAAACGAGCTGGTGCGGCTCAGAGGAGAGATCGATCAGCACAGCAGGATCCGCCTATTCACCGGCGCCGTCATTAAGAGCATGGCAGGAACAGTCGGGAGTTTCAATACAAGAATCTCTGTCCGCGGTGAAACCATAGAGGTCACTCACGGTGTGGTGATCATCGCGACCGGCGCCAAGGAATACCAGCCGAGAGAGTACCTGTACGGCCAAGAACGGAAGGTGATGACGCAGCGTGAACTCGAACTGCAACTGGCTTCCGGAGGTGATTTGTTGAGGCCGGAGAATGGCCGCCGCCCGAAGACGGTGGTCATGATTCAATGCGTGGGCTCGCGTGACAAAGAGAAGCCCTACTGCTCCCGCGTCTGCTGCGCCGAGGCGATCAAAAACGCCCTGCGCATCAAGGCGCTTTCTCCCCACACACCCGTGTATGTGCTCTACCGCGACATCCGGACTTATGGCTTCAAGGAGAGTTATTACACCAAAGCCCGCCAGCAGGGCGTCGTCTTTGTTCGCTTCGAGGAGGACAGCAAACCAGAGGTGTCTCGCAATGATGCTGCGCTGCGCGCGCGACCGTCGCGCCGCCGGCGGAGACGTTTCAACCGTTGATTATCGCGTTGTGCTGCAACTGGTGCTCGTATGCGGGGGCGGACTTGGCGGGCGTGTCGCGCATCCAGTATCCGCCCAACATCCGCGTGATTCGCGTGATGTGCTCCGGCATGGTCCATCCCAACCTGGTCATCGAAGCTCTCACCAAGGGCGCCGATGGCGTGCTCATGTGCGGTTGCCACGTGGGCGACTGCCACTATCAGGACGGCAACATAAGAGCTGAAAGACGGGCGGAGGCAATCCGTGTAATGCTCGCCGACTTCGGACTCGAAGAGGAACGATTCCGCTTGGAGTGGGTGTCCGCCGCCGAAGGTCCGCGGTTTGCCCAGGTGGTCGAGGCTTTCACGAAGCAGGTACAAAGGCTCGCTCCCAGCCCTTACAGGTCATCTCATTGACTAGTCCGCCCGCTGAGGGTGTGAGTGCAGCGCGGCGCGGGGTCGTGCCAGAGAATCTGCAGGACAAAACCCCAGCTCTGCCTGGGCTTTGATGCGGGGGTTTCATGGCTTGAGCAGCCCTCTCCGGTCCAAGGTCGGAAGCGGCCAAAGTCACTGACTTCTCGATCACTGTAGAGGATACTTAGACTCGAGTGACTAGAGCGTATTTCATAAATAGGTTCGGCCTCATGGCAGATACTTACGGATGAGGTGGGTTAGCTGGTGAGCTTCTGTCATGAAGAAGCGACAGAAGCTGTTGACGGAGGAGCAGTG
>Ga0075028_100000100_pt1 | contig 30092 bp, 25 predicted proteins | sample LitLauG_LLR_2014_FD_71390 | JGI IMG/M metagenome (GOLD analysis project Ga0075028, IMG submission 71390) | Freshwater sediment microbial communities from Pennsylvania, USA - Little Laurel Run_MetaG_LLR_2014 | ecosystem: Environmental > Aquatic > Freshwater > Creek > Sediment | place: USA... | reverse complement strand
CTTGCGCCCGAAGCTAGCGGTCATACCGGGAGCAACGCTCTTCATGCAGGCAGCCCAGGACTTGAACACTGGCGCACGCATGTCACAGGCGCAGTTCCAATACACGCTGCAGGGAGAGAAGCTGGAAGACCTGAACGAATGGGCCCCGCTGCTGTTGCAGAAGCTGCGCGATTCGAAACAGTTGCGCGATGTGAACACCGATCAGCAGGACAAGGGATTGGAAGCGGAAGTGGTGATTGACCGCGATACCGCCTCGCGGCTGGGCGTCGCGATGAGCGATATTGACGCCGCTCTCTACGATGCGTTTGGCCAAAGGCAAGTGTCGGTCATGTACCGGCAGTTGAACCAATACCACGTTGTGTTAGAGGTGGCGCCGGAGTTCTCGCGCAGCGAGGCGGCGCTGGAGAGCATCTATGTCCGCGCGTCCAGCGGGCTGCCGGTTCCGCTGTCCGCCTTTGCGCATTTCGGGCCGTCGAATGCACCGCTTTCGGTGAGTCACCAGGGGCAATACCCCTCGGTTACGATCTCCTTCAATCTTGCGCCCGGCGAGTCGCTGGGAGACGCAGCGAAAATTGTGGAGTCCGCGCAAAAAGCAATCGGGTTCCCTTCCACCATCAGCGGGGGTTTTCAGGGAACGGCGGCTGCGTTTCAGTCCTCTTTGAGCAGCCAGCCGTGGTTGATTCTGGCGGCGCTGGCTACTGTCTACCTCGTGTTGGGCATGCTGTACGAGAGCTACATTCATCCCATTACTATTCTTTCGACGTTGCCTTCTGCGGGAGTTGGAGCGCTGTTGGCGCTGTTGCTCAAAGGGATTGAACTCAATGTGATGGGCATAATTGGGATCATTCTGCTGATTGGGATCGTCAAGAAGAACGCGATCATGATGATCGACTTCGCACTCGAAACTGAGCGTAAAGACGGCAAGTCTCCGACAGAAGCGATCTATGAAGCCTGCCTGCTGCGCTTCCGGCCCATCATGATGACGACGATGGCGGCGCTGCTTGGCGGATTGCCGCTCGCGCTGGGTACAGGAACCGGTTCAGAACTCCGGCGTCCGTTGGGAATCACCATCGTGGGCGGCCTAATTCTGAGCCAGGCGCTCACACTTTACACGACGCCAGTCGTGTACATCTACCTCGACAGAGCAAGACTGTTCTTGCGCCGGGTTCTCGGGCGGCAGCCGGACCCCACGACTGGGGCGCTGCCCACGCCTAATCCGATTGGCTGATAACTCCCTCCGTCGCGCCGCGCATTTACTGGGCGTAGTCGCCCCTGCGCTAACGTGGCGTGACCGCGACTAGTTCGCTCTCCACCGGGACGCCACGAGCGATTTTGGCGCGCACCAGGACGAATGGCCTGCAGTACACGGTTGCCTACACCTGGTCGCACACTCTGGATAATTCCAACAGCGCGTGTCCGTAGCAATTTTTGGCGAGTGAGCGCACACTGATCCGGCCGTCATCGGATGGCAGCCATTACCGGCACGAGGGTTCAGCTCGCCGGTGGCGCTGGGGAAGCGGCAGCGGGTCCGAATACGGCGTCAACCGTAGTGACGATTTGATCCATGGCGCCGTCGATATCCATGGTGAAGCGCGCGACGTCCATCTGGGCAAGCTCGGGGTAGGTCTTGGCTAGTGTTTGCCAGGCGAGTTCGCCACCGAGGTCCACGCGCAGGATCTCGTTGTAACCATGGCCCAGATAGCGCACCCGGCAGAGCAAGTCTCCCAGGTGGACCAGGCAGACCAGAGGTTGCGGGGATTCTTGGACATCAAGATTGTGGTGGGCGCGAGCGACCTCGCAAAGTTCTGCAGACATATGCCACTGTTCGGCGAGCAAATGTCCACTTTCGCAGTGGGTGAAGCCAAGAATTTCTTCCTCACAAACGTGGAGCGCGCGGCGTGTTTCGCTGGCGGACTCGAAGCATTCGCGAAAACTGGTGGTGTACAGCAATGAGTTCACCAGAATACCCAAGTCGTGGATTAGTCCGGCCAGATAAGCTTTTTCTGGCTCCCCATGGCCGATGGTTTGCGCGATGCGCTGCGTGACCAGGGCGCAACCGAGAGAATGGCGCCAGAAGGCGACCGGCTCAATCACCCATTTATCTTTGGGCAGAGTCTGATTCATACACAGTCCAAGCAACACGGAGCGCACGCGCTGTATGCCCAGGGTTATGACGGCGGAGCGGACCGTTTCTACCGTGCGTCTTCCGAAGAGCGGGGAATTAGCCAACCGAAGGCACTGCGCTGCGATAGCTCCGTCGTAGGAAACCAGTTCCACGACCTTTTCAAAGAGCACGCTCTCCGCCGGCAGACGGAGAAGCTCCAGCAGTGGTTGCAAGACCACAGGGGCGGTTGAAATGGAATCCAGCTTCGCCACTTGCTTTTGCAGTTCGTCGAGCTTAGACAGATTCATTTCTTACCTCCACTGGGCTGGCCGGCTGGGGCCTTGCAGTACGCCGTAGTTCCCGGGAAGTGGACCAGTCGAAACGTATCGTCCATGTGGAACAGCGATTCTGAGGTGCCGAGAAACAGGTAGCCGTGGGGGAGAAGGTTGGCATAGAAGTGTTGTATTACCCGTCTTTTCGAGGCGAGATCGAAGTAGATGAGTACGTTGCAGCAGAAAATCACGTCCATGCCTTTGAGGAACAGCATCTTGCTGTCGTCGTTCAGGTTGACGCGGTCAAAGCGGATCGAGGCCCTCAGCCGTTCGTTGACCTGTAGTTTCTTGTCATCGCGCACCCGGAAATATTTCTTTCGTAAGGCTTCTGTGGTATTGCGGAGGGCGTATTCGCCGTAGATGCCGGCCTTGGCAGCGGAAAGGGAGTCGTCGTTCAGGTCAGTGGCGAGGATGTCGAAGGTCCAGCCCGCCAGAAGTTTCTCGCTTTCTTCGAGAAGAAACATGGCCAGTGTGTACGGTTCTTCGCCAGTGGAGCAACCGGCACTCCAAAAACGAAGACGCTTGTAGCCCATGGCGCCCTTGGTCTGCACGATCTGTGGCAGGATCACCGTGCGCAAGGCGTCGAGTTGCTGAGGGCTGCGGAACATGCAGGTTTCGCCGATGGTGATTTCGTTCAGAAGCAGGCGGAGTTCGGCCTCATGATTGGCGCGGGTTGTGAGGTGCTCCACATAATCAATGGGTGTTTTGGCGCCGACGGCACTCATGCGCCGCCCGCAACGTGAAATCAGAAGATAAAGTTTGTCTTCCGAGTGATAAATGCCCGAGGTCTTATAAATCAACTCGCGAATCTTGAGATAGGCGGCATCGGTGGAGGCCGACGGTGGCTTCGCCATGAGTGCTTCGGTCGCGGGTTTTGTCGCCATCCGTTAGCTCTTCGCCGGATCAAACCCGAGAAATGTGTTCTGTCCCTAGCTCACTTCGCGGGGCCGCAGGCCGCGCTCATGGAGCGATGGTCGCAAACGCGGCGCACCAACTCTGGCCCGATGCCGGAGAGGGGAAAGATGCAATCTGCCTGGCCGGCCGCGACGACGCTTCCCGGCATGCCCCACACCACGGAACTGGCCGCGTCCTGCACGATTACTTCTCCCCCTGCATCCCGGATGCGGCGCGCGCCGCGGGTCCCGTCCGATCCCATACCGGTCATGACGACGGCCAGCGCATTCGGCCCATAAAGCCGAGCGACCGAGGAAAAGAGCACATCTGCAGCCGGCCGGCAACAGTTCTCGGGAGGATCTTGGTTCAAGCCTAGCGTGATTTCTTTCCCCTCGCGCATCAGCACCATGTGATGATTGCCCGGTGCGATCCAAGCCTCTCCCGGTTGCGGCGCCTTGCCCTCTGCGCCTTCGTGCACGGCAATGCGTGACAACTTGTGCAGACGTTCCGCAAGCAACCGGGTAAACACCGGAGGCATATGCTGCACCACCACGACCGGGACCGGAAAATCGGATGGTAGATGCGGGATCAATTCGCTCAAGGCGTTCGGTCCGCCCGTGGAAGTGGCGATGGCCACGATCTCGATCCGTGAACGAAGGCGGGACGACGGCAGAGGTCGCGCTAGTACGGGCTGCGCGTGCTGCACCCGCAGGGTGCACAGAGACTTGATCTTCGGAATGAGATCGGCGCGAACTTGCTCCCGTGCTTCTTCGGGGCTGCGTGCGCCGGCCGGCTTGGTGACGTAGTCGCTGGCGCCGCGCGCGAGGGCTTCCAGGGTGGCGTTCGCGCCGCGCTCGGTCAGCGAACTGAACATGATGACCGGCAACGCGGGATTGTGTTTTCGAATCTCGATCAGCGTCTCGAGACCGTCCATACCCGGCATCTCGATATCCAACGTGATGAGGTCTGGCTGAATCTCAGGGATTCTGGAGAGCGCCAAATGACCATTGGGTGCCGTGCCTGCCACTTCGATCTCCGCGTCGGAGGAGAGGACACTGCGGAGCAGGTTCCGAACCACCGCCGAATCGTCTACGACCAGCACACGGATGGGATGCATGAATTCTTTCTTCCTCTCCACGGCGACGACGGACAAACGAATGCATTTACTAGTGGGAACCCGCCGTCGCCGACTTCGTTCGGAGTGCGGCAGGCGCGCTCGATTGCCGAGCAATGTCGCCCACTTTGAACCGACCGACCAGTTCGCGCAGCTCGGCGGCCATGCGCGCCATGTGCTCGGTTGCGGTCTGTGCTTCTCCGATATTGGTGGAAGTGCTCTGAGCGGCTGAGGCTACTCCCGCGATATTGCTGGAAATGGTCGTCGCCCCTCGTGCCGCTTCAGAGACATTGCGCGCCATCTCGCCAGTCGTCGAGCTCTGCTGTTCAACCGCGGCGGCGATCACCGTGGATATGTGGCTGATCTTGTCAATCACTTCCTTGATGTTGCCGATGGCAGTGACGGCGCTCGTGGTATTGGTTTGAATCACCGAGATTTTCTGCTTGATCTCTTCCGTGGCTTTGGCTGTCTGCTTGGCCAGTTCTTTTACTTCATTGGCGACCACCGCAAAACCTTTGCCCGCCTCGCCCGCACGAGCCGCTTCAATGGTGGCATTGAGCGCGAGCAGGTTGGTCTGCTGCGCGATGGAGGTAATGACTTCGATGACCTCCCCGATTTCGGCGCTGGAATCGCCCAGCTTGCCGACCGTCTGGTTGGTCGATTCGGCGGCCTGCACGGCTTGTTCTGCGACGCTCGCCGCCTCCGTTGCGTTCTTGGCGATTTCTTCGATGGTGGACTTCATGTCGTCGGCGCCGGAGGCGATGGTTTGGAGATTGTCGTTGACGTGTGTGCCAGCCTCCGACGCAGCCTGTGCCTGGGCGCTGGTCTCTTCCGAGTTGGCGGCAATCTGGTTGCTGGAAGCGGATAGTTCCTCGCTCGCGGTGGCCACCAGTTCGGTGTTGATTGCTATCTGCTGCATCACATCCTGTAACTTGTCCATGAACAAGTTGAACCAGGAACCGACCTCGCCCACCTCGTCCTGGTTGGCGATCTCCAGCCGTTCGGTAAGGTCGCCTTCTCCTTCCGCTATGTCCCGCAGCCGGCAATTGAGATGGGCGAGTGGAATCGTAACGCGTCTTTCCACCAGGAATGCGAGATACGCGGCACAGGCGGCGGTGACCAGAAAGAAAATGAGGCCGAGAGCCCTTTGCCACTGGGACCACGTGGTGACCGAGTCCAGTTCACCCTGAAAGTCCGCCGACAGATTCGCCTTCAACTCGTGTAACGCGTTTTCCAGGTCTTTGTTCTCCTGGGCCAGTTGCGCTGCGCCGTCCTGGGTTTGTTTCGAAATGGTGCCATGGCTCTCGATCATGGCGGTGTAGACCTCTTTCGAGCGTCCCGTGAAGTCCGCTTCGCGGCGCAGCAGGGTCGAGACTTGTTTCTGCCGTGCCGCACTGAAACCGGTGTGCTCCTGGATCGAGTCGAGTGCGCTGGTCATGGCCCGGGCGGACTCCTCCGATTGTTCGAGCGCGCCCTTGTCCTGCAGCAAAACAGCGTCGTAGTAGTGCTTGAGAAGTTTCTGGAAGTCCGCTTCCGCCTCCTGACAACTCAGCGCCGCTGGAAACAGGGAGGTAGAGGCGGTGCGCATGTGGGCCTGCGTGCGCCATGCGGTCAACTGCACCATCAGGAGCAGAGCCACATAGCCCGCGGCCAAAACGCCGATGGCCAGCCGGATCGTAGTGCGAATGCTTGCCTTCACCATATTGCATTACCTCCGAAATACGTCATTGCTGGAGCGGGCGTCTCCGACTCTCTCTGCCGGCGACTACCTCACTTGCAGCGTCTTGGCGCCCTCACTGCCCGCTCCGGCACTCACATAGCCAATCGCGCCCTTGGTCTTCGCCACGTACGCCGTGACTTCTGCGTCGGAACCCAAGGTTCTTGGCATGGAGCCTTTGCCAGTGAACACCAGGCTGCGATAGTAGGTTTGTAAGACGGAGTCGCTCTTGCCGAGATACTCCTTGAGGAAGGCTTCGTGCGCCGCTCCGCCCTTGGCGAGCACGGGCTCAACATGGGAACCGTCGCGCAGGGAACTGGTTTCCTGCAGGAACACGCTCTTGACTTCGTCCCCTGAGATCGAGTCCGCCTTGACGCTGGCGTTGGCGATGACCTTGACGTTGCCGGCTTGGGCATTCCCGGAGGCGCAGACCGCGAGTGCTACCGCAACCAAGAGAGATTGTAGGTTTTTCATTGCGTTCTCCTTCTTCATGGTGTTGTGGCCTCTCCTAGAAGCTGAATCCAATCTTGGCTGCCAGCATGTTCGTCTTTGGCTGCAGCCCCGCTGGATTCGTACTGTTGTAGTAGCCGAGCCCGTTTCCGTCGATGAAATGGCCTTCCAGCTTGGCGTAGAAATAGGAGTTTAAGTCATAGCGGCCGGATACTGCCCAGTCTTTGGAGAAATAGGCCGGCAGCGCTGTGTCCCTGGAGCGATCCAGGAAGTGGCTGTAATAGCCTCCCACGTGGAGTCTTTCGTGGATGCGATAACTGGACATGGCGTACCAGCATTGAGCGTCAAACCGCGATGGGATGGTGGCAGGCCCAAGGCGGAATTCCAAAAACGCCGGCTGGCGCTTGTATTCTCCCGCCACCATGAATCTTCCTCTCTCGAACCTCGCGTAGATCACCGGATCGGTTGCATACGGGACATGGATTGAGCCAGCCGATGCCTTTCCGTCAAGGTTCATTACGATCGCGCTCACTCCCACCTGAAGCCCCTTTAGCGGGGTATCCCACCGCAAGTCACCACCGAAGACATTGCCGCCCGGTGCGGTGTTGAAAGTCAGCCCGCTCAATTCCGTGATGTTTTTCATGTAGCCGCCATTCATGTCCAGGGCGCGATACCCGGCGTATCCCCGATAAGAGAGCGAGCCCCGACGTTTCCCCAGGTTAATGCGACCGTAAAAATCGCCGCCGTAATGAGATAAGAGAAAGCTTTTGTTGTCGGTTGGGTAGACGGACTCGGGGAGGAGCACCCAGAGATGCACGGCGTCCACGTCCTGCGAATCATTGAACAAACCATAGACGGTCTTCACTTTGCCGGCGGCAAACTTAGCTTTGTCACTGATGGTGTAGTCCCCGGTTGCCCAGTCGACCTGCAGATTAGGCCCCCCAAAGTCCCCGAATTGACTTGCGTGTAACTGGATTCCGATGCGCAGTTTGTCTGACAGTGAATCATTGAAGCTAATGGCGCCGTCCGTCCACCGGGCACTTCCGGCGCTGGTGTTCATGGAAAAGAGGTTGTTGTTAGAGGAATATAGAAAGCCCTGACTAACAAATCCGTGGACTTGAATACCTGAAAATCTTGCGCATGCAGAGTGACGGCCCCGGCGCACAAAAATAATAGCGGTAACAGTATTCGCTTCATCGGACAGCTCCTTAGTGAAGTATTTGCACGCATCGTGAGTCGCCTTACTTGACTTCGAGAGTCTTCACGCCTTCGGTACTGGCATCGGCGCTCACGTAACCGATAGCGCCTTCCTGTTGGCTACGTAGGCCACCATTTCGGCGTCGGAGCCGACCGCCGTCGGCATCGATGCCTTGCCCGTAAACAACAAGCTGCGGTAGTAGGCCTGCAATGCCGAATCGTCTTTATGCAGGTACTGTTTCACGAAACTTTCGTGCACCGGACCGCCCTTCTCCAGCACGGGCTCGGCGTGGCTTCCGTCCGCCAGAGAGCTTATCTCTTTCAGGAACACGCTCTTGAGTTCGTCCGCTGAGATTGCGTTCACCTTGGCGGTGGCGTTGGCGATGACCTTCACACTCCCCGCCAGGGCGTGGCCAGAGGCAAGCGCCAGCATGGCGGCGGCCATGAGGACGTGTTTCAGATGCTTCATCGTCTTCTTTTCCGCACCCCGGCGGGTGATACCAGCTTCAGAAGTCAGAACGGATGGCAGCGGTCCAATGGTGATCTTCATACCAGAGTTCTCCATTTTTTGATGTTCTCGACATCATCCTCAAAACGTGAAACCGAACCGTGCAATGGCCAGCCGGGTGATTCGTTGCAGGCCGTTCGGGTTGGTAGCGGGGAAGAAAGCTCCAAGATGTCCGTCGATGTAGTGGCCTTCGAGCTTCAGGTAGAAGAAGCGGTTGATGTCGTAGCGCGCGTTTACGACGGCGTCATTGCTGTAGAACTCGGGCTGGCTCGGGTCGTAATGGGACCAGCGAAAGGACTCAACAAAGCTGGTGCCGACGACGCGCGAGAAATACGATCCCGTGGTGACCTTGTTAGTAAGGTGGTAGGCCCCCATAACGTACCAGGCATTTCGCGGAGAACCAGAGGGCAGCACGGGCACGCCGTTGTTCGCGATCCAGTGTGGGTCGTGTTTCCCCTCGGCGGCCAGATCGAGCTTGCCCCGCTGGAAGCGAAGAGAGAAGATCTCGCGGCCCACGGTACCGTCGATTTTGAGGTTCAGGGGGACGCCGTAGGGATTGATGGGCCAGTATGCGTGCGGCGAGAGCACGCGGGACCGGTCAAAAGAGACGCCCGCGGTTAGGCCTCTGATCGGGGTCTCCCATTTCAGATCGCCACCGTAGGTGTACCCGGACGCGGGACCCTCTTCGATGCCGTACAACTGCCAGGCCAACAGCGGAGTACCGTCGTTGCCAGCGACGCTGCGCCTCCCGCCGTACAACTGGAGTGTGAATCGGTTTCGCCCGGGCTTGACGCTTCCGTAGACTGCCCCGCCGAGGACAGGGACGTTGTAACTGCGGTATTCCGCCTCATAGATGGACTGCGGCAGTAGAGCCCAGTTGTAGAGCACGTCCGTATCTTCCATCTCGCCAAACAGGGCCAAGGGAGCTTTGAGTTTGCCGCCGCGAAACCCGAGCCACTCCTTCACGCGGTAGTCGGCAAATGCCCAGTCCAGCTGTACCGTGCCGCGCCCAAGGTCGCCCATAATGTAAGAGTGGATCTGGGCTCCGATGTGTAGGTTGTCGCGGATGGCGGTGCTGACGTTGAATGCGCCTTCTGACCAACGCGCGCTGCCGTCGTTGCTGTGCAGGGTGAGGTAGTTGTTGCCGGAGCCGTAGATGAAGCCCTGGGAAAGGGTTCCGTGCACCTGCAAGCGGTGCCAGAAAGCGTGGGTCAGGCCCATTCTCTCGCTGCCGCTTTCGCCCGAGCCGGAATTGCCGGCAGTGTCAGCAGGGGCGGAGGGGCCGCTGCTGGGCTGGTCGTCGGCGTCCCCGAATCCCAGCGACACGGAGTTGCGCATCTGTGCCGTGCGGGCAAATTCTTTGAAGACCTGTCCCTGCAATGCCACCGGAATCGCCAGCAGAAGTGCAATCCAGCCCAGATTCCTTCCGATTCTCGCCATCGCGGCTTCTCCTTGTTCGGGTTGGCGCTCGCCAACAGCATTCCGTGCAGACGGAACCGTGAGCGTTCCTTTTGTTTCATCGACTCCTGACGTGTGTGTGTCGAGCGCGTCGGATTATTACTAAGGTGATGAGACCCTTTAGTTCGCTCTCGGGTCGTCGTCCTCGGTGACGATCCGGCACAGCCGATCGGCATCCAGAACATGCAGAAGCTGGCCTTCCAGTTTGTGTACCCCCAGAATTACCGAACGCAATCTTGGTGAGAGAGTCTCGGGAGAAGGCTCGAAAGTATCGGGCTCGACTTCGACGACGTTGCCGACTTCATCGGCGAGCAGACAAACTTCGCCGCCGGCGGCGCGCACCACCAGGCACACCGGCGTGATGCTGGCGGGACGGTCGGCGAGTTCGAGTTGGCGGCGGAGTTCGAGCACGATCACGACCTGCCCGCGCAGGTTCATGAGACCACTTACTGCCGGAGGCGCCAGCCGCACCGGCCGGAGCTTGCGGTAGCCGACTACTTCCTGAATGTTTTGCGACTCAACCCCAAACAGTAGATGGTCGAGATAGAACGTGCAGAATTGGCTTACGTTCGACATTGGTTTACCTTCCACCCGCGGCGCTTTCTGCCAGCTCACATGCCGTGCCGCGCAACAGGGCAGGCACGTCGAGCAGTTCAGTGACGCGATCGGCGATGACCGCCGAGAACAGCACGCCAGCGCGGGTCGAGGAAAACCTTGGCTCGAGGGTGCTCTCCACGATGTCGAGTATCTGGTTGACGACCAGGCCGAACGACTTGTGTTCGTGCTCCAGCACGAGGACCTGCAGGCTAGCTGCGCCCGGCGAGGCCAGGCCTTCCAGTTCGGATGAGGCCTCTCCCTCGATTGCCTGGCTGCTGTGAAGCAGCGGCAGAATCTGCCCGCGATATTGGGTGACCCAATGCCGGCCCGAGCGTTCGACACGGGCCAAGGCGATATTTTCCAAACGGGCCAGCATGCTGAGAGGCACTGCCATACGCGCTCCGCCGTTGCCTGTAAACAGCACCAGTTTCTGCTTGTGAGCAGAAGACTCGGAGGCGGCAGACTCGACTTTCTCCCGGGCGCGCCCATGCCCCTCGGCCAGAATGCGTGAGCGTTGTGCGAGCCCCACGACGTCGAGGATCAATGCCACCTCACCGTCGCCCATGATGGTGGCGCCGGCGTAGACGCTGATGTCCTTTAACTGTTTGGCGAGCGGCTTGACAACAATTTCCTGGGTGTCATTGACCTCGTCCACGACGAGACCGAAGGGTTGGCCATCCGCCTCGAGCACAACGATGTTGACGCTTCGTGCCGCGATTACTTTGTGTTCGACCGCCGCCAACAACTCGACGACTTCGCGCGAAGCAGGTTCCACCTTGGCGAAGGAGTCCATGGCAGCGGCCGACTCGCCTTTCACTGAGAATGCGACGACGTCTCGCACCACTGCATGGAAGTGCTTGTGTGCAGCCTCCAATTGGAGAATTTCCTCTATGCCGAGATACCCTCGCAGGCCAGCGGCCTCCAGCCATTTGCCGAGATCACATTGGGTTGGGTCGCCGGCTTGCTCGATGGTTATGGTGGTGGTGCCATCCAATACGTGGCGCAGACGTTCCAGCCAGCGCTCGTGCATCGTGCGAGCCTTGGTGAAATCGAGTTGCCCGCTGTTAGCGGAATACGAAGATTTCAGGGTCTGCATTTCTGTGGCGTTTGTGTTGGCATGGAGCTCGCGGCACAGGTAGACGAGCGGCAATAGTCGCCCGCGCAGGCGATACACCGGAGCCCCGTGCACCGTCTCTATGGTTTTTCCGGCGCTGCCTTCCATGCGCACCAGTTCGAGCAGGCTGACCTGCGGGATGGCGTAGCGCTCCTGGGCGCAGTTGACGATGAGCGCGGGCACAATGGCCAGGGTGAGTGGGATCTTCATGCGCACCATGGTGCCTTGCCCGGGTTTGGACTGTACGTCAACCGAGCCGCCAATCTTTTCGATGTGGGTTCTAACCACGTCTAACCCGACTCCGCGGCCCGAGACGTTCGTTACTTTCTCCGCGGTGGAGAACCCGGGCAGGAATATCAGGTTCGCGATTTCGCGCTCGTTCAGGCGTGCCGCCTGATCGGAAGTGATCAGGCTTTTCTGCAGCGCTTTGCTGCGGATGCGTTCCACATCGAGTCCCGCGCCGTCATCGGAAATTTCGAGGTTGACCTGGCCGCCTTCGTGAAAGGCGCGCAAGAAAAGGCGCCCTTCCGGATCCTTGCCCGCGGCCTGGCGAATTTCAGGACGCTCGATGCCGTGATCGACGGCGTTCCTCAGCAGGTGGGTGAGGGGATCCTTGATGGCCTCGATCAGCGTCTTGTCGAGTTCGGTCTCCTCGCCTTCCATTTCGATGCGTACCTGTTTGCCGCAGCTCAGGGCTACGTCGCGCACGGTGCGCGGAAACTTGTTCCAAATGTTGCCGATGGGCTGCATGCGCGTCTTCATCACACCTTCCTGCAATTCGGTGGTGATGATGTTCAGCCGCTGCCGGGCAGCCAGAAGGCCGCTTTCTTCGATCGTATTGGTGAATTGCAGAATCTGATTGCGCGCCAGGACCAGTTCACCCACCAGCGTCATGAGCTGATCGAGCAGGTTGACATCAACCCGGATAGTGCTGTCGGTTGACGTTTGCGTAACGGGTGCAGCCGATGGAGCCTCGGCAGCAAGGATCGCTGGCGTTTCAGCGCCCGGGATGGCCCGCGTTTCGCTGACCCGGGCGGAGGGCGGCGTTTCAAGGACAGGCTGCGGCGCCGGTTTCTCTGACGAAGGTGTCGTTTCGCGTTTCGTTCTCGGTACAGAAAGTTTCTTGACTGACCGTGCCGACCGGCCGGCCTTCTTGGACGACCTTACAGCAGGGTGAACTCTCTTGCTCTTCGCCGTCGGAGTGGCAGGCGCGGGGGCAGCAGGCGGGGGCGCCGGTTGTGCAGGCTGGAGCAATCGCGTGAGGTTGGCGATGAGCTGGCTGTGGTCGCCATCTCCCTCGTTTCCCTGCGCTGCAATAGATCCGAGCATTTCCCGGACTGCGTCCACCATCGCTAATAAGGCGGTGGCAATTTCCGGGCTCAAGTGAAGCAACCCGTCGCGCAGGCGGGCGAGCAGGTTTTCCCCAACGTGGGTCACGGCTTCGAGCTTGTTGAAGGCAAGGAATCCGGACGTGCCCTTGATGGTGTGAATCGTGCGGAACACGCTTTTGAGGATTTCCTGGTCGTTGGGATGTTTCTCCAAGTCGACTAGTTCGCGGTCCAGCCGATCCAGGTTTTCGTGGCTTTCGACCAGAAACTCTTTGACAATGTCGTCGTTTTCGCTCATGGTTAGTCAGCTTTTCCATCGGCAAACCTGTCTAGTCCTTGAATTGAATTGTGACCGTCTCCCGAGCCCCCACCTTCGCGTTAGAATATGTCCGTCCTCATGCTTCTGCGAAGCATGGAGGGAGCATCTTCAATGGATAGCGCAGTCCTGATTGACCGGTTGCAGTTCGCCTTCACCGTTACTTTTCATTACCTTTTTCCACAACTCACCATGGGCTTGGCGCCACTGATTGTTGTTCTCAAGTGGCTGGCCCTGCGCCGTAACGATCCTGTTTGCAATGAAGCGGCGCGTTTCTGGGCACGCATTTTCGGGATCAATTTCATTATTGGCGTGGTGACCGGCATTCCGATGGAATTTCAGTTTGGCACCAACTGGTCCCTCTTCTCTCGATTTGCCGGCGGAGTAATCGGTCATACCTTGGCCATGGAGGGCATGTTCGCTTTTTTCTTAGAGTCTGCGTTTCTCGGCCTCTTCTTGTTCGGTGAGCAACGACTCAGTCCGAAAGCGCATTGGTGGACAGCGGTTGCGGTATCCCTTGGTTCGTGGCTCTCGGGCTTCTTCATCATCGCAACCGACGCATGGATGCAACATCCAGTGGGCTATGTCAAGGCGGCGGACGGCTCAGCGCAATTGAGCAACTTCTGGGAACTCGTTCTGAATCCATGGGCGTGGTGGCAGTACGCTCACAACATGAGTGGGGCGGTAATAACGGGCGCGTTCGCCATGGCGGCGGTGGGCGCATTTTACTTGCTCTCAGGCCGACACCGGGAACATGGGCGGTTGTTCGTTCGGGTTGGGGTGGTGGCGGGTCTGATTGCTACCGTTCTGCAACTGTTTCCCACTGGCGACGCCCAGGGCCGATTGGTTTCGGAGTATCAGCCCGCAACGCTGGCGGCTATGGAGGCCCTGTTCGAAAGTGGACCGGGAGCCCCGTTGGTCATTATTGGCCAGCCGAACGTGCCGGAAAGGAAAATCGACAATCCTCTAGCGGTACCAAGAATGCTCAGTTTTCTCACCTATCGCAGGTGGGAAGCCGAGGTGCGCGGACTCAACGCATTCCCGCCCGATACCTGGCCTGACAATATTCCGCTGCTCTACTACAGCTACCACATCATGGTAGGTCTCGGGAGCATCTTCATAGCGGTGATGGTGATTGCGGCATTTCTGTTGTGGCTTGGAAGATTGTTCGAGAGCCGGTGGATGCTCTGGGTCCTGCTGTTGAGTTTGCCTTTTCCCTACATAGCCAATACTGCCGGATGGATGACGGCGGAGATTGGACGCCAGCCCTGGCTGGTGTATGGCGTGATGCGAACCTCCGACGGCTACTCAAAGCTAGTGTCTGCCGGCAATGGCCTGTTCACGCTCATCGGCTTCATGGGAATGTACACCGTGCTCGGCATCCTCTTCTTGTTCCTGGTTCGCCGCGAGATTGAGCATGGCCCGGCCGGCCGGCCTGCGGCGAGCCACTAGAGGTTTCCATGGAAACAGTCTGGTTCGTTATCGTGGCCGCGATGATTGCGGCATACGTCATCCTCGACGGATTCGATCTTGGCGCCGGAGTCATCTATCTCTGCGCAGCCAAGACTAGCGACGAGCGCCGTGCTGTCTTGCGTTCCATTGGCCCCGTGTGGGATGGCAATGAGGTGTGGCTGCTCGCTGCCGGGGGGACGCTCTACTTTGCCTATCCGTTGCTCTATGCTTCGGCGTTCAGCGGTTTCTACCTGCCGCTGATGATCGTTCTGTGGTTGCTGATGATGCGTGGCATTGGCATCGAATTGCGGACACACCTGGAAAACCCTGTCTGGCAAGCATTCTTTGATGCGACCTTCTCGATCTCCAGCGGGTTGTTGACGTTCTTTTTCGGTGCGGCGCTGGGCAACGTAATCCGCGGTGTGCCGTTGGGCGCCGACGGCTACTTCTTTGAACCCCTGTGGACCGACTTCCGCCTGGGTCCCCAACCGGGCATTCTCGATTGGTACACCGTGATGGCAGGCGTGATGGCATTCATAACCCTGACGGCACATGGTGCCTTGTATGTCACGATGAAGACAAGCGGCGGACTGAACCAGCGGGCCCGCCGCATCGCGCAAGCGATTTGGCCCGTCCAATTGCTTCTTACGCTGGTGAGCCTGGGCGCTACCTGGTTCGTCCGAAACACGATCAAGCAGAACTATCTATCTCACCCGGTTGGATTCCTGATCCCGCTCGCTGTATTCGGAAGTCTTGTCTTCATGCGCACCGCCACGCGAAGAGGGCAGGAGAGGAAAGCGTTTCTGGCATCGTGCGTCTACATCGCAGGAATGCTGGTTGGGGCCGTCTTTGCTCTGTATCCCGTAGTTCTTCCGGCCAGCACCAATTCCGCGTACGACCTCACGATCTTCAACACTGCCGCCGCCCACCATGGGCTCGGCGTGGGCTTGGTGTGGTGGATGATCGGCATGGTTTTCACCTTGGGTTACTTTGTTTTCATCTACCGGGTGTTCCGAGGCAAGGTGGAGTAGAGAAAGGTTGGGGGCGGAAGTCGTTTAAAAAAAAGAATGGTAGGCCCGAATGGACTCGAACCATCGACCTCTTCCGTGTCAAGGAAGCGCTCTAACCAGACTGAGCTACGGGCCTGCATGCGGACGGTTGTAGTTTTAATTCTACGGGTGGCGGGCAATTCCGGCAACGTCTAGACAAGATTAGAGCCTTAGGAGCGAGAACTCAAGTATTCGGGATCACTGGTAGTGGTGCAATTTGAATCCTCTCACCTTACTATCGCACTGGAGGCATGGAAACCTGCCTCGCTGAAAGCCATGCCGCCGCAGTCAAACATAGTGTAATCACGATAGAGAAAGCGATAGGCAAGATAAAGAGGTATCTCCAGCTCACAACCGTGATGGCGGCAAAACAGAGAGCGAATGCCCACGCAGTGCCGCGCATGAGCGCCAAAGTCGCTGCCGGAAGACCACCGAGCTGCCATGCCAATATCGCCGCGAATAGATAAAACACGCCGACAGAGAATCCGGCCGCTAGAAAGAGGTCCCAATACGTGTGGTTGAACCCCTGAACGTCGAAGTGAATTGTCCGCATTGAGCCAAGAAGGGCATCAACTCCCCATTTGGGATCAGACTGGCGGAAGGCGAGTGTATGTCCTACCGCGAAAAGCAGCAGAAGAACAGCAGCGATTCGATAAAACATAGCTGCTTTCATTCTTGCCTCCAGAGATAACGGCAGGCGCGCCAAATTCCTGCCGCGTGAGTTGAAACTGTACCACTACCGATCGAAAAATATCGTCCGACCGGTTGCCAAATTCGTCCGTCGTCAAGTCAGAGAACGGCCGTCTCGTGTACGAGGCGTCCCTCCGTGAAACGTTGAAGGTTCAGAACCTCCGCGTCAATCAGATCAGTCCTGCTGTGCAGGATTAAATCGGACAGAATCTTCCCCGTGGCGGGAGCGTGCATCACTCCGTGGCCACTGAAGCCATTGGCCAGGCAAAAGCCAGGAACATCCGGAACCGGGCCGAGAATGGGGTGATGGTCCGGTGTCATCTCATAGAGCCCAGCCCACGCGCGTTTGGGGTTCACCGCGAAATGTTCGAACACTGGAACGCGATCGGCGGCCCGGGTCAGAATCTTTTCGATGAAGGAAGGCTCGAAGTTTGTTTTGTCACCGGGCGTTTCCTCCGGATCGTTCCAAGCCAGCAGGAAGCCGAGGTTCTCGGGGCGGAAATGGAAGCCGTTCGACATATCGATGATCATTGGCGCCGTGCGCGGAAACTGGTCGAACGGTTCGGTCGGAACGAGCATGCGCCGCAATGGCTCAACCGGCAGATCAACGCCGGCCATCCGGGCGATCGAGGCGGCCCAGGGGCCAGCGGCGTTCACGACGGTGCGCGTGCTGATTGTGCCCCTCGTGCTCACGACCGCCGCTACGCCCGCCCCGTCGCGCTCGATGGCGGTGACTTCGGAGTCCTTGAGCAGCCGTGCGCCACTTTCGCAAGCGCTCTGCATAAAGCCGTTCATCGCGCTGTATGGGTCGACGAAGCCGTCCGTGGTGCAGAAGCTCCCACCCACGATGTCGTCCGCGCGCAACTGCGGAAACATGCTGATGATCTCAGACGCCTCGACCAGTCGCACCGTCTTCAGCCCCATGGCGACCTGGCGCTCGTAGTTGGCCCGCAGATACTTCAGATGCGCATCGCTGGTGGCAACAAACAGGTATCCCTGGGGCCGGTACTCGGCCGGATAGCCGAGCCTCTCCTCGAAGGAGGCGTAAAAGGGAATGGAGTACAACGACATTTGGATGTTGACGGGAGTGGAGAACTGGGCGCGTACGCCGCCCATACTTTTTCCCGTGGAGCCCTTACCTAAGTGGCTCTCGCGCTCCAAGACCATTACGTTGCGGCAACCGGCCGCGGTCAGGTGGTAAGCAATGCTCGCTCCGACAATTCCGCCGCCTATAATGACGATGTCCGCTTGCATGAGTCTATTTCTCCGTTCGTGATGGTAGCTGTGGGCAGGTGTTCGTTCAACTCGCGGAGGTTGGGACCAGTCATTTCTAAGTCCGGCGCCCGCCTCTTAAATATAATGGGCAAAAATCTTCCCCTTTCGCGTTCATTACTTTGCGGAACAGGGGTAGAGTGGGCTCGTAACTTGTTGAAAACACGGGAACCACTTGTGGAAGGCGGGGTGCCCGCAGGAGAATGACGGTGTGTCTCGCGTCCCAGGAGTGTCATGTCATGAAAGACCTGAGGAAACAGAAGGGCTTTTCGCTGATTGAGTTGCTGATTGTTGTGGCGATCATCATCATCATTGTCACCATGGCGATCCCACGAATTTCTTCGGCCAAAATGGCGGCTAACGAGACTGCGGCGGTGACATCGCTGACTGCCATCAACCGAAGCCAGATTTCCTACCAGACAACCTACCCAACCAAGGGTTTTGCCGACAGCCTCTCGGCCCTGGGAATCGGAGCTTTGAGCGCCAACGGTACGTGCGTGCCAAGTCCGATGAACGCTTGCCTGATCGATCCGAATCTCTCTTCTGGCGTCAAGCTCGGCTACCGCTTCGCCATGCAGGCTGGGACACAGGTCAACAACATCAACATGACCTACGGGGCGGGCGCCGCTCCACTGGCCTACAACAGCAGCGGCGTGCGCTTGTTCTGCACCACCGAAGAGCAGCAGATCCGCTTCGATGCCAACGTGAACGGAAGCACGAACCCACCATCGCCGCAGCAGTGCACGGGCGGCGGATTCAGCCCGCTGGGATAAAGATCGTCTCGTTGGTTTGCCGAGCCCCGAAGCTCCGGCTTTGGGGTTTCTGTTTCTCGCCCCGATACTTTAGGATTACCCAGCATTTCCCGGTCTTCGTCTCAAAGTGACATGCTTTCCCAAGAATGGGACAAGTTGGCTCGAACGTGATGGTCAGAGAGGCCTAAAGGCTTTATTTTCAGAGCTGCGTTTTGGCCGTTGGGCTGCAAAAGTAAGGGGAGCCAGTGGCCATGAACCAACGTGCCGAACAAGAAGTGCGGTCGGGCCGTTAGAATGCTGGTAGAGAACTCGACGGGGCCGGAAAACCGCCGTAATCAGGGAGTTCGTCATGGAAACACGCTCGCTGCCGAAGCCAGCGCATGCTGCAGGACAAACGCCGCCGATTCGTTCGGCGCATGAGGCGACCTTAGCGCCACCGGGGAAGAATGGAGAACACCACACCGGCTACGGCCTGCCGTGTGCGAAGTGCAAAACCTACTATGCTGCGGACGTGCGGCAATGTCCGGTATGTGGCGAGACCCAACGCGGCGTGCCGCGAGTTGCGGCGGTTCCGGCATCGGCGTTGAAGCAGCCCACCCCACAGGATCCGGAAACCATCCAAGAAGAACGGGATCGGTTCTTACGCGATTTTAAGCCGCAAGTGGATGAGGAAGGGGAGAGCGTTCCATCCCAGCCAGCCCAAACATGCAACCAGAAAAGCAGTCATCCCGAGGGCGGACCTCCCGCCAAAGTCTGCCAATCCTGCTTCGATTCCGCGCGTCAGCGGGCTGACAAAATCGAAGCGGCCCTGCACATGGACTTGCAAGAAGCCGCCAAGATTGTGTACGAGGCGGTGTGGGCCGACACTTCCGACCCGGGCAAGACCTACGAGAATGCCGCGGAGGCTTTGCTCACGGAGATCAGGCGCCGCGCTGGACTACCCAGCGTGCTCGGTGCCGCGGGTGGCTTCGCCAACTGATTTTGTTCGCTGCTAGTGGGCCTTGATCTCGACCCACTTACGCCCGCCGTACAGCCGATACACTCCGGCGGTATCCTTGAGTTGCAAGGGAACGGGGCGCTGTAGAGCGGCGTCTTCCTGCCACGCCACCTGCAATTGATCGTGGGCCCCAACATCCTGAACGAAGAACTGATTTCCCGCGGCAAAACCGAAGCCGTAGGCGCCGGGCGGCAGGGTCTTGCCGCCAATGTCTACCGAAAATTCTGTGATCAAGAGTCCCTGGTATTTCGCAGCCACATCGGCGGCATACCCGGAAGTGTCAACCAGCGCGGCCAGGAACAGCGTGCCGTCGGCGCGACGGAACCCTGCTGAATTTCTGAGCTGCACTGAAGCCGATTGTCCCCGGAAGAAGTAGCTGGACGGAACTACCTGCTTCGTTTCGGCGGAGGCCAAGACGCCGGCAGGCTTCTTGTCCTCGGAGAAAGCTGAGCCCGTAAGAAATAAAACGAATGACGCGACTGCCAGAAAAACGCGGATCGAAGCGTATCGCATGAGAGTCCTTTCCACAAGGAATCGTTCGCTTGCGTGCGAGAAGTTTAGACGATTCACTCGGCGCTCGCGAGAGAAAAGCGCAGTTTGCCGAAGGCGGCGGGCACGTGAAAATTCGGCTGCAGAGTGTTCGTGGGGCGCCAAGCTGAATAGAAGCGTCGCGGTTCGGGGCCCTCGACGCGATAAAAGTTGGCATGCCAGACGACGGTGGGATCGAAGTGTTTGGTCAGCGACTCGAGAGGGATGGCAAGCTGTGCCGTCCACGTCTTGCTTTTCGGATCAAGCCAAACAGAACGGCGAAGGCCGCTCTTCAGGTCCGCTAACCCTTGTGGCGAGATATCAAGATCAATCCAGAAACCATTCGGACTGACCTCAAATTCCTTGTAGAAGCGAAGCTGCGCCGGATCCGGCTGCAGGAACGCCTCCGCCACATCACGATCCCAGAGATGATCCCGGCGGCCGTCCGGGTCAGAGTCTTCAAAAACATAGATCTCACGATAGTGGGACTCGAACCGAAGATACAAAGTGGTCGGCGACCACAGGGCGCGGACTGAGGTTTGCCGCTCCGGATCGGCGTTCTTGCCCTGCCAGTCGGCACAGAAGGAAACAGGCCGGGCCCGCGACCAAGCCTTTGCGGGATGGGCGGCGTCGAGTGCGACATCCTGTTGGACGGCGACGGCTACGATTTCCGAGTCGTCCCCGGAACACACGGAATGAGAGTCAGAAGAGAAGGCAGTCATGACAGTAACGTGCGTAAGCACAAAGGCGCAGATTTTCAGCCACGGCCAGTGCATTTGCTTCGTCCCAGTGTATCGGTTTCGAATTGCACCGCAAGAATCGGATAGCGGGCCGCGTCGCCTTCTTCTAGTTTGGTAGCCATGACAACCAGTACGATACTCAATGTCCCGGTGATGATGCCCATGCCGCCGCGAAACGAGAAGTTATGGCAAGCCGTGCAGTCGAGGGATGCAACCCAAGACGGCAAGTTCGTCTACGCGGTTCGCTCGACCTCGGTTTATTGCAGGCCATCGTGCAGTTCGCGACGGCCCCGGCGTGAGAACGTTGAATTCTACCCCACACCTATGGCCGCCGAGGAGGCTGGCTTCCGAGCCTGTCTGCGATGTCGCCCGAGGTTGCAGGGGACGCGGCCGCAGGTCGCGGCAGTCCGCAGAATGTGCCGGTTCATTGAGCAACATCTGGAGGAAACGCTCACGCTGGCGAAACTAGCCAAGACCTTCGGACAAAGCCCCTTCCATCTGCAAAGGACATTCAAGGCTGTGCTCAAGATCACGCCCAGAGAGTACGCCGACTCGTGCCGCGTGAATTCTTTCAAACGAAACCTGAGTGAAGGACAGTCGGTCACGCGCGCTATGTACGAGGCTGGCTATGGATCCAGCAGTCGACTCTACGAGCGGGCGTCGAAACAGCTGGGCATGACGCCGGACAAATATCGTCGCGGCGCCATCGCGGTGCCGATTCGCTTCACCAGCGTGGCATCGCGGTTGGGGCGGATGCTGGTGGCGGCCACGGAGAAGGGCATTTGCGCCGTGCGCTTTGGCAACTCAGACGCCGAACTGGAACAAGGGCTGCGTCGCGAGTATCCTTTCGCGGCCCGGCGTCGGGAAGATGACAGTCTGAAGACATGGACCGAGCAACTGTTGCTCCAACTCGACGGCCATGGACTGGACCGGTCGTTGCCGCTGGATATTCAGGCCACCGCATTCCAGCGAAAAGTTTGGTCTCACCTGCAACAGATTCCAAGAGGAGAGACAGAATCTTACCGAGAGGTAGCTCGCGAGATCGGGAAGCCGACTGCGGCTCGTGCCGTAGCGCGTGCCTGTGCAACCAATCCGGTGGCAGTGGCGATTCCTTGTCATCGCGTGATTCGTGAGGACGGATCTCTGGGCGGATACCGCTGGGGTTTGAAGCGCAAGCAAGCGCTGCTCGCGATGGAAAGCGGTGCGGCTACTTGATCTGCTGCTCGTAGACCTTGCGAGCACGAGAAAGCAAATCGAGAACACGGCTCTTTTCCGCGGGAGAATTCCAATCGGCATGCGCGTTGGCCGCGTCCGTAAGCCGGTTAATCCAGGCGATGAAGAACCTGGCATCCTCTGGCGAAGTCGTGGGACGATCGGCAACCGTCACATAAACCGGGCTGGTGGTGGCATAGGGATAGAGATCAAGAATGGGATGTTCCGCCTTCTCACTCCAGGCTCGCAGCAGGCACCAACCGCTGCGAGGCAACTGAAGCTGACCGGTTACATCTGCGGTCATGTGGCTCTGGTTTAGCGCCAATTCCCGCACCATCTCGCCGTTGCACACAATCTGCAGATGATCGATGGGAACGATCGAGCGCACCCAGGCGCTGAATTTCACTTCCGTCTTGTCGGCCGGCAGCTTGAGCTCCGCTCCCGGTTCGTGATCATCCATCCGAAAACCCAGCAATGGACCGTTCGTGGCAAACGTACGTCCGGAACGCAAGGAGTGCAACCAGGCCTGGATGTCAGAAGAGTCTTGCGGCACGCCGACGTACACGCGATTGAGCCCCACGGGGCCGCGCAGGGAGGCATAGTTGGCCATTGCGTCAGTGCCGGCCGCGGTAGGAAGACGGAATCCGCAGTTCAGCAGTCGATACCAAACGGCTGCAGTGGACTTGTGATCGCTGAAGCCCAGAACTTCGATGTAGTCGACTTTGCCGAGAGCGACATCAACCGGCAATTCGTTCGTGAGCGCGGGGTCCTTCGCCGGATCGGGAATCTGATCGAAGGGGTGGACATACCCGACGACTCCTTTTTGTGCGTGCGCGAAGTCTGCGATATCCGCGTTGGTGGGCCAGAGGCTGGCCGCAGCGGTGTTGGGATAAGCGGCATAGTCGGGCAGCAGGAAGTGATCGCTCAGATTGAGCAGGCCCAGATGGCCCCAGTAGCTGGTGTGATATTCCTGTCCATGTAGCAGCATGGTGCTGGAATTTGAGTTTGGATCGGGCTGCGAACTGAAGTACGCGATATCAGGAATCCGTTGCTCTTTGTTTACGATCAGGTTCTGCACCACTGCGAGATCTTCGGCTTCCGCTTGTTCCACGAGGTGCTGCGGGGTATTGCGGTACGTACCGGTGTAGTTCATGTGCACGTGCACGTCGCCACTTGCCCACAGGGTGCCAGGCTCTTCAGGAATGGCAAGGGGCCTAAGCCGAACGGCCAACGTTGCTGTCGCTTGCGGCGCGAGGTCGACCGAGCGCTTTTCGAACTCGTATTCAAAGCCTCTGAGAATTTCGATATCAACTCTCCCTACCGGAACGGTGACCACAGACTTGCCGCGCGAGTGAAAGTAGTGGGCTTCAAAACTGCGTTCAGCGCGGTTGAAATTGTCATCGGCATGCATCCAGCTGTCGTCGGGGGCATAGGCTCGGCCGTCAACGGCCGTGACGGAGATTCGCGTGGGCACAGGTTTCCCCGACTCGTCGTTAACGGAGATCTCAACTTTGCCCATGGGCCGCAGGTAGTGACGTTCCTTTGCAACGATTTCAGACTGAGCGCCCCCGGGGATGGTAACGACCCCGAGCGATGTTCCGCCGCCTCGATTGGAGATAAAGGCGAGCTTTGTGCCGTCCGGCGACCAGCGCGGCGATACGGTGTCGAATTCGCCATACGTAAACCGCATTACATCGCCGCCCTGCGAAGGCAGCAGAGAAAGCTGGTGATACTGACGGCCTGCATACGACGCGAACACGAGACGCTTCCCATCCGGCGACCAGTCGGGTCGCGCCTTCCAGTTCGTTTCTTCGTAATAAATCTCGTGCGCCGCTGCTCCGGGCTGAGCTTGCATTCGCCAGATGCCGCCCGTGCCGTAGATGTGTCCGCGATTCGAGATGTAAGTGATCTCGCTCCCGTCCGGCGACCAGGCGGGACTGATCTCGTGATCGAAGCTGCTGTAGTAATAACGGGACAGGGAACTGCGTGTTTCGCCGGTGATTCGTTGAATATTGCTCAAACGTCCGCCGCTAAAATCCGCTGTGAAGATATGAAATCGACGGTTGTACTGGGTGGAAACAAAAACAATAGTCTTGCCATCCGGGGAAACCCGAGGCTCCAGATTCACGGCGCCGGTCGTGGTCAGAGCGTGCGCCTCTTTCGTTTGCAGATCGAGCGCCCAAAGTTCAACCGCGTCCTTGTCGTACTTGGCATACACAACCCAGCGACCGTCGAACGAGCAGTCCGGCTGGTAGTCGTAGCCCGGGCCGGAAGTAAGTTCCTCGGCCAGGCCGGAATCAAGCCGCTGCCGCCAGAGAGATCCCGCCATGGCGTAAACAACGCTCTGCGAATCCGGCAACCAGGCAGCCGCGCTGGGCCCCGTGGTCAACTGGGGCAGGTAAAGTTCGCGAAAGTAATACGGATGTGGCAGATCTATCTGCTTGAGCACGGGATCGCGCTGCGCTAGAAGAGACGTAACGGCAAGAATGAACCAGGCTAAAACCCATCTGCGTTGGATCAAGGTGTGTGTCTCCAGGACAGATCGTGGTTGGGCAGAATCATAAACGAGCACGACGCGCTGGATGCAGCTTGTTGCGGCGTCTCGTTAGCGAGCCACAATGGGCAGTACGACGTGCGATGCGTGAGCATGATCGTGGTAGATGCGGATCGTCGCTTTCCGTGCTTCCGCGGCAATAATTTCCAGCTTGCCGGTTTGCAGGTTCCGCGAGAAATTAGGAAAAAACGAACCGGAAATCTGCACCCGGATGCGATGGCCCTTCTTGAATACATTGCTTATGACCGGACCTGCAATAGAAATTTCATAGATCTGTCCAGGCCGAAGGAGTTGGCGGCCTTTCGCCAAATCGCGATAGCTCGCCCGCCGCACGTCGATTCCGGGACTCATCTGATTCCATGCCCCGCCGTCCGGCGCTACATCGTACAAACGCACCCACAGGTCGGCGTCTGGAGAATCGCAACTCATAAAGCTGTGCGATTCGAAGGCGCCAGTCACTTCCGTATCTGCCGAGAGTGGTTCCGTGTCAAACGTGAGAACATCGGTGCGGGTAGCCAGGTCGCGATAGTCGTGCGCGCCCGAGTTGTCATATCTGTTCGTGACCGGATGCATGGGATCGGAGACAAAGGCACTGTAAGAAGCGAAATCGGAGTTCGACGCGGCGAGTTGGCCAGGCTTTCCGGGTGCGGCGTCGCCAAGATAAAAATTAGTGGGCGTTGAAGTTGGCGGCCAGGTCTCGCTCTCCTTCCACGTCTCCGCGCCCATCACGTAGTAACGGACCGGTTTGTTCTTCCCGACACCGTTATCGACGCCGCGCAGGTAATAATCCATCCAATCGAGAATGGTAGCGTCGTAATCGATCTTTGCCGCATCCGCAAACGAACGTTCGCCGGCTTTGGCGGTTTCCGTTGCGTCGACTCCATGCACCCACGGGCCGATCAAAAGCGATGTGGCCTTAGGATGCCCGCTGCGCGCGGCAACCAAGCCGCGAAAATTCGTGGTCGCTCCCTCTGGTCCATAGTTGTCGTCATACCATCCCGACAAGTTGAGGACCGCAGCTTGCGTGCGATTGTATTTCCCATGCAGGTCCGCCCAGTCCCACCACGCATCGTCCGGTGGATGTCGCATCCACTCGTAATAATAAGGTGCGATATGCTGCAAAGCGTCCATTTGGCTTATCGGCAGGACGCTCTCCATCTGCAAGCCGGCTTTTCCCCATGCGGCTGTGGCTTGGTCATAAGTCTTCGGCCCCGGGAGATTTCGCTTCGAACGAATGTCAGGCGCGATGCTGTCCCAGATCCACTCAATCCAGGACATGTCGAACGTGCCGCCCGCATAGAAAAAATTTCTGTAGGAAGAGAAGGTCATTGCTGGAACCATGGCCTTCAGGTGCGGGGGGTTCTCGACGGCAGCCAACCACTGCACGGCTCCGGGATAGGACAGGCCAAACGTTCCAACGTTGCCGTTCGACCATGGCTGGACGGCGGCCCACTCGATAGTGTCGTAACCATCGCGGCCTTCGTTTTGATAGGGCAGAAACTCGCCATCCGAGGCATATCGTCCGCGGACGTCCTGCACGACGACCGCATATCCGCGATCGAGGGCGCGCTGGAACGCGGTGTAGTCATTGAGCGCGTTCTCTTTGTTATAGGGTGTGCGATAAACCAGGGTCGGGAACGGGCCTCCTTCGCGGGGTCTCAGAATGTCGGCGCGCAGCAAGATCCCGTCGCGCATGGGAATTGCGACGTTCTTTTCCTCGACCGACTTTGGCTTAGCGCCACGACATGCGGCGAGACCCACTAGAGAGAGCAACACCAGGAAGATCTTTTGTTGGCCCAGTTTCACGCTGCGCGTTAGGCTACCATCGCCGGTGACTCCCGACAAGGCTGAGAGCGCCAGTTTTGCGCATTCGAAAGGCTGGTCAGTAACGTACTTCACAAGTTGGAGAACAGGATCGCCTATGGCTGACGTTTTCATAACCGGCGGTACAGGTTACATGGGACAGCGGCTGGTTCCAGAGTTAAGTCGCCGCGGACATAGTGTGGGGGCCCTTGCAAGACCCGGCTCTGATACCAATCTTCCAAGTGGATGCCAAACGGTGGTGGGCAATGCTCTCGATGCTTCCAGCTATGCCGGGCAAATGGCGGGCTGTGACACCTTCGTCCATCCGGTCGGTGTGGCACACCCGAGTCCCGCGAAAGCGCAGGAGTTCCGCAGTATCGACCTGGTCGCAGCGCAGGGTGCGCTCGCGCTCGCCACCCAAGAACGGATTCAACACTTCATCTACGTCAGCGTGGCGCAGCCAGCTCCTATGATGAAGGCATACATCGAAGTGCGCGCGCAATGTGAAGAGATGGTGCGCCAGAGCGGCATGAACGCGACCATCTTGCGTCCCTGGTATGTTCTTGGCCCGGGCCATCGCTGGCCGTATTTGTTGCTCCCCTTTTACTGGGTTGCCGAACAATTACCGATGACGAAAGACGGTGCCCGCCGACTCGGGCTGGTAACGGTTCGTCAAATGATGGCTGCTCTCTTGGCCGCTGTCGAACATGTACCGCAGGGTGTCCGCATGGTCGATGTCCCTGCGATTCGTAGCACAGAAGCCTTGTAGAACAAAGCATTTCGCCGTCTTCAACGCGTGGTTACCTTTGAGCGCCCCGATATCAGCTGAGACTTACGAAAGCGCATGGTCGCCGGACATCTGTAAGGCTCCTGAGATCAATGCGATTTTGTAGACATCGTAGCGCGAGCAATCGGGCGCTCGGGAAGGTGGCGGGGATGGAAGACATCAATCTGCGGATCCTGCGCGTCACGGACGGCCTTCGCACAATTCAACGAGAACTGAATTCGCTCGCGATGCAGGCTACTAACGACCCACAGCTGATGGCAGCCCTGGGTGACTCGCCGGATCTAGACTCCATTCGGCTCTTGAAGTGCGCCGTTGACCAGATGCGCCACTTCCTCTGGTTCTATTTTCAGGTCACGCAAGACAAGTCGGAAGCCGGAGAGCAATTGCGGCAGACTCTTCGCCAAGCGGGCGCTGTGGCTCCCTCAACCGATCAGCGGGCCGACGTCGAACGGCTGCGCTGGCCCTCGGACGTCACGCTGATTCGTTTGCTCGCTGACGGAAGCACCAACAAGCCCAACTAGCCGGCCAAGAGCCATCAAGCGATCTCAATCACACCACCGACCGTGGTGGCTCGAACTTCTCCGGCTGGACTGAGCGCGACGAGGTCCGCAGTGGCCCCAGGACGGATCACGCCATATTGCGTCTCCACACCCATGACCCGCGCTGGATTGTAAGAGGCGAGACGAACCGCATCCTGGAGTTCCCAGTTTGCAGAGCGCACAACGTTACGCACCGCTTGATCCATGGTCAACACACTCCCCGCAAGCTTGCCGGCCGACATGCAACGCCCATCTTTCACCTCGACTTCCATCGGTCCCAGGTGGTAGATGCCGTCTGGCATGCCTGTGGCGGCGGTAGCGTCGGTGATCAGCACCGCTGCGTCATTTCCCTTCGTCTTGAGGACGAGATTGACAATGGTGGGATCCAAGTGCACTCCATCAACAATCATGTCGACGGTAACTCGCGGGTCGGTCAAGATCGCGCCGAGCAGGCCGGGATCGCGATGGCCGAGAGGTCGCATCGCGTTGAACGTGTGCGTCGCGTGACGACCGCCTGCGTCAATGCCACGCTGAGCCTGTTCGAGACTTGCGTCGGAATGTCCGAGGCTGACGCAGACGCCGCGGCGTCGGGCTTCCGCAATGACTTCCAGCGCCCCGTCAAGTTCGGGAGCAATTGTCATCATCCTTATCGTCCCGCTGGAGGCCTGCCAGAATTTCTCGAAGAGTTCCAACGACGGCGCGCGCAGTTGTTCCGGCGGATGAACGCCACGTCGTGAGTGGCTGAGAAACGGCCCTTCGAGATGAATTCCCAGAGGCCGCGCCCTCCTTGGCAAGCGCACGCTCTTCCGTTTCTCAATCGCCTTGGCTAGTTGCTCGAGGGCTAGCAACGTTTGATCAAGCGGCGCGGTAACGGTCGTCGGGTAATAACTCGTAACGCCATGCTGAGCCAGGAGCGATTCGACCGCCGCCAGAGCGGCCTCGTTGCCCTCCATGACGTCATGGCCTGCCCCACCGTGGATATGAAGGTCGACAAATCCCGGCGCAAGTGTCGCGTCGCCCAGATCTATCGAGCGGATCGTCGTTGGAAGCTCTCGTCCACGTCGGGAAAAGACCTCAACGATCGCGTTGCCGTCAAGCAGGACGACTGCATCCAGAATCTTCTCAAGGGGTGTAACGAGTGCCGATGCGATCAGCGCAATCATATAAAGAGTCTGCTGCAGAGTCCGCCGGCCGTTATTGTAGCGGAGCGAGGGCGGGCCTGTGGTGACGACGGGGTTGCGCGCCCTTGTGGGATAGCCATCCCAACGCATGATCACCATGTGTCAGTGCGCCATGACAAGATGTTATAATCTGCCTTGAAATCGTGACTGTAGGCGCACAACATGAGCGCCTCAGCAGCTTGATAGCAATTGCCGCCTAACGTCGGGGAGTGGCTCAGCCTGGTAGAGCACCTGGTTCGGGACCAGGGGGTCGGAGGTTCAAATCCTCTCTCCCCGACCAATGTTTTCAAGCACATAAACCGCGTTTCTGGGTTTTCGTCTACAGCACTGTAGATGATTTTGTAGACGGTGAAAGCAACAGAGCTCAATACGCAGCAATTCCTGTCAGGCCCCTAGCTTGCGCATTCCCCGGTTCGACCACGAGCAAATCAACCCCACCGACGGCGGACCGTCCGCCTTGTGAAACGCAGCTGACAGTCAGCCTGATGCAGAGTCGGTCGCGCTCTGAAAGTGTGCATGAGTGCGGGATATTGTAGGCTTGCTTCATATACCATTGTTCAGCGGCGATGCAATTGTCTGGGGAGGAACCGCACATGGCGGATATTCTGCAGAATTTCTTATCGTTGGGCTTGCTTGATATCGGCGATGACGACACGCGGCTGACCAAGTTGCGGGAAGCTGCTTCGGATCTTCAGAAGCGTGTTACGGCAGAGCCAAGGATTGGGCTCTATCACACGTTGATGTTGTATTCCGACAGTGTAGACGCAAACGATGAATGTTTCCGCGAGAACGGCGAGGCTCTGTCGCAACACTGGCCAACGTACAAGAACCGCCATCCCGATGTGCCTACGACCATTTTTCGAGGTATCTCACTACAGGCGCTTTCGGCAGCGACTGAAACGTCGCCTCAACTACAGATCGCGTCCGCGTATGCTCTCCGAAGCGTGGCGAAGATTCCCCACCCGAACAAAGAAGGTTCCCTCCTTACAGAATTTTATGAGCACTCACAGTTGAAGTTGGAAGCGAAGGCCACCGCAAAATGGCAGGCAGGGGAAATGCCACCTCAGACAGCGGCCAAGGCTGCGACGGTTGCTGCTGCACAAGTGAATAAATCAGACCTTGAAGCCGCGATTATGGCCGCAAGCGGGCCGAATAATCTACAAAATCAAGGAATTCCAAACGCCAACCCGCACTGGCCGAATTCGGGGCAGCCGTGGTCCCAGCAATTCGCGCCCAAAATGACCGAGGCAGTAGTCAGTGCTCTCGAAGGCCTCGCCAAAAACTCAGCGGCGGAAGCGACCAAGGCTCTTAACAGCCTGTGGTGCAAGTCTGGATTCCGGAGCGAAAAAGATTGTGTGATGCACAGGGATGATTCGTAGAATGCGGGCATGGCGATGGGCACGCGCA
>Ga0075028_100000097_pt1 | contig 30373 bp, 28 predicted proteins | sample LitLauG_LLR_2014_FD_71390 | JGI IMG/M metagenome (GOLD analysis project Ga0075028, IMG submission 71390) | Freshwater sediment microbial communities from Pennsylvania, USA - Little Laurel Run_MetaG_LLR_2014 | ecosystem: Environmental > Aquatic > Freshwater > Creek > Sediment | place: USA... | reverse complement strand
CATTCTTGGGTCTTCGATGGTGGAACTCAAGCTCAACCTGAATGGTCAAGCCAAGAGACTCCTGTTCACGGGCGACATCGGTCGCGTGCGAGACAATAACGTAGCACCCGGCAAAGTTGTTCGTTCAGGACCTACGGAAGGCGAGACGGCCGACCTTCTGGTGATGGAGTCCACGTACGGCAACCGGCAGCACCCTACGGACGACCCCAGGCCAAAATTAGCCGAGATCATTCGTCAGACGGTGGAGCGCGGTGGCAGCGTAGTGGTGCCGGCGTTTGCCGTCGAGCGGACTCAGAAATTCGTCTTTATGGTGAAGGAACTGATGGAATCCGGACAGATTCCCCGCATCCCGGTGTACTGCGACAGTCCCATGGCCATCAAGGCGGTTGAGGTTTTCCTGAAGCACAAGGAAGAATGCAGTGATGAAACGTGCCGACTGATCACGCAATTTGGATCGCCGCTGCAGTGGCCTGGTTTCACCTTCGCATCGACGACCGAAGATTCGAAAAAGATCAACGAGTCGAAGTATCCGGCGATTATTATTTCATCCAGCGGGATGGTGACCGGAGGCCGCATTCTGCACCACCTGATGCAACGGCTGCCGGATCCGAAAAACACGGTGATTTTCATCGGATTCCAGGCGCCGGGAACCCGCGGCTTCACCATCAAGAGCGGTGCGCCCGAAGTGCGCATATTCGCTGAGAACGTGCCGATCCGGGCGCAGATCGCAACCTTTGAACAATTCAGCGACCACGCCGACACGCCGGAACTTCTGGAATGGCTACGCACTTTTCCCACCAAGCCCGGAGTCACCTACCTGGTGCATGGCGAGCCGGCGGCATCGTCCCAGCTTCGCGAGACCATGACGAAAGAACTGGGCTGGAACGTGCAGGTGGCGGAGTGGATGGAGAAAGTCATTGTGTAATTGGGGAATTGAGTAATTTGCTAATTGAAAAGCGCTGCGCCTTTCAACTACCCAATTACCAAATTACTTCAATTCCCCAATTATGGGAGCTGTTATGACGGAGAGCGAACTCAAGAAACATCTCGAGGCGGCGGAGAAGAGTCCGAAGCAGGTCGCGGCGGCCGTGTCAGGTCTCGCGGAGAAGACGCTGCGCTACAAACCCGCTCCGGACAAGTGGTGCATTTTGGAGATATTGGGACATCTTGCCGATATCGAGATCGTGTACGGGTACCGCCTGCGCCAGATGCTTGCGGACAAGAAGCCGGTGATCGCGCCTATGGACCAAAATGACTGGGCACGCAACCTCGGCAGCATGGAGACTCCGCCTGCCGAAATGATTGCGCTCTACGGGCTGAATCGCCATTCCAACCTGAGGCTACTGCAACGCCTGAAGCCTGAGGACCTCAAGAAATCCGCCTATCACCCTGAACTGGAAAAAGAATTTACGGTCGCGGAGATGGTCGAACGGATGGGGACGCATGGGGAAGGTCATCTGGCGCAAATTGAAAGATTGAAGAAAGAAGCAGGAACCCGGACTTCGGACGTCAGACGTCAGACCTCGGATCCATGAAGCGGAGGTCCGAGGTCCGACACCCAAGGGCCGACGTCCTACATGCAGGTGCTCGTGAACTGGACCAGTGCTTCCAGCTTGGCGGCTGCATTACCTGAGTCAATCGATTGTGACGCCAGTGGCAGCGCATCTCCCAGATGGTCGGCTCTTCCAGCGGCGACCAGCGCAGCGGCCGCGTTCAACAAGACCACATCCCGCCGAGGAGACTTCTTTCCGGCAAGAACCTCACGAATGATGGTGGCGTTGGCCTCGGCGTCACCGCCGGAAATGTCTTCGAGCCGGGCACGCTTAATTCCGAACTCCTCCGGCGTGACCTCGTAGGTACGAACATTGCCATCGCGCACTTCGGCGATGCGGGTTGGTCCTGTAATCGTGATCTCGTCCAGGCCGTCCAGTCCGTGTACGACAAGGGCGCGATGTAGACCCAACATGCTGAGCGCTTCCGCCAGTTTGTCTACCAGTTCCACGGAATACACGCCAACCACCTGCGCCGAGGCGCGAGCCGGATTGGTGAGCGGGCCTAGCAGGTTAAACACGGTGCGCAGCCGGAGTTCGCGGCGCGCCGGCTGTACATGTTTCATGGCCGAATGCATAGCGGGCGCGAACAGAAACACCATACCTACTTCCTCGAGACAAGTAGCCAGAACTGCGGGTGGCAGGCTGATCTTTACGCCCAGTGCTTCCATCACGTCAGCTGAGCCACATCTGGAGCTAAGGCTGCGATTACCGTGCTTGGCCACGCGCACCCCGGCTCCTGCAACCACAAACGCGGTGGCGGTGGATATGTTGAATGTGCCGGAAGCGTCGCCGCCGGTGCCGCAGGTGTCAACCAGCGCGTCGCGTCCAGTCCCGCTGACCGCCAGGGTGGGATGTTCGTGAATGGGCAGCGGCTCTGCCGCGGCACGGATGGCTTCGGCAAACCCCACAATCTCCTCGACGGTCTCGCCCTTCATGTGCAGGGCGACCAGCAGGGCTGCAATTTGTGCGTCGGTAGCACTTCCGGAAAAAACCTCCGTCATAACCACGCGCGCTTCCTCACGCGTGAGCGATTCACGATTGTTGGCAATGCGCTGCAGGGCTTCAGTGATCATGGGTTGGAGGTAAGCTTAGCATCACGCCAGGATTCGGCGAAGCTGGAGAGCAACAACCGCTGGAGTCGGGCCTCAGCGGATTTACGCGGGCGAAGAGAAGTTTCGAGTCGGGAACGTCCAAGTCAAGAGCGGCGGGCGAGAGCCTGCCCTGAGCGAAGTCGAAGGGGCGCCCGCCCCACATGAGTTTGCTCAATGACTCAAGCCTTCGATAGAATCGACTTTGCCACCCGCTGCCCTAAGCTGCAAGGTAGACTTTGCCGATAGGTCCGGTCAGGAATCAACATGAAAATTCACGAGTACCAGGCCAAGGAAATCCTGAAGAAGTATGAGGTCGCAGTACCTCGGGGTGAAATGGTTGAAAGCCAGGGGGCGGCGCAAGCAGCGGCAAAAAAGTTATTCGAAGCGGGTGCCACCGGAGTTGTGGTCAAGGCACAGATCCATGCCGGCGGACGCGGTAAGGGCGGCGGAGTGAAAATTGCCAAGTCCGTCGAGGAGGCCACTGAACTGGCGGGTAAGATTCTCGGGATGACGTTGGTGACTCACCAGACCGGTCCTGAAGGCCGCGTCGTGCGAAGGCTTCTGATCGAAGAAACTTTACCCATTGAGAAGGAACTCTACTTGGGAATTGTGGTTGACCGCGCGCAGGCCAGGCCGGTATTCATGGCGTCCGCGGCAGGCGGAATGGAGATCGAGCAGGTAGCGGCAGAGAACCCAGCGGCCATCCTCAAGGAATATATCGATCCGGGCATGGGCCTGGAAGCTTTTCAAGCGCGCAAGCTGGCATTCGCACTCGGGCTGAAGCCGCAGCAGATCAACCCAGCCGTCCAGTTCATGACCGGCTTGTACAAGGCATTCGAGGAAACAGATTCGTCCCTGATGGAAATCAATCCATTTATTACCTGCACCGATGGGCGTCTGTTCGCGCTCGATGCCAAGATGAATTTCGATGACAACGCGATGTTCCGCCACGCCGGACTCCGCGAGTTGCGCGACGTAACCGAAGAAGATCCGCTGGAGGTTGAGGCTTCCAAGTACAGCTTGAACTACATCAAGCTGGACGGAAATGTGGGCTGCATGGTGAACGGTGCTGGTCTCGCCATGGCGACCATGGACATCATCAAGTACGCTGGTGGAATGCCCGCGAACTTTCTGGACGTGGGTGGAGGAGCCAACGCCGAACAGGTGACGCACGCGTTCGAAATCCTCCTCAGCGACAAGCATGTGAAGGCGGTGTTGATCAATATTTTTGGCGGCATCCTGCGGGTGGATACGCTGGCGACAGGCGTGGTCGAAGCCGCCAGGAAGACCCAGATCCAGCTTCCGATCGTTCTGCGGCTGGAAGGTACGAACGTCGAGGCCGGACGTGAGATTCTGAAGCAGTCAGGGTTGAATTTTATTGTCGCCGAGACCATGAAGGACGCGGCCGAAAAAGTAGTAGCGGCGGCAAGCGCAGCGTAGCACACCGAACGCATTGGTGGGGTAGGGGTCCTTCGACTCCGCATTCCGCTCGCTTAGCGAACGGAATACTGCGCTCAGGATGACAAGGTTTTGAAAGCAGATATGAATCCATGAGCATTCTGGTAGATAAATCGACGCGGGTGATCGTGCAGGGTCTGACGGGACGGGAAGGTACATTTCATGCCAAGGCTTGTGCGGAATATGGAACACAGATCGTCGCCGGAGTCACTCCGGGCAAGGGCGGCACCACCCATGAAGGCTGGCCGATCTTCAACACCGTGCAGGAAGCTGTGAACCAGACTGCGGCCGATACTTCCGTGATCTTTGTGCCGCCGCCGTATGCCGCGGATGCCATCATGGAAGCGGCCGACGCCGAGCTGGAATTGATTGTCTGCATCACCGAGGGCATTCCTACCCTCGACATGGTGCGTGCCTGGGAGTTTCTGCAAAACCGGCGATCACGCTTGATCGGGCCCAACTGTCCCGGCATCATCTCGCCGGGACATTGCAAGATCGGCATCATGCCGGCCCGGATTCACAAAGAGGGACCGGTGGGAATCGTCTCGCGCTCCGGGACCCTCACCTACGAGGCCGTGTATCAGCTGACCACGCGAGGCATCGGACAGTCCACTGCCATCGGTATTGGCGGAGACCCCATTATCGGGACCAATTTTCTGGACGCGCTGGAGCTTTTTAATCGCGACCCGCGGACGGAGGCGGTGGTGATGATCGGCGAAATCGGTGGCAATGCTGAAGAAGCCGCAGCGGAGTATGTGCAGCGGCACATGAAGAAACCGGTGGTCGGCTTTATCGCTGGCCAGACCGCGCCTCCGGGACGCCGCATGGGACACGCGGGTGCGATCATCTCCGGCGGCAAAGGGACGGCTGCCGAGAAAATCAAGGCCATGGAAGCAGCCGGGATACGCGTAGCCAAATCGCCGGCGGATATCGGCGAGACTGTGGCTGCCGTGATGGGTGTGAAAGTTTAGGGACCCAGTTGCCAGATTCTAGTTCTCAGTTCTCAGAGGAATAACGACCAGCGAAAAATGAAAACACTTCAACGCACTCTCACCATTGTTAAACCTGACGCTGTCCGCAAGAAGGCAATCGGCGACATCATCGAGCAGTTCGAAAAGAACGGCTTCAACATTCTGTGCATGAAGATGCTCGAAATCTCCAAGCATCAGGCGGAGCAGTTCTACGCCGTGCACGCCAGTAAACCCTTCTTCGGTTCACTGACTGACTTCATGTCCAGTGGTCCCATCGTGGTGTTGGCGCTGGAGAAGGAAAACGCCATTGCCGACCTGCGCAAACTGATGGGCGCCACCAATCCGGCGAACGCGGAAGAAGGCACCATTAGGAAAAAGTGGGCCACCAGTATCGAGTACAACGCGATTCACGGCTCTGATGCAGACGACACCGCGCGCTATGAACTAAGCTTTTTCTTCGCAGGATACGAACTGGCGCAATAGTCCAGGCAGCAGACCGACGACTGACGACAGGTGTTCCATGCCATTGGTTCAAGTGACAATGCTGACCGGTCGCACCGCGGACCAAAAACGCAAACTGGCACAGCGCATTACCGACGCGATGGTGGAAGAGGCAGGCGCTCGCCGCGAGGCCATCGTAGTGGCTTTCCACGAAGTGTCGAAGGAGAGCTACGCCTCGGGCGGAGTGCTGATGGCGGATAAAACAAAGTGATCGTGCGCGGGCGAGTCGCCCGCGACCACACATTCAGCCCACACGATCAGCTTAGCGGCTCGTAGAGATGGCCTTCCACGCGGTCGGCGAGTTTCGGTAGTTCCTTCTTTGCGTACTGCAGGAAATGAGGCGCGGCGCGGTGGGCTTCGAGCGCAGCGTCGTCCTTGTATTGCTCGTAGATGAAGAAGCGGCGCGGTTCGGTCTTGTGGCGGTGCACTACGTACATGATGCAGCCAGGTTCCTTGCGAGACTCGTCGGTCAGCTTTGAAAAAATGCCAGAAACCTCAGCTTCCCGGTTTACTTTCGCCATCCAGGTTACCGCCAGAACGACCATCACTTGCTCCGTTCGCTAGATTTTTCCCGAAACTCCAGCTTCCTGACCGGTTAATGCTTTGAGTTCAGCGGCAAAGCTGTCCACAAATATAGTCTGCTCCCGCCCCGGTCCGGTAGAGACCATGCCAATGCGGGCTCCGCTTTCCTGCTCGAGAAAGGTCAGATACTCCCGCGCTGCCTTGGGCAGCTTCTCGAACTGCGTAACCCCTTGCGTCGAAGTACGCCACCCGGGCAGGGTTTTATAGACGCACTCGATGTCATCAAAACCTTTGCCGTGGGCTGGAATTTCGGCAGTCACTTTGCCATCGATCTTGTAACCGACGCACACCGGAATCTCGTTAAGTTCATCCAGCACGTCCAGCTTGGTGACCACCAGCCAGGAGATGCCGTTAATCATGCCAGCGTAACGCAGCAGTGGCAAATCCAGCCAGCCACAGCGACGGGGACGTCCGGTCACCGCACCATACTCATTGCCCCGGGCGCGCAGCTCGTCACCCCGGTCATCGAGCGCCTCAGTGGGGAACGGTCCGCCGCCCACGCGAGTGCAGTATGCCTTGGTCACGCCAATCACGGTGTCAATGGCGGTAGGAGCGACCCCGGTTCCAATGACGGCGCCGCCGGAAGTGGCACTGGAGGAAGTCACGAAGGGATAGGTGCCATGATCGATGTCGAGCATGGTGCCCTGCGCTCCCTCGAACATAACCGACTCGCCCCGAGCCAAGGCCTGATTCAAGAGAGCAGCCGTGTCGCACACAAACGGGGCTACTTTCGCAGAGGCTTCGGCATATTCCTGATACATCCTGTCCGGATCGAGCGGTTCGGAGTTGAACAACGCGTGCGCGATCATGTTTTTCTCCTGGCAGGCGTTTTCAATATGAGTCCGGAGAAGTTTCAGATCAAGCAGGTCGGCGACGCGCAAGCCACGCCGGCCCATCTTGTCCTCGTAAGCTGGCCCGATGCCGCGGGAGGTGGTACCGATCTTGACTCGTCCGGGAGCATTTTCCGACGCCAGCTCGATCATGCGGTGGTAGGGGAGAATCACATGAGCGCGGTTGCTCACGAACAGGCTGCCATCGACTTTCACGCCGGTCTCGCGCAAGGCAGCGACTTCCTTGAGGAATGCCACCGGGTCGAGCACCACCCCGTTGCCGATCACACTACGGCAGCCGGAACGCAGGATGCCGCAGGGCACGAGTTGCAAAATGAATTTTTTGCCGTTGATGATGACGGTGTGTCCGGCGTTGTGTCCGCCGGCGTAACGGGCAACGACACGGAAATCTTCCGAGAGCACGTCGACGATCTTGCCCTTGCCCTCGTCGCCCCACTGCGCACCTACGATGACCGCAGTCTTACCCTTCTTCAAAGCCGGCTCCGTGGAACAGGATAGCGGCCGCCCCGGCCGCAATTGCGGGGTCGCACACACTCCATGCCCGCGGAGAACTGATACGTTGAATTGCAGGGAAGGCAGGGCTGATGTGTACCGGCAATCATAACCCGCGGAGCAGGGGATGAGCAATCGAAGTCGTCAGTCGTCGGTCGTCAGATATGGCCTGGCTGACGACCGAAGACTGACGACAGTAGACTGTAGACTGGTTTCCATGCCTGAGCTTCCCGAAGTTGAGACTATCGCGCGTGGCCTGGCTCGCCGGGTCACCGGCGATGTGATCGAGTCAGTCTGGCTGGGATCGAAACCCGAGCCGCTGAAGTCCTCCGCGGCTGAGATCGCAGCTACGCTTGAATCCCGTCGTATCGCGGGGGTGCGCCGGGTAGGAAAACATATTGTGCTGGATCTGGAGGCGGCCGGTGTGGGGCGGGCGCCCCTTCGACAAGCTCAGGGCAGGCTCTCGGCAGCCAAAAGGCTGAAACCAAAAAAGAACAAAGCGGCGGGCGGGGGCGCCCGCCCCACACAAGCAGAACCACAACCCACCGCTCAGTGGATCGTTCACCTGGGAATGACCGGGCGGTTGCTGGTTAGTGAGCCTGGCGCTGAAATCGCAAAACATACACATGCGGTTGTGAAGCTGGCCTCGGGAAGGGAATTGCGTTTCGTCGATCCGCGGCGCTTTGGACGTCTGAGTGTGGCTAATGGTTTCGAGGCCGTCGGCTCCGAGCCTCTTGAGATTCCGCTGGACCAATTTGTCGCTTTGTTCCGTGTCCGTAAGACACCGATCAAGAGCGCCCTGCTGAACCAGAAGCTGTTGCGTGGCGTCGGCAATATTTACGCGGATGAGGCTCTGTTCCGGTCGGGCATTCGCCCCCGGCGGCGGGCTGCAACGCTCACCCGCGAGGACCTGCGACGGCTTCACTCTGCGCTTCAGGAAGTGCTGCGCGAGGCAATTTCCCTGGGCGGCTCCTCGGTTTCCGACTACGTTGACGCCGATGGTGAAGAGGGATTCTTTCAACTGCAGCACCGGGTCTATGGCCGGGAAGGCGAACCTTGCCTGGTCTGCAAGTCTCCGATCAAGCGGGTGGTTATTGCAGGTCGCAGCAGCCACTACTGTGCCAAGTGTCAGAAGTAGCGCCCGGCGTCCCTACGATCTCGCTCAGGACAGGCCCGCCGCTAGAAGGCACCTTGGCCTCGGCGGTGAGGGCGAGACGCCCTCCGGACAGCCGGCGGGACGCCGGCGCTAAGTAACCCCAATCTGAAATTTGGTAGGCTACTCATCTATGAACAGCTTTTCCATCGGGGTCGACCTTGGCGGGACCAACCTTCGCATCGCCGCGGTTAGCGAGCAAGGCCATCTGATGGAAAAGGTGACGCTCGGTACCCGGGTGGCACTGGGCAAGGACCACGTCATCCACGAGATGTGCGATGCAATTCATCTGCTCACCGCCAAATATCGGAATACCGCATCGCTGCAGGGAATCGGCATCGGAGTGCCGGGCATTATTGACATGAAGACGGGCACCCTGCGGGAGTCGCCCAATTTGCCGGGCTGGGCAGAATCTCCGGTGCAGGCTCAAATCGAGCGCCTCCTGAGTACGCGGGTGATTCTTGAGAACGACGCCAACGTCGCTGCCCTCGGTGAAAAATGGTTGGGCGCGGGCCGAGATGTGGATGACATGATCATGTTGACGCTGGGGACTGGCGTCGGTGGTGGAATCGTGCTTGGTGGGCGTATCTGGCATGGCATGACCGGAATGGCGGGCGAGTTTGGCCACATGACGGTGGAGCCCGAAGGGCCGCCCTGCGGCTGCGGCAACCGCGGGTGCGTCGAGCAATACGCCTCGGCCACTGCGGTGGTCCGCATGGCGAAAGAGGCGATTGCATCTGGACGCGCACCCGAGTTGGCCAGCGCGGCAAATTCCGATCCGGAATTCAGCGCCAAGGCGGTGTACAACCTCGCGATTCAGGGAGACGAGGAAGCCAGACGAATTTTCGGCCGTGTGGGACGCGCCCTGGGAATCACAATCGCGAACCTGGTGAACGCGTTTAATCTTCCCATGTACGTTATTGGGGGAGGAGTATCCAGCGCGTGGCAGGCGTTTGCGCCGTTTATCTTTGAAGAACTCCGGCAGCGCTCCCTGGTCTATGCGGCCACGGCCCCCAGTTCACTGCAGCCGGGTGATCACCGTGCGACAGGGCAGATCGCCGCGGACGGTCCGACCAGGACGATTGTCACGCTTGCATTATTAGGCAGCGACGCCGGCTTGTATGGCGCCGCTCAACTGCCGATGACCCCTGGCCGGCAGTGAATTCGACTAGGCGCGTGTCCATTTCCGGAGCACCCTCAAGAGTGCGTCATTCTGCGCCGGAGTACCGATCGTGATGCGAATGGCTTGGGGAGCGCCCCACTGCGCCAGCGCGCGAACCAGGATGCCCTCGGCCTGCAGGCGCGCGGCAAAATTGCCGGCATCCTGGCCCAGCTGGCAATACAGGAAATTCGCCCAGGTAACGGTCGTCGAATACCCGAGTTCGGAAATTGCCGGAACCATCCGCTCCGCCTGAACGGTGTTGTTTTCAACTGCCTTCCTGATATGTGTTGAGTCCTCCAGCGCTGCCAAGGCTGTGGCCTGCGCCAGGTTCGAAACGCAGTACATTGCACGCTGGCGCGAGATAAGCGCGGTTAGCTCAGCCGGCGCAATCCCATACCCGACTCGCACTCCGGCCAGTCCGTGCACTTTGGAAAACGTACGCAGCACTACGACTTTGCGTCCCTCGTGCACGTAGTCCAGAGAATGCGAATACTTCACACTGCGCCTGACTGCAAAATCAGCAGCAAATTCGTAGTAGGCTTCGTCCAGCACCACGACGACATGGTCCGGGATCTGCCTTAGGAAATGATCGACTTCATCGGCTGTGGCTAAGGTGCCGGTGGGATTGTTGGGATTAGCGAGGAAGATAAGCCGCGTGTTGCGGTTCGCCGCGGCGGCAATCGCGGGCAGATCAAAGCCGTCCCGACGCGTTGGAACTTCGATGAACTGAGCGTTCGCTGCCTGAGTCGCCAGCCGATATACGATGAACGAACGCTCGCTGGTTACGGCGTTCAGGCCGTTCGCCAGAAATGTCCGGGCGAGCATGCCCAGAAACTCTGTGAGACCACCCGCGACGAGAACCTGTTCCACTTTTACGTCGTGATGTTCCGCAAGCTTGAGGCGTAAGGTGGAGGCCTCGTCGTCGGGATAGCTGCTGCAGTCCGCCAATACGCCTTGCATGGCTTTGACTGCGAGTGGCGAGGGTCCGAACGGGTTCTCGTTCGAATCCAGCTTGATCATGGTTTGACCCTGGTTCGATGCAGGCACGGGCGTCCCGCCCGTGCATCCCGAAATAGCCCAGTCATTTGACGGCAGATTTCAGGCGCGTAACTTCCTGGAGCGTCAAATGGCGAAATTTTCCTGGAGGAACATCCAGTTGCAGCGGCCCGTAGCGCACTCGCTTGATTTTTTCCACGTGATGGCCGACGGCCTCGAACATTCGCCGAATCTGCCGGTTCTTGCCTTCGATCAGGGTGACCTCGTACCAGGGATTGTCCGCCTCGCGAATCGGCTTGATCTTGGCGGGCGCTGTCTTGGACCTCCTGCCACCCTTGGATTGAATGAAGACTCCGGAGCGCAGTTTGGCTAGTCCATCTGCCGAGGGGGTGCCCGCGACCTTCACCAGGTACGTCTTGGAGACGTGAGAGGAAGCCTTCATGAGCGCGGCTGCGAGTTCTCCGTCATTGCTGAGCAGCAGCAGGCCTTCACTGGCGTAGTCCAGGCGCCCTACCGGATACACTCGGACTCCCACGCCGCGAAGCAGGTCCATCACCGTAGGCCGCTGTTCGGGATCGGTGACCGCTGTGATGTATCCCTTGGGCTTGTTCATCAGCAGATAAACGTTCTTCTGCGCGCCATGCAGCAACTTGCCGCTTACCCGGATGTGATCGCGGTCGGCGTCGGCCTTGCTGCCCAGTTCCGTGACCACTTGTCCGTTTACCGAAACCAGGCCGCCGGCAATCAGCTGTTCCGCCTTGCGGCGGGATGCGATTCCGGCGGCGGCAATGATCTTTTGCAGGCGTTCAGAAGACATAGGGATATTCAGCCGCGTCTCGGTGCAAAGATATCTGGCTCCAAGGGATTTATCCGCGTTCAAGTTCCAGGAAGAGCTTCAGGCAGCCGGGTCATTCTCGCCAGCGGCATGCGACTCGGCGGAAGCCGGCTCGCTCTCCGAATCAACCGCCTCGGGCGCGGATTCAATTTGCGCGGCGCCGGTGTCGGCAGAAGTTGTCTCTTTCGCTTCCGCACCTTCCGACAAGGGCAGCATCTCGCTCTGAAACGACTCCGCCACCAGCTTCTCGAACTCTTCCATGCTGGGCAGCTCGCTCACGTCCTTGAGGCCAAAGCGCAGCAGGAATTCTTTTGTGGACTTGTAGAGAATGGGCCGGCCGATGACCCCCTTCCGTCCCGCGGTCGTGATCAGTTTGCGATCCAACAGGGTGGCGATGACGCCGCTCGAGTCCACACCGCGAATTTCGCTGATTTCGGGAACCGTGACCGGCTGTTTGTAGGCGATTACGGCCAGAGTCTCAAGTGCAGGCAGAGAAAGCCGTATTGGTGGTTTCAGACTCTTCGCAAAGTCGCGCACCAGGTCGTGATGTTCAGGCTTGGTCGACATGCGGTACCCGCCCGCCACCTGGCGGATTTCAATGCCGTGGCTGGAAGCGGCGTAATCGGCGGTCAGTTCTTCCAACGTCGCGCGAACGCGGGACCGGACTTCGATGTCGTCGATCGGACCCTCCGCCCCAGCTTCCGCGACCACGGAATCCTTTACAAGTTTCACCATATGATCGAGCGTGATCGGCGTCTCCGCCGCGTAGACAATGGCTTCAAGTTTAGCTTTAAGACTCATGGTTAAGTGCCCAACACCTTGGCTCAAAGAGTGACGATCAACAAGTGTTCCCCAACGACCAAAGACGAACGACCAAGGACCGATCTATCGCCAATCATCCCGCACAACAGTTTCCGCGACGACGGCTTCAAATCCCGTATGCTTGCGCAGCAAGATGTCACCAAAAAGGCGGTCCTGCCGCAATTGAATGGCTTGCAGTCTTACCATCTCCAGCAGCGCGAGAAACATGCAGACCAGGGCGGCGCGTGAATTCACATTGCGCAAGATTTGTTTCAGGCGCAGAGGCCGGTCCTCCAATGCAAGCCGCCTCTGCAGATAGTCGATCATCTGTGCGACCGTGACCGTCTCCTCGTCCACCTGGATCATGGGCCGCGAACGGGCGCGCTCCAGGATCTGCTGGAAGGTTTTCACCAGGTCAATCACGTCCGCGGCAATCTCCGGCTCAGTCCCCTCGGCGTCCATGAACTCTTTGATCGCGGGGTTCGAACGCACGGCATCTTCGATCTGTTGCTTCTGAAACAGCATCTGCGCCGCAGACTTGAACTTCTCATGCTCAATCAGCCGGTTCACCAGCTCCGCACGGGGGTCTTCCTCAGCGCCCGCCAAGGCGTCGGGATCGCGCGGTAACAGCATCTTCGACTTGATGTGGATCAGCACGGCCGCCATGTAAATGAATTCAGCCGCCACATTCACATCCAGTTCGCGCAACTTTTCTACATAGGCCAGGTATTGCGCTGTGATCCGCGCGATCGGGATATCGTAAATATCAATGTCCTGTTTGCGGATCAGGTCGAGCAGCAGATCGAGCGGCCCCTCATAGACGTCGCTGACCATGACCGAGAAAGGGAAGTCGCTTTCTTCTTTCGCCCTGGGTTCCTTCGGCCTGGATTCCGACAGCTTGGCTACGGCCGGCATCTCTACCACCGGAGCGAGCGTGCTACCGGCTTCCGTCGGAGACAGGTTCTCGGGCGCGATTTTCAGTTTCTCAGCCATGGTTCCCTGTTTTGCGACTGCCCGCGCTGACCGAGGCCTCGTAGTCGAGCGACATGCCCATCGCGTCCCGCACTTCGTCCATGGTAGCGCTGGCTACCTTGCTGGCACGGGAAGAGCCTGCCTCCAGAATATCCCAGGCGAGCCGTGGATTGTCCTCATATTTCTTTCGCCGCTCCTGCATGGGATTCAGAATGCCGACCAGTGCATCCGCCGCCCACCCCTTGCACTCGATGCAGCCAATACCGGCGGAGCGGCAACCTTCGTCGACTTTCGCGATAGTTGAGCGGTCGCTGAAAATCTTGTGCAGATCGCCCACCGGGCAAACATCGGGGTTGCCCGGGTCGCTGCGGCGGACTCGCGCCGGGTCGGTCACCATGGTCTTTAACTTCTGCCGCACTACCGGCTCGGGATCGGTGAGCAGAATTGTGTTGCCGTACGACTTCGACATCTTGCGGCCATCCGTGCCGGGCAACTTGGCGGCTGGGGTCAGCAACGGCTGAGGTTCGGGAAAGACGTACGTGCCTTTGCGGGTATAAAACATGTTGAAGCGGCGCGCAATTTCGCGAGTCAGCTCGACATGCGGAACCTGGTCCTCGCCCACCGGAACAAAATCGCCTTTGTAGATCAGAATATCGGCGGCCTGCAGCACCGGGTAGCCGAGAAATCCGTAGGTGCTCAGGTCTTTCTCCGCAATATTCTCGCGTTGCTCTTTGTAAGTGGGGACGCGCTCGAGCCAGCCCAAGGGCGTGATCATGGAAAACAACAGATGCAATTCGGCATGCTGCGGAACGTGGGACTGGATGAACATGGTGCAGCGCTCAGGATCGAGCCCGGCGGCCAGCCAGTCGAGCAGGACTTCCAGCGAGTTTTCCTTGATCTTCGAAGTATCGGCGTAATCGGTGGTGAGCGCGTGCCAGTCGGCCACGAAGAAGAAGCAGTCGTACTGGTCCTGCATGCGCACCCAGTTGTCCAGCGCCCCGACGAAGTTGCCCAGGTGCAGCTTTCCCGTGGAGCGCATACCGCTGAGCACGCGTCGGCGTTGGTTTGAACGAGAAGTCATCAATTTCCCAGGAGAATATTTGTAAAAAGCCCGAAGACCGGGTTGATGAGCCTGGACAAAAGCCCGCCACCCAGAAACACCAGAAGCAACAGCCCATACGTACCCACCATGTCGTAAATCCGAAGCATTCCGGCAGGCAGCAGATGACGCACCACATGACTGCCATCGAGCGGTGGAACCGGTATCAGGTTGAAAACGCCCAGCACGATATTGATCACCATCATCTCGAATATAAGTTTGCAGAACGGGACAAGAAGCGAACTCGTGTCCGCAAAAGTCGAACCCACAATTGTGCCGATAACAATCTGCTCTCCGGCGGGCGAAACGGACTTTACAAGAATCAGAATGAGCAGGGCGCCGGTCGCCACCACAAAATTACTGATCGGTCCGACTACCGAAGTGAGTATGTCATCCAGCACGGGATTCTTGAAGTTTCGCGGATCTACCGGGGTCGGCTTGGCCCAGCCGAGGACCGGAAGATGTGTGAGCATCGCAACCGCAGGCAGGAGCAGGGTTCCAAACAAGTCGATATGCTTGATCGGGTTAAGCGAAATCCGACCCAGCATGCGCGCCGTCGGATCGCCGCGCAGATTAGCCATCCAGGCGTGCGCCGATTCGTGAACGCTGATCGCAAACAGAAACGCGATCAGCTGGAACACGATGTCCAGGATGTCGATGTGTTGCAGATTCATGCAAGACTGGTTTTGATACTAACACGCGGAGCCGCGATTCCGGAGTAGCGACGGGCGTCCCGCCCGTCCGGAACGCGCCGCGCGGGACGGGCGTGGAGACCCGTCGCTACATCGAATCTCTGGAGAACGTGCTTCGCGCAACAACAGCGATCTGCGCCTTAACGGCACCCTTACCGCTTTTCGAAGGCCTTCTGGAATTCGTCGGGGGCGATCGACTTCACTTTGATTGGTTTGGCGGGAATGCCACCAACCACGGTGAAGGGATCAACATCTTTCGCGGCCACTCCCATCGAACCCACCATTCCGTGCTCACCCACCTTCACGCCGCTCAACACCGTTGCGTGATACGTGATCCGAGCCTTGGGTCCGATCTCCGTTTTCTGGTTGCTCACAATCATGCCATCGTTGAGATCGTGCGCGTGAGAGTAGATGTTGGCGTAATCGGAAACCGAAGAGCCTTCGCGAATAATGATCTCGCCGCGATCGTCGAGCAACACGTACTTGTGAATGGTGCAGTTGTCTTCCACGGTCAGGTTGTAGCCGTAGGAAAATTCCACGCCGTGAAAAATCTTGACGTTGTTGCCGCAGTGCTTAAACACATGCCGCGCCAGCATGGCCCGCACCTTGTGGCCCAGCCAGTGATTCAGGCCCACGGGAGAGCGGTCGTACATCATCCAAAACCAGATCAGTGGTTTTCGCTCACCATACTTTAACGCATCGGCGTCGCCGTAAGACTCGGGCTCCAGGGTGGCGTTGCGAGGATCGAGAGAGTGGACCAGGGTTTGCGTCGCCAACGGTGACGCTGGATCGGGGGTCGCGTACGGGCGTCCCAGATAAAGCTGGTGCAGCGTCTCGCGGACAACGTCGCTGCGATGCTCGGGATCGCGATTCATAAATTCACGATCCAGCCCGTCGATCCATTGTAAAAATGCCTTTTCAGCGGCCGAAACGGGCTTCAAGACGCGATATTCGTATCGGGGCATAGTTGCCTCGCTGAGATTTACCAGGAAAGCTAGAACATAACACACCGCCTGGGGTCAGCGATTTTACCGGGCAGAAGAACTTCATGGAGGTTGATGTTCTCTGCGTCCTTTGCGATTTCTTTGCGTCCCTTGCGGTCAAAAGCTTTTCACCGCAAAGGACGCAAAGAACGCAAAGAAAAACTGCGCTGGATTTAAAAACCGTGCATTCTTCATGATGTTTTATAATTGCGCGCCACTTATGAAATCGAAGAAAATCGCAAAGCCGCACCCCATGCCGGTGGACGCGTTGGTCTACCCCCGTTTCTCCGGCATCCCTACATTCATGCGGCTTCCCCATATTCCACGCGCCGACGACCTCGACCTCGCGCTGATTGGAATTCCGTTCGACGGAGGCACGACCTACCGCCCCGGCCCGCGTTTCGGCCCGCGCAACATTCGTGTGCAGTCGGCCATGATCCGTCCCTGGAACCCGGTGCTGAAGATCAATCCTTTCGAGAAGTGGCGCATCGGCGATTTTGGCGATCTCTCGATCAACCCGCTTTCGATTGAAGACACCTATCGCCGCATAACCGATCAACTGGGCGACGTGCTCCGCGCGGGGGCCCGTTCGGTCTGCGTGGGGGGCGATCACTCTATCCTCTTACCCATCCTGCGCGCGATTCACAAACACTTTGGGCCAGTAGCTTTCGTCCAGCTCGATGCTCATGGCGATACCTGGAGCGGATACTTCGGCAGCCCGCATTCGCACGGCACGCCGGTCAAGTACGCAATCGAAGAAGGACTGATCGAAGAAAATTACGCGCTGCAAGTCGGGTTGCGGGGCCAGGTGTACTCCGAGGGCGACTTCGATTTTGCCCGCAAGCACGGCATCAAAATTGTGACTTCGGAAGAGTTTCACAAAGGTGGGGTCGAGCTGGTCAAACGTCATTTGAAAAAACTCCGGAACCGGCCCGTCTACGTCACGCTGGACATTGACGTGGTGGATCCAGCGTTCGCTCCCGGCACGGGCACGCCGCAGGTGGGCGGCCTCTCCAGCGCGCAAATCCTGGACCTGGTACGCAGCCTCAAGGGTCTGAAGCTGGTCGGATGCGACTTGGTCGAGGTCTCGCCTCCGTATGACAACGGCGAAATCACTTCGCTCTTAGCGGCAAATTTGCTCTTCGAACTTCTGTGCCTGTTCTAGTCTGACACTTGAGAAAACCCTGTTGATCACGCTCGCCCGAAAACTCCGCGTAGTCGATTACTTCGCGCTGGGATGGGGCACCATGGTCGGCGTCGGGTGGCTGGTCGTCATGGACGACTGGCTGCTGCGCGGTGGAACGCTGGGCGGAGTTCTTGGGTTCGCGATCGGTGGCGCACTCTTGCTGCCCATTGGTTACGTGTACGGCCAGCTGGTTACGGCCATGCCTGACGCGGCCGGCGAGGTCGCATACACAGCGAAAGTTTTCCCCCGGCCGGTGAGCTTTGCCACTGGATGGATGATGATCCTGGCCTATTTCATCGTATGCCCGTGGGAAGCCGTGGCTGTTGGCCGGATTGCGGGTTACATTTTTCCCGCGCTGGATTCGATGGAGCTCTACCGCATCGCCGGCCGTCCCGTGTATCTCCCGCATGTCATCATCGGGCTCGGACTCACCGGCCTTCTGACTCTGCTGAATTACCGCGGCATCCGGCTGAGCGCGACCTTCCAGAACTGGACTACCTTCGGGACCCTCGGTCTGTTCGTGGTGTTTGTCGCGGTTGGAGTGAGCAAGGGTTCGCCGCAAAATCTTCCGCCGCTGTTCACCCACAGCGGATTTGTCTCCATTCTTCTTGTAATTCAGATCGTGCCCTATTACATGACGGGCTATGAATCGGTGGTCAAGGGGGCGGAGGAATCGAGCCCGGAGTTCCGCGCCGGGGGATTTTTCAAAGCGATCTGGATGGCGATTATCGTCGGCATTCTTTTCTACACCATTGTGATCGCGGCGGTGGGTTACGTTGCCCCGTGGAGGGAGCTCACGGGGGAGAAGTTTATGACTGCGGTTGCGTTTCAGCATGCCGTCGGTTCGCGATGGATCGTCAGCGTAATTCTGGCCGCGGCCTTGCTTTCCCTGTTGAAGGTATTCAACGGAAACCTGGTAGCGGCGAGCCGGATGGTGTTTGCCATGGGACGTCGCGGCCTGGTGGACACGCGGGTCGCAGAGTTGCACCCCCGAAATCAAACCCCGTCGGTCGCGGTGATCTGCGTTGGCGTGGCCACGGCGGCGTGCATGTTTCTGGGTGACGCCATCCTGGTGCCGATATCCGAAGTGGGCTCGGTAGCTTCCGCGGCGGGCTGGCTGGCCGCCTGTGCCGCGTATTATCAGATGGGCCCGGCACTGCGGGAGCGTCTGGTAGCTGCTATCGGGGCGCTGGTGGCCCTGCTGATGATCCTGATGAAAGTCTTTCCGTTCGTGCCCGGTCACTTCAGCGTTTACGAATGGCTGGCGCTGGGAATCTGGATGGCTCTGGGCGTGGTGTCAGCGCGACGAGCAAGGGCCACGTAACGTGGGCGTCTCGCCCGCCCCGGGCGTTCGGAAATTCCAAAGTAAGAAACACGCGAGAACGGTGGAAAGCAGGACAATGAAAAAAAGTTTCGTCGCAATCATTTTTCTCTTGGCGGCAAGTCACCTGTCGTGGGCGCAAGACGCGACCCCACCCTTCGACATTGTCATCGCTAACGGTCACATCATCGACGGCACCGGCTCGCCCTGGTATTCGGGCGACATTGGTATTCGCAATGGCAAGATCGCCGCTATCGGCAACCTGAAAGATGCTGGCCGCACTCGCACTATCGACGCGCACAACATGGTCGTTGCTCCCGGCTTCATGGATATGCTGGGCCAGTCGGAGTTGACCATTCTGGTCGATCCGCGTCTGCCTTCGAAGATCTACCAGGGCATTACTACCGAGATCACGGGCGAAGGCGGCTCGGCCGCGCCGCAGACTGATGGGCTCATCCGCGCCGACCGTCTAAAGTACGACCACTACCAGATCACGCCCGACTGGCGAACCTTTCAGCAGTACTTCGCCCGGCTGGAAAAGCAAGGCATGGGGATCAACCTGGCAAGCTTTGTCGGCGCCACCCAGGTCCGGCGCGTTGTGCTGGGAGACGACAACACGCAGCCCACCCCTGAGCAGCTCGACCAGATGAAAGAGCTTGTCCGGCAGGCGATGCGCGAGGGGGCAGTCGGAGTCTCCAGCGCTCTTGAATATGCGCCGGCTCCCTACGCCAAGACCGAAGAGCTGATCGCTCTCGCTTCCGAGGCGGGAAAATTCGGCGGCATCTATGCCACGCACATGCGGGATGAGAGCAATGCCGTGCTGACCGCGATTGATGAGGCCTTGCGAATTGGGCGCGAAGGCCACCTTCCGGTTGAAATCTGGCACATCAAGGTTGCAGGAAAAGCGAACTGGGGACGCATGCCCGAAGTAGTCGCCAAGATCAACGCTGCACGAGAGCAGGGAATGGACGTTACGGCCGACACCTATGCCTATACCGCGTGGTCCAACGATTTCTCCGCGTTCATCCCGGCATGGGCACATGACGGTGGCGACGCCAAGTTGGTTGAGCGCCTGAAAGATCCAGCCATGCGTGCCCGCATTCGTAAAGACATGATGACCGCGTCGAGTGATTGGGACAATGAATGGGAGGAAATTCCGGGTCCCGAGGCTGTCTTGATCAGCGCGGTGCAGAATCCCAAGCTGCTTCCTTTGCAGGGAAAAACCCTGGCAGAAGTGGCGAAGATGGAGAACAAAGATCCGTTGGATGCGCTATTCGACCTGCTGATCGAAGACCATGCATTTACGGAAGTTGTCGTCTTCGGCATGTCCGAACCTGATGTCACTCTGGCGTTGCAGCAGCCGTGGGTGGCGATCGACAACGATTCTTCCGGCGCTTCTCCCGAGGGAATTCTGGGCCAGGAACATCCTCACCCGCGCGGCTATGGCACCTTTCCGCGCATCCTTCGCAAATATGTTCGGGAAGAAAAGAAGCTCACTCTGGAAGACGCAATCCGTAAGTTCTCCGCCTTGCCGGCACAGCGGATGCGACTGACGGACCGCGGAGTCCTGAAAGCTGGCATGTGGGCCGACGTCGTCATCTTCGATCCAGCCACGATCCGCGACCTGGCTACGTTCGAGAATCCCAACCAGTTATCGCAAGGAATGGAGTACGTGCTGGTGAACGGCGTGCCAGTCATTGATCAGGGCAAGATGACGGGTGCCCTGCCAGGAAAGGTGTTACGCGGACCAGGCTACACACCGTAGCGGAAACCACGTGGGGACAGCCGCCCTCGGCTGTCTGGCCGAGCAGGGCTCGGCAGCTTCGTAGTTGGAAAAAAGACCCCCACTTTTCGCAAAAGGCGCGAATAATGGGGCACCCGCGTAAAGTTCGCAAAGCAAGGCAGATCTTTACTTTTGCGTAACCGCTACTTTGTGTAAACCCACAGTTGCCGCATCCACGCGAGCCGGCAGGGCGAACCGAGAGTCCACTCCCAGGTAGGGATACCTGGGCTTGAGGTACTTCTGCACGAACAATTCCAGAACGAAGTTGGGAATCTCTACGCCGTCGAGATAGACCGAATCCACATGGACCAAGCCCTCTCCCCCAGCGCCCTGCGCCTGCGCGGTAGCAACCACGTCGTGCACGCCGCTGAAGATCGAGAGCATCGGATTGTAGGAATTCTTGCCCGCTTTAAGTTGATCGAAATCCACTCGTGAGGTCGCCATCACAACCCCCGGTTGTTCCTGAAAAGCCACCGAGCGAACTCCCACCGGGAGCTTGACATTGCCGGAGGCAAAGTAAGCATTGATCTCTTGTTCGGTAAACCCTGTGGGCGCGGGGTCCGGATGCGGCTGTGCTCCGTTGCTCTGCAAATGTTCCAGCTTATTTTCCACGCTCGCAACCCGAGCTGGGTCGGGAGCAGATTTATTTTGCGTCAGCGAATGCTGGGTAAGAAGCGTGACCGCCAGAAGCAAGGCGCAGCGGGCCCTCATGGTTTGAGCGCGGCCTGGGTCTCTGCGGTAGGGTTCACGACCACATGAGGCTGGTTCAAAGTGCCGGAGATGTCGAAGCCCTGCGTTCCCTCTCCCGTCAGCTTGACGTCCAGAACCCGGGTCATAGATGCTGTGCCACTTAGTTGATAGATGCCGCCTGGGGTCTGCAGTTTGCCCTGCTCGATCTCGAACTTCCCATCCCGCAGCAGCACGCGGCCCGTAAACCGGTTGAGGTGCAGCGGGCCGGCGTCCCCGGCCAGAGTGAGATGGGGCAGTGAACCATCACGCACTTCCATCTGCAAACTGGCCTCGGTGTTGGCCAGCAGTTCGGGCTTTTTCCATCCGTGGGTGCTCGCCGCATAACTCACGTTCGCCGAGCCGGTGATCCAGGGGTCATGCATCGCCTCGGCCAATTGACCGAGTGCAACTTTTTCCAAGGTGCCGTTGCCACGATAGGTCGGAGCATCGGCCGAAAAATCTACCAGCCATTCGCCGGTATGCCGTCCGCCCAGGACATCGCCGTGAAGATTCGAAAGCCGGAGCCGGCCCTGATCAAGTTCGACCTCGGCCGAGACCCGGCTTGCGGTCAGGCTGCGAATCAGAACTCGATCTGCTGTAAGTTTTCCGATGGCGTGCACGGAAGCCAGATAGGGCCTGGGTTGCGCGGGAGAAGCTTTCGCCGTCGAAGATAGGAAGCGATACCACGGTTCTTTTCCGGGAGCCGCATTCACCAGACCGCTCAATGTGTCGGTCGCGATTTCACCGGCGTGCAGATCGAAGCGAACCGGACAAGCGCGCGGAGTATCGCATTGTCTTGGAATTGTGAGCCAGCCGCGCCAGGTGTTGCCAACGGCTGCCGCAGTCAGCTTCTGAACCTCTGCCGTGTTCGGGGTCAGGGAGATAGTTGCAGACGCAATTTCCAGCGGATCATTCAGGCCTCGCAGGCGCGCGTGTACCGAGTGCAGGACCGCAGTTCCGGTCACTGCGGGAGCTGCAAATCCGGCCCAGTTGCCGCCAACCTGAAGATTCATGTGAACCTCTCCAGTGGCGGAGGTCTGAAAGGCAGGCAATCCCACGGTTTGCGATAGCTCGAGCAGACGCTGCACTTCGGCGTCTCCCTGCACCAGAAGGTTGTAAGCGGAGCGCGAAACCTGGCCACGAACCGTCGCACTTGCGGGCCGGCCCAGTGCCAGACCAAAGGGGCCAATGTCCGCATGCGGCTGGGCGTTGAACCCCATCGCGCCGGCTCGACCTCGGTCGGCCTTAGATTTCACTTGAAGGTTGGCATCTGAGGAAATCGCAAACGGAATGCGGTCGAGTGCGAATCTGGTATTGGTGAGAGGCGATCGCACGTTCAGACCTTGTAGTTCACCGCCACCCTGCCAGACAGGCCCGATATCCACTCCTGCGGCGTTGCGCCTCAGGGTGACCCTGGCATCCAGTTTGCCGGCCGCCACAATGTCGGCGGGCACATTCTTCTTTACCCGGCGCGCGAATTCGACAAGCGGCTGCACGGGCACGCTCTGGGCCACCATGGTCAGATCGTAGCTACGGACATCGGAAAGCGCGGCCACCCTCCCTTTCAACTCGATGGCGCCCTCGCCAACCGGAGCTTCGCAGGCAAGCTGGGAGAGAACGTGGTCCATGGAGCTGAAGTGGGCGCTGCAACTTGCCGCCAATCGCGAAGCGTTGCCGCCGGCGATGTCATAGCGCCGGAAGTCCTGAATGGAGGCGTCCGCATTGACTGTAAGATCCTCAGGGCTACCGGTGAGCACGGCGGAGAGCCTGATGGTGCCTCTCCATCCCTTGTCCTGGCCCCAGGTCAACTTCGTCACTTGACCCAGCTGCGCCCCGTCCCACTGCAACGCGAAGTTCACCGGAGTTTCGTGCAGATTTGCCGCCCGCTGCCAGGAACCGGCAACCTCAAGTATGCCGGTGTCGCTGAGATTGAAATCGGTCCGCGTCGGTTGGGCCTTCAACCGAACTCCCCAGGTATTTTCGGAGTCCTGCCATAGAGCGAAGTTAGCCTCGGTCAGGGTGTAAGGCTTTTTTTCCTGTCCAAATTTGAGGTTGATTCGTCCATGATCGGCTTCGATGTAGGGAAAGCCGGGGCGAATTTCGCTTCTCGCCTTGGCAGTGGGCGCGACGGGGGTCCGCGCGGCGCGTTCGAGCAGATTTTCGAGATTCCAGTGGCCTTCGCTATTACGAACCAGATTGAGACTGGGTTCGCTGAGGCTGAGCCGGGCAATTTCCAGGCGCCCGCGCAGAAGCGAGCTAACACGCACGATCGCGACCACATCTGACGATTGCAGGACTGGCTCGGCGCCGAATGAGGGATCCTCATGAATCACAAAATTCCGCAGGTCAAAGCCGGGCTGAGGCAGCAGGCGGAGGGTTACCGAGCCCACGTCCACCGGTCGTCCCAAGGCCAGGCTGATGGAACGCACGATCCGGGTGCGCAGTCGTTGCGCCCCCGGCCGCGTCAGAAACAGGGCCAGCACGAGCACCATACCTGCCACCACCTTGCCAGGCCTGGACCGAAGAAATTTCAACGTGTCGTCCTCAATGTGCTACCCGCAATGTGCTCCAAGTAATATTCTGCCCTCAACGCACTACTCTCAGTGTCCGCCGCCACCGTGTCTCATCAAAAAAATGTAAAACCACGTGGGCCAGAAACCCGACCCGCTCGCCGATGGCGGTGTGCATATACTGGTTGGGCGGCGTCTCGAATGACCAGTAGACGAACATGGGCCTTCCGATCACGTTTTCCTTCGGGATGAATCCCCAGTATCGGCTGTCGTAACTCACATCCCGATTGTCGCCCATGCCGAAATAGCTGTCCGCAGGCACAACGATGTCATCGCCCTGAATGTATTGGGGCAGCGTTTCCTGCCAGGCCGAAAACAGGCGGTTGTAATCGGACGGCGGCACGGCTGGAAAGTTGTCGCGATATTCGTTGGGCCCTTCATCGCTGTTGTGGATGACGTAGGGTTCATCCAGTTTCTCCCCGTTGCGAAAGACCACAGCATTACGCAAGTGGATGCGGTCTCCAGGGATGCCGATAATCCGCTTCACCACGTAAAGGCCGGGTTCGGCGGGCGACAGAAAGACGACGATATCTCCCCGCCGTACTTCCCGGTAGGGCATCAGAGGACCGGTCCAGTGCGTAGCGGGAGCGAACTGCACCCGGTTCACGAAGACGTGATCGCCGATGAGCAGTGTGTTTTCCATGGAACTCGACGGAATTTCAAAGGCCTGCAGCACGAAGGTGATGATGAACAGGCCAGTCACCAGCACCGCCGCCAGTGAAGCCAGAAACTCGACGGTGGTTTCTCGCGGTTTTTCTTCCTTAACGCTTTCTTTCTCTTTCTTGGCCAATCTTTATCCTGTTCCCCTTATGGCGTTCTTCTAGTGCACCACTCGAAACGTGCGGTCCCAGCGCGTCATCTGAAACAAGTGGGTCGCCGCATAAGCGAAGTGAACGAGTTTATCACCCGGTGTAGGCGCCATCGGCAGATCCTGGTCCGCGTTCCGCACCGACCAGTAGATCAGCAGGGGCCGTCCGATTACATTTTCCTGGGGGACGAAGCCCCAGTAGCGGCTGTCCAGGCTCTCGTCGCGGTTATCGCCCAGCACGAAATAGTTTCCTTCCGGAATGATCAGTTCGCCATCCTCGACCAGCTTTTTCATCTCCAGCCACCAGGTTCCTTCGAGACCCGGAACCGGAAGGTTCAGCCGCGGAAACTCGTCGCGGAAAACGTCGTGTACACCGGAGCTGTAGCGCACGTAAGGTTCCTGCAAAGGGTTGCCATCGACGTACACCTGCCGGTTGATCAGGCGCACGCGGTCACCTGGCACGCCTACCACGCGCTTCACAAAGTGTTGGGTGGGGTGTACGGGATAACGGAAGACAATAACGTCCCCCCGGCGCACTCGCCGATAAGGCATGAAGTAATCCCAGAACCCGCCTCCGCCATAACGCAGTTTGTCGACCAGGAGATAGTCTCCGATCAGCAGCGTGTTTTCCATGGATTCGGAAGGAATCTGGAAGGCTTGCACGATGAAGGTGATGACGAAGACGGCAATCACCACCGTGACCAGCAGGGATTGGAGCGAGCTCAGAGTGTCAGCCTGCGCGGGCTTTTCCATTACTGCGGTCCCAAATTCACTTGGCCCGAGTTGGTTCGGCCCAGATTCACTTGGCCCGGGTTCATTGCACGCGCTCATTACTGCCACGCTTGGTCCTTCCGTTCGGGTCTGCGGGGGCAGTGCCAAGATATTCGAGTACCTGGCGGGCGGCATCCTGCTCCGCATTTTTCTTGGTGGAACCATCGGCCCGGCCCACGAACTCGGCTTTGCCGTTGGTGTCCAGAGGTTGTAATCGCGCCTCGACCGTAAAAGTCTTGCTGTGTTCCGGGCCGCGCTCCTTCACCAGCACATAGGATGGCTGCAGTCTTCCACTGGCCTGCAACTTTTCCTGTAACGCCGACTTGTAATCCGTCACCGGCAAACTGCTGCCATTGGATGCAATCCGGTCCAGCTCCGGGTTGACGACGGATCGCAAGACGAATCGTCGCGCCGCCTCCAATCCCCCGTCCAGATAAATGGCCGCCAGAACCGCCTCCAATGCATCCACAAGGAGAGCGGTCTTGTTGCGTCCTCCGCTTTTCTCTTCGCCCCGCCCCAGGCTCAGGTAGTGCCCCAGCTCCAGCTCCTGGGCCACCCGGATCAGGTGCTTTTCGCTCACCAGGTGGGCTCGAAGCTTGGAAAGTTCTCCTTCACGAAAGCTTGGGAACCGGTTGAACAATTCTTCTGTGGTTACAAATCCAAGTACAGCGTCTCCCAGAAACTCCAATTGCTCGTTGTCTCCGACGCGCGGGCCTCCGACCGCCTGTAGCGCGTCCAACTCGCGCGCCTGAGAGCTGTGGGTCAAAGCCTGATGCAGCAACTCGGTCTTCTGGAAGAGGTATCCCAGAGCCGTTTGCAGCATCGCAATGTCCCGTGACTTCATTGTTGGTTGAGCCATGCGGTTGCGCCGCAAAGCACGGATTTGCGCGGTCGGACACCCGCCGGACACAGCTGGACTCCGCGGCCGACTCTACTATTTCGGGCGCCCACGCCGATTAATTCTTGGGCGCAGGATTCTGCGCACTGGCAGGCGGCTTAGCTGGAGTGCCGCCAGTCAGCTGAACCAACCGGTCGCGTTCGTTACGGGACAGGGTGGCCAGGGTCGAGCCTTGGCTGCTCTCCGTCATCTGCACCGCCTGATTGGCAAACTTCAGAGCCTCAGGATATTTTTCCTGCTTGTCCAGTGACAGCGCCAGGCGCAACACCGCCAGCGGATCAGGCTGGGATGGGAAGGCGTCGAGTGACTTGCGGAAGTAACCCTCCGCATCCGCGTACTTTTCTCTGGTGTACTGGATCGTACCCATAACGTAGTAGGCGTTGGAGCGCAGGAACCCCTTGTACTCGTCGATTTTGTCCTGCGGCGTTCCCGGTGGCACGGTGATGTCGGTGTCAGTAGTTTCCACCGCGTGCTGGGCGAGCTTCATGCCTTCGTCCAGGCGCTGGTCCTTGTCCAGGTCCGTATCCCGTGTGCGCTCGGCCAGAACCTGCGCCACGCCCACCAAGGCTTCGGGATCATCGGGATCGATTTTTAGTACCTTGCGCCCCATCTCCATCATTTGCTCAGCCTTGTTGGCGGACTGATAACTGTGCATCGCGGTTCGGTAAAGCAGGATTCGCAACTCGCTCTCGGGGAATTTGGTGGCAAAATCATCCGCCGCCTTTTCGAGCGCAACCGGGTCGGTGTTAGCCGCCGCTACTTTGTAGCCGTCGAATTCGGCCTGGGTTTTGGCCTGGGGCGGCCGTTTTCCCACCTGGGGTGGAGGTGTCGTGGCCGGGGCGGCGCCCGCTTGCGCCGGCGGTGTTTGGGTTTGTGCCGATACCAACGTACCCAGAGCCAATATCACGACTAGTATCGCTGCTCGCTTCATGATCTCTCCTTGAGCAAAGTCCGAATTCATCACTTCTTCGATGTTGCGCCCGCGCCCTACTGTGGACGGTGGGTGGGCTCGTACGGTTGCTGCAAACCCAGTTCGGCGGCGGCTTTGGCTTCGGGCAATGCGGAGCCCGCATTCACGGCCGCCCGGTAGTGGTCCAGCGCCGCCTCTCGATCTTCCTGCAAATCGAAAATTCTTCCCAGATAAATATGGGACCAGGCCACAACTTTCGGCTCGTGCGCCACTTCCAGCGCCCGTTCGAAATAGTTGCGGGCGCCTTGCATGTCCGAATTGTGGGTGGCTACCTCCGCCAGGATAAACAGCGCCCGGCCGGGATCCTCGCTCTTTTCTTCCAGCGCCTGCTGGGCCAGTTTTTGCGCACTATCTGTGTCCCCCGCCGTAAGCCGCTGCTCGGCGGTCACCAGCAGCTTGCCTTCCAGCGGACGGGAAAGGTGCAACAACTCGGGATCGGAGCTGCTGGCAAATGTGACCTGGGCGGCGCGTTTCTCCTCTTTGCGAAGATCGATGGCGCTGATCAGGTCGCCGTATGCATTGCTGAGGCCAGCCGGATCTTTCTCAAATTTTACCAACGCTTCGTAAAAGTACTGGGTCAGGACGAAGCCCTGCTGCGAGGCATTCAGAATAGCCTGTGCACGCTCGGTCTCCGGCGCTTTGGCCGATCCGGTGGTGCGCGCCTCAATTGCCCGGATGAAACATTCGGTCAGAAGCAGGGAGACATCGCTCTTGAAACTCTGATCCATCGGCGCCATCTTGACGGAAGCCAGCAATGGCTCCAGCCGCTTCATCGCACCCGGATATTTCATCGCCAGCGGATCCAGCAAATAGTGCAGGTAAGTGTGCCGGATCTGCTCCATCTTGAGGGAAGACCCGGTACCCGGTGAAATCACAACATAATAGTCTGATCCGTAATTTCGGGCATTGGTTTGTCCGGGCGCACCCATCGGGTCGATGTAAACCGTGAACCCTCGCCCCAGGCGCCCGGCTGACGGCAATTTCAGATAGATTTCCGTATCGAACAACATCTTTGCCAGGGGCTGGTGATAGCGCTCGGTCAACCCGGAGAAAGCCGCGTGATCTCCCTCCCAGATGCCATGCAAACCCGCAGTGTCGTAGAACTTCTGCAACAGTGGCAGGATTCCGACGACAGCCGTGACATCCGGAGGCAGATCAGCGTCCTTCGCCTTCGCAGTCAAAGTCGGTGGCGCGTTCAGGTAGAGCGCGAGGGACACGTACTGTGCCAGCGTTTTTGAATTATCCGGCGACCGGTGGTCTTCGTGGTACTTGCACATCGCATCGGTCGCGTCCTTGGCCTCCTGTGAGCCCTCGCGCGCCCGGGCCACCTCGGAGCGTACGCGAATTCGCAGCGGATCGGAGACCCCCAGTTCCTGGTCGTATCCACAGGTGTTGATGGCAGTTAGCACGGTGAAGAGAGTTTCGCTGGTGTCCAGCGCCACACTACTCTGATTCTGTGCTGGGGACAGCTCCGCCAGCAGGGCAAACAGAGCCGCGTAAAGCGAGCGTCTAAACCTACGACTCAGGGAAACCTCCTGCAGGCTGGCCGGAATGCGGGCTGCGATCTAAACAAGTGTAAGGGTTGCCCGTCGGAGAAATCAATGCGCGTTATTGCAGCTTTTTATTCGGAACGTCCTCGGACAGCAGGTCTCCCGGCTGTAAGGCAGCTTGAGGCCGGAGCGGTTTAACCCTTAACGCTGACTCGCGAGAAAGAAAGCACCGCCCGTCCCGTGGTTGGCCTGCCCATGGAGAGTGCTGGACGGAACGTGGTGAAGGTCGTGAAAATGAGCATATTCTTCTTCACCTGCGGCAGCAGTGCGTCATCTCCCTTGGAATCCGAAAGGATACGGTAATCCTGCACTCGGCCCTTCGAATCCACGTAGGCCTCGATCACCAGCGAATCGTCGTTGATGGAATCCAGGGCCGTGCCGAAGGCCGACTGTTGCAGTTGCGGTGCGGTATGCAGCATCAAGGGAACATCGGAGTTGTCCGCCTGCAAAGGGGCCAGAAATCCCATCAGGACCACAAAGATCACCACCGCCGCCGCCAGCCCCGCCGTCGCCGGAACCATGAAGATATCCAGCGCATTCTGGAAGCGCATCATCACGCCCTCCAGATACCGGCGCTTGGATCGTGCGACTTCTTGCGAAATTGCGATCCGCAGGTTCAAGGCCAGATCCGCCGGCGCTTTCCTGCGGCCTACCTGGGCGAGCAGCTGTTGCGTGCGCCGCAGGGAAACGTACCGCTGCCTGCAGCGATCGCAGGTTTCAAGGTGGCCACTGAGACCGATCATCTGTGCGCCGGTTACTGCCCCGTCGAGGTAGGACGAGAACAACGGTCTGGCTTGGGCGCAGGTCATCGCGTCACCTCAATGGCAGATACCCCACAGCGCGGCTCCTGTGCTTCTGCCCGTTCTTCGCTGCTACTTCGCAAATCCGGAACCTGCAAACCGAGTTGTTGTCCATTTTCCATTACGTAACTCGTCAGGCGCCGCCGTAGCGCCTCCCGGCCGCGGGTCAACCGTGACTTCACTGTTCCCAGAGAAACGCCGGTAATCTCCGCTATCTCTTCGTACGACATTTCTTCCAGATCGCGCAAGATAACCGTGGTGCGGTAGGGCTCTGTCACCTGCCGCAACTCTTCCTCAACTCTCCCACGGATCTCCTCGTGGACCGCGCTATCGAACGGCGATTCGCGTTCGTCCACCAGCGTATCTCGCATCCCGGAAAGGCCTAAGCCCTCCTGCGTCGGCTCGATCGAAGTTTCCTTCGACTTGTGCCGAAACCACCACCGCCGCCGGTTGGAGGCCTCATGCACCGCGATACGGTAAATCCAGGTCTTCAGGCTGGACTCGCCGTGAAAATGTTTCATTCCGCGGAATACTTTCAGAAAAACTTCCTGGGTCGTATCTGCCGCATCCGCAGGATCGGTCACGATGCGATATACCAGACTGTAGATGGGTTGGTGGAATTCGCCAATTAACCAGGCGTACGCCTCTTCCGAGCCCGCCTTTAGTTCGGCCACAATTGCCGATTCCTGGACCCGGATTCCTATCGCGCCTGCAAGATCACCCAAGGTGGCTGCTCCCGCCATGAAGGTCACGGCGTCACCCCCCATTATAGGTTCTTTCGGCCCCAACCGCCCA
>Ga0075028_100000094_pt1 | contig 30607 bp, 27 predicted proteins | sample LitLauG_LLR_2014_FD_71390 | JGI IMG/M metagenome (GOLD analysis project Ga0075028, IMG submission 71390) | Freshwater sediment microbial communities from Pennsylvania, USA - Little Laurel Run_MetaG_LLR_2014 | ecosystem: Environmental > Aquatic > Freshwater > Creek > Sediment | place: USA... | reverse complement strand
GCCTGCCGGTGTGATTTTGAAGACCGTGCCACAGGTGCCATAGGTACAGTTCTTGTTAGCCCCGCCAGCGTACGTCGTCCCGTAGAAGTTCCCGTCGGCGGCCTGGATCAGCCCTGCGTCGGGATTGGCGCCGTCGATCAAGTCAAAGCTGTGCAGTGTCGTCAGCGCGCCCGTGGTCGTGATTTTGAAAACCGTCCCACAGCCAGCGATTGCGGAGCATCCTCCTCCCATGTCGCCGGCGTAGCGCGTTGTTCCGTACAAGGTCCCGTCGGTGCCCTGGACCAGCGCGCCTCCGGGCGCTTCACCGTCCGCGCAACCGTTTTGGGAACAAAAATTGTAAAGCGTCGTCAGCGTGCCGCTTGGGGTGATTTTGAAGAGCGTCCCGCAGCCATAATTGGTGCCGCCATAGAGGCAGGAGTTGGTTCCGCCCTCCGAAGTCGTCCCGTAGAAGTTCCCGTCGCTGGCTTGGACCAGGGCGGCTCTGGGGAAAGTGCCGCTCGGGAGTGGGCCAAAATTGTGCAGCGTCGTGAGCGTGCCACCTGGTGTGATTTTTGAAGACCCAGCCATAGCCGAGGGTCCCACCCGCAAGGCTCGTCCCGTAGAAGTTCCCGTCGGTCCCCTGGATCAGCGCCGCTGCGAATTCGCCGCCCACCTCCAGAGTCGTCAGCGTGCCGGTTGGGGTGATTTTGAAGATCCTCCCGTTCTCTTTGCCGGAGTACCCGTGCGTTGTCCCGTACAGGTTCCCATCAGTGCCCTGGACCAGGCCCGCATCGGGATTGCCGCCCCCGCCGAACTTGTACAGCGTGGTGAAGGTCTGGGCAGGCGACGATCCAGACGCACACAGCCAGAGCGCCGCTAACATCAGAGAAATTCTGGGCTTTCTTGTTGGGGCAAATAATGCGGTTATCAGGAGGGTGCGACCTGTAGCAAACGCGTTTCTCCAAATCATAGCAATCTCCGATGGACGGCTAGAAGGCAACCAGAATCCGTGTCGTCTCGGCGGTTCTGGTTCGACGAGCGGCAGACCCATTGCCATTGATTGAGAGGTGCTGGTGATTCTCTGGCAGTCTCAGGTTAGGGCTGGTCTCGGGCGGTTTCATGGGCACTCCGTCGTCAGAGTGAGGGAGACAGACGATGCCGTCACAAAGCCCGACTCGGCCGAGTTTGTAGGCGCGCTGATGGAAAGACCCGCGGGGGAAGAAGTAAATGACACTCTCGCGACGGTGGCTGTTGTGGGTTGGACATCGCGGCAATTGGCCACTCTGCCTCCGGAATCCGTTTTCACGATGTAGGCGTAACCGGCGTGGTTGAACTGGTTTGTATGTCCGACAGCGATGAGGCCGCCGCTAGTCGCGGTCACCTTATTGAATTGCCTGGCTGCGGTTGACTTTCCGTAGGTATTCTGCCACTGCACGTTACCGTTCGAGTCTGTCCTCACGATCCAAGAGTTATAGCCGCGGTTGTAGAAGTAGCCACCAAAGGCGTAGCCACCGTCGGTCGCCTGGAGGACCGAATTGAATTGGCTCGTTGTTGCCCCGCTTTCACCGTAGGTGGTCGCCCACTGCACTCTCCCGCTGGAGTCGAGCTTGAGTGCAAGCGCGTTCTGTGTGCTGACATAGTTAAAGCCTCCTACTATGTAGCCTCCATCCGACGTCTGCTGGATGCTGCAACCGGCACTGCTTCCGCCGGGTGAGCTGTATTGAGTTTGCCAAGTTACGTTGCCGTTAGAGTCGAACTTCACCACGAGGACCTTGGACGGGTAAACGGAGGTGTAACCCACGAGCACATAACCACCGCTTGTGGTTTGCTGCACGGAGTTTCCGTAGGCACCGTAGCAGGCGCTATTCGAATCACTAAGAGATTTCTGCCACTGCACGCTCCCTGAGGAGTCTAGCTTTGCGATCCAAGCTTGCTGGGTGCCGAATTGCGACGGGGCAGTGTAGCCCCCTGTCACAAATCCTCCATCGGTTGTCTGATGAATGTCGTTTGCTTGTGCGACGTCGAGCCCGCGGTACGAGTTCTGCCACTGGATGTCTCCGTTTGAATCAAGCTTCGCGACGAATGCACACCCGGGGCAACCGTTGAAGTACGGGAGGTAGCCGGCCCAGACGTAGCCTCCGTCAGACGTCTGGCGCGACGCGTTGAGTTGAGTTTGGAAGCCGGGGAGCTGATACTGCTTTTGCCATTGGAGGTTACCGCTAGAGTCAAGCTTCGAGATCAATGCGAAGTAGCAGCTGCCGGAGCAGTAATTCGCCCCGACCACGTATCCGCCGTCGGACGTCTGCGCAGCGTCTTGCGCATACGAGGACTGTGGAGTGGCGATGGCCTTCTCGAATGTTGCCTGGGCGAGAGCTGGGGCAGCCGTGCTCACTACCAGTCCTATTGCGAACAGTTCTACTAGCACGACTCTGCGAACTGCGACGAACCTATGCAGGTTTTCGCAAATCATGGCGACCTCCTGTAGAGACGGGCTAGAAGGAACCAGAATCCGTGTCGTCTCGGCGGTTCTGATCGAATCACGACTAATCCAGTGAGGCCCACCCCATCGTTCTCTGGCCGTGGAACGCCCAGTTAACCAGAGGCGGTCATTGCGTGTGTCATGGAGCTGTAAACAGTTTGTCAATTAGTTGTTGCATTCCGGACCGCGACTTTCTGAGCGATCTGCAAACTGGGTTGATTTTTCACTTCGCCTGTTATATATGTTACAGTACAGCAATGACTGTAACGACAACTAAGGAGATACCGTGGCTGCTGCTCGTTTTTAGCCTCCCCACCAAGAGCGCGAGCCAGCGCGTCGAAATTTGGCGCAAGCTCCAGCGGTACGGAACATTGGCCCTTCGCAGCTCCGGCCACGTTCTTCCCAATAACCCAGTGAACCAAGAGCGCATGGAGTGGCTCGCAGCGGCCATTCGTACGTACAAGGGGCAGGCCTCTGTAGTTCAGGTACAGGGCTTCGATGATTTGCCTGCGGCGCAGTTGAAAGGGCTCTTTGTAGAGGCCAGGTCACGTGACTACCAGCGGTTATTGCACGAGGCAAAGAGACTCCTGGCGCTCTCTCCGGCCCGAAGACCTGGCGGGCGCCTGAATCGAATTCGCCGCCGGTTCCTCGAACTTCAAGATATCGACTTCTTCGGGAGCCCAGTGCGAGACAAGGTTGAGAATCTGCTTGCACAAGCCGACAAGGCTGACACACAAACGGCTGGCCGCGAGGCCAGCGGAAAGTCTCGCGAGTACGTCAACCGTTTATGGATGACCCGCCCTCGGCCGGGCGTCGATCGGGTCTCATCGGCGTGGCTGATCCGTCGTTTTATCGACGCGAAAGCGCGCTTCATCTTCGGTGCTGACCCCAGCGCACACGCCGATGCGATTCCCTTTGACATGTTTTGCCCACAGGGCTTTGGTCATCGGGGAGAGGACTGCACATTCGAGACATTACAGAAAGAGTTCTCGATCAAGGATGGCAGGGTGAAGCGCGTCGCGCAGATTGTTCACGATGCAGATCTCGGTGACGAGAAATTCGGCCGGATGGAGGGGCAGGGTTTGGACAAGGTACTCAATGGCTGGGCCAAGCAAGACTTACCGGATGATGAACTCCTGCAGCGCGGAATGGACCTGATCGAAGGCCTGTATGAGGCGTTGGCGTGAGGCCCAAGAAGAGGGACAGTACCCAGAGGAGCGTCTCCACCTTTCTTCAGTAGCGCGGGATCTTGGTTTTCAGAAGGAACGGCTGATGTTGTTCAGTCAAGCATGAGGATTGATGTTGCTACGCCAAAACATGAGCCAACCGGCACGGTTGCGTTCACATGGTAAGTTTCCATGCCATGTCGCATTCATATTTTCTCCAGGTGAGACCAAGAAAGGAGCCGGATATGCGGACAGTGAAGATTGCTATTCTCACCGCCGTGCTGATCGGGTTAGCAGGCCTCGTGGCCTGCAACGACAAGGACGCGGACGAGCAGCAAAATAGCAGCTCGAAAGCTGCAGCAGGTCAGCAAACGGCCGCTCAAAAACCCGCAGGGGAGGCAGATAAAGATGAAGGAGAAGACGGTGAAGAAGGTCCGGCTACTCCTGGTGCGGTGGCTGCCGAGAAACCTGCGCGCCAACAATCCTCGGGTAAGGAGTTCATCTACAACTTCGACGGCGATACGTCCGGACAGCTGCCCGCGAAATTCCACGCTGCCCGCACCGGATCGGGCGCCGAGAGCAAATGGGTGGTGATGGGCGATCCCACGGCCCCTTCAAAACCGAACGTTGTTGCTCAGACTTCAACGGACCAAACCGATTACCGCTTCCCCCTTCTGATCGTCGACGAAGGATCTTTTCAGGACTTGGACCTGAGTGTTCGCTTCAAGGCGGTTTCTGGAAGCATTGACCAGGCAGGAGGATTGGTTTTCCGCCTGAAAGATGCGAACAACTACTACGTCGTTCGCGCCAACGCTCTGGAGAACAATTACCGGCTCTATCACGTAGTCAACGGTCGCCGCAGAGAGTTCGCCGGAGCGAATTTCAAGGTCACGGCAGGAGATTGGCACGAACTCCGCGTGGAAGTTGCTGGAAACAAGATCACTTGTTATTACGACGGTGCCAAGGAAATCGAAACTACTGACGACACCTTCAAGGATGCAGGAAAAGTTGGCTTGTGGACCAAGGCCGATTCGGTCACATATTTTGACGACTTGAAGGTGCGAGCAAAACAAACGCCATCGCAAATGAAAGGAACGGATATGAAAAACACAAAGCTGTCGTCGATCAGAACGTGCACCTTGGCTGTCGCAATCATTTCTCTCGTCTCCCTGTCCATAAACTCTGCGGCACAGGCCACGGGAGACCAGAAGGCGGCAGGGGAATGGAAGACGGTCGAAGACGTCTTCGGATTTGCAGGAGCGAACCTGCCCGGAGGGGTGGTCCGTTTCAACATGCCGCGCAAGGACCTTCACGTCACTCTTGAGGGTACCGAAATCAAACCGGGCCTTGCACTCGGCGCTTGGGCTGCTTTCCACCACGTTGGTAACAACGATGCGATGGTCATGGGCGATCTTGTCCTCACTGAAGACGAAGTCGCTCCCGTGATGAACGCTTTACTAGACGGCGGAGTCGAAGTCACAGCGATCCACAACCATCTGGTCGGCGAATCGCCAAAGATTATCTATGTCCACATGGGCGGGCACGGTGACCCGGTGAAGATGGCACAGACGATCAAGCAAGCGGTTGGGCTGACCAAGACGCCTGTTCCACAAGGTGCCGGCACGAAGGAAACCGCAGCCGATCTTGCATTCGACGTGGCCGCCGTGGAAAAGATTATGGGTCGCCCAGGCAACGTGAGCGGCGGTGTGCTGCACTTCGGCGCGCCACGGGCGGAAAAGCTCACCGAGGAAGGTATGGATACACCACCTTCGATGGGCGCAGGCACCGTCATCAATTTCCAGCCGACTGGAAATGGACGGGCGGCGATAGCCGGAGATTTCGCTATGACGGGGAAGGAAGTTGGACCGGTTATGAAGGTTTTGCATGACAACGGCATTCAAGCTGTGGCATTGCACAGCCATGCGCTAGATGACGCGCCAAGGCTCTTCTATATGCACTTTTGGGCAAACGATGACGCGGTGAAGCTGGCGAAGGGACTGCGAGCGGCTCTCGACAACACGAACTCAGCAAAGTGAACCCTGAATCTAATTCGGCAGCGCACGAGCCAACTAGAGTTTCGCTTGCTCAATTTGTCGGATATTTCCTGCGGCTGGGAACGGTCGGCTTCGGCGGGCCGATCGCGCTGGCTGGGCATATGCAGCAGGACCTCGTCGACGAGCGCGGGTGGGTTCGCAAAGAAGACTACTTAGAGGGGCTGGCGCTCGCGCAACTCGCTCCCGGCCCTCTGGCTGCCCAGCTCGCAATTTATCTCGGCTACATCCGGGCCGGGCTGCTCGGAGCGACTGCGGTGGGCGTGGCGTTCGTCTTGCCGTCGTTTCTCATGGTGCTGGGGCTCTCAGCAGCCTACGTTCGCTTCGGCGGTCTGCCCTGGATGCAGGGGATGTTCTACGGAATCGGCGCAGCGGTGATTGGGATCATCGCCCGTTCAGCGTTCAAGCTGACAAAGCTTACGCTCGGCAAAGACAAACTGCTGTGGGCGATATTCGCGGTTCTTGCAGTCTCAACGGCATGGACCTCACAGGAGATTATTTGGCTCTTTCTGTTGTCTGGAGTGGTGAACTTGTTTGCCAAGGCTCTTCCCAAGCGGCTGCCGACGAGAAGCACGGCCTCGATGCTTCTCGCGCCAGGAACGTTCGCGACATTTGGCGCAAGCAGCACTCTGCTACAGATCTTTGTTTACTTTGCTAAGGCCGGTTTGTTCGTATTTGGTAGCGGACTTGCCGTGGTGCCATTTCTTTACGGTGGCGTAGTGCAAGGTCATCACTGGCTGAACGACCACCAGTTCGTGGACGCAGTCGCAGTGGCGATGATCACGCCAGGACCAGTTGTCATCACCGTAGCCTTCATCGGTTACTTGGTGGCGGGGGTTGGTGGAGCGACGGCGGCAGCCCTCGGCATCTTCCTTCCTGTCTACCTGGTGGTGATTTTGTTTGCACCGTCCTACAAACGATGGGCGAGAAACCCGCAGTTGAATGCTTTCGTGCGAGGCGTTACGGCGGCGGCCACAGGTGCGATTGCCGGTGCTGTCGTGGTCCTCGCGCGGCGTTCGGTTTACGATCTACCTACGGCACTGATCTGTGCGGGGAGCGTTGCCGTACTGCTTCGCTGGAAAGTGCCGGAGCCGGTTCTCATAGTTTGTGCGGCACTTGCAGGGCTGGTGCTCCGGCGTACTTGAATGTCGTGCGAAGCTTATTGACAGTCAACGAGAACATTGAGAAACCTGAGTGGTCGCCGCGTATTTTTGATAGTGATTTTAGATACTCGATTGGCAGCGCAGAGTCCAGCAAAAGTCCGGCGGCGTTTCGGTCGTCTTTAACGTGGTTGAGAACAAAGATGAGGAATGATGGTGTGGAACCGAAGCTTGTGCGTCTTGTTGATGACGTTCTTCGTGGGTGAAATGGCGAGCGGGCAGAACCAAAATCAGAGCGCGCCGCGCGAGGTTGTGTTCGTGTGCGAACACGGCGCGGCGCTAAGCGTGGTCTCGGCCGCTTACTTCAACAAGCTTGCTCAAGAGCAACACCTCGGGTTCCATGCCGTCTCGCGCGGCGTCACGCCACAGGAGGAACTCTCGCCGCAGGCTAGTGCGGGGGCTGAAGAATGACGGCCTCGCGCCCGACATCCAGAAGCCGCTCGGACTCTCGAAGGCGGAGTTGGGCGGCGCCGATCGCGTAGTCACTTTCTTCCCTATCCCGGAGAAGTATGCGACAAAAACGCCGGTGGAGAACTGGAGCGATGTGACGTGGGGGCCGGGGAGCTATGAGAAGTCGCGCGACGCGATCCTCAGGCACGTGCAGGAGTTGCTGACGCGGTTAAAAGCGGAGACGAGGACGCCTTGATTCCCGCGCTGCTCGTGGGGAAACTGGTCATCTCTATTCCTGCCATTTTACGTGGCTCAACACGACTCGCCCCCAACCGTTCCTACTCGCGCCGACCATGATGTCCAAGTTTGGATCTAAACGGTACAGGACTAGGCTGGCGAAAAAGCAACAGCGCAGAAGGTCACTTTGTGCGACTCGGTTCCATAATTCTCAAGAGAGGATGGCCATCGGTGTTGTGCAGCCGAGTATCGATACCAATATCGCTAATGCCCGAACGTGACGCAAACCGCAGCACTTTTGCATTGGGAAGCCTCTCAGTTAATTCGCCTTCACGTGGCCTTCAGGTAGGCACCAGTATATTGCTTGTGTGCCACGATGCCTGATCGATCTCCGGCTAGCAGAAGAGGGGTTCACCCCACGAAGGTGTGCCATAAGTGTGCCGTACGCCTCGATCCCGTGTGCGCTAAAGTGAGCCGTTTCAATACCGGTACAAAATGCTTCCGTGCGGGCTTTGGTTGGGGGTAAGCTATTGATTTGTATAAGCGAAAGCGGGAAAGTAGCGTTCCGAGTTCGACCTACTCTTAATCAGTAGGTTGTAGGTTCGATTCCTACCGCGCTCACCAACCCCTTTATTTTCACCGTTGGCTCATCGCGGCGGCCTGTCCTGGGTAACAACTAGGTAACAACTCGTTGAACACGAGCGCGAGCGGCTGTACGAAATCCTCGACATCCGTCCGGTCGTAAACATCCATCGCGAGATTCACCTTTTTGTGGCCCAGGATATCGGACACGACTTTCGGATGAACTCCCGACCGCCGCAGCTTGGTCGAGAGCGTGTGCCGGAAATCGTGCCACCCACCGAGCGAGATGCCCAGTTTCTCAGCAGCCGGTCTGACGTGGCGCTTTAGAGCGTTACCCGGATTCAGCGGCGTGCCCGCGCGGGAACGGAAGACCCACTCGCCTTTTCCGAGCTTCTCCATTCGCTCCATCAGAAGAGGATTGATCGGCAGCCTGCGTTCGGAACGTTTGGATTTCACCGCGTCCACATCACCGTCGTAAATCCTGCGTGTCACGTGGAGCAAATTGTTCGTGAAATCCGTCCACTTGATCGCGACGGCCTCGCCGATTCGCAATCCAGTTGCCGCGAGAAATAGAATCAACGTTGCATATGGCTCTTTGAGCTTCTCCGCAATCGCATTCATCTGCCCGGCGGTCAGAACCGTGCGGGTCACTCTTCTTCCGCCGGTTCGCTTGGGCAGCTTTACACGAGTGCAGGGATTCTTTTCGAGCCAGCCGCAATTGTTGGCCCATCCCAACGTGAGTCCCAAAACGACCCTCATGCTGCGAAGGGTACTCTCGCTGTACTTGCGAGCTTTCTCCGCAAGGAAGTTTTGAATATCTTCCCGGTTGATCTCGGTGATCTTCCGTTCGCCGAACTTGGGAAGAACGTAAGCGCGTAAAGCATTCTTGTAATGGTGGAGCGTGGTTGCCTTCATGGTCGAACCCTCTGCGTTTTCCCACCGCTTCGCCAGCTCCTGAAAGCTCATCTCCAGTTTGGGAGGTGCGTTGTTCAGAAGCTCTGATAAACGTTTACGTGCTGCGCTCTTGGTCGGAAGTTCGTCCAGAGTGCCGAGACGAATGTTGCGTTGCCGCCTCTCAATCTGGCCGTCCGGATTGCGGACATCTTCCCGAAATACCCCGTACCAAACTTTTGCCTTGCGACCCTTTTGGTACACGAAACCTCGTTGATACCGAAAAAACATATCTGTCCTTTCCGGTTTCAACGATTTCCCGATTTCGATTCTCGCGCGCAGTTGCTCGGAAAGCAAGTCCGCATCGAAGCGGATAAATCTGCCCACGCGAATGGCCGGGAGTTCCGTGACGTGTCGCCTAATCCATGATGTGGACACACCAAAGACCTTCGCTGCTAAACGAACATCGAGCAGTGATTTGCTCGACTCCCTTTGCTGTTCTAAGGAATCCGTGGACAACGGCATCGCACTGCACCTGCCCTCGTGAGGAATCGGGTGGGTTACTCATCCGCGCTACCGCTGCGCAAGCGGCACCGGCGAGAAATGGAATGAAAAGGGCAATGGAAAAGGGGGATTGGTTAAGGGAAATGGGTCAAGGGAAAGGAGTCCGCCCTGAGGATGGAACGGCGGCGGGCCTGCGGCCCGCTGCAACCTGCGGTGCTTGTGGTTGTGCTCGTCTGGTCGAATTGCTGCGTACACATTCACGATTCCTGCCTTAGGAATTCTCGAAACAGCGGGTGATAGAGCTTGTATCGGCCGCGTGCGGTGCGCGTGAGCAAGCCTCTTTCCGTCAATTTGCTGAAGTAGGCGCGGTCGCCTGCGGTAAGTCCTTTGACTGTGATCTGGTCGTCCGGCTTCAGGGCTAAAGCGCGAAGGAGCTGAATCTCGCTCTCTGGCACTTGCGCCAAGTCAGAGCGGAACTTATACCTCTCTAAGTGTGCGAAGATCGCCGGCCAGTGCAGTACGGTGCTTTCTTGTGTGAGCGAACCGTGTGCGAGCTCCGCCATTTGTCGGCAAATGAAGGCCATGAAGTAGGGGTGCCCATGCGTCTTGGCATGGAGCCACTCGGAGAAACCATCGACGTGCCCGGCCTTGGGACCGAACACAGCCTCGACGTATTCCGAGGTTTCTGATGGCGTGAACGGCTCTAAATGCACCTTGTCGTAGAAGCGGACGGCTGGTTCCGCGAAGCTCCTGATATCAGAGAAGTAATTCAACGGCGCGGAGAAGCAGACGCTGCAATTGATTCCGTCTACGGCGAATGACTGGAATTGGTTTCTCACAGACATTGCGATTGCGTCGGCGTTTGAAGATGTGAGGTGGTGTAGATCATCGAGGAAAAAGATGACTCCATTGAAACCGGCAGGCCGAATGAAGCGCCGCCACGCGTCGCGAAGCCCGTGTCTAAGAATTGCGCTTCCCGAGGACAAGAAGACTTGCGGTGCATTGCGATCTATTGAGAAAGCGCCGACACTCACGCGGCGGATCTTCCAGTTTTCGAGCTCACGTCGAAGGCGAACGGTTGCCGAATCTGAGTTTGCCAGGGCCTCGCTGAAGGTATCGAGCAAGCCTTCTGCGAAGGTTCGATAGTCGGCCAGTTCCTTCAGGACTGAGAATTGAACGGGAAGCATGTTGTACTGCGGCTCGGCACAAATCACGGAACACTTCAACAACAGGCTGCTCTTGCGGTGCCGTCGTTTTCTGCCTTGATGCAGGCTGGTGATTTCGACAGTTCGAGTTTCACCGCGGCGTTTTGTGCCTTGCGCGCGGTGGCTGAGAGCTTCGTCAGTCCGTCCAGCAATTCTTCGCGCTGAAAAACGACTTTGGCTTCCAAGGGTGCCTTGGGAATGACGTTCTCATAATTCGGGAACTGCCCCAGACCGTGGCGAGCGATCAGGCCAGAGCCGTCCGGCAGCACAAACAGGATGAATTCCTGCTCGGAGCCACAGGTCGAGACCTGGACCCAACCAGACTCGCCATTCGATTCAAGCTTGCTGAGGATGGAGGCTGTTGAGCGGAGTAAGAGTGTCGAGAAGGCGGCGGAATTGCTTCCGTTCCTCGCGGCTCCCTCCACCACCGACAGCCGGTGGCCGTCCGTGCCCACGACACGGAAAGTCGAGTCACGCATTTCAAGTTTGACGACATCGGTGCTGTATCGCGTCGATTCCGTGGAAACGCAAAACAACGCCTTCGTGAGCGCCGTTTCGAGTGCTGAAGCGAGGATCTGACCTCTCAGGTTCAACTCCCCATCAGGTATTTGAGGGAAGTTCTTCGGCTCGGTCGCGGGCAACACCAGCGTGCGGTTGTTGGCGCGCACTTCAAACTTGCCGTCGTGAATTCGGGCTTCCATGTTTGGGGCAGATTCTGTTTTCACGGCTTGGTATAGTTCCTTCGCCGGGACCAGCACATCGACCGAGTTGGTGATGGCGGACGCAGTGAAGGGCATGGAAATATGCAGGCTGTTGTCCAAGTCGGTGGCGGTCAACTCCAGGTGACCTCTGACGACCCGCCATCGCAAGTTTTCCAGCACCGGCAGTGTTCCTTTCTTCGGCACCACCAGGCAAAGTCGCTCCAGTGCTGCCTTCAGTATTTTGGTTTCTAAGTTCATGGTTGAGACTCCTTTTGTGGATTGGGGCATCTCGGCGCGGGTATAGCCGCCCGGATGTGGGTTGTGGTCTTTGTAGGGTTTGTGGGATTTCGACAGGGTTTGTGGAACGAAACTTGAGGGATGACCTAGTAACGCCGAGTGCTACTGGCGGTCAAACTCAGTCGGTTTTCTGTGTTCTCGAATTTTGTCGTAGCTGATGGCGAGCCGCGAGCCGAGCTCAAGCTTGCCGCTGTAATCCATTGCTGGGATGTTGTCGAGGGTCCCGAACACCAGTCGTTGTTCATCGTCACAGCTATCCACGCGCACCCACATCCACTCTCCAATGGGATCAGACTCGTCCTTGAACTCGACTTTGACGTAATCTCCCGGCTGGTACATGGACATGGGCAGAATCTTATCGCACGGACTCTCATTCATTGGCTGATTCTCCTTTGTGAGTGTTGATAAGCTTTATGGATTAGAAATTTGGGAATTCCGACTACGCGATTTGGGCCGCAGTTGCCGAGTGCGGCGGAACCTGATTCGAAATGCTTACCTCTGACGGCTCGAACACACGATGGAGCGCATATTGAGCGAGGATTTCGAGTTCATAGAGTTGCAGAGTCGAGAGCGGGACTCGCTCGACTGACTCCTGGTGCTGAAATTCGGCCAGAACCTGCCCATCTGCGCGTTTCCTCAAACTGAATTGGTTCCCCTCATCACCAAAGTGGAGCGGCACGACTTTTTCCTGATGGATGGCTCGCCGCGTGAACACCGCTAGCGTTGCCAGTTCATTGCCTTTAGTCATGCTGAACTCCGAACGCCAGAGGGGCGTTTGCACATCAAACCGCAAACCCTGGCCGGTAGCCTGGAGAGCAGCGGTCAGCGAAAGATCATCGCGAAGCAGCAAATCAATCTGCTCACGATCGAACAACGAGCGTCTCACCAGAGCGCAAAGCGCCTGCACTTCTCCCGGATGCAGGTCGAATCGCGCCACGCGCTTCGCATCATCGCGAACGGCAAAGAAGACCCGCAGCCGACCTTGGTCTACCTGCTCATAGATCAAGAACTGGGCAAATCGACCATAGATCTTGTTCTTCGAGGCGCCGTTTGCGTTGAAGAGGTCGCCCTCGCTACAGATCGTCCCCTCGAACGGACTCTCCGGTTCCCGCGCTTGCGAGTCTCCGGTGCTCGAATCCCGCAACTGAAACTGCTCGATCCGGCGTTCCACAGCTCTCAATATGGCGAGCAGATACAGCTGTTGTTCGACCGAGTCAAGGCGGGTTTGGAGTTGGACTGAGTCACGCCGCGGCGTTTGCGCAGCCACGGCCAAAACCGGTCCGCTGCCACCCACCTCTCCCTGAATTCGACCGTATTGATTGGCAATCAAAGTGTTCATGACAGTTCTCCGTGGGCCTTATGCCCCTTCCACAGCCGCGACTTGGGCCTGAGGCTCAGTCTCAATTTCGAATTGGGTAGGAAGCAGGGTGGACAAAATCTCTTTGGGTATTACCTTGTCTGTGGGAAAGATCAGGGCGCTGAGCGACACGCTGCCATGCTTGCCAGGGACCTTGATCTGGCGAACGCAGTGTCCAACCTTGTCGGCTTCAACCAGATTTGCGTTTCGCAGCATGTCGTAGAAGTGGATGTTTGGAGGGAGTACGACCTTCCGCTCGATGAGACGATCACGGGCCAGATCCAGGGACAGAGGCACGACGACGGCGGTCTTTTCGCCCGAGGCATAGACTTGCCCACCCAGAACGTTGACGCGCAGTTGTCCCCCCGAGATTAACTCCTCCAATGCCTCCAAGAACAGACCGATCTTGCTGTCAGGCCGGGCCGCGAGCGAAACATGGGCGCGTTCTACACTGCTCTGGTCCGCCTTCTTCAGCGTTTGTCCAATCGGGCTCCCCTTGGTTCGGCTATGGCTTCCGACGAGTGTTTCAGCGATGTGAATGAAACGAGGAAGCCCCAGGTAATCCGCATCTTCGGGTGACAGAAGGTGGTGAATCAGGAAGCAGGAAAGTAGCGCATGAGCACCCTTCTGACGCTCCGGCTTCCATGAGATCGTCAAGGGTTTTCGGTCCACTCGGACAAAGTCTGCGTATGTCTGCTGCAGCGGGTACCAGCGCCGTTCCTCCGTTCTTAGCTCAAGGTCGAACAGCTTTCCCAGGTCGTGGCACAGGGCAGCAATGAAGGTGGCGTACTGCCAGCGCGGACGATTACGGGAACTCCGGAAGCTATCAACGCTACCGTCAGGCTTGCGCTCCATCATGATGTTGCCTTCAAAGGCTTCCAGCGTACCGAGCGCTACCTCCACCGAGTGGGCATATAGCCCACCCGTTTCGGAGTGGTGGTGATCGGCGCTGGCTGGCAGGTTGCCCACTAAACCGCGGAACCTTCCGAGCAACCTCTCAGCCAGCGCCCGCGCTTTCGGGTCGAGCGAGAGGCGATACAGAATCCGCTCCGTAATGTCTTGAACTTCAGGCAACGCATTACCTCTTTTCGGGGTACCTCACCTACCCCCGACAGCCACCCCCGTAGGTCACCCTCGGGGGTGGCTGGTAAGGGGAAGGGCTAAAGGCGTCGCGTCGCGACGCCTTTAGCGGTTTATCGCGGCGTACATTCACCGTCCCGGCCTGCGGCTCCGGTAACCACCTACGCCGCAGCCGGGGCCTCCTCAGCCTCGGGCCGAGGCGCGATGACGGCGCGGAACGACGGTAGGCCGCTGGTCTTGTTGACGACCCCCACCACCGTCAGCGAGATGTCGGACATCAGTCGTAGATCGTGGGGCTTCTCATCCCAAACTTCGACCGCGTAGTTGGTCCCTGTGCTGTTGTCAGGGTCCAAAACCAGGAGGTTAGTGACGTAAGTTTCTTTGCCGCCGGAGTTGACCTTGCGAGCCAGACACCGCAGGATTGTGCCGGTCAGTTTCATGGCCTTTCATGGCCTCCTCGAATCAAATTGTCGGTGTGGGTGTTCGACTCGTGGATGGTTGAGTGAATAGGGGGAACCGGCAGACTGACCCGGTAGGCGCTCACTGGCTCGGCAGCACCGCACGAGTGCTCTTGCACTTTCGGGTGCTTCCCTGCCTTCAAATACAGTCGTCGGCGCGCCTCGGAATTGACGGCAACGACTAGGGAAAGCCGCTCGCCCACGGACCGCCGACACTGAGCAAACCGCCTGCCAAAGCCGAGTGCCTGTAAGAGCGCGCTGCAGTCCAGACGGTCGATGAGGGTGACGCACAGACGCCCATCGTGTAAATCCAAGACAAAGCTTTCCCACAGATAAGGCTGACCCTTGCGCTGAGGAAGAGCATCTACGGGGCACCCGATCCTCTGCAGGACCGCGACCCTACCGTCATGATCCAAGATGAACTCGGCAGGCCAGTCCCTTGCCTCCAGGTAGAAGTTCACCGCTAGCAGGCGACATCGCACGGTCTCTACGGGGTGAACTCGCCTGGCCATCAAATCGCTTCCCAACATACGAGTCACCGACTTTGTGACCTGGTACACGAGCGGGTACGGGACGACTCGCCGCAGGAATCCATTGTTTTCCAACCTCTTCAGCCGTTCGAGCACGCGCGTAGGCGAGTTGGCAAGATCGAGCTTTCGGGCTTGATCCACGGTGCAATATCCGCCCAGGTACGCCAAAGTTCTCAGGAATTCGCCGGCTCGTTCGTCCAGCGACGCTAGGCGGTTGGAAAATCGAACACTCATCCGAATCCACACTCCAATGACGAAATCGCAGTGGATCGTTACGAGAGTGAGAAATTGTGAGTGGTCAGACATGGGATGCGAACCTTCAATCGATCAAAGTCTGTTGGGCGAAGTCTTGTGGGCTCCTCCTGGCTAAAACTGCGTGGGTGCGTGGACGATGAGGTTGCGAATACTGAACATTTCCAAAGTGGCAACAAACAACGTAAGGGCGATGACGGGCACAACGACGGGCGCAGTCGCCCACAACAGAATCACGGCAGGGCACAGTCCCGCCCCGGCAATTGCCAAGCTGAACCGCATCGGCGAGTGAATCTTCACCAAGCCCTGCTGATTGGACCGTGCCCACGAGCCTTCAAGAAATCCGATGAAGCCAGCGATAAGGAATGTCGGGACAAGATGAAGTGCCAGTAGCAGGCGCAGCGTGATGAGTTCAACGGCATTCCACATCTTCGCCGCGACCTTTTCGCGAAGTGTCGGCGGGAATAGCCCGAAAACCCGCTGTGTATAGACTGGAACCAGCGATTCCAGTTCGTTGATTGCCCGTTCGGGCAATACATCCGCCGCACGACGCCAGCTCTGCTGGAAAAGTACGCTGCATTGTCCGCCAGAGACCAAGGAAGCGACAGATGCTATAAGCAGAGCGAACGCGCCAATGGATAGCAGCTTCATGACTTCTCCAGTGAAAAGTGGTGCTTAGGTTCCGGCAGTAGAGGAAACCGCGCCTTGTACGTGTAACCACTGGCGTACAAGAACGCCTGCCCACGTGGGAGTTTCATCAACCAGTCCTCACGAACAAGATTGTCGATCGCTTCCGTGGACTGCTGCGAAAAGGTGGCATCGAATGCCAACCCATGTGGTGCGTGCTTGCCATCCAGGACCGGCCGGTAACTCGCCGACTCGCGCCTTGTGAGCACCGGTCCCTGGCCGGCAACATCCGCAAAAGCCTTGGCCGTCGCGTAATCCGTAGCCCTGAACCATAGTTTGGTGTTGGTGTTATCGAGAATTTGCTGTGCCCCTGCAGGTCCCAGAACGCTCAGCAAGTCCGCAACGCTCTGGAATGCCAGAACCGCCATGACGCCCTGGCCACCCGCTTGCGCCAGCAGATCGACAAATCCCGGAAAGACGAGCCTTCCAACCTCATCTACGACCAACCGCACAGGAGTTTTCGCTTGTTCGTAGGCGTACGCGCGCCCGATGAAGTTCAGTAGATCCTGCAAGGCCAGCATGCCTATCGCATAGGCAGTCTCCTTGACGATCATCGAGCCCATAAACATGTAGACAATCCGCTTGTTGCGGATGGCGCAATCCCAGTCCAAGTCCGGGTTCGGGATCGACATCAGACTTCGAAAGTCCGGCGTGTCGAGCTTCGACAGAAGTGGCTTGAGGGAGGAAACCATCTTGTCGTAGTGGTCTGGTGGGTGCTTGATGAGCCCCAGCAGGTATTCGTACTCCGGCGTTTGTTCGGGAATTTTGGGCAACAGTTCTTCCAGTGTTCCGTTGACCTTTGCGTAACGCGCAATCTTTGAGAGAAGCGGACGCTCTCCCGCCAGCAACATCGCCTGAGCGATAACGTTAATGACTTCCCACGCGAACGCCTTGAAAGGTTCTGATTGGCCACCGCCAGGAAGTAAGCCGGCGAGCCGGTCGGGGATTTCCATGCCGAGCACGAAATTGTGCAGTGGGTTGTAGGTACAGGAGACGTGCGGGAACGCCAGCGAGAAGAACAGGAAGTCTTTTTCACGGCCGGCCCGGACTGCTGCGTCATAGGCGCGATGCAGCACTTTCAAATCGCCCTTGGGGTCGATGAAGATAACGGCCTCATCCCCGCGCTCTATGGCCTGCACAACGTCGAGCTGCAAATATTGCGTCTTGCCGGTGCGAGTCGCTCCCGCGACGAGCATGTGCCCTTCCAGGTCACTGAGGGGAACAAAGATCGGCTGTTCCTCTTTTCGACCCACAGCGTGCAACGTCGCGACCCCGCCAAGATCTCCGGGGCCACGGTTGCGAGAAGTCGTTTCACGGCCACGCTCGACAGCGAGCACTTGGTTTGCGCGTTCGGAGTTCCACAAAAAGCCGTGGCCCAGGTACAGCATCTGGGCTCTTCGAGGCAGCTGCGAGACCGTGAGTAACCCAAGCTCAACCGGCAGATTGTGACTGATCTGTCGTGACCCGCGCAGGAGCGCAACCCCCAGAAACGCGATTCCGAACCAAAGCCCCTGGGTATTGGTTAGGAACATTCGATCAGGCGCCGCGAGACAAAGGGCAGCGACCAGAGCCCACCCCAGCATCAGGTAAGGAAATCGTCGAATTCGCGCGACAACAGAGGACAAGCCTGACTCCTTGCAATGGATTGTGGGTGGTTCCCGCAGTGCGATTGTGGCTTGCTGACTTGCGCTAGGCGCAAGCACGTTGAAGAAGCAACGCAACATTTCCCGCGGCCCGGTCAATGTCCTCTCGGGTCTTCAGAAGTACAGGCAGTGTTGCGGAAACCACTTCAGCGGTGAGTTCCGTTGCTCCCAACAGAGTTAGCGCGTCAATCCAATCAAGTGATTCCCGAATCGCGGGCGGCTTGGCCATTCCGAGGTGACGGACAGCAGCCGTGAACCGGGCCACCTGCGTTGCAAGCTGCGCCTTGAATGCAGGCGCATGAGTCGTGATGATCTCCGCCTCCTGGTCTGGCGCCGGATAGTTCATCCACAGCAGGAAACAACGTCCGCGAAGAGCATCGGTCAACTTTCTCTGAGCGTTGGAGGTCAAGACCACAATCGGGCGGTGCTTCGCGGCAACCGTGCCCAGTTGAGGAATCGAAACTTGGAAATCTGAGAGGATTTCTAGCAGAAATGCCTCGAACGCCGGACCCGTTTTATCGACTTCATCGATCAGCAACACGGCCCTCGCGTCAGACTGCAAGGCCCTCAGTATCGGCCCAGGGGTCAGGAAGTCTGCGCTGTAAAGCTGCTGTTTCAGTTCTGTCCACTTCGTCTCCGATTCCTGCTGACCGTTCTGGTGGATGAATTCAAGCGCAATGCGCTGCAGGGGCTCATTCCATTGGTAAAGAGCGCGGGCCTCGTCGATTCCCTCGTAGCACTGCAACCGGATCAATGGCAATTCGAGCGCTTCTGACAGGACCTTCGCTACCTGAGTTTTTCCGCCACCTGGCGGCCCTTCCAGCAGCAGCGGTTTCTGCAACTGGAGTGCTAGATACAAAACGTTCACGATCTCCGTCTTTGCGATGTAGCCGTGCTTCGACAGGATCATCCCCAACTGGCCGGACGAGGGAATCAGGGCACGAGATTTGTTAATACTGTCCATTGGTCTGCTTTCCATTGAGGGCAGCACGCATATCTGCCAACTGTGCTTCGAGCGCTTGAATGTAAGCCGTCTGCGCCGCGACGACGGATTGTTCCGATGGCGTACCCTGATCCGGGGTCGAATTGGGAAAAGTCGCGAATCCCGCTGGGTGTATGGTTTGGCCGTGTTCGCCGCCAACGTCCAATCCATTCAGGAGAAAGATCCGCAATGGCTGATTTGTTGCGACGTTCACAATGGGGATACTCATCGGCTGCTGAAGACGGTTTGACAGTCGATTTCCCTGCACAGCAACTTCGGCAGCCATTTGGTTTCTCAGGTAATCGGCTTGGGAAAAAGGCTGATTTAGGGAACCCTGGCCGACAAACTCGGTCGCGATAACGGCTGCACCGGTCCCGAAACGAGCTGCGCTAGACAGGACTGGATGACCGTTGCCCTGAACCTTCCCGACCAGACCAGCGCTCCCGTCTTTCATGAGCGCCAGGCCAGAGATGGCGAGTTCGCGATTGTTGGGCAGCAATACGGAGGTGAAACGCACATTGATACGGTCCTCTACTGCTCCCGCTGTGTATCCGATCACTCTGGCCCCTTGCGGAATGACAATCGAATCGTTTGACTCGACATTTCGGTCCACGACAGCGATGACCGGCGATTCCAGCCCACTACTGATCGCGTTGGTCGTGTGCGCCACAATCTCCGTTCCTGCAGGAAGTTGAGACTGCCGCCCCGGTTGAGCGGACGTATTTAGGAATGGTGTCGTCGGGACTGTGGGAATCCCCGCGACGAACACCGTAGCAGGTGTCTGTAATTCATTGGTAGCCGCTTGTGGAGGAACATTGTTCTGAGTGCCTGCACTCCCTTCCTCGCCAGTAGCACCAAAATGCCGCATCGCAGCCATATCTCGGCTGCCGGTTTGTAAATTGGCTTTCTTCTGCTGCCCATCTTCAGATATATCGCCGCCTGTGAGTTGGTTTTCGGTTACAGGAGCTTGAGCGTCGGCACTAACGGAATGCTTTTGGTTGTCCGCTCCGCTGAGTCCAGCGGCCTGGCGGAAACGCCCAGGGACCGTGCTCTCGGGTTTCGAGAAAAGAAAGAGCAAACCCGTAGCAATCAGTAACAACACACCTGCCGACACCATGATTGGCGCCAGCCGCAGATGCGCGGCCGTCTTCGAAGCATCCGGTGGCTGAGAACCTTGAAAAATGCTTTGCAATCTCGACGCAACGCGCCCGAAGCCGCTGAGTTTTTCCGCTCCATGAATCCCATCGAGCGCTCGCGCAGCGAGATCGTGGTCGCGATCGGTTTCCAGCTCTAACGCGGCCTCGTCTCGCGCGATAACTGCTGTTTTCGACGGCTTCTCCATATCACTTGCTCTCCGTGGCTATTCAATTCGAAACGTGGCCGGTTGATCTGCCATTGCCCGATTCGAGACCGAAAGCAGGACATGTTGGTCGCTGTCGTGAACAGGCGGCTTGAATGCGACCAAGCAAACAGCGCGTGTGCCGGGAGGAAGCTGCTTGAGTGAAACAACAGAGTCGGCAAGCTGGACTGGTTCCACTTTCGCAGGCACGCCTTTCTTGCGGTCCTTGCCTTTATCAGCGACGGTCAACAGGTTGACCTGAGGGTCTTCAAGATCGACGACAGTTCCGGAGGTGTTCTCGATGTCGAATGAAACAAGTGCGAGTTCATTTAGGCGTTCGGTTTTATAAGGGTGCAGGGTCAGCCCACCTGCTACGATGCCGCCCTCCTTCTTGGGACTGTTCTTCACTTCATCGAGCATCTTGTCTGCAAGTTCCTTCTTGGCTCGTTCGCGCTTCGCTCCTTCAGTCGCCTCGGGGTCCACAGGCGCTGGGGGAGGATCGTGCTGCGGAGCAACCGCAATCGGGTAATCAATCGAATATGCAGTCTCTGCCAGTTTCCCGGCTTTCAGCATGATGTTGATCACACGCCCTGACGCCATATAGACGATCATGTTCGTCTCGATTGCTGGTCTCACCTTCTCCCCAGACGCGCGAATCTGCTTCACGATGGCGTAGTGCGGATCGTCCTTGTCGGCCTCGGCAAGAAAGTAGTTGCTGTCGCCGAGAGCAATCCGCCGAATCGAATCGGCCTTCGGGAACTGAACCAACACCGCGAAATGAGGAGCGGTGGAGATCGCATATGGCCGGGCCAGGGGCACCACTCCGGTATCGCTAGTTTCAAGAGTCCGCCTTGGCTGCTGCACAGGGTCACCAGCTTGAGACTGGGCTAGGCAACCGACAGCAATCGAGACCAACAGCGCGAGTTGGACAATGGTTTTCATTGCTGTAGAACCTCTTCCTTGTAGTCGGCCACTTCCAATCCGCTCCAGCCGTTGCTGGCGGCATGCGGCACGGGCGCGAGTCGGATCATGTACTTCACCAACAACTCCTTCTTGTTCTCTTGGCCGTTAATCAAAGTCGTGATCCGCTTCTGTCCAAATACAACCGCCGTGTAGGGGTCCCCTGATACCAACTCTGCTGATTTGACCGCCAGCGTCGCAGTGACGTTGTTATCGCGCACTGTGTCTACAAAATGCTGCTCATTGAGCTGCGCAAGAATGTGCTGCCGTAATGTGTTCGTCATCTGATTGAGTGCCATCGTCGTACTGCGCTTAACTGTTACCGGATCGATATTCACGAAGCGATCCAGGAAGCTACTCACAAACGACAGCTTTTCAGCGTCATCAGGCTGCTGTTGTGCAACTGTCTGGGCCACTTCGACGCCCGAACCGTTCAGGGACGACACGTTGCCATCCTGAACACGCAGAAGGATTGGCGGCCTTAATTGCGCCAGGATTCCCGAGACCATTGCGACCAGTGCGACACTACAGGCGAGCAGCGCGACTCTTGACGCACGGCGAGCTTGCATCGCCAAGTGGCTGTAGAACTCGCAGTAATCGCCAAGCTCCAGCTTAGCGTCCCGTATTTCATCACCTGCAATCACTGTGGTATCGCTCATTTGACTCTGCTCCTTCATGCCTGAGCGGGTGGTGGTAGCGCCGCAAAACTTGGCCGCGGCGGAACGATGTTTGCCTCGGCGCTACGGCTCTTTGCCACATAGGCGATGGCCTGAGGCACAGTAGTGGCCGCTCCGCCCGTTGCATATGCGAGTGCACCCGAAGCCCCGGTCTCCGCCACCTTGTACGTGGCGTACGCCAAGCCAGCCGTTACCAGTGCCGAAATCGCCGAGCCTGCCGCATTCAACGCACCGCTGGTTACGTATCCAGTCAGTCGGGGAATCTGGGTAAGCAGAATTGCCAATAGAACCAAAAGTATGGCGGGGACGAGGTCAACGAAAGGACCTGAGGCAAGCACGCGCAACAAAGCCCCGGTAAACAGCGCTAGCACAAGGCTCCAAACGGCCGGCCACAGCAGTACCTGAAGCAGGGCTTTCAAATATGTGTAGGCGACGGTGGAGAGTTGGCGACTCGGCAACAACGCGAGCATCAGCGGACCAAAAATGTACAGCAGAATGACCGCCAAAGCTTGAGCCGCTACGAGGCCGATGTAAGCCAAAACCAGAATTACGGCGGAGAGCAGGATCAACAAAGTCACGATGCTCGTCGAAAGCCTCGCAGTGAAAACGATTGCCCCACTAAGACTGTCAAACTGTGACTGGACCTGTTGGAAGAAGTTCTGAAAACTGTTCGGATCGCCAAAATGGTGGGCGAGATCGGAACTCAACACGTTAAATTTTGTGAACAGGTCCCGATAATCGCCCAGGATCGCCAGCGTGATACCGAAGCGGCACATGATGCGGAAATAATCTTCCTCTGGGGCATCCTGGAAAAATACTTGCAACATGCTAAACGTGAATACCAAAGCAGCCAGAGGCAACGCGATGACGAGGATCAAAGGAAGATACTGCTCAGCGCGATCCCAGAGACCGCCCAATGCTGCAAGAAATCGACTGATTGTGCCCAAGTCAGGCATTAGTGCTCCACCACCCTGTCGCCAATTCCGTAAGACAATTGCATGCTTCCGACCATGCTAGAAACCGTCGTCAGTTGCGCTTGACGAACCTGTTCGAGTTCTTTTTCCTGCGAGTTGTCGCGGGCGATAGAAAGCGCCTGCAATTTCATCAGCCTCGCCAAGAGGCGATGGTCGTAGGCTTGCGACCTCAACAAGGCCCCATTGGCGGCCGCGGCCAATTTCGCCGCACCTCCTGGGCTGGCGCTCGCAGCGCGGGCTTCGATATCATCCGCATCGGTTTCTTCCTGCTCGGAGACGAGTTCCATCCGGGAAGCATCGAAGAGCCCGAGTGTTGCGGTCGCATCGGCTGCATCGATTCTCTTCTTGCGGATCAGTGGGAAGTCAGCAGAAGGTATGACTCCGTAGGTCAGTTCCAGGTCACCGCGAACCGTCGACGGATCGACTAGCACGTTGCGGAAGTCGCGCTGTAGCTGTTGAAATTCCGGGAACTGGCTCCCAACGGCCTCATTGAGAAGGCCCCGGAGCTGTCTCCCCCGGACTAGCGCGACCCCTTCCTGAACTCCTGCGTTGATCCGGTTGTACTGCTGCACGTACAACCCGAGGGTGTTGAGCGTCTCTTGCGAAATGCCGATCTGGTGACCGATACGTGTGATCGCTGTCCAGTCGATTACCGGCATGGTTCCGAAGAACGCGTGTGCAGTCAGTGGTGCCAAGAGCAATGCACCGGCCACCAGGCCAACTAACATTCTTTTCCTATGAGGCTGTCGCATAAGTTTCCTTTCGACTCTTTGTTGGAGATGAACCCAGGCCCTGCGGATGCGCCAACCCGAGCCGGTAGATAATTTCGAGAGCGGACAACTCCGGGTGCTCTCTCGCGAATTTCTCCCGAAAATCCATCTCTACTGCGTTGCTGGTTGTGGCCCAATAGTCAAAAGGAGTCGCAGTTAACTGAATTACCGTGCTCGACTCCGGTTGGTTCGCGACGAGTAGATAGGTTTCGGCGAAATGACCCGGAACATTTCGCAATTCCTTGACGGCTTCCAATGCTGGTTCCGACAGGTGCAGGACATCGCGAAGGCGCGACAGTTCTCCCAACTGGGCACAAATGAACTTCGCTTCCGTGTTTTGCAGGATCGCGAGTCCAATCGTGTGGGGTGATTCGGCGGTGCCAACGAAGTCTTCAATGCCCTGGCTGGCCGCGATGATAGAGCCGTGCCGCTTGCGTGCAGTCCGGAATGCATTGAGGATTTGATTCCCGAGAACAGGATCGGCCAGCATCGCCCACACTTCATCAAATACTGCGACGGTGGGTCGCAGGGCTCCGCCTGCCTCTTTCCGGCCAATCTGTTGGTCGATGGCCCTCGCAATAGTGAAGGCGACCGCCGTCTGCAATTCGGGAGATTCCCTCAGGCCGTCAATGTCATAGCAGATGATGTCTTCCGCCTTTGCAAGTTCGGGACTTGTGTCGCGGTCAAAAAGTTGCGCGTATACGCCCTCGCCCGTCCAGCGGTTCAGCTTCAGTGCGATCAGGTGCGCGAGTTGTTCAATCAGCGCGTTCTCACATGGGTAATGCTCCAGCGTCCACTGCAGGTCCGAAAAACGCGGAATTTTGCCAATCGCAAGAAGCCGCTCATATGTCATACGGACGGCTTTCTCCAGGAAATTCAGGGCGACGGAATCGTCGGAGCCGGTTTTCCCGGCCATGTGGAACGCAAGTGAAGCCACGCCCGCAACCTGCGCGGAATCGGGTTCGCGCGCCGCTGCACAGAGATCCCACGGATTCTTGACCAGCTTCGTTCGGAGACTGATTTCGCGATACTGCCCTCCAAGAAGTTCGATCAAGCCGCGATAGTCCGCACCCTTGGTGACAATGGCAATGCGCGGATTCAGGACTTCCAGCTGCAATAGGACCTGCTTCACGAGGAATGACTTTCCTGAACCAGTCTTGCCAGTCACAAGAACGTTCGCGTTCGTCAGTTCCGTACTGAATGGGTTGAAACGAAGGAATGTCCCTTCACGCGTCCGGGTCAGAAACGCCAAGGTGCTGTCGTGAGTTCCAGTCCACGGTACTTCGATTGGAACGAAATCTGCCGCTTGGCCGGACAGGACCGTAAAGTCCCGGTTGGTCTTCCTCATTCCTTGCACGCCTGGCAGAAACGAAATGAAAGTAGGAAGTAGCGCAGTATCCTCGCGGTATCCGCGGGTGCCATTCATCTGCCCAATTGGCTGCAAGACCGATTCGACACGCTGTGCTAATTCTTGCTCTGCTTTGTCGCGCTCCGCTGTCGTGCGTGCCACCTTCGAGCTGGACACAATTACCGCAAGCTCAATCTCAACGAGGCGCTGCGACGAGGTAACTGCGGAAGTGAGCGTATCTACCGTGTCCTTTTCGAGAGCGGCTGCCTGGAAATCGCGACGCCGGCTGCCATCCTTCCGCAACTGAAAAGCGAGGCTCTTCTTCAGCAACCGACGAAGCTTGCGGACTTTTGCGGCTTGATTGGGCACACGGGCGCTGACAACAATCTCGGATGGAAAGTCCAATGCGAGCAGCGGACGCGGAAGAGACGCAAACGTGGCCTCCGGCAATTCCGATAGAGTGATGACCGCCTTCAGGACACCACCGAGATCCAGGAACCGAACGCCTTCGGCCCAGTCCGTGTTCAGCAGCGATTCGACTTCCCGATTCCCACGTGCCGGTTGTCGGTTCGCCGGATTGAATGACTGATACAGCAAATGGACTAACTCGGGTTCCGTGAGCCCCCGAACCGGAGTGATGGCTTCAAGCCCGATGCGATACGTTTCGAGGAGTTGATTGAATTCGGCGAGCAGACGCCGGTGCTCCAAGCGATTGCGCTGGACGACAGCTTTGGTTCCGGCTTCGCGGAACGCGACTCTTACAATACGCGGCAGTTTTGATAACCCATCGTGTGCGAGTCCGTCCCACAACGCCGCAGTGAGTCGCGCAGTTGGCGACCGAGTTTCCCAAGTGTGCTTCGGCGCCCACGACACGAGAGCAATGAGCCTGATGCGGCGCACATGGCCGGCGTCGATTACCGATCTCCAGAAAGAGAGACGATTCTCTTCGAGCCAGGCGGCTGGCGAGTTAACGCAATTGGCGGACGCCTTTCTGTCTTGCAGAACTTCTGGTGTCTCGTGGTCTATGACGTAGCGGAACTGAATCTCGATGTCTGGATGCCGAATTCCCTTAATAAACGCGTCAAGAGCACTGCTTACGTTCTCAAGACGCTCTGCGGATGCGAATTGGGTCGCAACACCTGTGCATTCCCATCCTATGCAGAACGACCCATCCCGACGCACGATCAGGTCATCACGGATTTCCGAAATCGGGATTCTAGCGGCAAGCGAAGCGACTGCTTTCTGTTCGCCTCCATGGTGTCCAGTTCTGGTCTCGCTCCGCGCGCTGCCGTACGGCAGAAAGACAGCGAGGGCAAGCGTCAGAATCGCAAGGGCGCCGATGAGCGCGGCAACCAGATGAACTGTCGCGGGTTGGATCATTGTTCGTCCTCAACGAGGTATGGCGACGGCGGATCACTTTGTCGTGCGCTGTGCGCCTTCGGGCGAAATTGGTGTTGGAGCCATGCGACCAGGTATCCACGCGGTTTGCCGTGCTTGGCCCATCGAAGCAGCAACACCAAGACGGCAGATGAGCCGTAGGCAAGGATCGTTGACACTGGCAGGAAACCGAGGAACACGCGGTGGATGTGGTCTCCGATCAATCGCATGAGAATCGTCCATGCAATCACGAGGCCCCAGTCCTCCAGTTCCAGCCCAAAGAACTCTGCACGGACCGAGAGCGAGCGCGCGACGGGTTTGAGTCGAAGAGGCACGATTTACCCTGCGAAGGTACGAAGTAGTTGCAGAACCGAAGACAGCAGCAGCGCGCCCCCAGCTCCGGCCCATTGCTTTGAGCTGGGGCGCTCGCGAGCTATATTCGCTACAGCCCAGATCACCATGAAACCAGCACCGAAGATGCCGAGACCTTGCGCATAGCTCAGCGAGTTTGAAAGGAACTGACTAACACGATCTGACCCCACTTGGGCGACAGCCGGCAGGCCGAAAAGCATCATCAGCACAAGCTGGCTGAATGACCAGCGCATATCGCGCACACGCGCATTCCCTCGCCTAATCGAAAGTCGAGCCATAAATCTTCTCCCTTTTTTGTGGTTACTCGTTCTACCGAAGCAGCAAAGCGGGAGCAGGATCAGCAGAGTGCTGAAGGAAGGGTCCTGCTCCCGTTGCAATCAAGTCAGTGGGTGACTTCGATACCTCATCTCAGTGCTCCTGATGTCACACAGCAGCCTGTGTCTCATCGGCACCGACTTGAGGCATCGGGCGGGAAAGCTCCGGTGAGAATCCCTTCTCACTATCACTAATGCACATCTCCCCGGAAAAATTGGCCGCCTCTGGGAAAATATTTTTGGATGGGGACCCACTTTGGCTAGCGCTTGCTTTGGCTCGGCCTTGACTCCCTGCCACCTGCCGCAGCCGTTTGACGATTCTCTTCAGGCGATGGTGTACAGCATTGGGGGTGGAACCGCTACTTTTGCGTGCCAACTCTTTTGCCCCGAACCCCTCCCATTTGAACTTGATGAGGAGTTCGCACTCGGCCCGCGAAAGCACACCTGAACGCTGGGCCTGCTGGAGAAATTTCTCCAACAAGACCGCGTCGTCCCCCAAGTCCGTCGTCATCGGCTCCGGATTGGGTACGGCAGCCTCTTGCAGAGGAAGGGAATGCCGGCTTTCCTTGATCGCCCACCGAACCAGGTTCTGGCGGAACCGCCTCGCGAGGGCAATCTGGATATGGCCGTTTTGGCGGAGTGTTTCGAGAGACCGGGCGGTCTCCAGGAACACTAACGATGCTTGTTGGGCGACGTCTTCTTGCGAGAGTGCCGGAAATTTCTGGCACACCTCATAGCAGGTATTGTGGATCGCTGGTGTGAATGCAAGGAGAAGCAACTGTTGCCCGATCTCCTCAAAGGTCTTCTCCGTGATGGCGTGGATCACCGCTTGAAGGATTTCGCTTCCGGCATTGTGGTTCGCCGCGTCGCCTTGCTGGTGCAAGTATTCGACTAGATCAGTCGGCGAGCTGAAGTGGTTCAAAACAGGGTAATTCGTGGCAAGTGCCTGGAAGTGGGTTCGGGCTGTTTGTGCGCTTAGCGAGTTGAGCAGGCTTTCCTCAACCTGACATACAACACATTGACAACTGTTCTCCTTGTTCATCGTTCGGTACTCCTGAGGGAGGAACCGAAGGCCACCGGATCGGGAGCAAGCCGTCACAGTCGAGGCGTAGCCCGCTCGCAGAGGGTGCGATTGGCGGTCCGAGGGCCAATCCAGAATTCCTCCTTCACTTATATGAGTGCGCGAAACTGGAAAACCTCAAAAGGAAAAACAAAGAAATTTTCCGCATCGGCCCAGAGCTGGTCGGCTCCCTTCTCGCAATCTCGCGGGGGCCTTGACCCTCTGAGCCACGGGCGGCATATCATTCCCGGCGGCGAACCGAAGGAAGCGCTGGGCCTGGACAATCAGATTGCCTCGATTGCTCCCGGCCTGCAGGCGGACATCATTGCGCTCGATGGCGATCTGTTGAAGGTCACGCCGTCCGCGGCGTCGTATTTGGATGAAGAGCGGCGTGGTTTACAAGAACATCGCGGGGGGCGCGATTCCTGCCTATGCTGGCGTGCAGCCTTGATTACGAAGCCAGCCGCATGAAAGATTTCGCGTTAAATTTGGAAGTTCGGCGAGTACCTGAGCCAGCCAGCCCCGACGATATTTGCATGAAATCACTGGCACTCGGCAGGGGGATACACGCAGATTGGTTTGCCATCTGTGCTAATGTCACAGAATTTGCCTTGCTTTCCCTGCTTAGGTGGACACAGTGCGTCACACGTGGCACCCTGCACGACGCACAAAGGGGGTTTGCAATCAACCTGGCCGCAAGACCTCTGCCCGGCAGGACACGCCGTCCCAGCGTTATCCTGAACAGTGATTTTGCACACCTTTTCGTCCCCGGGCCCGAGGCTGAGAACGCTCGTTTGGCTGCCGGGGGCAGCAGAGCAATCGCCATCAAACTGAGCACTGTAGCCGCTTCCCGAACTCAGTCGAACCACAGAAACTTGGTGGCTAGTTGTTGTAAGTCCCTTCAATCGGAGACTTTGGCTGGCTGGGACTTGGGTCGACATTTCTACAACTCCATCAACTTCTATTTTGTAGGGTACAGGACTGCAGGATACCTGCTTAAACTGAAGGTTCAGCGCAGGGAAACCGCGATTCGTGATCGAGCAGGTTTTTTGTTGGCCGACACTCATGCTGACCGGTCGTGCTAATGGGCCGAGGGACGTGTCACCCTGAGCGCAGTCGCCGCCGAACTGTACAACGTAGTTAGCTGGATCGGTACTATTCGCTCCTGCCTCGCTCACGGTGTTAACCCCGATCTTGGCGTTCATGAATCCGGTGTCCGCTAGATCGCCTACATTGGCCAACTCCACCGTTTTGTTGATGGACAGTGAGAACCGACCAGTATCTCCAGCGGGAAAGAGGCGTTCTGTTATCGAGAGCTGCGTGCGCTTCGGCGTCTGGCAGAATTGGTTACTGCAGGCCGTCAGAGAGTTGCCAAGGGTTGCCGCGCAAACGGTAACGTGTGTCACCGGTCCGTCCCAATCTTTCTTACAGGTGTCAAAATTGCTATCTGCTGTCCTGACACATTGTGAGTAGTTGGGCTGTTGGCAAACCGTCGGCGGCGGGAGCGCATTGGCGGAAGTCGCTATCGCCCGTTCCCACATTTCAATAACATCCTCTGCGGAACGATAAAGAGCCGAGACCGAAGGCGCCTTCGGAGGAGACTGCTGCTCGTATTCGGCCAAGGCCTCTAAAAAATCCGGCAAAATGCCATAGTTTGCGATGCCGTCTTGGTGTATGTCATAGGTCCGCGCACCGAGTGTAAATTGACCGAGATCAGGCGTTGCGACTCCCGCTGGCGGAGCAAACTTGGCGGCAACGTTATGCTGGTAGTCTGTGAGTGGATTCTTGGTAAAGGCAATTAACGGTTGCAATCCGTTCGCGTCCGTACCGAGAGCGACCCCTCGTCCTCCGAGGAATTGAAGCGCGTTTTGGTAAGCCCCGGAAAAGTCGGCAATTGGATCGGTCGAATTCTGATCCCAAGCTGTCCCCAGTCCGATCACGCCTCCCAAATTGCCGATGCGCGTGGCCTGTGATGGGAGCAAGTTCCTTTCGTTCTCGCTTGCCGGATGCTGAGGATCGCGAATCCCGGTGTGTGAATCCATGAGCGGGTAACCATAGGTTTCGGCCTGGCTCAAGGCCATGTCGATCGACTTCTCTGACATGTGGGCGACGTCAATGAGGAGACCCGCCTGCATGAGTCCGAGGAAGGCGTCGGGATCGGAGATTCCAAGATGGTTCTTGTGACCGCCGCCTTGCGCGTCATAGCCGAGTGCGTTGTATTCATTGTCAGAAATGGGCTGGGGGTACAGCGCTCCCATTGCAGAATGCAACGCTTCTGGTCGTCCTAAGCGAAAGGTGATGCTGGGGCCAAAGTCCACCTGCATAAACTGATGGTTGTTGAGAAACCAGCTATTGGTGTTCCATAGGTCAAGGTACACTGCCGATCCCCCGAACGGACTGTTCGCCAGATGGATAGGAGTGACGTGCCTCACCCCGTATGCGTTGACGAGAGCCTGAATCTGCCACGGGGCTAACGAATCCATTTCGAGACTTAGGATGATAGCCATCTTGTTGCTGTTGATAGCCTGACGGGCCTCGTCGGGACTTTCCACAATCTGCATCCAAGAACTATTCGCGGCGACGAGAGACTGAATGAAAGTTAGCTGTTTGATCGCCGAGTTGTAATCGAAGTTGGGGTCAGGATCTGGAACCTGCGAGAAGAGGTTGAAACTAGAACCTATCTCATAAATACGAACCGCACTAAGTAATTGTGCGGAGTTGAATTTACAGGCACACCGGTAGGTATGGAACTGACCGATGTGCAGTGGGAATTGCTCAAATCGTT
>Ga0075028_100000093_pt1 | contig 30613 bp, 36 predicted proteins | sample LitLauG_LLR_2014_FD_71390 | JGI IMG/M metagenome (GOLD analysis project Ga0075028, IMG submission 71390) | Freshwater sediment microbial communities from Pennsylvania, USA - Little Laurel Run_MetaG_LLR_2014 | ecosystem: Environmental > Aquatic > Freshwater > Creek > Sediment | place: USA... | reverse complement strand
ACGGGAGGGGGGGATGTACGGATGGAAGGGGCGGCTGGCGCGGGGTCGGGTGGCGCCCCTGACGGGGCTGGCGGTCGAGTAGCGGCGCCGCAGACGGCAAAGCCCCGGTTGCGGGGCTTTGGGAAGGGTGGCGCGCATTTCTGAAACTCGCTATTTCTTGGCGGTTTCGGCCTTGGCGTATTTGCGGCGGAAGCGCTCGACGCGGCCGGCCGTGTCCAGAAGCTTCTGCTTCCCCGTAAAGAAGGGGTGGCAGCTGGCGCAGATTTCAACCGCGATATCGTTGCGGTGGGTGGAGCGGGTAGTAAAAGTGCTGCCGCATGCGCAATGGACGCGCACTTCCTGGTATGCGGGATGAATGCCTGCCTTCATGGTGACCTCAAATCGTGGTACAGAATCATTCGATTTTACAGTATTGATGCGGGAGCGAGCAAATTGGGTGCAGATTCTCAGCTTGGTGGCTTGCGCTTTTGATTCTGCGCGGGCTTGCGGGAGTGAGGCGCGTGCGAGTTGCGAAAGACATCGGGAAATAAAAACGGCAGGACGTATCCTGCCGTCGGTATCGAGAAGCATGGGACTACTTGCGGTTGATGGCCTTCTTCAACTCCGCGCCCGGAGAGAAGCGGGCGACCTTGCGGGCAGGAATCTTGATGGTCGCTCCCGTCTGCGGGTTGCGTCCATTTCTCGCCTTGCGCGACGCAACGCCAAATGTGCCGAACCCGATCAGCGCCACGCGGTCGCCTTTGCGCAGAGCCGCGGTGATGCTGTCCACAGTCAAATCAATTGCAGAGGTGGCCTGCGCCTTGGTCATGCCGCAGCCCGCTGCAATTTTATCTACTAGATCGGCTTTGTTCATTCGTTTCTCCTCGCAGTGTTTCGAGACACCTGACGACCCGGGGGAGGCGCGAAACGGCCAGGTTTTTCTCGAACAGGCCCATTGTCTACCTGAAATCGGGGTTGTCAACTGTGGAAATCCGCGCCAGAAGCCAGTTTTCGAGCTAAAAGAGCTGAAAGTACCCAAGTGATCACGGTTTTGGAGGGCCCTTTTTTCCTCTGCTGTCCACAGCCAGGCGCGGCGCTCCACAATTTCTGCACAACGACGACGAACGGCGAGCTTGCCTCCGGCAGGGTTCGGGGTGCAAAGTCGAAGGGAAGGGGAAATATCCGTGGCTGAGACAGTTGCTGAAGTTTGTCCGCTGTGCGAAGGAACTGGCTGGAGAGCGCTGGACTCCGGACCTACACGGCGAGTGACGCGTTGCGACTGCCGGCTGCGCGCGCGGGCGGGATCGCTGCTGGCGGCGGCGCACATCCCGAAGCGCTATGAGCATTGCGAGCTGTCGAACTTTGACTTCGACGGACCGCACCGATCGCTCGCGCCGGCGCGCATGGCTGCCTGCCGGTTTGTGGAGGAGTATCCCCTCGACAACCATACGGGTCTGTTGCTGCTTGGCTCGGTGGGAGCGGGCAAGACGCATCTGGCGGTGGGGATCATCAAGGAGCTGGTGCGGGCGAAGGGAGCCCACTGTCTGTTCTATGACTACCGCGAGCTGCTGAAGGAAATCCAGAATTCTTACAACAGCACGGTGCAGGCAACGGAACTGGAAGTGCTGCGTCCGGTGTTCGACGCCGAGGTGCTGGTGCTGGATGAGCTGGGCGCGGTGAAGCCTACAGAATGGGTATGGGATACGGTCAGCCTGATTCTCAATACCCGCTACAACGACCAGCGCACGACAATCATCACGACGAATTTCGAGGATGAGGCGGAGCAGGGTCCGGGTGGCGCGACGGAATTTGCGCGGGCCAAGCGAGCGGCGCGGCCCGAAACACTGGGCGACCGAATTGGGGAGCGCATGCGCTCGCGGCTGCACGAAATGTGCCGGGTGGTGCGGGTGGAAGGGGCGGACTACCGGCAGAAGATTAAGAGCGCGAATTTTCGGTAGCAGGCTTCGGGCGCCAGGCTTCAGGCGTCAGGAGGCGGACCAGACTCAGTCTTTCCATCTTCACTTTCCGTACCTGGCGCGGAATTTTCCCAGGCTAACTACTGCCCTACCAACGGTGCCGCGTCCGATTTCTTTGTTGCCGCTGTGCGCGGTGACGCGCAGGGTGTAGAAGCGGCTGTCGAAAGACTCGACCGCCGCCTCGGCGCGGATGTGCTCGCCGATCGTGCTGGCGGCGAGGTGCTGGATGTTGATGGCGGTGCCTACGTTGATCTCATCGCCCTCACAGTAGGGCTGCAGGGCATGGAAGGCGGCGGTTTCCATCAGGCGGATCATGTCGGGTGTGGAGTAGACGGGTGGCAGTTCCGGGTGATGGGCGGTCAGCGTGTGGTCGAAGACGACGGTTTCTTCAGCTTCGCCACGGGCACCGATGGGAATGGATGTTGGCATTGAAACCCGAACTCAGTTTGATTTGCAGCCCTTTTCGACGTTCTTGGCCACCGTGTCCGCCAGTTCACCTTTACTCTGTTTCTCCAACAGATCATCGAGGGCTCTAGATTTTGATTTTGGTTCTTGCTTCAAGATTGCTTGGTAAGCCTTTAACGCCCCCTCTACCCCGGCGACATTTTGTGCGACTTTGTCAGTTGCCTGCTCGGGATGCTCGATGACGAAAGCACCGCTCGACAGCGTCAGTTGCAACGTGATTTCAGGAGAGCGTTTGAATTTCTCTCTTAAATAAGGCCCCAACGCGTTCGAACAGAGCTCGACGTGAACGTCGGGAACTTGAATGAGCCATTTCAACGCCCACTCCCGTTCGCTACGTAGACCCTCGTCCAAGGGAGACTGTTCGAGTTTATGCGCGACTTCGACGAAGCGTTTACGTTCTCCTGGTGTTGACGGCGTCTGAGGCCAGGTGACAAACGTTCCGAAAGTGAGAATTGCTCCTAATACGACAACTGTGTACCGTCTGATCATGGCAGCTGCTCCTCCGCAGAAGTGCAAGCTCTACATCACAAACGAGACGCACAGTAGCGACTCCGGCATGTGCGTGAAAGTGAAAGTATCGACGGACTATTTCTGCGCGCCGCTGCCCGCAGCCTTTTTCAAACACGCAGTGCCGGCGGGTATTGGGCGCACTTTGGCTCGCGCGCTGATAACCCACACGTGGTCGTTGTTACTGTTCGGGTTGGTGGGAAAGAGGAAGAAGCCCGGCTTGGTGGGATGATAGGTCTCAGAGATACCAATGATCTTTTCGCCGTCGGGGAATGTGACCTCGAGTTTGCGGCCATGCCGGTAGGTATCGGCAGCGGTCGTTTCATCATCGTAACGACGTGGATCGCCGTCGAAATCCTTCACAAAGAAGACGGCTTTCAGTTCATGCATGCGAATGGCGACGCGCTGGGTGGCGCTGTTCGGTTTCGTGGCATCGTGGTCGCGGGGGAAGAGGAAGAAGAAGTCGCGGGCCGGAGAAAAGTCGTAGACATACCCTTTCAGCCGACGGCCATTCGGATAGGCCACCACGACTTTGGCATGCTGCTGCACGTGCCCGCCAGTCTCCACAGCAATCCGGGCGAGTCTGAAGCTATTTTGCGGCGCTACACCGGTTGCTGTAAGTGATCATCGGCAAACGGACGGGTAGGCTTCGGTTACTTCGGTACGGGTTATGCGGGGTCCCTAAGCGAGAGCGCACTCCTGACGGCGGACTTCAATGCCGTCCAGTGCATGCCAGAGCGCTTTCGCGGCGGCTTCTGCGGCTGTGAGGGCGCGAGAGCCGGCTTCGGGATCGGCGACGACGAGTCTTTCCAGCTGTTTCCGCCACACTTGCGCGTGGTGAACGTCGGCGGTCTGGTGCAGGGTGAAGTAGGCGCAGGTTTTGTCATTGGCGCCGTAGCACTCACGTAGACCCTTTTCCTTGCTGCTGGCAACGCGGGGAACTTGCGACTCGTAGGCGTAGAAAGCGGCCAGAGCTTCTTCGGGTGAGCCCTCGCTGGCGACGCGCGTGAAGTGCCGGATCAGGTCGCGAATTTCTTCCACGGGAGCATGGGGGTGAGCGTGACCGGAGTCACCCATGCCGGCGGCAAAATCCATCCAGAGTTGGGCGTGCTCGGGGAGTACCGGGCGCGCGTTGCGGTCGCGGCCCAGTTCCTCATTCAGGTTCGCGAGTACAGCGCGGCGCAAAGAACCATCTTCCAGGCGAAGAGCGAGGGCGGCCAGGTAAGTGGGAAAGGCGCGAACGTGCTCGTAGTAGTCGACGGCGTACTCGCGCAAGTCTTCGCGGTCGAGTTCACCGGCCGTCCAGGCTTGATAGAAGGGATGCTGCAGAAGGTCGTACTTGGCGATGCGCGCGTCGAGTTCGCGTGAAAATTCCGAAAAGTTCATTAGTCATTCCTTGATAGAAGGTGATTCGGGTTCGGTGTTACGGAGCGGACCGTGTCGCACTCCGTTCCGCAGACTTTCGATATGCGATTGTACATGGAGGAGGACTCGCGGGGAGCACCCGGGTCCGCGAACTTGTTAAGATTGTGTTAACAGTCCTACCCTTCGGGCACGATGGCGGGTTCTTCTAAGACATGCAGGAATTTTCGGAAAAATTCGACGTAGTAGTTGTAGGCGCCGGTCACGCGGGATGCGAGGCGGCCCTGGCGGCGGCGCGCATGGGGCTGAAGACGGCGCTCTTTACGCTGAATGTCGACCTGATTGCGCAGATGTCGTGCAACCCGGCGATTGGAGGAATTGCCAAGGGACACCTGGTGCGGGAGGTGGACGCGCTCGGCGGGGTCATGGGCGAGGTGACGGATGCGGTCGGGATCCAGTTCCGGTTGCTGAACACGTCTCGGGGTCCGGCAGTGTGGTCGCCACGGGCGCAGTGCGACAAGCAGGCTTACCGGCTGAAGATGCGCGAGGTGCTGGAGTCGCAGGCGAATCTGAAGATCAAGCAGGCGGAAGTGGCGGAAGTACTGTTGGAGCCGTCAGCTGTCAGCTCTCAGCTGTCAGTTGCGAGCACTCAGCACTCAGCACTCAGCAGTCAGCCGGGCGACGGTGCGGTGGGTGACGGACTGCGGCGGCAAGCGGTTGGCATTCTGCTGCGGGATGGGCGGCGGGTATCGGCTGCGGCGGTCGTCATCACCACCGGGACCTTTCTCAACGGGCTCATTCATTGTGGCGAGCAGCAGTATCCAGCTGGTCGCTCCGGGGAGCCGGCGGCGGTCCTGCTGGGCGAGGCGCTCAAGCGGATGAGCTTGCGCGGATGCCGTCTCAAGACCGGAACACCGCCACGGCTCGACGGGCGAACCATCGATTGGACAAAGTTCCAGGTCCAGCCGGGCGACGACGACCCCACTCCTTTCAGTTTTCGCACGCGGCGAGTGGCGCACCACGACCGGCAAGTTCCCTGTTATATCGCGTTCACCACGGAGGAAACGCACCGCATCATTCGCGAGAACGCGCATCGCTCGCCGATGTACAGCGGGCAGATCCAGTCCATCGGGCCGCGATATTGTCCGTCCATCGAAGACAAGATCGTCAAGTTCCCCGACAAACTCACGCATCAGCTGTTTCTCGAACCCGAAGGGCTGAACACGCATGAGATCTACGTGAACGGCATGAGCACTTCGCTACCCATCGACGTGCAGCTCGCCGTCATCAAGTCCATCCCCGGCCTCGAAACAGCGGAGATGATGCGCCCGGGCTATGCCATCGAGTACGACTCGATCGACCCGACCGAGCTCGAGCGCACGCTTGAGACAAAAAAGATCGCCAGACTGTTTCTCGCCGGACAGATCAACGGCACGAGCGGCTACGAAGAGGCCGCGTGCCAGGGCATCATGGCCGGGATCAACGCGGCGCTGCAGGTGAAGCACGAACCACCGTTCATCCTGAATCGCACCGAAGGGTACACGGCAATCCTGATTGACGACTTGATTTCCAAGGGGACGAACGAGCCGTATCGCATGTTCACGTCGCGGGCGGAGTTCCGGTTGCACTTGCGGATTGATAACGCCGACCAGCGGCTCACGCCACATGGACGTCGCGTGGGATTGATTGGCGACGAGGAGTGGCGGGACTTTCTCGCCAAGCAGGAGCGGCTGAAGGCCATCAAGCAGACGCTGGAAACGACGCGGCTGACGGCGGCCATGGCGGAAGGGATCGTGGTGCAGATGGGTGCAACTAGCGCGGGTGGGGAAAACTCTGCCGAGCTCAGGCTCGGCCTCGGCGGATCCCATTCGGTCGCTGACGCTCCCTCAGGGCACGCGGTCCGTCCCCACATAGGCAACGGCGCTTCGGATGGACCGTCTGACCTGACGTCCGCGGTCGGTGCGCCACTTGCGCAGCTCCTGAAGCGACCCGAGATTCGCATCGAGCATCTCGTTCCTGTGCTTCGCGAACTCGGACCCCGCCTTTTTGCACAAGAAGGAATCCGTGAAAATCCGTGCCAACCCGTGGCGAGAATTCTTTCTGCGCCAGCCCGCGCCGAGCTCAAATCGGTGGAGACGGAGATCAAATACGCGGGCTACCTCGACCAGCAGCAGAAGTCCATCGAGCGGCTGAAGAAGGCCGAGCAGCGTCGCATCCCGGAGTGGTTCGACTACAAGGCGGTGAGCGGGCTATCGCGCGAAATGCAGGAAAAGCTCGGGCGCGTCCGCCCGCAGACGCTCGGCCAGGCAAGCAGCATCCCCGGCGTGACGCCTGCAGCGGTGTCGCTGATCAATGTCTATATCGAGATTCAAGGCCGCAATCGTGCGGCAGGCGCGGAGAGTTCGGTCTCGGCGTGACCCCAGGCTTTTCGGTGCGCGTTCTTATCGCCGGAACGCCTCGACCTGCGGTCTCAGCATCAGAAAGAAGACAATCACCACGCGAACGATGAATGGAACGCCTTCGCGGATGAGAGGTGCGAAGTGCTGGCTGGTGGCTGCGCTCGACAGCACCGGCACCGCCATCACGCCGCAATAGATAGCGATGAGGATGGCGGCGCGCCGGGCCAGCGGATGGAGTTTCCAGAGACCGAAACCGGTGAGCCCGTAAGCGAGGGCGCCGAGGAGAAACATGATGGGACCGGCCGTTTCGAGTCCGGAAAGCAAGCCGGAGCCCGCAGCGATGGCGAGAGTGCCGGGGCGGAGGAGGAGAATGAGTCCTGTCGAAAGGAGGTACGCACCCGCTAGAAGGAAAGCTAGGGCGAGAAGAGTGACAACGCCTGGTCGTTGCACTAAAGACAATGCCCTGCTCTGTGCAGTGAGATCGCAGTCAAGTCGTCCGAGGGTGATGGGTTTCCTTTCGCTTCGACGTGGCCGGATTCAAAAGAGGCGTACACCTTCCAGTAGTCGCAGACAATACCATCGCTAGGAGTTTGACCGAGACTCACTGTAAAGTTCCGACCTTCGCTGTAACGAACCTTCTGCACGTCGAGATACTTCTCAACTTCAGCGCGCGCAGTTTCGAGTGGAACCTCCTTTTGAAACTGCGTCAGAAACTCATGCCACGTCAGTTCTGCAGCTTGGCGAGCCAGCCGCCTCTCTTCGTCTCTCTTGTAGAGAATGACCAGCGAGAAGAGAATTGCGACGACCACAATGCCGGCAATGGCTTTCCTGATCGCCATTGTCCGACATCATGCCATGCGGTCCCACCGAGGGCAAGGTTACGCAATCGCTACGTGGACTCTCACGCCAAGTCGAATAGCAGGATCTCGGCGTCTTCTTTGCCGCCGATGACGAACTGTGGTTCGTCACTGACCGCGGCGCCGTCGCCTTGGGCGAGCGCGTGGCTGTTGAGTTCGACCGCACCCTTGGCCACCTGCAGCCAGGCGTAACGCCCATTGCCCAGCTTGTGTTCGACCTGCTCTCCGGGAGCCAGCAGCGAGACATACAGCGACGCGTCCTGGTGGATGGTCACGGAACCGTCTTTCCCGTCAGGCGACGCAATCACCCGCAGCTTGCCCCGCTTTTCTTCCTCCGGAAAACTCTTCTGCTCGTAACTCGGCTGAATGCCCTTACGCTCGGGAAGGATCCAGATCTGCAAGAGGTGAACCGGCTCCTTCTGCGAGGGGTTGAACTCGCTGTGCTGGATACCGGTTCCCGCGCTCATGCGCTGCCCGTCGCCCGGACGGATGATAGAGCCGGTGCCCAGGCTGTCTTTGTGCTCGAGTTCGCCCGAGAGAACGTAGGTGATGATCTCCATGTTGTCATGCGGGTGGGTGCCGAAACCCATGCCCGGTTGAACCCAGTCCTCGTTAATGACACGTAGAGAGCGAAAGTGAACGTGTTTCGGGTCGTAATAGGTGTTGAAGGAAAAGGTGTGGCGGGTCTTGAGCCAGCCGTGGTCAGCGCCACCGCGCTCGTTGCTGGGACGAAGAGTGATCATGCGGGAACCTCCATTGTTCGTTAAAACGACTATCGTTACCACTCCTATAGATGCGCCACGGCCAAGAAAGTTTCGCCACTGATTTTCCGATAGGCCCGATCAGTTCGTGCGACTTTCCGTTTTGTCATGAATCATTTATAAAGTAATGAGCTTTATTGCATGAGATTCTCTGTCCTATTTCTACTTCTGGCCGCCTTCCTATTGGTTGCACCGGCCCATGGCCAGTTTTCAGGGTGGATTGCCCCCACTTCCGACGGAAGCCTGGGGGCAGGTCCGGCTTTGCCTCCCGTCGGGCTACCTGCTTTGGAGCCTCGGTTGAACGTGGCCCCGGCGCTACCGCTCATGGCGCCTGAACTGGCGTTTCAGACCTTCGAAACACGCATGGAACGGCAGCGCGTGGCACTGGCTTCGTATTCCGCCACCACCGTGATCCGGGCCGAACTGCCGGAGACCAGGCAGCAGGGCGAATTCGAAATGAAGCGCATGTTCACGGCTCCGAAGACGCTCCTCTTTAAGGCCCTGCAGTTCTCCGGGGATACGTTTGTCAAGACGAACGTGATCACGCGACTCCTGCAGTCAGAAGCCGAGCACGTTGAAAAGCAGGATCCGGCCACGACCGCGCTCACCGAGGCCAACTACAAGTTCTCTTACAAGGGGACGAAGGAAGTAGATGGCAGACTGACACACGTATTCCAGTTGAAGCCGCACAAGAAGCGGGTGGGGCTGGTCAAAGGCCGTTTCTGGCTAGACGCGCGTAGCGGAAGCCTGGTGCGGATCGAAGGAGCCCCGGCGAAGTCGCCCTCGCTCTTCCTGCGGAAAATCCAGTTCGTCCAGGATTATGCGGACTTCGGGCCGTTCACCTTTCCGGTGCACATCCATTCGGAAGCCAAGGCGAGCATTGTCGGGCGCACGATTGTGGACATCTACCACCGGGATTACCAGGCGGTTTCAAATGAGCAAACGGCGCGGGTGGCGCCGGACGTGCCGGCAAGTTCCTCGGAATAACCAAGCTTACATTTAGACTGAGTCGGTGCATCCTCTGCTCGGAAGCCTCGCGCACCGTCCTTGGCCCTTGCCCGAGCGCCCGTGGGTCATGGAGCAGACCTGGCACGATCTGCTATTCGCCCATTGGCCGGTGGAGGTTGAGAGGCTGCGCGGCGTCGTGCCGGTGGAACTTCCGCTGGACACGTACCGGGAGCGAGCCTGGGTGGGAGTGGTTCCCTTCTGGATGAGTGGGATTCGTGGGCGCTTTCTGCCGCCATTGCCGGGCCTGTCGCAATTCCCGGAACTGAACGTGCGCACGTACGTGGTGCGGGACGGCAAGCCCGGGGTTTATTTCTTCAGTCTTGACGCTGCGAGCCTGCCCGCCGTTTGGACGGCAAGAGCGACTTATCGGCTGCCCTATTTTCACGCGCGGATGCGGGTGGAAGAGCGGGACGGGCGGATTCGTTATGCGTCGCAGAGAATTCAGCCGCCGACGCCGACGGTGTTTCGTGGAGTTTATCGGCCGGTCGGCGAAGTGGAGTTGCGGCAGCCGGGGAGCCTGGAACACTGGCTGACGGAGCGGTACTGCCTGTATACAACGGCGGAGGGGCGCGTTTATCGTGGGGAGATTCATCACGAACCCTGGCCGCTGCAGGATGCGGAAGCAACTATTCAAGAAAACTCAGTGGCGGAGACGGCGGGGATTGCTCTTCCGGAGGAAGCGCCGCTGCTGCATTTTGCGCGGAGAGTGCGGGTGCTGATCTGGGCGATTGAGCGCATTTGCGTAAGAGGGCGCACTCGACCGTCACCGATTTCGGGGAAGGGTGGATTTTCACCTTCGCTCAACAACGAAGCCCCCGATTACCAAAGCATCGAGACGCGTGCTGAGGAATGTATGAACCGCATCACTGGGCGAACACACCATCGGTTCATCCGCGTCGTTAAACGAAGTGTTCAACAACACCGAGCACCCCGTCCGCTTCCCGAACTCCACTAGGAGCGCATGAAAAAGAGGGTCCGCTACCGAGTCAACGGTTTGCGCCCGACAGGTGCCGAAGTGAACGACTGCCGGGATCCGTTCAAGAGCGCTCTCCCTGACCGGAACCACAAACTGCATGTATGGCGAAGGGCCTTCCACCTCAAAGAACTCGCGAGCATGCTCCAGAGGCACTGCGCCGGCAAACGGCCGGAAAGACTCACGGTGTTTGATTCGATCATTCACAACATCTCTCATCTCTTTCCCTGAAGGGCTCGCAAGAATGCTGCGGTGCCCTAAGGCTCGAGGGCCATATTCCATACGGCCCTGGAACCAGCCGAGAATCTGTCCCCCAGCAAGGCGCTGGGCAGCAGCGGATGTGAGATCTGGCGGGCGGCTGTAGCGTATGGCCGCTTGTTGAGCTAAAACAGCTTCGATCTCCCCATCTGTGTATTCGGGTCCAGCAAAGACGGAAAAACGTATGTCTTTGCGCGCTGCTCCCGTTACATTGTGGTACGCATACAAAGCTCCGCCGAGCGCGCCTCCGTGATCGCCGGGAACCGGAGGAATGTGAACACTTTCAAACAGACCTGAGCGCAGGATCTTGCCGTTCAAGACGGAGTTTTGAAACACACCACCGGCCAAGCAAAGATTTTGGGAGCGGCTCTCTTTGCAGAGATGCTTCAGCAAGTGAAAGACCACGCGCTCTGTCATGTCTTGCAACCCTGCAGCAAGATCAAAGTGGACCTGTTCAAGAGGCTGGTCCGGGGTGCGCGCTGCAAGACCGAAGCATCGCGTTAGCATTGCCTCGCAGTATCCGGGCTTAAACACCATCGCCGTGCGATGCGTTCTGTAGCGTCCCTCCGGCAGTAGTTCGACCAGCGAGCGAAACTGCGGCTCAAACTTCTTGGGATCGCCGTAGGATGCCATCCCCATCACCTTGTATTCGTCCCAGGCAGCCCGCATGCCGAGAAAGTCGGTGACCATGCCGTAGAGTATTCCGATGGAGTCTGGGGAATAGATCGAGCAGATGTGACGGTAGCTGGTTCCGGTCCACTCACCAAGTGAGCCGCTCTCGTCCTCTCCCTGGCCATCGACTGTCAAGACCGCAGCTTCGTCGAACGGCGAAGTGAAGTACGCGCACGCGGAGTGCCCGAGATGGTGTGATACACCACGGCAAGGCGGTAGTGGCTTTCCGATCTCAGAGGCAAAACGATTGGCAATGAGCGGTGGCAACATCAGGTCGCGAATGACCCGCATGCCGGTGAGCGCCAGCCCGGGACCATGCAAGAGCGGCACGCGGAACAAGTGCTTCAAGTTCATGTGCAGAAATTTCCGTAGAGTAACCGACCATGGATACGTGATCAGGTCCATATCCTCTACTCGAAATCGAGCGGCAGAGAGTGCAGCTTCAAGCGCCCCTTTCGGAAACTTCGAGGTATGCTTCTGTCTTGAAAAGCGTTCTTCCTCGGCCGCAAACAAGACCTCGCCGTCGCGTACCAACGCGACCGCCGCATCATGCCCCACAAACCGCAGGCCGTAGTGCTCGCGGTAATACTCTCCGTTATGAATGCCCGAGAAGCCTAGAACGAGCACATGCGCCTCTAACTCACAATCCTAGTCGAAATGTACCGCTCGTTGAGGTTAACGAAAGCGTAAGCGTCGAGGGTCGCGGCAACCCACAGTCCCACGATTTATAATTCCGCTTCATTCGAAGGAGCACTTTCATGTCACTTTCCGGCAGGGTCGCGCTTGTCACCGGCGCTTCTCAGGGGATAGGCCGTGCCTGCGTGGTGCGACTCGCCAAGGCGGGGGCGGCGGTGGCCGTAGCGGCGCGGAATCAGCAGAAACTGGACGAGTTGGTCAGCGAAATCACGTCGGCGGGCGGGCAGGCCGCGGCCTTCGTCATGAATGTGGCGGACGAGGAGCAGATCAAGGCGGGCATCAAGGCGGCGATCGCGCGCTTTGGCAAGATCGACATCCTGGTCAACAATGCCGGCATCACACACGACACGCTGCTCATGCGTATGAAGCGGGCGGACTGGGACAGCGTGCTGAACACCAACCTGACCTCCGCGTATTTGTGCACGCAGCAGGTGGTCGGCTCCATGCTGAAGCAGCGCTGGGGACGCATCATCAACATTACGAGCGTTTTCGGGCAGATGGGGCAGGCCGGGCAAGCCAATTACGCGGCGTCGAAGGCAGGCTTGATTGGGCTGACGATGGCCACAGCGCGAGAGCTCGCTTCACGCAGCATTACCTGCAATGCGATAGCGCCGGGGTTTATTCAGACGGCGATGACCGAGGGCCTGAGTGACGAGTTCAAGCAAGGGGCGCTGAAGATGATCCCGCTCGGCCGCACGGGCACGCCGGAAGAAATTGCAGCTTCCGTCGTCTTTCTTGCGTCAGAAGAGGCGGGCTACATCACCGGGCACGTGCTCAACGTGAACGGCGGAATGCTGATGGGGTAGGTGGTCGAGTGAATACACCTCTACAAACTTCGCAGCTGACAATTGTCAACGCGGAATCACCCGCGCAGATCGCGCAGGTGCGCGAGCTGTTTCTGGAATACGCCAACTCGCTTGGTTTCAGTTTGTGCTTTCAGGGGTTCGACAAGGAGCTGGCTGCGCTCCCGGGCGACTACGCCCTTCCCGATGGGCGGCTGTTGCTGGCGGAGTTCGAAGGCCAGCTCGCCGGCTGTGGCGCGCTGCACCGGTTGGACGCCGGCAATTGCGAGATCAAGCGGCTTTACGTGCGACCGCAATTTCGCGGGCATGGCATTGGACGCCTGCTGACCGAGAGGCTGATTGCGGAGGCGCGCGCGATCGGCTACCGCGCCATGCGCCTGGACACGATTGCGGACAAGATGCGTGAGGCGGTTGCGTTGTACCGGCGCCTGGGTTTCCGGGAGATTGCTCCCTACCGCGAGAACCCGATCCCGACCACTCTATGCATGGAATTGACGTTGTGAGGAGAGAATGATGGCCAAGAAGATTGCGATTTCTGTTTGCCTGGTATTGCTGGCGTGCTCCGCCTTTGCCGCGAGCGGCACACAGGTTTCCTACAAGAGCGGCGACGACACGGTGCAGGGCATGCTCTATGTGCCTTCCGGCAAGGGACCTTTCCCAGCGATCGTGGTGATCCACGAGTGGTGGGGTCTGAATGATTGGGTGAAGGAGCAGGCGTCGAAGCTGGCGGACCAGGGTTATGTAGCACTGGCGGTTGACCTGTACCGTGGCAAAGTCGCCACCACACCGGACATGGCGCACGAACTGATGCGCGGCCTGGCCGAAGACCGGGCGGGACGCGATCTGCGCGCGGCAGTAGCGTTCCTGCGAGCGCAACCTAACTTGAAGAAGGACCGCGTCGGCTCCATTGGATGGTGCATGGGTGGCGGGTACTCGCTGCAGACCGCGCTGCTCGAGCCGGGACTGGCGGCCACCGTGATCAACTACGGGCATCTGGCGACGGAGCCGGAGAACTTGCAGAAGATTAACGCGCCCATTCTGGGGATTTTCGGCGGACAGGATCGCGGGATTCCCGTGGAAGATGTGAAGAAGTTTGAAGCGGCGTTGCAGGGGATGGGGAAGAAGGTAGAGATCGTGATTTATCCGGATGCGGGACACGGCTTCGAGAATCCCAACAACAAAACCGGCTATCGCGCCGACGATGCAGCGGATGCGTGGCAGCGCACGGTGAAGTTTCTGTCAGGAACGCTGGCGCATTAAGGCAAAGCGGCGCCAGGCTCCTTGCGGGGCTTGTCGGCTAGTAAAATTCACTTGCCAGAAGGTACTTCTCTGGTTACTATGCCTCCTCGATGAGGGTCGAACAAGAATCCGCGGCTATGAACATCGGGGTAACGATCAAGAACTACCGTTTGCAGAAGGGAATGTCGCAGGGAGACATTGAAAAGCGAACGGGGCTGCTGCGCTGTTATCTATCCCGAGTGGAAAATGGGCACACGGTGCCTTCGCTCGATACCCTGGCCAAGATCGCGAGCGCGATGGAACTGCCCTTGTCGCAGTTTTTTTCCGAGAACGGCCGCGACAACAACTCCAAGACCCTGCCCGAACTGAGCGATGACGAAGTCCGCTTCCTGAACCAGATGCGGCGGTTTTCGGCCCAGCTGAATGAGAGCGATCGCAAGCTCGTGCTGGCAATGGTGAAGAAGATGGCGGGAAGCGCCAGCCGGTAACCTCGAAGTAACCTCCAACTGCTGCAAAAGTGCATAGCCATCCGTGTCTTCGGGCGCGAGCCAACCTCGTGCTATGTTCAAATTTCTCAGGCAGTTGCAGGTGTGCGCCGGGAAGATCGCGCAGCCGCGGGCCCGGAATCGAGGTGAATGCACATGACGCTGGATGAGGAACTGACCGTGCTCGATACGCAGCTTCGACGACTCAAAATCGAGTACGACGTTTACTTCAGCAATCCCAAGAAGAAGCCTCCGACCGATATTGAATGGAAGGTCCTCTCGCTGCTGCGCAAGTTCTCAGACGGCGCCCGCATGAGTTTCAGCCAGCGCTACCGCTACAACGAAATGGCGCAACGCTATGCCGTGCACAGCGATTTGTGGCGTAAGAAGTGCCGCATTCGTGAGGAAGGATATCGTCGGCCACAGGAAGCGCTGCTCGGCGTGGTGGGGGTGCGGCCGGAAGATCGCGAAGAAAAGAAGGAACACGTTGGCGTGTACGAGATTAACGACGCGGATGTTGCTGTCGAGGCACCCGCAGCGGATCAGCCGTTCTCGATTGCGTGCAGCGACGGCGAGCCGGAAAAAGTGAAGAAGCTTTATGACGCGTTGATGGAAGCCAAGCAGCGGGCGGGAGAAACGGCGGGCGCTTCCACTCTGGATTCTTTCGCGAGCTTTGTGAAGAACAAGACGAGCCAGATCCGGCAATCGCACCATTGCACGGAAGTGGAATACACGGTGGAACTGGAGGGCGGCAAGGTCAAGCTGAAAGCCAAGGCTAAAACCTAGCCCCGCGCCACTCTTCTGCGCCGCGAATCGTCCCTCAGCTTTCGTGTAAAATCAGGAAGTCAACCCCGCCTGACACCCGTCAGGCTTTGCGTCGGGACGTGGCTCAGCCTGGTAGAGCACTCGCTTGGGGTGCGAGGGGTCGGCAGTTCAAATCTGCCCGTCCCGACCAATCGCTCTAAGCCGTCAGCTTTCAGCTTACAGTGCAATCGATCCCGGGTGGGCCGCTTTGAACCAGGTAACCCTCGATTGGAGCAGGTGGTTAACGTCAACCCACCGATTCGTCCGCTACAATCCTGAATGAACCGAGTTCGCCCTGGAAGTCGGCTCGGTCCCGTGCCATCCTTCCCGGGAGTTGTCCAACCCAATGACTCGCAAGCGCCGACGACTCGTCCCTCCGCAAACTCAAGCTGCCGTCCCCTGGCTGGCGGAAATTTGGCGAGCTTGCGGGTACAGGTTCACGCCGCGAGGCACGATTATCGGGACGTCCTGGCCGCGGCCGAGTATCCCGATTACTCACGCATAGGAATTCGTATTCGAGAACTGCCTGCTGAGGAGCAACGTCAGATCATTGCCAGCGACTGGGAGCAATACACGCGTTGGCTGGGCCAATGAAGTTACAAAACATCCGGTTGGGATCGCGCGATTAGCGAAACACCGCCGTGACCGTCATAAAGTCTTTAGTACCCAGCGAAAGCACATCTGTCAAGGTCCGGCCTTCACAGGTGGGTCTGGCGTAGGCTTAAGGTTTCCAATCGAACGCGAGCGCTGAAAATCCGGTGGGTCTCATCACCTCAAATCGAATGCAAACGGGTACCTCGGACTGAGAGAACTTCAGTTCGATGTTCGCCCGACTCGCGGGGGGCAATTCAGGAATCGCCACTTCCTGATACTCCACGGGAATGTTGCCCTGCCCGTAGAACGTGCCGCACAAGTTATAACCTCGAAGCTTGTACATGGGGACGTCGCCCCGCGTACTTAACGTCACCTGAAAGGTGTTCAGGTGGTTCTCCAGCGAAAGTGATTCGACTGGACTGGATTCCCGGCGAAGAAGCTCATAGGCCGGCTTTTTCGCCCCATACACATCGACCACCCCGTGGACGCGCTGCTTGAGGATTCCCGTGCCGCGGTCACCTACGTGCGTGCGGTAGTCGTTGTAGCAGAAGAAGATCGCCCCGGCGGTGTATTCCTTGGAGCGGATAACCAGATCGTGCGTGCGAAGGATATCCGCCCGGTGCTCGTCTCCTTCGGGTCGATCGCCGGTGCAAGCGCAATAGCCGTACTCGGAAATGACGATGGGTTTGCCTGGGAAGGCGGCATGAATCCTCTCAAGATAGCGTGCGGCGTCCGCTGCCGAACCTGGCGCCCAGGTTCCGAAATACTCATTCGCTTCGATAAAGTCCATAAGCCCGGCGACATCGCGCTCCGGCGTGCTATCCAGGGAATTGGAAGCGTAGGAACATAACCGGCCAGGGTCCAACTTCTTGGCCTCCTGCAACATGCGCTTCGCAAACTGGTAAGCAGGCGGATCCTGACCTCCGATCTCGTTGCAGAGACCCCAAACGACAAGACAGGGATGGTTGTGGTCCCGTGCGATCATCTCGCGCAACTGATCGAGTCCATTCTCTAGGATGTCGGCGTCCGGTTGCGGCCCCATACCCCGAAACGTTTCTGATCCCCAGGCGGGGACCTCGGTTTGCATAAGAATCCCGTGGCGGTCGCAGTAGTCGAGAACACGCTTGTCCTGGGGCCAATGGACGCGCGTAAAGATGCAGTTGAGGTGCTTCAGGTCGGCGTGGTCGTGCCGGATCCACTCCTCGGGTTCTGCCATTCCGAACTCCGGGTTGCTCCCCGCCATGCGTTCCACGCCCATCAGGCGAACGCGCTCGCCGTTCAAGTAGAACACACCGTCTTTGACTTCCAATCGGCGGACGCCGAAGCTCGCAGAAAAGCAGTGGGATTCATCTGCCCCCGCCACCGAAAATTCGAGACGATAGAGGTTCGGATGATCGAAGTGCCAGAGCTTGGCATTCGGCAGGGCAACCTCCATCGCCAACCTCTCGGTCGCGCCCGCTCTGATCGAGAGACCCTGTCTTTTGCCTCCCTTCAAGACCGTCAGACCGGATGCGTCCTCCACGATGTGGTAGGAGGTCTCGCCGCTCCAATCCCTGGGGCTCGTGTTTCGGATGTAGCTGGTAATTGCGATCGTTGCTGCACCGTCGGTGAGATTGGAAGTGGCGTCGATGTCCACACGTTCCACGAATACTTTGGGGGTGATGAGGAGTTGCACCGGCCGAAAGATGCCTCCGTCGTGCGCCCAGTCACTGGAGCGCCCGCGAGGCAGCATGTGTTCATTGAAAGCGTTGTCCACACGAACGGCAATGCAGTTTGCTTCTCCCCAATGGAGCAGATGCGTGACGTCGAATGTGAACGCGGTGTAGCCCTTGCCCCGATGTTCCCCCGCAAATTGGCCATTAATCCAAACCGTAGCGGTGTGAAAGACCGCCTCAAACTCAACCCGCACTGCAGAATTCTGCCAGTCCGTTCGAACATCAAAGGATCGGCGGTACCACGCCACCCCGTAATACTCAGCTAGCGGGGATTCAACCTGCCACGTGTGAGGGACCTTTACTGGGCGCCAACCCGTGCTTGGCACATCGGCGTCATACCAATGTTGGCTCGTCCCAGAATCCGCCGGATCCGTACGATAGAGCCACTCTCCGCAGAGCCTGGCGAGATTCGTGGGAAACGCTTTTGTTTCCGTGTCCTTGGCCAGGACCTCGGAAGGCGCGAGCGTTGCTGCAATTGCTCCCGCCGAGGCGGTCAGAAATTGACGTCGTGATCGCATAGGTAAAAGCCTGCCCTGGGGAAGCCGAAACCAAACAGGTACAAAACAAGATGCCTGCACCGGCACAACCTTGGCAAGCTCGTCTGCTCTCCACAGGAGTGTTATTGGATCCGACCGCAATCGCAAGAAGATCGTTGGCGAGCATCGTGATCACCTGATGGCATCAACTGGCCAAACCGACGTAAGATTGGTCCACGCGGCCTGAAGTCGATGTGACGTTACGGACCGTTCGCCGCGACCCCACCCGAGCAAGAGAAAAACTAGGCTTAGCGATGGACTGGGCATTCCACGAGTCGCAAATACGCTTCAACATTCGCGCAGAACGCGAAGAATACGAGCGGCTATTCAGGCACCCGGCAAGGGTTTTGCAAGATCGGCTGGTGCGCTGCGGGGGCAGCGACCGGACCAGCCGGCCCGCCGTTCCCGAGTGGAAAAAACTCTACTTGAATGAGGCAGAACAGCGGAGGCTCCTGCATCAAGCAAGGGTCCTGGGCTGGGACAAAGAGATAGAGATACTACTACGCTCACAAAAGCAGTTGACTCTGTCTAGCGGACCTGGACAAACCAATGAACGCTAAAGACGGGAAGTTGAGTGTAACGCCCACGTCCCTTCTTCGAAGGTGACCCACAAAGTTCCGCGCAGTCCTGCAAAGAACTGAAGATTGGTCGCCGCTTTCGTCTCCAGGATGGATTCCATCACCAACTTGCCTGTGGAATCTAAAACTGCGACCGAGATGGTTGCTTGATGAACGTCGAGCCCAATATACTTTTCACTGTTCACGAGGGTGCTCCTTTTCGTAGGTGGTGGTGCGAACAATCACAACCTACTCCGCCAGGGGCGCCCTTTTATAATGCGTTTGCGACAATTGAAAATCGCCGCCTATCGAATCCGCGAATTTCAAGAGCTCCTTCAGGTCAGATGGGCGCGCCCGCCCGAGTTCCGTACATTTGGTGCGCCGTCGCCCCGAGCAGCGCGAGGCTGCCGATCCTAGGTGCAGCTTGACAACGGTAGCGCACAAGCCTAGCGTGGTAATAGAGCAAGCTACTTCCTCTTACTCGTTCAGGTTCTCTGAACTAAGTCAGCCCATCTGAAGTTCTTCCTCTTAGTCCACAGCACCCAGAGGTTGACCGTGATCGAGCCTAATCCTCACTATGCGTCGTATGAAAGCCGTGGTCGTGAACCCGACCAAGACGAGCAGGACTGGCTCCGAGGTGAGCAGAACGAGCAGGACTGGCTCCGAGCCGAGACGGAGATCCTGACACAGCAACGGTAGAGGTTGATTGCCTCCACCACCTGCCGCTCCTGCGCCTAAAGGAAGCTGCTGGAGGGAGCTCATGGATTGCTTAAAATGTGTGGATCTGGAACAAGCTGTTGAATTCAGGCTGAGCGAGTACGTCGAAGCCCGTTGCGCTGCATATTATCGGGTGAGCACAGAGCTTGCCGCCAAGAAGAACGTCGATATGGAGCGCGCTAGGAACGACCTGGAAGAGCACAAGTTAATATGCGCATCCCCGCTGAGGCGAGACCCGTCTGGACCAAGGGCCATTCGAGCGGATTGAGCCGCCCGACATACTTTTGAAAGTGCTCGCATATTCGATCCACAACATTCCCAGATTGAGTATGCTGCAGTTACGTCACCGATCCACAGCAGCATGAACGCCGGGTGCGTTGTTGGCGTAAAAGCCCGATAGCACTAATCGCTCGGTCGCGAGGCAACTCGCCGATTGCGCTAATACTCTACTGATGCGGCGGCAGAGTCCCAGCGGGGAACGATCTTCCGCTCTCTTCCGGAAGCGGGCTCAGGGGTAGCATGGCCGGCAGTCGCACCTCCCGGACTTGGTAGCCCTCGGGAACCTGGAAGTAGTAGGGCTCCGGTTCGCCCAGGTTGAGTTCGGTCAGCGTAGTCGTGCGCGTTCCCACGCGCGGGTCGTCCCGTTTTACCTGCACGTCCACGTCGAGTTCCTTCGAACGCCATGTTTCCTCGGTGGATGTGATGGGACGATCGTTACCCACCGTTCCTTCCGGGATCACCCAGGTCACTCGCTTGCCTTCAACCTCAACTCCGCTGAGGTTCGAGGCGCCCAGGTCTTCGGTGGTCCGATTCCGATGCGAACCCACAAGGGGGCCGAGCGGGTGGCGCATGTTGAGGGGCAGCCGGTACTCCATCTTGTTGCAAATCTTGATGGGAGTACAGGAATACTGGACGTGCTGAACGGGATCGATAATGGTAGCCAGCACCCACGGCTCCGGCTCTTTGGCTCCGGGCCGCTGAATCCTGCGCGCCCGATAGACCCGTCCCAGGCCATCGCGCATCACCAATTCTTCGTTGTCGCGCGCAATGTGAGTACCGTCGTTCAGTGTCTGTTCCATATGCACAACCAGGACACCGCTGAAAGGCGTGTTCGGTTTGGTCGAAATCTGGGTGCCCGCCAGGTCAAACCCGAACGAGGTAACCGTGTGCGACGTGGCTGAGGGCCGCAAGGTCGCTGTCTGCGCCATCGCTGCCGGCGCGGAAATCCAAGCGATTGCAGCTGTCAAAAGAAACAAGGTTCGAAGTTTCATTGATCTTCTCCTGCCCGTCGCCGCTGATCCGCAGGGCCGCAACCCAGTATCCGTACCGAGATTCTACCGCGATATCCAACGCAATGCTTCACAGTTGAAGGCGCATTTCGTTGGTTCCTGCGAAGCCCATCGACTCGTAAAGGCGACGCGCATCGGCGCTGGCGTGGAGGACAACTACGTCAACCCCGTTGCAACGGCACCACTCCATCGCGGCTTTCACGAGCTCGCGGGCCAATCCTCGCCGGCGAAACTCGACGGCTGTATAGACATTCAAGATATTTCCTCGCGGACCGTTACCAATCATATGAGGTGGCCAGTCCATGACCCAGAGACCTGACCCGGCTGCGAATCGACCGGTCAGGAGCGATTGCCAGCCACGCCAGATATTCTCCACGGTTCATCCTGGCAAGCAGCCAAGCGTGACATTTGGCGGCCTTGCGTCCAGCGCGGTTTCGTCCCGGCATCCCATATCCACGAACATCGCGCGCCGATGCGCTACCAGGGTGCCGATATCGTCGGTGGAAGCGCGGCGTATGGCAAATCCTTCCGGGCTCATGCGATTCTCGCTCCTACGGCTTGCCCGTCAGTTGCCGAATTAAACTCACCTCCGCCTGTCGATAGGGCGTTCCGTCGGGACGCAGCACCTCATGGAACCATACCGGTGGCTCATGCACGATGTACGGATGCGCCCACGACTCCCACGGGAAATAGGTCTGCGTCTTGCCCGCGACGAATCCCCAATTGATGGCCCCAACCCGCTCCTGCTTGGCGATGGGCAGCACCGTGTCGAACGTGCTGCCCACCGAACGCGCCATGTATTCGGTGCAGATCACGGGACGGTTGTATTTCTTCAGCCAGGTAACCTCGCGCTGAAAGTCTTCGGGCCAGGAGTAGTTGTGAAAAGTAATGATGTCGGATTCGCGCAGTTGAAACTGCTGCAACTCGTCCGGCTTGGCTCCGTCGGACGAAGTGTCGATCGACCATACTCCGCTGGTGAGCGGCTGCACGGGATGTGCCTCGCGCGCCCACCCAAAGACCTGCGGCAAGAGCGCTGTTACGCGGGCCGTTTTGTCTTTGAGTTCCTGTCTCGGATAACTTCCGAGATTATCGGAGCCGGGCTCGTTCCACACGTCCCAGGCGAGAATGCGATCATCCGTGGCAAACGCCCCCACCACGCCCTGCACGTATTCCTTCAGCCGGGGATACTGACTCGCATCCCCGAGCGCGGCCGCCCCGGGACTCTGCACCCAGCCTGAGTTGTGCACTCCCGGAACCGGCGGATGTTGCGGGCCGAGATGAGGCGCCGGGTCCCAGCAGGAATCGAAGATCACCAACATGGGACGAATATGATGACGCGCCGCGATCGCAAGAAACTGATCCATGCGCTTCTGGAAGCCCTTGGCGTCCTGTTGCCAAAGCAGGTCGTGGAGAAAAACGCGCATGGTATTCATGCCCATGGCTTCGGCCCAGGTGAATTCCGTGTCGATCTGAACGGGATCGAAGGTTGCCTCTTGCCACATTTCGAGCTGATTGATGGCGGACCTCGGAACGTAGTTGCTCCCCACCAGCCAGGGTTGCTGCGCGTACCACGCATTGGCTTTCTGCTCGGGCCAACGTGCTGCCTGCGCGCGCACCACACTCGCGCAACAAACGACAAGGAGCATGAGTAGCGAAACAAGGGCGGATTGGATTCTCTTCACTGGGCGAGACTCCTCGTGCATTCTCTATTCCGGGATGTGTCAGTATGCTACAGGGGTCGGGTTGATTTTTCGAATGGCGAGGAGCCCGATCTGACGCGCTGAATATTTAGGTTCGCCGCAAGCCACTCCGCGCCATCCATATAGATTGCTTGCCAGCAGCTGCCCTGATCGGCCGAGAATGCGCGCCCAGCTCACCAGGCGGCATCCGGCAAGGGGACCTAGACCATGGACGCATTGCAACCAGACATCCTGCATTGCATCGGCAACACCTCTTTGTTGCCGTTGCGCAACATTGTGCCCGCGAACGGCGCCCGCATCCTGCTGAAACTGGAAAACGAGAACCCGACGGGCAGCATGAAGGACCGGATGGCGCTGGCGATGATCAAAGCGGCCGAGGCCGATGGGCGTCTTCGGCCTGGCGGCTCGGTTGTTGAGTACACCGGGGGCAGCAGTTTTGCGGGGACTTCCACGGGCGGCAATGTCCTGGCGGCGCTGCGATTGGCGGAACAGCTCGGGCCTGAGGCAACCATCGTCACCGTGATGTGCGATACAGGGATGAAGTATCTCAGCAAGATGTGAGGACACAGGCAAAAGCGGGCAGTTGCACAGATCTCAATTCCTCAGTTTCAGAGTCCCCAGCAGCCAACCAACTGCCGGTGTGGTTTTGCGGCAAGGATCCCCGCGCTCTGCTAGCCTATCTGGATGCCGCGGCCTGTCAAAGAGCGAATCGCAAAGTTGCGGGAAGAGATAGCGCAGATTAGTGAAGCGAACCGTCAGTACGTGCAAGGCGGCAGAAAGGTGCCCGGCGCCCCGGATCAGGAACGCCGCCTTCAGCGGTTGCAGGAAATCCTCGACGAACTGATGTCGCTGACCGACTGGAAGAAGCCCTGAATAGAACATCCCACGAGTGGATGCGTGAGGTGGGACGTCTCGTTCCACACAGACCACCACGCTAAGAATCGCCTGGATGAAAATGCGGGCGATTCTCGTCGGAGTTCTATCCGATCACTTCGGGAGCGAACACGAATCTTCCTGGCGCACACGCGGAACTGCCAGTAAGGGAAAAGGCGCCCAAGCCGGGCCCTCGCGAGAAGATCGTCCGCCTGTGCTGTGCTTAGTCGGCGGAGCTACGCCGCCAGGGGTGCAACTCGCTCAGGTAGCAGACTTCCGGCGTGCCAATCACGCCAGCCTGCTTCATCCAGTCTTCCATCTCTTTTGAGGAGATGAACTGCCGGGCGCGGTCGAGGTTCTCCCAATCGAAAAAGAGCGTCAGGTCGTTGACGTCTTCCGGGCTATGGAAAACGCGGCAGTTGTGCTCACCACCCATGTCATGCCGGAACATCCGGTCAAAGGCAGGGCGCCAGCGAGTGTAATCTGCAACTTTTTGCCGTATGAGCACGTGAACCATGGAACCACCTCCTGAGCGAACAAGGGCGGGCGCGCAATAGGCCCGCGCCTTCTTTGTACCGCTGCTGATTTAGCTTCCTCGGTGACGGCGCACACAGGCGAATGTGACGGGTCGGGGGAAAACGCGGACGGAAGCGGACGAACCGGTAGGGTCAGTACGGGCTATAGCAATTTTACAGTTGTCGTAGCTGGCTTTGAAAGGGCGCGGCTTCAGCCGCGCCGATAGGAGTCAAAAATAACGTGGCCTTTAAGCCCTGAGGCGGCATTCCCTCAGCGGCTAAAGCCGGGCTTGTTTGTGGCCTCTACGGCACGCCTGAAGGCGTGCCCCTTCAAATCGGCTACGTCTACCGCGGAACCGCACTAGCGGCGAACCGCGAGCAGATCAAGGATCTCGCGCAGACCCTGCTGCACGCGCTTCAACTCGGCGGCTGACTGGCGCGGGAACGGGAGAGGCTGGGCCTTGGCTTCTTTCCCCTCTTCCCGCAGATGCTGGCGAGCGCCGGGAATGGTGTAGCCCCGCTGGTAGAGGAGATCTTTGATGCGCAGCGCCATTTCCACGTCGCGGCGGCGAAACATGCGCTGTCCCGTGCTGCTTTTCACCGGCTTCAATTGAGGAAACTCGGACTCCCAGAAGCGCAGCACATAGGCGGGCAAGCGGCACAGGCGCGCGACCTCGCCGATGCGGAAGTACAACTTGTCGGGAATGAGAATTTCGTCGGTCTTCGGCGGCGATTTTTTCTTAGGCGGCATGCTCGACGGTTAATCGGTACCTCGGGTTGTAGCACGTCCCAGCCGGGGCCGACAACTCCGAAAAGTGCCATGCGCAAAACAAAGCCTCCGCAGGAGTGATCCGGCGGAGGCCGTTAAATCCGTTGACGGCGCGAGGCAAACCTCGCATCCGCTTAGTGCTTCTTTTTCTTCTTGGCTTTCTTCTTGGTTGCCATTAAGAACTATCCTCCGTGAACGATTTTCCCTTGCGCGGAACGTCTACTGCTTGGATGTAATGTCCCGCTACCACAACATATTGGGGATCATTTAACAGAATGTCAACAACTTTTGTGCGCGCAGAGCAGTTTTGTGGCCGTGCGCTGAGCAGCGGCGCGTTGCCGTAAACTGATCGTCGCCATGACGCGCGACCCCATCGAGCTGGAAATTTTCAAAAATCTCTATCACTCGATTGCCGAGGAGATGGGCGCGGCGCTGCGGCGCACCTCGTTCTCTCCCAACATCAAAGAACGGCGCGATTACTCGTGCGCGGTGTTCGACCACGCGGGACAAGTGATTGCCATGGGTGATCACATGCCGGTTCATCTCGGATCGATGCCGATGTCCGTGCGGGCGGCGGTGGAACAGCTCGATTTGATGCCGGGTGATGTCGCGATGCTCAATGATCCGTTCTGCGGCGGAACGCATCTGCCCGATATCACACTGGTGATGCCGGTGCACGTGGGGAAGGGCGGGCGAACGCGAGGCGCGGCGGATTTCTATGTGGCCTCGCGCGCGCATCACGCCGACGTGGGAGGTATGTATCCGGGATCAATGGGGCCGTGCCGCGAGATTTACCAGGAGGGACTGCGCATTCCGCCGGTGAAGCTGATGCGGGCGGGAGAGATGCAGCGCGACATCCTGGCGCTGCTGTTGAACAACGTCCGCACGCCGCAGGAGCGCGAGGGAGATCTTGGGGCCCAGATGGCAGCGTGCCATACCGGTGCCGAGCGTCTGCGGGAAGTGTGCCGACGGTATGGGCTGGCACGAGCGCAGCGGGCTTCGCGAGACTTGCTGGCGTACACGGACGAGATGATGCGAGCAGTTCTAGCGGGGGCGCCACGCGGGACGTTTCGCGCAGAAGATTTTCTCGACGACGATGGAATCAGCAGTGCGCCCGTAAAGATCGCAGTGGCGATCACGATTCGTGCCGAGGCTCGCGGACCCGTTCGGTCGCCCCGCTCTCTCAGGGCAAGCCGCAAGCGTCCCGTGGTCACGGTCGACTTCACCGGTTCAGACGCGCAAGTGCAAGGCGCGATCAATGCGGTCGAGGCGATCACCTATTCGGCATGTTTTTATGTGTTCCGCTGCCTGTTGGCCGATGAGGTGCCGGCAACGGCCGGCCTGATGCGATCGATCGCGGTCATCGCCCCACAGGGAACGATTGTGAACGCGCGGCCACCCGCTGCTGTCGCCGGCGGCAACGTCGAAACTTCACAGCGCATCGTGGATGTTTTGTTTTGCGCCCTGGCCCAAGCATTGCCCGATAAGATTCCTTCTGCATCGTCCGGCACAATGAATAATCTAACCATCGGCGGAATCGATCCGCGCACCGGGGAGCCCTTTGCTTACTACGAGACGGTTGCGGGCGGGATGGGCGCGCGACCGACAAAGAACGGCGTCTCCGGCGTGCACACGCATATGACCAATTCATTGAACACGCCGGCGGAGGCGCTGGAACATGCTTATCCGCTGCGCGTGCGGCAGTATTCTCTGCGCAGAGGGAGCGGAGGCCGCGGCCGGCACCGGGGCGGGGACGGCATCGTACGCGAGATTGAAGTGCTCACTGACTGCGAAGTGACTTTGCTGGCGGACCGGCGCATGCGCGGGCCGTATGGGCTGGCTGGTGGCGACGAGGGCGCGCGTGGGAGAACGACTGTTCTGCGGGCGGATGGCTCCGCTGAGGAGTTGCCGGGGAAGTGCTCTACGCGGCTGCGGGCGGGTGAACGAGTACGGATCGAGAGTCCGGGTGGTGGCGGATGGGGAAAGCCATCTCATGTATAGGTTTGTCATGCTGAGCGAGGCGAAGCATCCCTATCACCCGAAGATTCTGCGCGGAGTAGGGATTCCTCGCTGCGCTCGGAATGACAATTTGGGTTTCTCTCCATTTGTGACATGGGTTTCGGAAAGATCGTCAAGAAGGCGCGCACGATGACTGAATTGGCAGCACACTATCTCGATGAAATCCGGCGGCAGATGAAGGCCTACAAGCGTCTGGCCGACGGCGCCCTGGCGCAAGTGACGGAAGAAGAGTTCTTTCGCGAACTGGATCCGGAATCGAACAGCCTCGCCGTTCTCGTAAAACACATGGCGGGCAATCTGCGCTCGCGCTTCACCGACTTTCTGACCAGCGACGGCGAAAAGCCCGACCGCAATCGTGACCAGGAATTCGAGGTCGCAGTGGGCACAACCCGCAAAGAAGCCCTCGGCGCCTGGGAAGATGGCTGGAAAGTTCTTTTCGACACGCTCGCAGCGCTGAAGCCGGATGACGTAATGCGGAAGGTCACGATCCGCGGCGAGCCCCACACCGTGCTGCAAGCCCTGAACCGGTCGCTCGCCCACATGGCGCAGCACACCGGCCAGATTGTGTTTCTGGCCAAGCACTTCAAGTCGACGCAATGGAAGACGCTGAGCGTTCCGCGTGGCGAGTCGAAAGAATTCGAGGCGCGGATGCGGGAAAAGCACGGGCAGGCTTAGCGGCCAAGGCACCCTGTGTAGTCTGTTCGTCGTCACGCAGCAGGGTGCTCCACGCACTCGCGCAATTCAATGCAAGTGCTAGAATCCGAACTGTTGGGGAGTGTTCTTCCTCCGTCCGACCGGGGCTGTTGAGGATTTGCCTATGCCCACTACCATGCTCGCCGTCATGAAGCCGGAAGCCGCGCCAGGCGCGGAGATTCGTGAAGTTCCTGTCCCCAAATTCGGGCGGCAGGAGGTTCTGGTCAAGGTCAAAGTCGCCTCCATCTGCGGCACCGACCTGCATATCTACAATTGGGACCGCTGGGCGCAAAACCGCATTCATCCGCCGCTCATTCCCGGACACGAGTTCTGCGGCGACGTAGTTGCCATCGGCGACGAAGTCACCAGCGTGAAGGAAGGCGATTTCGTTTCTGCCGAAATGCACCTGGCCTGCGGCAAGTGCCTGCAATGCCGCATTGGCGAAGCACACATCTGCCAGAACGTGAAGATCATCGGCGTGGATGCCAACGGCGCGTTTGCCGAGTACGTGGTGATTCCGGAATCGAACATCTGGAAGCTCGATCCGGCAATTCCGCAGGAGTATGCCTCGATTCTCGATCCGCTGGGCAACGCCGTGCACACCGTGCTCGCCGGAGAAATTGCGGCGAAGACGGTGGCCATTACGGGTTGCGGTCCCATCGGGCTGTTTTCGATCGCGGTGGCCAAGGCCGTGGGCGCGACCACCGTGTTCGCGCTGGAAGTGAACGAGCACAGGCGGAGAATTGCCCGCGAGGTGCACGCGGATTTCGTGCTCGATCCGTCGAAAGACGACGTGCGCGCCTTCGTGAAAGAAGAAACGGGCGGCCGCGGCGTGGATGTGGTGCTGGAAATGGCGGGGCAGCCGGATGCGATTCGCCTGGGCTTCGACATTGTGCGCAGCGGCGGGCGGGTGTCGCTGCTGGGCCTGACCTCGAAGCCGATTCCGCTGAACTTTTCGGAAGACATTATTTTCAAGGGCCTGACCATCCAGGGCATCAACGGGCGGCGCATGTACCAGACGTGGTATCAGATGACGGCGCTGCTGAAGAGCGGGAAGCTGGACCTGCATCCCGTGATCACCGACCGCATCGCGATGAAGGACTTCTCGCAGGGGATGGAGCGGCTGAAGACCGGCGAGGCCAGCAAGATTCTGGTTTATCCGAACGGGACGAAGTAAGCGGGGTGCGGAATGATTTCCCTTCTGTTTGAGTTGGGATGGTTTGCTCTGGAATTGCTAGGGGAAGTCTGCCTCGGATCCGAGTCTTCGCTCGTGGAGGAATTCATGAAGTGGGAGCGACCGCTGGTTTAGTCGCAACCTTAGAAGGGCGTGCCACTCTGCAAACACTTCGCAGGCGATCCGTCCTCATCTGACCTCAGGACCCCAGACTGATCGGTGCAGAAAGCTGGCATCTGCTTGTGCAGCGGACGCGCCGTGACTTGATAACTTAGGTTCGGCTCCTTTCTTCCTTCAGTCCGGCACCCGGTGATTTCGAACGCGTAGCCGTTCCTCCGCCCGCTTTTGACCAGACCTCCAATCAGCTCGTTGGCTGACAACTCCGAAAGTGTGCACGTATAGCCAAGGTCTGGATGAGCTTGCGCGAAATGTTTTTCTTCGGCCACGATTGCTCGCACTGAACCAATTGCGGAATCTACATAGCCGAGCCTGAGCGAGCGTCGAAAATAGGTGATCGTAATCCAGCATAGGACAACCATCCCTAAGAAGCCCAAGACGAGCGTCGCAGTGGAGAATTTCCTGCTCTCCGACCGGGTTTTTTCCGGCGTGTCAGGCGGCGGGGTTGGCATCGAGAGCTCCCTCGGAATTGACGGCAACCACGGACCGGAATATGGTAACCAGCCAGAAGCGCTCACACAAGACTGCGTTGCCAACAGACGATTAGACCGCTACTCAGCGCGTTGATGGTTGTGCCCGCGGTCCACGGCCCAGATCTCTTCCGGAGTCTTCTCGAACGGATACACGTGGACCATCCAACCGAAAACCTGCGGGATCCAGCGGCCCCCGGCGGCCTGGCATTGTTCTTGCGTACTGATGGAGCCGGCTAGTCCGAACCGGGCTGTGGGGCCGAAGACATCTTCCTTGCGATGATCTTTCGGGAGCGCGCAAGAGTGCGCCATCCTGTTTTCAATGAGTTATAGACTAGTCGCCGGAAACCGCGTTTAGGGGCTACAGGAAGATCAGATGGTCGCCGGATGGGCTACGAGCCGTCCCGGGGTGCAATCGTCGATCCTAGGGCCGTTTCCTCGCAAATAAGGGGCATTCTGTGCGACGATCTAGTCCCCGCAAGCGACCGGAGCGCTCTTGTACCGCTCCTGTATTATCAATAACTTATAGATAAGTTATTGTAAAGAAACGGCTTGTGGCACCGGCCCGGCCTCACGCAGACCCTAGCCGCTGGAGGATGTGGGTAGCCGCGTCGCGGCCGGTGCGGACGCAGTCGGGAACGCCGATGCCGCGATAGCCGTTGCCCGCGAGTGCGAGCCCGGGGACACCCTGGACGGACTGCTCGATGCGGTCGAGGCGTTCCAAATGCCCAACGCCATACTGCGCCATAGCGGCTCGCCATTTGTAGACGCGGGCGGTAAGCGGTTCGGCGGTGAGGTTGAGAATGTCGCCGAGTTCGCGGCGCACGGTGACGAGGATCTCCTGTTCGGACAGATCGAGTGCGGCCTCGTCGCGCGAGCCGCCAAGAAAGCAGCGGACAATGGCGCGGTTCGCCGGAGCGCGGTGCGGAAACTTGTTGTGGACGAAGGTGCAGGCGAGCATGCGTTTGCCTTCGCTGCGCGGTACGAGGAAACCGAAACCGGGCGGGAGGGCGGCAACGACCTTCTCGTCGTAGATCAGGCTGACGGTGATGGAGGAGCTGTAGCGAATTTCGCTCAGCTCGCGGGCGAGGGTACGATCTACGTCGCGAAGGAAAGAACCGGCAGCGGCGGTCGGCACTCCCAGGATGACGGCATCGAAGAATTCTGTTCCGCGGTCGGAAACGACGGACCAACTGCCACTGGGGCAGCGCAGAGTGACAACGGTGGTCTTCGTCCGGAAAGAAGCCGGGTTCAGGCGGGCAACCACGGTGTCCACCAGTTGCTGCATTCCATCCTTCAGTGAAGTGAATAGCGATGCGGCGGGAACATGGGCCTGCTTCATTTTGCGTCGGGCAGCGAGCATGGCGCGGCCCAGGCTGCCGTGTTTGGCTTCCATATCGGCGAAGCGCGGCAGGACGGCACGCACGCTGAGTTCTCGGGAATCGCCGCCGTAGACGCCGGAAAGCAACGGATCGGCAAGGCGATCGACCATCTCCGTGCCGTAGTGGCGCTTGACGAGGGCAGCGACCGTTTCGTCTCCGATCGCTTTGTGCGGAGGGTGGAACCACTCC
>Ga0075028_100000092_pt1 | contig 30703 bp, 21 predicted proteins | sample LitLauG_LLR_2014_FD_71390 | JGI IMG/M metagenome (GOLD analysis project Ga0075028, IMG submission 71390) | Freshwater sediment microbial communities from Pennsylvania, USA - Little Laurel Run_MetaG_LLR_2014 | ecosystem: Environmental > Aquatic > Freshwater > Creek > Sediment | place: USA... | reverse complement strand
TTCCTGGTCGTTCGGCGAGATCAAGAAGCCCGAAACCATCAACTACCGCACGTTCAAGCCCGAGCGTGACGGCCTGTTCTGCGCCCGCATCTTTGGCCCGATCAAGGACTACGAGTGCCTGTGCGGCAAGTACAAGCGCATGAAGTACAAGGGCGTCATCTGCGAGAAGTGCGGCGTCGAAGTGACACTCGCCAAGGTGCGGCGCGAGCGCATGGGCCATATCGAACTGGCCGCCCCTGTCGCGCACATCTGGTTCCTGAAGTCGCTGCCCAGCCGCATCGGCATGTTGCTCGACATGACGCTCAAGGATCTTGAGCGCGTGCTCTATTTCGAGAACTACATCGTCACCGAGCCTGGCGTCACCACGCTGACGATGGGCGAGTTGCTCAACGAAGACGACTACATGAAGTTCCAGGAGGAGTTCGGCCCGGACTCGTTCACCGCCGGCATCGGCGCCGAGGCGATCCGCGACCTCTTGATCAAGCTCGACCTGCCCAAGCTAGCGGTCGAAATCCGCCAGGAGATCGCCGAGAGCACCACCGAGCTCAAGCCCAAGAAGCTGGCCAAGCGCCTCAAGCTGATCGAGGCGTTCCTGGAAAGCGGCAACAAGCCGGAATGGATGATCCTGACCGTCGTTCCGGTCATCCCGCCCGAGCTGCGGCCGCTTGTCCCCCTGGACGGGGGGCGCTTCGCGACATCGGATCTCAACGACCTCTATCGCCGCGTCATCAACCGCAACAACCGCCTGAAGCGGCTGATGGAGCTGCGCGCGCCCGACATCATCATCCGCAACGAAAAGCGGATGTTGCAGGAGGCCGTTGACGCGCTGTTCGACAATGGCCGCCGTGGCCGCGTCATCACCGGTGCGAACAAGCGCCCGCTGAAGTCGCTCGCCGACATGCTCAAGGGCAAGCAGGGCCGCTTCCGCCAGAACCTGCTCGGCAAGCGCGTCGACTATTCGGGCCGTTCGGTCATCGTGGTCGGCCCCGAACTGAAACTGCACCAGTGCGGGCTGCCCAAGAAGATGGCACTCGAACTGTTCAAGCCGTTCATCTATTCGCGGCTCGACGCCAAGGGTCTGTCGGCCACCGTCAAGCAAGCCAAGAAGCTGGTGGAGAAGGAGAAGCCCGAGGTCTGGGACATCCTGGACGAGGTCATCCGTGAGCATCCGATCCTGCTCAACCGCGCGCCGACCTTGCATCGCCTCGGTATCCAGGCCTTCGAGCCGGTGCTGATCGAGGGCAAGGCCATCCAGTTGCACCCGCTGGTCTGCTCGGCCTTCAACGCCGACTTCGACGGCGACCAGATGGCTGTCCACGTTCCGCTGTCGCTGGAAGCCCAGTTGGAAGCCCGCGTGCTGATGATGTCGACCAACAACATCATGCATCCCGCTTCCGGCGCGCCGGTCATCGTGCCCAGCCAGGACATCGTGCTCGGGCTCTACTACCTGTCGCTGATCTCCGACAACGAGCCCGGCGAAGGCATGTTGATCGGCACGGTCCACGAGGCGCGTCACGCCCTCGAGGCCAAGTCGGTGACCTTGCACGCCAAGATCAAGGGCCGGTTCGTCACCGTCGATGGCCACGGCAAGTCGGTCAACCAGACCTTCGAGACCACGCCTGGCCGGATGCTGCTCGGCGAGCTTTTGCCCAAGCATCACGGCATCAAGTTCGACCTGGTGAACCAGCTGCTCACCAAGAAGAACATCAGCAAGATGATCGATGCCGTCTACCGCGAATGCGGACAGAAGGAGACGGTGATCTTCTGCGACAAGATCATGTCGCTGGGCTACCTGCACGCCTGCAAGGCCGGCATCTCGTTCGGCAAGGATGACATGGTCATTCCGGAAACCAAGGGCAAGATCATCGAGGAGACGCGCGAACTCGCCCGCGAGTTCGAGCAGCAGTACAATGACGGCCTGATCACCCAGGGCGAGAAATACAACAAGGTCGTCGACGCCTGGGCCCGCTGCACCGACAGGGTGGCCAAGGAAATGATGGACCGCATCTCGGCGGTCAAGAAGGACAAGGCCTCCGGCCGCACCCTGCCCATCAACTCGATCTATATGATGAGCCATTCGGGGGCGCGCGGATCGCCCACCCAGATGCGCCAGCTCGCCGCCATGCGCGGCCTGATGGCCAAGCCGTCGGGCGAAATCATCGAGACGCCGATCATCTCCAACTTCAAGGAGGGGCTGTCGGTTCTCGAATACTTCAACTCCACCCACGGCGCCCGCAAGGGTCTCGCCGACACGGCGCTGAAGACAGCCAACTCCGGCTATCTGACCCGCCGCCTGGTCGACGTCGCCCAGGACTCCATCATCACCGAGCTCGACTGCGGCACCGACGGCGGCATCAACACCACCGCCGTGCTCAATTCGGGCGAGGTCGTGGTCAGCCTTGGCGATCGTGTCCTTGGCAGAACCGCCGCCGACGACATCAAGAACCCCTCGACCAACAAGGTCATCATCAAGGCCGGCGAGTTGATCGACGAGCTGCATCGCGAGGCCATCGACAAGGCCCACATCCAGCAGATCCGCATCCGTTCGGTGCTGACCTGCGAGTCCAAGGTGGGCGTCTGCGGCAAGTGCTACGGGCGCGATCTTGCCCGCGGCACGCCGGTCAATCTCGGCGAGGCGGTGGGTGTCATCGCGGCGCAATCGATCGGCGAGCCGGGTACCCAGCTCACCATGCGCACGTTCCACATCGGCGGCACGGCGCAGGTCGTCGACCAGTCGTTCATCGAGTCGACCTTCGATGGCACGGTGAAGATCAAGAACAAGAACCTGGCCAAGAACAGCGACGGCGCGCTGGTGGCGATGGGCCGCAACATCGCCATTGCCATCGTCGATAGCGAGGGCAAGGAGCGCTCCAACCACAAGCTCGTGCTCGGCACGCATCTGAAGGTCGACGACGGCGACAAGGTCAAGCGCGGCACCCGCATCGCCGAGTGGGACCCCTATACCAGGCCGATCATCACCGAGGCCGACGGCACGGTGGAGTTCGAGGACCTGGTGGAGGGCATCTCGGTCAACGAGCTCTATGACGAGTCCACCGGCATCACCAATCGCGTCATCGTCGACTGGCGCGCCAACCCGCGCGGCAGCGATCTCAAACCGGCCGTCGTGGTCAAGGACGCCAAGGGCAAGCCGGTCAAGCTGAAGCGCGGCGGCGAGGCCCGCTACTTCCTGTCGGTCGAGGCGATCCTGTCGGTTGATCCCGGCACCAACGTCAAGGCCGGCGACGTGCTCTCGCGCATCCCGCTCGAAAGCGCCAAGACCCGCGACATCACCGGCGGCCTACCGCGTGTCGCCGAGCTGTTCGAGGCCCGCCGTCCCAAGGATCACGCGATCATCGCCGAAATCTCGGGCACGGTGGAGTTCGGCCGCGATTACAAGAACAAGCGCCGCATCTCCATCAAGCCGGACTTGGAGAACCTCGAAGCCGTCGAGTACCTGATCCCCAAGGGCAAGCACATCGCCGTGCAGGAGGGCGACCGGATCGAAAAGGGCGAGTACCTGATCGACGGCAACCCGGCCCCGCACGACATCCTTGCCATCAAGGGGGTCGAGGAGCTGGCCGCGTTCCTGGTCAACGAAATCCAGGAAGTGTACCGGCTTCAGGGCGTGACCATCAACGACAAGCATATCGAGGTGATCGTCCGCCAGATGCTGCAGAAGGTCGAGGTCACCGATCCCGGCGACACCGAGCTGCTGAAGGGCGAGCAGATGGACCGGATCGAGTTTGCCGACTTCAACGCCACCTTCGAGAAGAAGGGCAAGCGGCCGGCGATCGGCGTGCCGGTGCTGCTGGGCATCACCAAGGCGTCGCTGCAAACCAAGTCGTTCATCTCGGCGGCCTCGTTCCAGGAGACCACCCGCGTGCTGACCGAGGCGGCCGTCGCTGGCAAGGTCGATACGCTGGAAGGCCTCAAGGAGAACGTGATCGTCGGCCGGCTCATTCCGGCTGGAACGGGTGGCATGTTACGCCGCTTCAAGAAGATCGCGACCAAGCGCGACGATCTCATCCTGAAGCAGCGCCAGAAATCGATGGCCGAGCACGCGGCTCAATTGGCCACGGCCAAACTGGCGCCGCCGGTGCCCGAGGAGAGCAAGGCGGAGGCGGGGGAGTAGGGTTTACTCTGCCGTTGACGGAAGATTACAGCGGCCGCTCAGGGGAACCGGGGCGGCCGTTTCGCGTAACGGGGACACAGTGTTCATATTCGGCGGAACTGGAGGTTCGCGTGCTCGCGAAAGCGACGCCGCCGAATATGAACACTGTGTCCCCGCCGCCCTCATCCTGAGGAGGCCCGCTTTTTCGGGCCGTCTCGAAGGATGGGCGTGGAACGCAATGCGCAAGCCAACGCCTCCTTCGAGGCTCGCTTTGCTCTCTCCTCAGGATGAGGATGGTGGCAGGTTGACAGCGCCCGGCGTCAAGCCGCAAGCGGACGGGGACACGCTGTTCATCTTCGGCGTGAACCGCCAAAGCCTATAAAGGCGCAACCGGGCCGCCGAATATGAACACTGTGTCCCCGCCGCCCTCATCCTGAGGAGGCCCGCTTTTTCGGGCCGTCTCGAAGGATGGGCGTGGGACGACCCGCGAGCTGCGGCCATCCCAACCCACGATTATTCCGCCGCCTTCAGCGCAGGGGTCGCGCCGCCGGCGCGGAACTGCTCCAGCAGCGCCCCCTGCCTCGCCTTCGCCACCGCCATGCTCGCGGCCTTCACGGGCCCGAACCCCTTGATCTCGCGTGCCGCACCCGCCAATTGCACCGCCAGCGGATGATTTGCCGGCGTCAGGCGCGTGACGATCTCGGCCAGCAGCGCCTCGTACTCGCCGGCCAGCGCCCGCTCGGCCTTGCGCTCGGCGCTCCATCCGAACACGTCCAGCGGACCGCCACGCAAGGGCCGCATCCGCGCGAGCACGGAAAACGCCCGCATCATCCACGGGCCAAATGCCATCTTCCTGGGGCGGCCCGTCGCCTTGTCCACGCGCGCCAAAAGGGGCGGGGACAGATGGAACGTCAACTTCGGCGCGCCATCGAATTTTTCGGCCAATTCGCGCGCGAAATTCCCATCCGTGTAGAGCCGAGCGACCTCGTATTCGTCCTTGACCGCCATCAGCTTGAACAGCGTCTCGGCGGCGGCGCGCGTCACGGCCTCGGAGCCGGGCATCACGCGCTGCTCGGCGGCGCGGATCTCGCCGATCTTGCTCGCGAACCGCTGGGCATAGGCCGCATCCTGATAGTCCGCCAAGAACGCGGAACGCCGGGCGATGAGGCCATCGAGCGAGGGGTCAACCGCCGGCGCCGCGTCCGCTGCCATCAACCGCCCCGCGAGCCCAGGATCGGCCGCCAGCGCGCGGCCCAGCCGGAAGGCCTGGCGGTTCATCGCCACCGCCGCGCCGTTGACCTCGATGGCCTGCTCGATGGCGGCGGCCCCCACCGGCACCAGGCCGAGTTGCACACCAAGACCCAGCAGCAGCATATTGGCGCCGATCGAATCGCCGAACACCCGCTCCGCGATCGCGTGCGCGTCGACGAAGTTCGCGTGGCCCAACCCGGCCTTTTCCTCGATGTCGCGGCGCATCCGGGCCGCCGGCAGACGGATCGTGCCATCCCGCACGAATTCGCTCGGCGCCATTTCGTAGCTCGACACCACCGCCCGCGTCACCCCGCGCGAGAACGCCGCCAGCACGCCCGGCGAGGCGGCCACCACCAGATCGCCGCCCAACAGCAGATCGGCGCCGCCGAGCGGTGTGCGGATGGCGTGGATGTCCTCGGGCGCCCGCGCGATCCGCGCATGGCAGGCGACCGCGCCGCCCTTCTGCGCCAGGCCGCTCATTTCCATGCCGCCGAACGCCTTGCCCTCCAGATACGCCGCCTCGCCCAGCACCGCCGCGACCGTGACGACACCGGTGCCGCCGACGCCGGTGATGAGGATTTGATACGGCCGGTCGAGGCTTGGCTGAACCGGCTCGGGCAACTTGGCGAATGCCGCTTCGAGCCCATCGAAAGTGCCGCGCCGCTTGGCCGGTGTCGCTCCCGACAGCGTCACGAAGCTGGGGCAGAAACCCTTGAGGCAGGAGAAGTCCTTGTTGCAGGCCGACTGGTCGATCTGGCGCTTGCGGCCGAAGTCCGTTTCCAGCGGCAGGATCGCAACGCAATTGGACTGCACGCCGCAGTCACCGCAGCCCTCGCAGACGGCGGCGTTGATAAACACGCGCTTGTCGGGGTCGGGAAAGGTGCCGCGTTTGCGGCGGCGGCGCTTTTCGGCGGCGCAGGTCTGGTCGTAGATCATGACCGTGACGCCGGCAGTGTCACGCAGCTCCTTCTGCACCGTATCGAGATCGTCGCGATGGTAAACGCCGGTGAAGGGCGGCAACCGCGTTTCGTGCGCGTATTTCTCGGGCTCGTCCGTTACCAGCGCCACCCGATTGACGCCCTCGGCCGCGACTTCGCGCGCGATCTGCGCTGCCGTCTTGCCGCCGTCGATGGGTTGGCCGCCGGTCATGGCCACCGCGTCGTTGAACAATATCTTGTAGGTGATGTTGGTGCCGGCCGCGACCGCCGCGCGGATGGCGAGCGAGCCCGAGTGCACATAGGTGCCGTCGCCGAGATTCTGGAAGACGTGCGGGGTCTTGGAGAACGGCGCCTCGCCCACCCAGTTGGCGCCCTCGCCGCCCATCTGCGTGAAGCCGAGCGTCGAGCGATTCATCCACTGCGCCATGTAGTGGCAGCCGATGCCGGCATAGGCCCGCGAGCCCTCGGGAACGACCGTCGACGTATTGTGCGGGCAGCCGGCGCAGAAATAGGGCGTGCGCGGCATGGCGGCCGGCTCGGAGGCCACGTTGCCCACAAGCTGGCGCAGGTCCGCCAGCCGCGATTTCAGCGGGCCGTCATCTCCCAGCCGCAAAATGCGCTCCCCCAGCGCAAAGGCGATCGCCGTCGGCTCAAGCGCGCCCTTGGCGGGAAACAGCCATTTGCCGTGTTCGTCGTATTTACCCAGGATCTTGGGCGCGCCCGCCGTGCCATACAGCTCCTCGCGCGCCTGCACTTCGACCAGCGAGCGTTTCTCCTCGACCACGATGATGGTTTCCAGCCCCGCGGCGAAGGCCCGCAAACCCTGCGGCTCCAGCGGCCAGGTCAGCGCCACCTTGTAGAGCCGAATGCCCATCACCGCCGCCCGGGCTTCGTCGATGCCCAGCTCCTCCAGCGCCTGCCTTGTGTCGAGATAGCTCTTGCCGGTCGAGACAATACCCAGCTTGGGCGCCGGCCCGCCGCTCCAAATCACCTTGTCGAGCTGATTGGCGCGGGCGAACGCCAGCACCGCGTCGCGCTTGAAGTCGTGCAGGCGCGCCTCGCGCGCGATCGGCGTATCGTTCAGGCGGATGTTCAGCCCGCCCTCGGGCAGCGTGAAATCCGTTGGCGTCTTGATCGAGACCCGGTCGACGCGCCCGTCGCACACCGCCGTCGCCTCGATATTGTCCTTCACGCATTTGAGGCCGGCCCAGGTTCCCGCGTAGCGCGACAGCGCAAAGCCGTAGACGCCGTAATCGAGGATTTCCTGCACCCCCGCCGGATTGAGGATGGGGATCATTACGTCGGCGAAGGCATATTCGCTCTGATGCGCGGTGGTGGAACTTTCGCAGGTGTGGTCATCGCCCATCAGCGCCACGACGCCACCGTGCTTGGATGTACCCGCATGATTGGCGTGGCGCAGCGCGTCGCAAGCCCGATCCACGCCGGGCCCCTTGCCGTACCAGAGCCCGAACACGCCGTCGTATTTGCCCTCACCCCTCAGTTCGGCCTGCTGGCTGCCCCACAACGCGGTCGCCGCCAGCTCCTCGTTGAGGCCCGACTGGAACACGATGTTCGCCGCCGCCGTTTCCTTGGCGGCCCGCTTGAGCTGCCCTTCGAGGCCGGCGATGGGCGAGCCGCGATAGCCGGTGACATAGCCCGCCGTGTTGAGACCCGATCGCTTGTCACGTTCGTGCTGCATCAACATGAGGCGAACGGCGGCCTGCGAGCCGGTGAGGAGAACGCGAGTGACCGCGAGATCGAATTTGTCGGCGAGGGTGACGGGCTTGCTCATCATGTTATTATACACCGTTTGGCGGGAGTGCGGCCAATGGGCACCGCAACATCACGGATCGAGGCGCTGGAGGCCGCCGCCGAGGCGGCCTATGCGGCGATGTACGACGCCCCGACAGCCTCGTCAGCGACCGCCCGCTATAGCGATGCCAAGGAAAACCTGCACGATGCCATTGGCCTGGCCCGCCAGTCCGGGTTCGTCGAGATCGAGACGCGGCTCCGGGCCCGCCTGGAAGAGATAAAAATCGTGTTCCGCACCCAGTTCCCCGGATAGAGAAGTTTCCGATCGTCGGGCCGCACACTCGTGTCCGACTCGACCCGTCATCCTGTCCTTCTCCCCAAAGGAGAAGGAACGATAAGCGCACCGGTCGTGCCGATTTCGCCCCCTCACCCTTGGGGAGAGGGTTGGGGTGAGGGGTTGGGAGGAACTCTGGCGGCGCCGCTTGCAAGTCAGGAACGGACGGACCGTCGTCCAGCACTATCCCAGCTTCACCCCGTTCGCGGCCGCCACGAAATCGGACAGCATCGGGACGTAGTCGCCGCCCTTGCCCGCCGCCAGCGCCGTTGCATAGGCGTTCTTGATCGCCGAGCCGATGGGGTTGGCCACGCCCTCGGCGTCGGCCAGCGAGGCCAGATAGCGCATGTCCTTGGCGGCGTTGGCGATGGTGAATTTGTGGGCGTCGCGGTCGCGCGTCAGCACATACTGGAAATAGGTCTGGTAGAAGCCGCAATCCATCCGGCTACCGCGGATCACCTTGTCGAAAGCAACCGGGGAGATGCCGGTCTTTTGCGCCAGGGTCAGCGCCTCGGCATAGATCGCGCCATAGCCCATGGAGAGGAAGTTATTGAGCAGCTTCATCTTGTGGCCGTCGCCGACCTTGCCGACGTGATCAACCTTGGCGGCCCAAGCCTCGCAGACCGGCTTGATCCGTTCGAACACTTCCGGGCTGGCGCCAACCATGGCCCACAGCTTGCCGGCTTCGGCCTGGGCTGGGGTGCCGCCAAGCGGCGCATCGACCAGATGGATGCCCTTGGATTCCAGCTCGGCCGCCAGCGCCTGGGTCGAGACCGGATCGGAGGTCGAACAGTCGGCGACAATCGCGCCCTTGCGCGCGCCGGCGGCAAGACCGTCCGCGCCGCGCACCAGGTCCTCGACCTGGCGCGAGCCGGTGACGCACAGGAAGATGATGTCGCTCGCCGCCGCCAGCTCCTTGGCCGAACGCGCTTCCTTGGCACCGCGCGTCACCAGATCATCGACCGGGGCGCGATTGCGGTGACCAAGGATCGAGAGGGCAAAGCCTTTTTCGACGATGTTCTTGGCCATGCCATGGCCCATGAAGCCGACACCTATGAACCCGACCGTTGGCTTGGTGGCCATGACCTGTCTCCCGATGGATTGGAGCGGTCATGTTGGCACATCGGGAACCCCGAGTCAGCCGCCCAGCGCCCAGTGGCCGCCGGCATCGCGGCAGGCCGTGGCGGTGGCCGGGCGGGTCATATCGCCGAGGATCAGGGTCAGGTTGAGCTTGCGGCAGACCGCGCCATCGCCGCCGCGGAAGGTGCCCACAATGTGAACATTGCCCATCAGCGCGCCGTCGGTGCGATGCCAGACATAGGTTTCGCCGTCGCCCACCTCCGCCAGGGCATAGCCGACCGCTTCCAGCACGGCGACCGGATCGTCTGGCTCAAGCCTGGCGCGCAAGGCTTCGAAGGACTGGGGGGCCACTTCCTCCGGCGCGCCGTCGTCAAGCACGACTTCGGCGGACCAGGCCGCGGGTGGCTTGACCCCGCCGGCCGAATAGGCGAGGGGCTGTTGGAGCACGACAATCCCGGCGGCCAGCAAGCTGGCGGCAAACAGCGATGACCAACGCATGGTTTAACCCGACCTGACGCAGCACTGCCTCAATGGAGGCGATGGCCAGCATCGGCGGATTGGGTTAAGAGCAGGTAAACAGCCATGCCAATAAAGGTTGCCCGTGGCCAAGCCGAAGGACCTCTCAGTCGATGCGCCGGCCGCTGGCGATTTCTTCGCCGCGACCGATCCGATGGCGCTGTTCGCCGATTGGTTCGTGGCCGCCCAGGAGCATGAAATCAACGACCCCAACGCGATGGCGCTGGCGACCGCGGACGCCGGCGGCCTGCCCAACATCCGCATGGTGCTGCTGAAGGATGTCTCGGACGGCGGCTTTGTGTTCTACACCAATTTTGAGAGCGCCAAGGGCCGCGAGCTGCTGGCCTCGGGCAAGGCGGCGCTGCTGTTCCACTGGAAGAGTCTTCGCCGACAGATCCGTGTGCGCGGGACTGTTGCCTCGGTCACCGCCGCCGAGGCCGACGCCTATTTCGCCACACGGCCGCGCGGCAGCCGCATCGGCGCCTGGGCCAGCCAGCAGTCGCGGCCGCTGGAAGGCCGCTTCGCGCTGGAGAAGGCAGTTGCCTATTATGGTGCCAAGCACGCCATCGGCGAGGTGCCGCGTCCGCCCTATTGGTCGGGCTTCCGGGTGACCCCGCTGGAGGTCGAATTCTGGCACGACCGGCCGTTCCGGCTGCACGACCGGGTGGTGTTCCGCCGGGCGGCGCCTGGAGTGGCCTGGTCAAAGGAACGGCTGTTTCCGTAGTCCCGAACGGCGTGCTAGACCTTCCAGATGCTGACGCTCATCGATAACTACGACAGCTTCACCTACAATCTCGTCCATTATCTCGGCGAGCTTGGTGCGCGCTGCCGCGTCTACCGCAACGACCAGATCACGGTCGCGGATGTTCTGGCCGAAAAGCCATCGGCCATCGTGCTATCGCCCGGCCCCGCGACGCCGAACGAGGCGGGCATCTGCCTGGAGCTGGTGGAAAAGGCCGGAGCCAAAATCCCAATTCTCGGCGTCTGCCTCGGCCACCAGACCATCGGCCAGGTCTATGGCGGCAAGGTGCTGCGGGCGCCAAAACTCATGCACGGCAAGGTCTCGACCATCCACAATCGCGGGCTCGGCCTGTTCGACAACCTGCCCGCCCATTTCCTGGGCACGCGCTACCACTCGCTGATTGTCGAGCGCTCCAGCCTGCCCGATTGCCTCGAAGTCACCGCCGAGACCGAGGACGGCATCATCATGGGGCTCAGGCACCGCACCCATCGGGTCCACGGCGTCCAGTTCCACCCCGAGAGCATCGCCTCCGAGCAAGGCCACGCATTGCTCGCCAATTTCCTGGGGCTCGCCGGCATCGCCCGCAACAAGGGCCCGGTTGCAACGAAAGTTCCAGCATGACCGACCCATCCGATCCCAACGCCCTGAAGCCCTACATCAACCGCGCCATCGGCTCGGCACTGATGGCGCATGAGGCCGAGGAAGCCTTCGACATCATCATGTCGGGCAAGGCGACGGCCTCGCAGATCGGCGGATTTCTCATGGTGCTGCGGGTGCGCGGCGAATCGCTGGAGGAGATCACGGGCGCCGCGACCGTCATGCGGGCCAAGGTCAAGCGCGTGACGGCACCGGTGGGAGCGATGGACATCGTGGGCACCGGCGGCGATGGACGCGGCACGCTCAACATCTCCACCGCCGCCGCCATAGTCACCGCCAGCCTCGGCGTGCCGGTGGCCAAGCACGGCAACCGCGCCCAATCCTCCAAATCCGGCGCGGCAGACGCACTGGCGGGCCTCGGCGTCAACATCAACGCCGATGTGCCGGTGATCGAGCGCTGCATCACGGAAGCGGGCATCGGCTACATGAACGCACCCAACCACCACGCCGCCATGCGTTATGTCATGCCCGCCCGCGTCGAACTGGGCACCCGCACCGTGTTCAACATCCTCGGGCCACTCACCAACCCGGCGGGCGTCAAGTGCCAGCTCACCGGTGCCTTCACCCAGCTCCTCATCCGCCCGATGGCCGAGACGCTGCGGGCCTTGGGCTCGGAGAAGGCGTGGATCGTCCACGGCATGGATGGCACCGACGAGATTTCCATCGCCGGCCCGACCTATGTGGCGGCGCTGGAAAACGGCAAAGTCCGGGAATTCCAGATGAAGCCCGAGGACGCGGGCTTGCCCGAGCATCCGTTCGGCCACATCCTCGGCGGCACCCCAGCCGAGAACACGGCCAAGCTCAAGGCGCTGCTGGAGGGCGACTCCTCGCCGGCGCTGCTCGCCTTCCGCCACTCCGTCATGCTCAACACCGCGGCGGCGCTGCTGATCGTTGGCAAGGCAGGTTCGCTCGAGGAGGGTGCCAAGCTGGCCGGCGCCGCGCTCGATGACGGCCGCGCCGCCGCCACGTTGGCCAAGCTGGTGGCGGTGAGCAATGGTTGACGCACGGGCCGACCGTCACAATGGTGTCAGACCCCATTTTAACCAAGCCCTGTGAACGGAATTAGAATGGGGTCTGACCCCATTGTGACGCCACCGTGCGGCACGAGACATGGATTGATGCGATGGCCGACGTTCTCGAAAGGATCAACGCCTACAAGCGCGAGGAAATCGCGCGGGCCAAATCCATCCGTCCACTCCAGTCGCTCAAGGCCGACGCCCAGCGCATGGGACCGACGCGCGGCTTTGCCAACGCTATCGCGGGGCGCGTCTCGGCGGGCGGCCATGCGCTGATCGCCGAGATCAAGAAGGCGAGCCCCTCCAAGGGCCTGATCCGCGCCGACTTCGATCCGCCAGCGCTCGCCCGCGCCTACGAAGCAGGCGGAGCGTGCTGCCTGTCGGTGCTGACGGACGGTCCCTCCTTCCAGGGCGCGCCCGAATTCCTCACCGCCGCCCGCGCCGCCACCAAGTTGCCGGCGCTGCGCAAGGACTTCATGCTGGACCCATACCAAGTGGTCGAGGCCCGCGCCTGGGGCGCCGACGCCATCCTGGTCATCATGGCATCCGTCACCGACGCCGAAGCGCGCGCGCTGGTCGACGCGGCGCGCGACTGGGACATGGCGGCGCTGATCGAGGTCCACGACGAACAGGAGCTGGAGCGCGCGGTGCGGCTCGACGCCGACCTGATCGGCATCAACAATCGCGACCTGCGCACGTTCGAGACCAGGTTGGAGACCACCGAGCGCCTCGCGCCGTTGGTGCCGCGCGGTCGGATGATCGTGGCCGAGAGCGGGATTTCGTCAAACGCCGACATAAACCGGCTGTCGCGCGCCGGGGTACGGACGTTCCTGGTTGGCGAAAGCCTGATGCGGCAGAAGGACGTCGCCGCCGCTACTCGCGCGCTGCTGACGCCGGGCACCACGGCACCGGAACCTCAGCTCACGCATATCAACGCCTCGGGCGAGGCGCACATGGTGGACGTGTCGGCGAAATCGGCGACCGAGCGGGTAGCCGTGGCGGCGGGCTTCGTGGCCATGCGGCCCGAGACGCTGGCGCTGGCCACCACCGGCGCGGCCAAGAAGGGCGACGTTCTGGCGACCGCGCGGCTGGCGGGCATCATGGCGGCAAAACGCACGTCGGAGCTCATCCCGCTATGCCATCCGCTGGCGCTGAGCAGCGTCACGGTGGACCTGGCGCCCGAAGCCGGCGGCATTCGCGTCACCGCCCGCGTCAAGACGACTGGGCAGACGGGCGTCGAAATGGAAGCGCTGACGGCGGTATCGGTCGCCTGCCTTACGATCTACGACATGCTGAAGGCGGCGGAACGCGGAATGCGGATCGAGACCGTGCGGCTGATCGAAAAGACCGGCGGCAAGTCGGGACGGTGGCACGCGGACGATGCGTAATAGGCAGCACCAATTACACATAAGAACACCACTTTCGTCATGGCCGCGAAGGCGGCCACCTACGCAACCATCCGCTAGCACTCTATGAACGACCTTGCGTGGGTGGCCGCCTTCGCGGCCATGACGGTAGGGCCGGAGCAAAAGATCGGACTGGCCCGAGGGCGTGATGCGGCCGGAAAAACCGATCATTGATGGCAGGTGTTAGGACATGGCCGAATCCCGGTCTCCTTTGATGCAAGTAGAAGCTGCCCTGGCGCGGCTGCTGGATGGCGTGTCGGCACTGCCCGCCGAGGACGTCCCGGTGACACAGGCCCATGGCCGAGTGCTGGCCGCGCCGCTGACCGCCCGGCTGACGCAACCGCCCTTCGATGCCTCGGCGATGGACGGCTATGCCGTGCGCGCCACCGAAGCCCGAGCGGCCGGCGCGCGGTTGCAGGTGATTGGCGAGGCGGCGGCCGGGCGCGGATATTCGGGCCAGCTTGAAGCCGGCGCGGCGGTCCGCATTTTCACTGGCGCGCCGATGCCGCGAGGGGCCGACGCGGTCGTCATCCAGGAGGACACGGCGCGCGAGGGCACCCAGGTGACGATAACCCAGGCGACCTTCGCGGGCGAGAACGTGCGCCCCACCGGCAATGATTTCAGGGCCGGCGCGGTGCTGTTTCCCGCCGGCCGCCGGCTCAACGCGCGCGACCTGATGTTGGCGGCAAGCTCCGGCCACGGCGCGGTTTCGGTGGTGCATCGACCCAAGGTCGCGATCCTTGCGACGGGCGACGAACTCGTGCCTCCAGGCGCCACGCCTGGACTCGACCAGATCGTCTCCTCGATCCCCACCTGCCTGTCAGGCATGGTCGCCTCGGCGGGGGGGGAAGCGCGGCTGCTGGGCATCGCCCGCGACACGCTGGCCGATCTCGATGCGAAAATCGCGACCGCCGATGACGCCGACATCCTCGTCACCATCGGCGGCGCCTCGGTCGGTGACCACGACCTGGTGCAACAGGCGTTGACCGCGCGCGGCATGGCGCTTGCCTTCTGGCGGATCGCCATGCGGCCGGGCAAGCCGCTGATGCATGGCAAGCTGGGCGGCCAGCACGTGCTCGGCCTGCCGGGCAACCCGGTGTCGGCAACGTTGTGTGCGCAGATTTTCCTGCTGCCGCTGATCCGGGCGCTGCAAGGCGCGCCGGCCATCCTGCCGCCGGCGATGGGAATCCTCGCCGAACCGCTTGAGGCAAACGGTCCGCGCCAGCACTATATGCGGGGCCGGATTGTCCATGCCGGCCCGCCAGCCCAAGTCGTGGCACTACCCCGCCAGGACTCATCGCTGGTTGGCGTGCTCGCCGAAGCCGACTGCCTGATCGTGGTGCCGCCCCATGCGCCGGCACTGCCGGCCGGTGCAGAGGTCGCCTTGCTGGGTCTCGAAGGCTAGTACCCACGATCACCAATCCCTGGCACATATGATACCGCGCCACATATAGATCGATCTCCCGGCGAAACCTTCGTCATCTTCGAGCGGTGACGGCCACTTGGCCGGAGCCGGCTCGGAGATCCAGCACAAGACGTCGCCGAAGGCGCTAATAATTCCTTCGAAGTCAGGAGCGGGTTGAGAGGCTTTGTCGCCTTCGGCGCCTTCTTGTGCTGGGTCCCCGGGGCTGCTGCGCGCTTTGCGCTCGCGCCCGAGGATGACGAGTAGTTCCTTTGGTTGGCCGGTCTGACAGCCCGGCCTCGGCGATCAGACGTGCCAGGGAATGGTGATCGTGGGTACTAGGGCGCGGCGTCGACGGCCTCCGATGCGGCCTCCCAATAGGCCGCGATGCGCTTGCGCAGGGCTTTGGGCCGCTCGGCGAACAACCGCAGCAGAAGCCCCTGCGCGGAAATCCGCGCGACCTCCTGCTGCTGGTGGCAGAGCCGCGCCAGCCCGGAATGGGCGTCATTCAGCCGTTCGGCCAGCAGCCAGAAGTCGTGTTCCTCACCCAGTACTTCCGACAGCGACTTGGCCAGTTCGGTGCGCGCGGCCATTTCGGCCGGCCAGGCGGCGGCGAACAAATGCATGTGCCGCCAATGCCGCTGCACATGCTTGCGCAGCTCGTGGAAAGCCTCGGGAGATCCCGTCGAAAAGGCACGGCCGAGCGCGTGACGGCCGGCGCGGTAGTCGGCTTCGAGCCCCGCCAGTGCATCGGCGATGCCAAACTCCCGCAGCGGCAGGGCCTTCACCTCCGCCTTGATCCGCGCCAACCGTGTCTCGATGGCCGCCAGCTCGGCTGGCGTTTCGAGGGTCATGGGCCGTGCGCTCAGCTCGGCGCGCAACCGTCGCCCGGATTTGCCGATCACCGCCGGGCCGTGCTCGCGCTCCAGCCGGTCAAGCAGCTGGGCCAGCACCGTGGCATCGCGCGCGCCCGATAGTGCCCGCGCCACCTTGGCCAGCCGCCGGTCCAGCCTGACCCATTTGGCCCGCCCGATCACGGGCCGCGCCAGCATCAGGGCCGAGCGGAGACGCTTGACGCATTTGCGGGCCTCGTGATGGCCACTGGTGGCGTCCGTCGTGTCAGGGAGGAGGCTTTTGAGGCGGCGGAGCTGCTGCCGGGCGATCCGCTTCAGGCCCTTGCCGGAAACATCGCCAACTTGAAATTCGTATGCCATTCCGCCGCTTGCCAGGAAGGGTGAAGATGCCACCTTGCCATGCGGAAGCCTAACAAACCAGCAGCTAGTCGCCGAGTGCGACACCTTCGCGCCGGCGATCGGCACCACCTTCCAGCACATCGCCACGCCTCACGATGATGTGGACACCGGAGTTCATTTCGGCCGCCGTGACACTCTCGCCGGCCTTGGCCGCCAGCGGTCCCAGCGCTGTTTCGGCCGAGGTGCCGGCTTCGACCTCGAACGGTCCATTGCGGCTGCCGAAGCCCGGCAAGTCGGCGGCCTCCTCGGCATCACAGTGCCAGTCGAGGAGGCAAACGATGGCCTTGACGTCATAGAGAATGATCCGGCTGCCGCCAGGCGCGCCGAGCACGGCCAGGAGGCCACCGTCGGCTCCAAGCACGATGGTCGGGGCCATCGAGGAGCGCGGGCGTTTACCTGGTTCGACCCGGTTGGCGATGGGCCGGCCCTTGTCGTCCACCGGCCTGAAGGAGAAGTCCGTGAGCTGGTTGTTAAGCAAAAACCCGCCCACCATCAGCCGCGAACCAAAGGCGGTTTCAATGCTGGTGGTCATGGCCAGCCCATTGCCATCATCGTCCACGATGGAGACGTGGCTGGTGCCGGAATGCTCGGTGGTGGCGTCGGTGCCGTAGAGCCAGCCGGCCTTGAGCGGCGGCGTGCCGGGCAGCGCCTTGACCGCCGGATGCGCCAAGTCGATCAGCTTGGCGCGGGCAGCGAGGTAGCCAGGATCGGTCAAGGTGGACGCCTGGGGCACCCAATCGGGGTCGGCGATGTACTGATCGCGATCGGCGTAGGCAAGCTTTTCGGCCTCGGCGATGAGAATCGCCGCGCGGCTGGCCGCCGGATCGGCCAGAAGCGCATCGGCGTCGCCGGGCTTTGGGGCGATGCCAAGCGCCAGATCCTGCGCGCCGAGCATTCCAAACGTCATCGCGATGGTGGTGCCGCCCGAGGACGGCGGTCCCATGCCGCAAACCCGGGCGTCGCGATAGGCCACGCAGACCGGTTCGCGCAGTTTGGCCTGGTAACCCTCGAGGTCGGCCGCCACCATGTCGCCAGCCACCCTCGGCGCCAGCTTGAGTGTACTGACGATCCGTGCCGCCAGCGGACCCTTGTAGAACGCATCGGGCCCGCCATCCGCGATGGTGCGAAGGCTGGCGGCAAATTGCGGGTTGCTCAGTGTATCGCCGGCTTTGCGCGGATGTCCGTCGCCATCGAAGAAATAAGCCATGGCCTCGGGGTTGAAGCCGTCCGGCCCCTGATCGGAGAGCAATTTGGCCAGTCGCGGCGAGACGGCGAAACCGTTGGCAGCGAGCCTGATGGCGGGTTCGAACAGCTGCTTCCACGGCAATTTGCCGCCGCGATCGTGGGCAAGCCTCAGCGCGGCCAGAACACCGGGAACGCCCGTGCTGAGACCAGAATTCACGGCCTCGTCAAAGGGCCGCTCCTTGCCGCCGGGCAACAGGAAGCGATCTGGCTGGGCAGCGGCCGGCGCGGTCTCGCGACCGTCAATGCTTTCGACCCGCTTGGTCTTGGCGTTGAACGTGAGGATGAAAGCGCCACCGCCGATGCCCGATGATTGGGGTTCGACCAGGTTCAGAACCATCTGCACGGCGACGGCCGCGTCCACCGCGCTACCGCCCGCGCGCAGGATTTCCAGTCCCGCTTGCGCCGCATAGGGGTTGGCGGCCACGACCATGTGATGGTGGGCTGTCACCAGCGGCTTGACGGTGGAACCGGAGGCCGCCTCTGGCGCGGCTTGCCTGGCGTCAATGGCGGCCTGTTGGGAGAACGCAGGGGCCGCCAGGACCGCGAGAACCCAGGGGATCAATACAAAACTCGAGCGCATGAAGAAGCTCCCAAGGCCACATCGGCGTCCGCCGGAACGGGGACACGATGTTCATCTTCGCCAGTTCGGGCTCAGTTGCCGGAGCCCGGGCGCGAAGATGAACATCGTGTCCCCGTTCCGCAAGCTAGCGCGGCAGGTCGGTGCGGCCCATCAGGAACTTGTCGATGGCGTGGGCGGCCTGGCGGCCTTCACGGATCGCCCAAACCACCAGCGATTGGCCGCGCCGGATGTCGCCAGCAGCGAATATCTTGGCACTGCTGGTCTGGTAGTTCCTTTCGTCGGCATCGAGGCCCTTGAAGCGGCCGCGCGCGACCACCGGCAGCTTCAATTCCTTGATGACATCGTCCTCGACCGGGCCGCCAAAACCCATCGCGAACAGCACAAGGTCGGCGGGCAGCGTGCCCGTGCTGCCGGCGATCGGCTGCAATTTGGCGTCGACGCGCGTGTATTCGAGCGCCATCACCTTGCCGTCCTTGCCCTTGAACCCGGTGGTGGAGATGGAAAACTCCGTCACCGCCCCTTCGGCCTGGCTGGAGGAGATGCGCAGCTTCATCGGCCAGTGCGGCCAGGACATCGACTTATTTTCCTTTTCGGGCGGCTTGGGCATGATCTCGAGCTGCGTCACCGACTTGGCGCCCTGGCGGAAGCTGGTGCCGATGCAGTCAGACCCGGTGTCGCCGCCGCCGATGACGATGACATGCTTGCCCTTGGCCGTGATCTCCTCGGCCTTGGGCACCTTCTCGCCGGACACCCGCCGGTTCTGCTGGGGCAGGAACTGCATGGCGAAATGCAGACCATCGAGGTCATGGCCCGGGGTCTTGGCGAAGAAATCGAAGGGCTGCTCGGAGCCGCCGGCCAGCAGCACGGCGTCGAATTTGGTTTCCAGCTCCCTGGCCGAAACGGATTTTCCGACATGGGCGTTGCAATGAAAGACGACGCCCTCGGCGCGCATCTGCTCGATCCGGCGGGCGACCACGGCCTTTTCCAGCTTGAAGTCGGGAATGCCGAAGCGCAACAGGCCGCCGGGCTCGGGACTCTTCTCGTAGACGTGGATCTCATGGCCGGCGCGGCACAGCTGCTGGGCAGCCGCCAGGCCAGCGGGGCCAGAGCCGACGATGGCGATTTTCCTGCCGGTCTTCACCTCGACGGCTTCCGGCACGATCCAACCTTCGGCAAAACCGCGATCGACGATCGCGCATTCGATGGTCTTGATGGTGACCGGCTTGTCGTCGATGTTGAGCGTACACGCTGCTTCGCATGGGGCGGGGCAGATGCGGCCGGTGAACTCCGGGAAATTGTTGGTCGAATGGAGGTTGGTCAGCGCGCGGGCAAAATCGTCGCGGTAGACCAGATCGTTCCAGTCGGGGATCTGGTTGTTGACCGGGCAGCCATTGTGACAATAGGGGATGCCGCAATCCATGCAGCGCCCGGCCTGGGTCTTGAGGTCCTTGTCGGCCAGCGGCGTGACAAATTCCTTGTAGCTTTTGACCCGCTCGGCAACCGGCGCATAGCCGCGTTCCTGGCGGTCGGCCTCAAGAAATCCGGTGATCTTGCCCATGCTGTGCTGCTTTCGGTGGGAAGGGCGTTTGTGACGGCGGAGGGGTTATGATATACGTTTGGCGGAATGGATATCCGACGACGATTTGAGGAGACCCATATGCAAGTGGCGCGGTGGGGCAACAGCATGGCCGTGCGGATACCCGCCGTCTTGGCGGCGGGGCTGGGCTTGAGCGAGGGCAAGGAAATTTCGCTTCGCGCCAAATCCTCCGCGAGCGCCAGCGGCGGCTTTGCTGAGGGGCAAGCGCCCTTTGAGGCCGCCGCCTCCCGCGGTGTCCACAAGGCGACGGTCGGCAAATGGGGCAACAGCCTCGGCGTCCGGCTGCCCAAGGCGCTGGTCGAGGACCTGGGGCTTGAAGAGGGGAGCGATGTGAGAATGTGTGCGGGAGCAGATGGCATGATCGAAGTCAGCAAAAGCCCCGAACCCGCGCGCAAGCGCAGCCGGACCGAGGCGCTCGCCGCCTTCCGGCAATCGCGCGGCGTCTTCGCCGGCAACGCAAAATTCTCCCGCGAGGACCTCCAGCTTCGCGGGCCCGATGTCCGCGACTGATTGCTTTTTCGACACCAACATCTTGGTGTACGCGCTCTCGACGGAGCGGGCCAAGGCGGACCGCTCTGATGAACTCATGGAGGCCGGCGGTGTCATCAGCGTCCAGGTGCTCAATGAATTCGCGATGGTTGCCCGCCGCAAATACCAGCTCGATTGGCCCCTGGTGCGCGCGCGCTTGCAGGATCTCCAGGACATTTTCAGTGTCGCGCCGATGACGCTAGAGACCCACCAGCGCGGCATCGAGATTGCAGGAAGATACGGACTGGGCGTGTACGAGGCCATGATCGTCGCCGCTGCGCAGCTGGCGGGCTGCGCGACGCTCTTTTCCGAGGACATGCAGGATGGCCTGACCATCGACGGGCTCACGATCCGCAATCCGTATCGCTGAGGCCGCGCCCGCTCACTTCCGCGCCCCCGCGCCCCGCGCGCCCGCCGCCAGCGGCAATCCGATCTCCAGCACGCCCAGGCCCGTCTTGTCGGCGCCTTGTTGCTTGGCCATCTCGGCCAGTGCCTTGCGATATTCCACCGGCATCACCTTACGGAATTTCGGCAGCCAGGCCTCCCAGTTCTCCAGGATGGTCTTGGCGCGCTCGGAGCCCGTATAGTGCATGTGCCGCTTGACCAGCTCGTGCAACCGCTCGCCGTCCTGCGTGCCCATGTTGGCCATGACATCGACAAGACCGTGGCTTTCGAGGTCGAGCCCGTGGCGCTCGTTGCGCTCGGAACTCTCGGCCTCGGCCGGTACCGGCTCCAGATCGACCATGGCGAGATTGCAGCGGCGCGCGAAGTCGCCCGCCTCGTCCAGCACATAGGCGATGCCGCCCGACATTCCGGCGGCGAAGTTTCGCCCCGTTGGGCCGAGCACCACCACCACGCCGCCGGTCATGTATTCGCAGCCGTGGTCGCCGGTGCCCTCGACAACCGCCACCGCGCCCGAGTTGCGCACCGCGAAGCGCTCGCCGGCCACGCCCCGGAAATAGCACTCGCCGGCAATGGCCCCGTACATCACCGTGTTGCCGACGATGATGCTCTCCTCGGGCACGATGCTCGAGTTTGCCGGTGGACGGACGATCAGCTTGCCGCCGCTGAGGCCCTTGCCCACATAGTCGTTGGCCTCGCCAGTGAGCGAGAGCGTGACGCCGCGCGCCAGCCAGGCACCAAAACTCTGGCCGGCGGTGCCCTCAAGGTCGATCCAGATCGTGTCCTCGGTCAGCCCCGCATGGCCGTACCGCTTGGCGAGCGCGCCCGACAGCATGGCCCCCGTGGCGCGGTCGCGGGTGGAAATCCTGCTGGCAAAGCGCACCGGCTTGCCGCGCTCCAAGGCCGGCTTGGCCTCAACGATCAGTTTGCGGTCGAGGACAGCTTCAAGGCCATGGTCCTGGCTCTCGCAATGATGGATGGCGACGCCCTCGGCCGGCACCGGCTTGTGGAACAGCTTTTCAAAGTCCAGGCCGTTGGCCTTCCAGTGATCGATGGCCCGGGTGCGGTCGAGCCAGTCGGTCTCGCCGACCAGCGCGTCGAGGGTGCGGACGCCCATCTCCGCCATCAGCTCGCGCAGTTCCTCGGCGACATAGAACAGGTAGGTGATGACATGCTCGGGCTTACCCTGGAATCTCGCCCGCAGCACCGGATCCTGGGTCGCGACGCCCACAGGGCAGGTGTTGAGATGGCACTTGCGCATCATCACGCAGCCGAGCGTGACCAGCGTGCCAGTGGCAAAGCCGAACTCGTCGGCCCCGAGCAGCGCGCCGATCAGGACGTCGCGGCCGGTACGGATGCCGCCATCTACCTGCACGGCGATGCGGCCGCGCAGGCCGTTGAGGACAAGCGTTTGCTGGGTTTCGGCCAGGCCAATCTCCCACGGCGAGCCCGCGTGCTTCAGCGAGGTCAAGGGGGACGCACCCGTGCCGCCCTCGAAGCCCGAGATGGTCACATGGTCGGCCTTGCACTTGGCGACGCCCGCCGCCACCGTGCCGACGCCCACCTCGGACACCAGCTTGACTGAGACGAGGCCGTCCGGATTGACGTTTTTGAGATCGTAGACAAGCTGCTTCAAGTCCTCGATCGAATAGATGTCGTGGTGCGGCGGCGGCGAGATTAGACCCACGCCCGGCGTCGAGTGCCGGACCTTGGCGATGGTCGCATCGACCTTGTGGCCGGGCAGCTGGCCGCCCTCGCCCGGCTTGGCGCCCTGGGCCATCTTGATCTGCATCATGTCGGAATTGACCAGATATTCGGCGGTCACGCCAAACCGGCCCGAGGCCACCTGCTTGATGGCCGAGCGCATACTGTCGCCGTTGGGCAGCGGCACGAAGCGGTCAGCCTCCTCGCCACCCTCGCCAGTGTTCGACTTGCCGCCGATCCGGTTCATGGCGATGGCGAGGGTGGTGTGCGCCTCGCGGCTGATCGAGCCATAGGACATGGCGCCGGTCGCGAACCGCTTGACGATCTCCTTGGCCGGCTCGACCTCCTCGATGGCAACCGGTTTGCGACCCATCTCCGCCGCGGTGCGTATGCGGAACAGCCCGCGCAAGGTCATCAACTGCTCGGACTGGTCGTTGATCTGGCGGGCGAACGAGCGGTATTTGTCCGGCAGATTGCCGCGCACGGCATGTTGCAGATCGGCGACCACGGACGGGCGCCACATATGCGCCTCACCGCGGAGTCGGAAGGCATATTCACCCCCGACATCCAGCGCATCACGAAGGACCGGCACGTCGGCAAAGGCCTGGCGGTGGCGCTCGGCGGTCTCGGCGGCGATCTCCTCCAGGCCGACACCCTCGACCTGGGTGTGGGTGCCAAAGAAGAAGCGGTCGACGAAATCGGACTTGAGGCCGACCGCATCGAAAATCTGCGCCCCGCAATAGGACTGGTAGGTCGAAATGCCCATCTTGGACATCACCTTCATCAGACCCTTGTCCACCGCCTTGATATAGCGCTTGCGGGCTTCCTTGGCCGTCAGCTTCTCGTCCAACTGCGGCAGCATCGCCTCGATCGTCTCAAAGGCGAGATAGGGGTTGATGGCTTCGGCGCCATAGCCAGCGAGGGTCGCGAACTGATGCACTTCATGCGGTTCGCCTGTCTCCAGCACCAGGCCGACCGAGGTGCGCAGGCCCTTGCGGATGAGGTCGTGATGCACCGCCGAGGTCGCCAGCAGGGACGGAATGGGAATCCGGTCAGGCCCCATCATCCGGTCCGACAGGATGATGATATTGTAGCCGTCGGCGATCGCCCGCGTCGCCTCGCGGCACAGGCGATTGAGCGCCGTGTGCATTCCCGCCGCGCCGGTTTCGGCCGGATACGTCACGTCGAGCGTTTCGGTCTTGAACGGATTGTCCTTGATGTCGCCGATCTGGCGGATTTTTTCCAAGTCGTCATTGTCGAGGATCGGCTGGCCAACGACCAGGCGGCGGCCCCGCGACGTGCCCTTGAGGTCAAGCAGGTTCGGGCGCGGGCCGATGAACGAGACCAGGCTCATGACCAGCTCCTCGCGGATCGAGTCGATCGGCGGGTTGGTCACCTGGGCGAAGTTCTGCTTGAAATAGGTGTGCAGCGATTTCGACTTGCTCGACAGCGCCGAGATCGGTGTGTCGGTGCCCATCGAGCCGACAGCCTCCTGGCCGGTCTGGGCCATTGGCGACATGAGGAATTTGAGGCTTTCCTCGGTATAGCCGAAGGCCTGCTGGCGATCGAGCAGGCTCGCATTGGTGCCAAGCGCGCGCGCCTGCACGGCGGGCAGGGTGTGAACCTCGATCTGGGTGCGATCGAGCCAGGACTTGTAGGGATGGCGGCTGGCCAGATCGTCCTTGAGCTCATCGTCGGAGATGATCCGCCCGAGCCCCAAATCGATGAGCAGCATCTTGCCCGGTTGCAGGCGCCACTTCTTGACGATCTTGTCCTCGGGCACCGGGAACGCGCCGGCTTCCGACGCCATGATCACCCGGTCGTCCTTGGTGACGATGTAGCGGGCGGGACGCAGGCCATTGCGGTCGAGCGTCGCGCCGATCTGGAGGCCGTCGGAAAACGCCATCGAGGCCGGGCCATCCCACGGCTCCATCAGGCAGGCATGATACTCGTAGAAGGCCTTGCGCTTGGCATCCATCAGCTCGTTGCCGGCCCAGGCCTCGGGGATCAGCATCATCGCGGCGTGGGCCAGCGAGTAGCCGCCCTGCACCAGGAATTCGAGCGCGTTGTCGAAGCAGGCGGTGTCCGACTGGCCCTCATAGGAGATCGGCCAGAGCTTGCCAATGTCCTTACCGAACAGATTTGAGCTGACGGATGCCTGCCGCGCCGCCATCCAATTGACGTTGCCGCGCAACGTATTGATCTCGCCATTGTGCGCGACCATGCGGTAGGGATGGGCCAGCTTCCAGGAGGGGAAGGTGTTGGTCGAAAAACGCTGATGGATGAGCGCCATCGCGGAGGTGAAGCGCTTGTCGGTCAGGTCCTTGAAATAGGGCGCGAGCTGATCGGCCAGGAACATGCCCTTGTAGACGATGGTGCGGCAGGACAGGGACACGACATAAAAGCCGATGTCCTTGCCCTCATAGTCATTGTAAAGTGCGTTGGAAATGACCTTGCGCAGAAGATAGAGCTTGCGCTCGAAACTGGTCTCCTCGCCGATGCCCTCGCCACGGCCAAGGAAAACCTGTCGGCTGAACGGTTCGGTCGAGGTCGTGGCGGATGAAAGATGTGCGTTGCTCACCGGCACATCGCGCCAGCCCAGGCATGTCAGCCCCTCGTCGCGCACAACCTTGGCGATCACCTCTTCGCAATAGTGGCGCATGACCTTGTCGCGCGGCATGAACAACTGGCCAACGGCATAGTAGCCTGGCTCCGGCAGCTTGACGCCCAGTGCCTTCATTTCGGCCGCCAGCAGAGGATGCGGGATCTGCGTCAGCATCCCGGCGCCATCGCCCATCAGCGGATCGGCGCCGACAGCGCCGCGATGGGTGAGGTTGACGAGCATGGTCAGCCCGTCGGCGATGATCTGATGGGATTTCCGGTTCTTGAGGTCGGCGATGAATCCCACGCCGCAGGCATCGCGCTCATGGCGCGGATTGAAAAGTCCTTGCGGGCTGGCCAGCCGCGCCATCGCTTCGACAGCGGACGGCCGGGCATTGGTTGCATCGACCACGATGTTTCCCCTTGGATGGCATATCTTTGCCGAGGCCTGCGACGATGCGCCGACAAAGGACAGCATACCTTACCTAATTTGCCCTTGATGCCACACTTCGACGGCTGCGACAAGAGCATCGTTAAAGTATGCGTGATCCTTTCGCGGCTGTCGATTGAAGCATCCGATGCCGCGTTGCTCTGTTGCCACCCGACCGTCCTCAATCCTTTTCAAACCACCGTTATCGCCTCATATCGGCGACACAATCCGTAGTATGTTTCACCTGCACACCCGCCAAGCCGGGCAACACGAACCTAGAAGGAATTGTGATGACCAGTTCGATGAAGAAAGCCTCCGCGCTCGCCCTCGCTGGCGCTTTCGCTGCCGCCCTCAGCATGACCGCGACCACGAATTCGGCCAAGGCCGCCGATGACTTCGAGAAGTGCTTTGGCGTATCGAAGGCGGGCGGCAACGACTGCGCCAGCGAGGGCAACAATTCCTGCGCCGGGACCTCCAAGGCCGACTTCGAAGGCAAGGCCTGGAAGCTGGTCAAGACCGGCACGTGCACATCGCTGGAAGTCGACGTCAAGAGCGCGGACGGCGCGATGGCCAAGCGCAAGGGGTCGTTGACGCCTGTAGCGGGTTGATCTGATATCCCAATGCAGCGGGGACACGCTGTTCATCTTCGATCAGGGCGCTCGCGCGTGACCATTGATTTTCAAGCGACGAAGATGAACAGCGTGTCCCCGTCAGCCCAAATTCCGCCCCGCGCCGGGGTCTGCCTCAAGCCCGAACACTACGCCGACATTCTTGGTTCCCGCCCCGATATCGGCTGGTTTGAAATCCATGCCGAAAACTACATGGGTGATGGCGGCCCCCCACATCACTTCCTGTCGGCGATCCGCGAGCGCTATCCCATCTCCCTGCACGGCGTCGGCCTGTCGATTGGTTCCGACGGGCCGCTCGATGCCAGTCATCTGTCACGCCTCAAGACGCTGATCGAACGCTACCGGCCCGGGTTGTTCTCCGAGCACCTGGCCTGGTCGAGCCACGAGGGCACATACCTCAACGATCTGTTGCCCGTGCCCTACAACGCCGAAACGCTGGCGCGGGTCGCTGAACACATCGATCAGGTGCAGCAGTCGCTGGGGCAACGGATGCTGCTCGAAAACCCCTCGACCTATCTGCGTTTCGCCGAGAGCACGATGAGCGAAATCGACTTCCTCGCCGGCCTCGTCGCAAGGACAGGTTGCGGCCTGCTGCTCGATGTCAACAATGTGCAGGTGTCGGCGGCCAATCAGGGCTTCGACCCCGTGGCATATCTGGAGGCCTTCCCGGTCGAGCATGTCGGCGAGTTCCACCTGGCTGGCTACGACGCCAAGACCGATGAGGCGGACAAGCCGCTGCTGATCGACACCCACGACCGGCCGGTGCTGGCCGATGTCTGGAGCCTCTATCGGCTGGCCGTCGGGCGTGCGGGACCTCGCCCGACATTGATCGAGTGGGATGCTAATGTGCCAGCGTGGGCGGAGCTCTTCGCGGAGGCAGGCAAGGCCGAGCATATCATGACCGAGCGGCGGACCAATCGTGCCGCCGCTTAGCGACCTCCAACGGCACTTTGCCGCCGCGCTCGCCGATCCTGGCATCGTTCCGCCCGCCGGCACGCCGCGCCGCTTTGCCGTTCACCGCAACAACGTGCGTGCCGGCATTCAGGGAGTGCTGGCAGCGCGGTTCCCCGTGGTCAAGCGGCTGGTTGGCGACGACTTCTTCCTTGCCATGGCCGAGGCTTACGTGGCGCACCAGCCGCCCACCTCGCCGATCCTGATGCTGTACGGGGCGGGCATGGCCGACTTCATCGCCAGCTTCGAGCCGGCCGCCGACGTACCATATCTTGCCGACGTCGCCCGGCTCGAATGGCTCCAGCATGAGGCGACCAACGCCGCCGACGCCGTGCCCATCGGCGCCGCCGAACTCGCGCGCGTGCCACCGGGAGCTGTCGCGGGGCTCAGATTGCATCTGCACCCGTCGCTCCGGCTGTTCGCCTCGCACTACCCGGCGCTGACAATCTGGGAGCTGAACACCGCGCCAGGCGAGGTCGCGGCGCGCAGGCTCGCGGCCAACCCCGAGCACGCGCTGCTGCTGAGACCCGGCCTTGAGGTCGAAATCCGCCGGATACCGGCCGCATTCCACACTTTCAGCGCGCGATTGCTCGCCGGATCAAGCCTGGCGGCGGCGTTCGACGCCGCCGCCACCGACTTCGCTGATTTCGATTTGCAACCATCGCTTGCCGGACTTATCGCGATGGGAGCGGTGACCGGCTATGATCTCCCTGCGGACGACGGCCAACACTGACCGCGACAGCGGGGGAAACGCATGACAGGACTCATTCGGCGCCTGATCTCGCTTTACGAGCACATTCCTTACAGTCTGAACGCCCTGCTGGCCCGGCTGGTGATTGGCCTCGTGTTCTTCCGCTCCGGGCTCACCAAGATCGACTTCTCGACTCTCGCGATCAAGCCGGCGACGTTCTTCCTGTTCGACCAGGAATACAAATTCCGGCTGTTCAAGTTCCTTGGCTTGTCGGCGAGCGAATTCCCGTTCCCCAACCCGCATCTGCTCGCCTACGCGGCCACCACGCTGGAGCTGCTGATGCCGCTTGCCCTGTGGGCCGGTTTCGGCACGCGGTTCGCGGCCACGGCGCTGCTGGCCCAGACCGCCGTGATCGCGACCGTGTATCCCGATGCGTACCTGGACCACGCGCTCTGGGCGATCGCCCTCCTGATGCTCATGGATTTCGGGCCGGGCCTGATCTCGCTCGATCATTGGCTGCGGCAGCGGCACGGCGGGGGGTGAAACAAATTGCACCATCCCGGCCTCCGGCGCATATTGCCGACAGGAGGTGCCAATGCCCATCGACGACCTGGTTCCAGAGATGCTGCGTCGCATTCAGGCCAGCCTCGATGCATTGCGCGAAGACAATCGCGAGATCAAGCTGCGCCTTGGCCGGCTGGAAACTGTAATCGCGGATATGCACGTGCAGCTCGCCGAGCACTCCGTTCGCATGGATCGCATCAACCTGCGGCTTGAGCGCATCGAGAAACGCCTGGACCTCGTGGACGCCTGATACGCGGCGGAAGCTGGCGGTCAATTGTATTCCCTCCCACCGCCCGTTGCAAAATCCCCTGACTTGTCGTCAAGTATCGCCTTCGGGCTGGTCCAGGCGCGCGAAACCTGCGTGGCCATCGGTCCGATGAGGGCCATTGACGGGGCCAGCCGACCAATTGGGGAGACAAATATGTCCTTGCGCGCGTTCCTTGCCGTAACCGCCACGTCGCTGTTCGCCACGACGGCGATGGCTGACACGATCAAGCCGGCCATCGTTTATGACAAGGCCGGCAAGCACGACAAGTCGTTCAATCAAGGCGTATTTGAAGGGGCGCAACGCTTCACCAAGAGCAGCGGAGTCAAGTTCGCCGACTTCGAGCCGCAGAACGAAAGCCAGTTCGAGCAGGGCCTGCGCAATTTCGCCCAGAAGGGCTACAGCCCGATCCTGGCCGTCGGGTTCTCCATGGCCGAGGCGGTCAAGAAGGTCTCGGCCGAATTCCCCAAGACCCATTTCGGCATCATCGACATGGTGGTCGACCAGCCGAACGTCCAGTCGATCGTGTTCAAGGAACAGGAAGGCAGCTACCTTGTCGGCATCCTGGCGGCGATGGCCTCCAAGTCCGGCAAGGTCGGCTTTGTCGGCGGCATGGACATTCCGCTCATCCGGCGCTTTGCCTGCGGCTATGTCGGAGGGGTCAAATCGGTCAGCGCCAAGGATGAGGTCATCCAGAACATGACCGGCACCACGCCCGAGGCCTGGAACGATCCGGTCAAGGGCGGCGAGTTGACCAAGGCCCAGATCGCGGCCGGCGCCGACGTTGTCTACCATGCCGCCGGTGGCACGGGCAGCGGCGTGCTGCAGGCGGCGGCCGACGCTAAGAAGCTCGGCATCGGCGTCGACAGCAACCAGAACTACCTGCATCCAGGCTCGGTCTTGACCTCGATGCAGAAGCGCGTCGACACCGCCACGATCGATCTGTTCACCGATGACAAGGACGGCAAGTTCAAATCCGGCGTCCGGGTGCTGGGTCTTGCGGAAGGCGGAGTTGGCTGGGCGCTCGATGATTTCAACCGCAAGCTGATCACCCCGGACATGTTGAAGGCGGTCAAGGCCGCCGAAGCCGACATCAAGTCCGGCAAGGTCCAGGTCCACGACTACATGGCCGACCAGAAATGCCCGTACTAGGATCGCGAGCATTGCTATGACTCGTCATCCTCGACCCGTGTGCGCCTGGTGGCGCATCACGGCGTCGGGGATCCAGCGCAAGAAGCCGCCGAGGGCGACACTGGAATTCGAATCCACCACAGCAATAAGGGGCCTTCGGCGCTTCTTGCGCTGGATCCCCGAGCTGGCTCCGGCAAAGACGCCGTCGCCACTCGAGGATGACGGCTTATTTCGTCTGGCGTGAGCCAATCGTATGTCAAGCAACCAGCCTGCGGCAATCGAGCTTCGCGGCATCGACAAGCGCTTCGGCGCGGTCCATGCCAACAAAGCGGTGTCGCTATCGGTCGCTCCCGGCACCATCCACGGCATTGTCGGCGAGAACGGCGCGGGCAAGTCGACCTTGATGTCCATTCTCTACGGCTTCTACCAAGCCGACGCGGGTGAAATCCTGGTCGCCGGCAAGGCCCGCTCCATCCGCACGCCGAGCGACGCCATCGCCGCGGGAATCGGCATGGTCCATCAGCATTTCATGCTGGTCGAACCGTTCACGGTGCTCGAAAACGTGGTGCTCGGAGCCGAGGGCGGCGCGCAACTTGGCAAGGGCATCTCGGCCGCTCGCGCCGCGCTGGAGCAACTCGGCAAGACCTATGCCATGACCGTGCCGCTCGACAGGCCGGTGTCGGAACTGGCCGTCGGCGTGCAACAGCGCGTCGAAATCCTCAAAGCGCTGTATCGCGGCGCCGAAATCCTCATCCTCGATGAGCCCACCGGCGTGCTGACACCGGCCGAGGCCGACCACCTGTTCGCGGTGCTTGCCCAACTCCGGGGGCAGGGCAAGACCGTCGTTTTCATCACCCACAAGCTGCGCGAGATCATGGCCATCACCGACAACGTCTCGGTGATGCGGCGTGGCGAGATCGTCGGCAC
>Ga0075028_100000088_pt1 | contig 31208 bp, 23 predicted proteins | sample LitLauG_LLR_2014_FD_71390 | JGI IMG/M metagenome (GOLD analysis project Ga0075028, IMG submission 71390) | Freshwater sediment microbial communities from Pennsylvania, USA - Little Laurel Run_MetaG_LLR_2014 | ecosystem: Environmental > Aquatic > Freshwater > Creek > Sediment | place: USA... | reverse complement strand
ACCATCTGCATGGTCACGCACGATCCGCGCTTCGCCAAGCATGCGCAGAGGGAAGTCCATCTGTTCGATGGCAAGGTCGTAGCCGAGGAAGAACTGAAAAAGCTGATGCAGGAGACGGCATGAGCGGCGTGCTCCAGGACCTGCGCTACGCGCTGCGCACGCTGACGAAGAGCCCCGGCTTCGCGGCCGTGGCTGTGATCACGCTCGCGCTGGGCATTGGGGCTAACACGGCTATCTTCACCCTGCTGGATCAGGCGCTGCTCCGAAAACTCCCGGTGAAGAACGCCGATGAGCTGGTCGTTTTGCAGTTTTCCGGCAGCGACCGCGGCCATGTCTCCTCTCGCGCCGACGAGAGTTTCTACTTTTCCTACCCCATGTACAAAGACCTGCGCGACCGCAACTCGGTCCTCAGCGGGCTGATTGCGACGTCATGGACGCAGGTCGGCGTGCAATGGCACAACGAGCCTGAACTAGTCGCAGGCGAGTTCGTTTCCGGAAACTACTTCGATGTGCTGGGCGTGCAACCGTCGGTCGGCCGCGTGTTGGTGGCGGCGGATGACGTCGTAGCCGGCGCGAATCCCGTCGTTGTGCTGAGCTACGCCTACTGGTCGCGTCGCTTCGGTGGCGATCCCTCAATCTTAGGCCAGAGCCTGTCGCTCAACGGCCGCCCATTCACGATTGTGGGAGTTTCACAAAAAGGTTTTCGTAGCGCCGTCGTAGGTGACACGCCGGGAATTTTTGTCCCGATGACGATGAAAGCCGAGGTGATGCCCGGCTCCAACGATCTCGAGCAGCGGCGTTCCCGCTGGCTGAACATGATCGGCAGGCTCAAGTCCGGGATGAGCCGGCAGCAGGCGGAAGCAGGCATCGCGCCGCTTTGGTACGCCATTCGAGCCGACGAACTGCAACAGATGGGACACAACTCGGAGCGTCTGCGCGAGTCCTTCCTGACCAAATCGCATTTGTCGCTGTCAGAAGGATCAAGGGGATTCTCTGTATTGCGAGCGGACGTGCAGACCCCTTTGATTATCGTCATGGCCATGGTTGGGCTGCTCGCGCTGATGGCTTGTGCCAACGTTGGTAGCCTCCTACTGGTGCGCGCGGCGGGGCGGGTCCGCGAAATGTCGGTGCGGTATGCGCTCGGGGCGAAGCGAAGCCGCGTCACCCGTCAACTGCTGGTGGAGGGCCTGATTCTGGGACTCGCTGGAGGGCTCCTGGGCATTCTTCTGGCGCCGCAAGCCTCCGCGCTGCTGATCCACAACGCGTGGGGCAGCGCGGGCAATGATCTGCCGTTTTCCTCAAGTGTCGACGTGCGCATTCTCGTCTTCAACTTTCTGCTCGCGATCGCGGTGAGTTTGCTTTTTAGCCTGGCTCCCGCTCTGCAGTTCTGGCGACCGGATGTATCTCAGGCGCTAAAACAGCAACTCACGACAGCGGGCGGGAGCCTTCGCTTCCGTCGCCTCACGGTCGCCCTGCAGATCGGACTTAGCGTGTTGTTGTTGGTGGGCGCCGGACTCTTCGTGCGCACACTGCACAACCTTAAGTCGGTGAACGTGGGATTCGCGACCGATCATCTCGTGACCTTCACGCTCGATCCCGCGCTCGCCGGCTATCAGCCCGACCACAACGAAGATGTCGAAACGCGAGTGCTGCAGTCTCTGGCTGCGCTGCCAGGTATTCGCTCGGTGGCCAGCACCACCGACCCAGAGCTCGCCAACGACAATACCGGCCACAACATTACGATCGCCGGCTACACCGAGAAAGAAGACGAGAACATGAACGTGGAGGCGGAGAAGGTAAGCCCAGGCTACTTCGCCGCGATGGGGATGACGCTGCTCGCCGGCAGGGAATTGAGCGAACAGGATCGCGAGGGTACTCAGAAAGTCGCTGTAGTTAACGAGAGTTTTGCCCATCACTTCTTTGGCGATGCCCGTCTAGCCATCGGTCACTATCTCGGCAACGGCGGCGGCGATGTGAAAACCGATATCGCAATTGTCGGGGTAGTGAAAGACGCAAAGCATACCGGCGTCCGCGAGGACGTGCTGCGAACCGTCTTCACGCCCTACCTGCAAGACCGAGGCTCGCGCTGGATCGCCTTCTACATCCGCACGGTACAGCCGCCGGAAGCAGCGCTAGCGACCATCCGGCAGGCGATGCAGACTCTCGACTCCAAGCTCGTGCTCGATAATTTCCATACCATGGAGGCGCAGATCGACGACAACCTGACCACCGAGCGCATTGTTGCCATGCTCGCCTCCAGTTTCGGGTTGCTCGCTGTCTTCATGGCGGTGATTGGTCTTTACGGTGTGCTCGCCTATTCCACGGCACAGCGCTCGCGAGAAATCGGAATTCGCATCGCGCTGGGCGCGCCGCGAGCTTCTGTCATGCGCTTGGTGTTGGTGGAGACGTTGCGTCTCGCCGGCATCAGCATCGCAGTTGCGTTGCCCGTGTCGCTCTTGCTGGCGCGCGGGATCCGCAGCCAGTTGTTCGGTATTTCCAGTAGTGACCCGCTGACAATCGCTCTGGTGACCCTGTTGGTTGCGGCCGTTGCCATCGCGGCCGCGCTGATTCCAGCCCGACGCGCCGCCAAGGTCGATCCCATGGTGGCATTGCGTTACGAGTAGAAGGACAGGAGGCTAACCTATGACCACCGGACTCGTGCAAGATCTTCGCACCGCGCTGCGCCAATTCTGGAAGGCGCCGGGGTTCACCCTCACCGCGATTGTCTCCTTGGCCCTCGGCATCGGCGCCACCACCGCCACCTTCAGCGTGGTGTACGGCGTGCTCCTGTCCCCGTATCCCTACAAAGACGCGAAGCGCATGGTGCACGTCGAACTGCGCAACAAGGACGACCGGGAGCGCGGTCCTCTTCTGGCGGTAAACGCCCAGGAATACAGTCCCTTGCGCCAGGCGACCTCAATCGACGACATCTTTCTGCAGAACGGCGAGTCGCAAATCCTTACCGGAAGCGAGTTTCCAGTGTCCGTAAACGTGGGGCACTACTCGCCAAATCTGTTTGCCTACATGGGTGTCCCTGCGCTATTGGGACGGGGGTTCACGTCCGCTGACATGCCCAACGGCAAGCCCGCGCCGGTCGTTGTTCTGAGTTACCTGTTCTGGAAGAAGCAATTTGCCGGCAACCGCGACGTGCTGGGCAAGACCATCGAACTCAATCACACCGTGTACACAGTGATTGGCGTTGTGCCGCCCCGCTTCACCTGGGGAGACTCCGACGTCTATATGCCCGGCTTGCCCTCCGGTGACGCGCGCGATTTCTGGATGGCCTTCGTCAAGCTGAAACCGGGTGTGCCCTACGCCGCCGCTACCGCCGAGCTGCAAGTGCTGGTGGATCGGTTCACCCAGGTTGACCCCAAGGATTTCCGCAAAGGTCGCCGCGTCAACATCGTTACTCTCAACCAGGAAGTACTGGGCCGCTTTTCCGGAACAATCGTGATGCTGTTCATCGCCGTGGTCGGTTTGCTGATCATCGGCTGTGCCAACGTTTCCATCCTGCTCCTGGCGCGGGGCACAGCACGGCAGCACGAACTCGCCGTGCGCTCTTCCATCGGCGCAACCCCGCGACGCCTCATTCGCCAGTTGCTCACCGAATCGGTTCTTCTTTCTCTGATCGGAGCAGTGCTCGGTATACTCGCGGCATATCGCGGTGTCGATCTGATCTCCGCCAGTCTGCCGTTTTACTCCTTCCCGCATGAGGCGGCGATTCAAGTGAACACCCCGGCGCTGATATTCAGCACCTTCGTCGCCGTGCTCTGCGGCATCCTGTTCGGAATGTCGCCCGCCTGGCAGCTCTCGCGGCCGCAGATCAGCCAGCTCATTCAAGCCAACAGCACCAAGCTTACCGGTGGCGTGCGGGCGCGTAACACGCATCGGGCACTGATTGCCGGGCAGATCGCGCTCACGCTACTTCTCATGGCGGGCGCGGGCGCCGCCACGAAAGCATTCCTCGCTCTCACGCACGTACCGCTGGGTTTCGATCCTGAGCACGTGCTGGAGTTGGACGTCTCGTTGCCAAAGGGAGCTAATCCCACTTGGCAATCGCGGCTGAATACCCAGGAAGCTGTGCGCCAGGCAATTGAGCAGACGCCGGGCGTTACTGCTGTCAGCATATGTCCAACCTGGTTCCCGCCCTTCGGGGGGTTCAAGGGCAAGATCGAGGTTCGCAGTGCACCCACACTTGGGGATGTCGAAGCTTTGCTCGCGTTGGTGAGCCCGCAAGAATTCTCGACACTGCGCGTCCCGTTGGTGGCCGGGCGGATCTTCAACGATGCGGAAGTGAGTCGTGCCGCGCATCTGGCGCTGGTGAATCAGGCGTTCGTGCAGCAGTACCTCGGCAAGGAGAATCCGATCGGCCAAAGTGTGCGCAGTCCCATGCTCAAGGCCGATTTCCCCGGCCTGATTCTTGGGCCCGCTCCCGATGACTGGTTCGAAGTAATCGGCGTGGTAGGAGATGCGCGCAACGACGGACTGGATCGTCCGGTGAAGCCCGCGCTTTTCGTTCCTTATAGCGTTGTGCTGCCGCCGGATGTCCAGCTTTTCGCGCGCACCAGCGGTGATCCCGACGCCGCGCTCCTGTCCATCAAGCAGCGTCTCCGCCAAGTCAACGCCGAGGCCGTTGTCGCCAGCGACAGCCACTCCATGACCTGGTGGCTCAACACCCAGGGCTGGGGCCAGAATCGCTTCCTCGCCACACTGTTCTCGCTGTTTGCCTTGCTCGCGCTCTTGCTGGCTGCGACTGGTCTCTACAGCGTGGTGTCGTTCGTGGTCACACAGCGCACGCAGGAAGTTGGCATTCGCATGGCCCTCGGCGCGCCCCGGACCAGCATCTTGCGCCTGGTTGTGAGTTCCACAGCGGCGATGTTGGGGATCGGGGTCCTGGTTGGAATAGGACTCAGCGTTGCCTTGGGTCGTGTCGTCGCTTCCTGGGCGGGCAGCAGCCCGCGCGATCCGTTAACCCTGTTTCTCGCGGCGGTGGCTCTGATGCTGGTGGCAACGGTTGCGTGCCTGGTGCCGGCATGGCGTGCTGCAAGACTGAATCCTGTTGTCGCGTTGCGCTACGAGTGAAGTCGAGCTGTGCCCCGGTTCGTTCAGGATCTCCGGTGCGCGTTCACCAGGCTTCGCGGGAGAATCCGGCCGGCGCGGGAAGGTGAGATCGGAGGGAATGCAGGTCGCCGATCGGAGCACGTTGGCTTCGGTCCCTTTGCAGCCGATGTGCGCACCCAGGAATTATGGAAAGAGGGTGCCAAGGTCAAACTGGTTGGGCAACCGTTCACCGTGCTCGAGATGCTGCTGGCGCGGCCCGGCGACCTGATTACCCGCGACGAACTCCGCGCCCGGCTGTGGCCCGGCGAAACGTTTGTAGATTTTGATCATGGCCTGAACGCCGCCGTGAACCGGCTGCGCGAGGCTCTCGGGGATTCGGCGACGAATCCGACCTATATCGAAACGTTGCCTCGGCGCGGGTACCGTTTTCTGGCGAAGGTCGAGCGCCGGGTTGTTCCTGATTCGTTGCCACGAATTCCGGTGGTTCGCACTACAACGCTGCGCCAAAGCCATCTGGCCTCAGGAGTCAAGACGATGAACGGACTGATCCGTGATATGCGATTCGCCTTCCGCCAACTCAGAAAGAGCCCCGGTTTTGCGACGGTCGCCATCCTCACCCTGGCGCTCGGCATCGGCGCTTCCACCGTCATCTTCAGCGTGGTCTACAACGGCGTGCTCCACCCGTTCCCCTATCGCAGCGCGGAGCGATTGACCGCCATCGAAGTCGACGACACGGAAGGCCGCGGCGCGCGGGGCATGTTTCCGCTGAGCGACGTCAAGGCTCTGCGCGAAGGCAACCATACGCTCGAAGATATTCTCGCCTACGGCCTCTGGTACGTGAAGTACACGAAGGGAAACACCGCCGAGATGCTGAAAGGAGTTGGAGCCACTCCGAACGCGAAGGATTTCTGGGGCGTGCCGCCACTCCTGGGGCGTTGGTTCGGGGAACAAGATGTGCAGTCTGGAGCGCCCCTCGTCGTGCTCCTCAACTACAGATACTGGAACAAGGAGTTCCACGGTGACAAGAATGTACTCGGCCAAACGATGATGCTCAACAGCAAGGCCCGAACCATCATCGGGGTCATGCCTCCGCGCTTTCAGGCAGTGGGAGCCGATTTGTACATGCCCGTTTCCTGGACCCGGCCTGAACCGGTTCGGGGAAAGTTCGAGTGGGATGTGGATGATCCTCTGTACTTCTGGGGTACGGGAATCATGAAGCGCGGCGTCAGCCTGGAAACCGCGGCAGCCGATGTGGATGTGATCTTCCGCCAACTGGCGCCTATCCATCCCGACGACTATCCCAAGAAATTCCGTGCCGTCACGAAGTGGCTCAACGATTTGCTCTTCGGGAGCTTCAAGCAGGTGTTCCTTCTGCTATTCGCGGCCGTCGGCCTGCTGCTGTTCATCGCCTGCAGCAACGTGGCTGGGTTGCTTCTGGCACGCGCCAGTGCTCGCACCAGAGAAATTGCATTGCGCGCTGCACTTGGAGCCGGTCGGCGGCGGCTCGTCCGCCAACTCCTGTCCGAGAGTCTGGTGCTTGCCATGTCGGGCTGCCTCGCCGGTTGCGTTCTGGCCTACGTCGGGATGAAAGGGATGATGCTGTTGCCGCTACAGTCGATTCTGCCGATGGAATCGGTGATAGCCCTCAACCGTCCCGTTCTGCTGTTCGCGGTCGCCATCTCTCTGGTGGCGACAGTGTTGTGCGGAATGGCGCCCGCATTTCACATCATCCGAGGTGACCTGCAGAAAAGTCTGGCGAGCACCGGTGTCAATGTCAGCGCCGTATTCCAACACAGCCGTTTTCGCTCCGGACTCGTGATCGGACAAGTAGCGCTCTCCCTGATCTTGTTGACCGGCGCGGGCCTGATTGCGCGCAGCTTCTTTGCGCTGACTCGCGTCGACCTGGGCGTGCAGCCGGAAAAGATCTTCACCGCCGACGTCCATTTTCCCAAGGGCCGCTACACAAAAGCGGAAGAGAAAGTCGCCTTCTTCAACCGTCTGCTTCCACAACTGCATACCATTCCCGGCGTTGTCACTGAGACAGAATTGATCGGCATGCCGGTATTCTTCGCGCCCGACGGCGACACCACCATCCCTGGCAAACCCCACAAGGACCGATGGAATTCGCAGGTCGAATTGTGCAGCGAAGGTTACTTTTCAACCGTCAACTTGCATTTGTTGCGCGGCCGGCTTTTGACGGATAACGATATTCAGTCGACACGCAGAGTCGCCGTGGTCAATGAAAGTCTGGCGCGAAGATTCTTCACGGGTGAAGACCCCATCGGCAAGCAGATCAAATTCAACGTCTTCGACGAAATCCCCGATACGCCACGCGATGCGTATTTTGAGATCGTGGGCGTGGTTAACGACTCCCGCAGTCTCAATTTCGAAAACAACCAGCCGAAGTTTGCCGAGCCGGGAATGGCGACCCCCAAGGGTTTCGTGCCCTTTTCCTTCTCCGGCTTCGGTGACCGCTCCATCGCCATGCTGACGCGAGTCCCTCCCAACTCGCTGGTGAACAACGTGAGGCAAATCCTGTGGTCGATGGATCACGATGTGGTTCTTGTCGGATCCGATATCAGCGGAGGCTCGTTTGCCCTCAGCGACTCGTTGAACGCGTTCCTCTACGCCCAGCCGAAGTTCGCCGCCATCGCGTTCACCGCCTGCGCTTCGCTGGGACTCCTTCTTGCCATCATCGGCCTGTTCAGCGTGATGACCTACATCGTGTCACTGAAAATGCACGATATCGGAATCCGTCTGGCGCTGGGCGCCTCCCGGCAGATGATTTTGCAACTCATCCTGAGGAGAGGTTTTGTGCTCATCGCCGCCGGGGTGATCATCGGTTTGGCCGCAAGCCTGGGCCTGACGCGCTTGCTGCGCAGCCAGCTCAACGGAGTTTCGCCGACCGATCCGCTCACCCTCATCGGAGTCGTCCTCACGGTTATGCTGGCCGGACTCTTCGCGTGCTTCCTTCCGGCCCGCCGCGCCACGCTGGTAGAACCAATGACCACGCTGAGGAATGAGTAGAGAAATGAGTCACTGAAGGAACGGAAGCGAGGACGGCCAATGATCCGACTGAACAACATCGAACGCACCTACAGAACCGGCGCTGGGCAGGCCTGGGTTCTGCGGCGCATCAACCTTGAAATTCAGGCGGGTGAATTCATCACCATCATGGGTCCGTCCGGGGCAGGGAAGTCCTCGTTGTTGAACGTCCTCGCGCTGCTCGATGACGGCTGGGCGGGAGAGTACTGGTTCCGCGACGAACCCGTCCACGACATGAAGCGGAAAGAGCGCGCCGATCTGGCCAAGCGCAATGCCGGCATGGTGTTCCAGAGTTATCACCTGCTCGACGACCTGACGGTTCGCGAGAACATCGATCTGCCGCTCTCCTACAAAGACATTCCGTCGAAACAGCGGCAAACTCTGGTCGCCGACTCTCTCGACCGCTTTCAGATCGTGGCCAAGAAAGACCTCTATCCCAGCCAACTCTCCGGCGGACAGCAGCAGTTGGTCGGCATTGCTCGCGCCGTCGTGCACAAGCCTGCCCTGTTACTGGCGGATGAGCCGACCGGAAATCTTCACTCCGACCAGGCGAAAGAAATTATGGAACTCTTCAAAGAACTGAATCAGCAGGGCACGACCATCGTGCAGGTCACGCACTCCGAGGTGAATGCCGCCTACGGAACGCGGACCATTCAACTACGCGACGGATGGCTGGTCGCCGATACGTCCAATCCCGCGCTGGAAGCAGGCGGGGCGGTGGTGGCGCGATGATTGTATTTTGCATGGTGCCGTCGGTGTGGCGCGTGATTGGGCCACTGATCCTCGGCTCGACACTGGGCATCGCTCAGGTCACCAGCGCCCAGTTTGAGATGCCACGTTCGCACAACCCACTGGGCCCTTATGCGGCCAGCCAGGTTCCAGCGCCCACGCTCACCAATTCGCCGCGGCTGGAATCTCTAGTCGGTGACGGTAAACTGAACCTATCGCTGAAGGACGCCATCGATCTCGCGCTCGAGAATAATCTCGATCTCGCCATTGCGCGCTACAACATCCCCATCGCCGACACCGATCTTCTGCGCACCAAAGCCGGCGGCTTCTTTCGCGGCGTCAACACCGGTGTGGTGCAGGGAACTCAAGGTGGCGGTGTTGGCGGCTTCGGCACCGGAGCGCCGGGCGCAGGCGCTGGCGGTACGACGGGCGGGGCCGGTGGAGCGGGCGCGGGTGCGTCCGGGCTGGTGCAGTCCACGCTCGGCGCCGGAACGCCGGTGTCGTCGTACGATCCTGCGCTCAACGTGAACATGGGCATTGAGCACCAGGCTTCACCGCTCTCAAACAAGCAGCTTTACGGTGTGAACTCCGTGCAGTTCAACACCGCGCAGGTTGATGCTAGTTTCTCGCAGGCATTCCCCACCGGCACCACCATTTCGTTCCTGCTCAACAATAATCGTCAGACGACCAACAGCTCTTTCAACATCCTCTCTCCCGCTCTCAATAGTTACTACCGCGTGCAGTTTCAACAGGAGTTGCTCGCCGGATTTGGTTTCGGTCCGAACCTGCGTTACCTGCACATTGCGAAAAACAATAAGAAGATCTCGGATATCGCCTTCAAAGATCAGGTCACCGCCACCATCACCCAGATCGAAAACATGTACTGGGACCTGGTCAGCGCCTATGAACAGGCGCGAGTCAATGAGCAATCCCTAGCCTTTGCCAACCAGACGTTGGAGAACGCTAAGAAGCAGCTACAGCTCGAAAGCATTCCCGAACTCGACGTGATGAAGGCAGAAGCCGAGGTTTCCAAGCGTGATCAGGATCTTACGGTGGCCCGCACCACCCTCCAGTTGCAGGAATCGTTGATGAAGAATGCGCTTACCAAGAGTCTGGATGACCCTGCCCTGGCCGAAATGCCCGTCGTCCCGACCGACCGCACGCCGGGCGCGAGAAGTGAAACCAATGCTCCCCTGGCTGATCTGATCGCGCAAGGGCTGCTGAATCGTCCGGAACTGCTGGAGACGGATATCGATCTCATCAACCGCCAGATCAGCCGGAAGGCCGCGCGTAACGCCCTGCTTCCTAGTTTGTCACTGGTCGGCTTTTATGGCGGCACAGGTTTGGCTGGCTTAGTCACACCCGGAAACACGTCCAGTGTTCCGACCGACCTCGGCGGGGCGTTGCAAAACGCCTTCAACAACTCCTCCCCTGATTATTTCGTCGGGCTGAATCTGAACCTTCCATTCCGTAACCGCGTCGCCAAAGCCGACCAGTACCGCTCCGAATTGGAGTATCGGCAGGCTGAGCTACGTAGAGAACAGCTGAGAAAGCAGATTCGAATTGATGTGCGCAATGCGCAGTACTCTCTTGAGCAATCGCGCGCGCGGGTCGAGGCTGCTCGCAAAGCGCGCGATCTGGCACAACGCACCTTCGAAATCACCAAAAAAGAGCAGGACCTCGGCGCCGGATCGAGCTACCAGACCATGACCGCGCAGCGCGACCTCGCGCTGGCGGAACTTGATCTCGTCACAGCCACTACCACCTACCATAAGGCCCGGGTTGAACTTGATCGCGCGACGGGGACGACTTTGGAACATAATGGTGTGCTGATTCAGGATGCGGTGAAGGGAGTAGTCTCCGCCGCGGCGCCATAGTCCATGCCAATTTCGTTGAAACCGCAGGATGTCCCGGGCCGCGTCCCGAGTTCGCAGCGCGAGAACCATGCTGGTCGCGTACTCGCCGCCGACGATCAACCGCACGTGCTCGAAGCCCTTCACCTCCTGCTTCATCCCGAGGGTTACCGCGTCGATACCGCTAAGTCGCCTGCTGAAGTCCGCGAGGCGCTGGCGTCAGATTTTTATGACGCCGTGCTGATTGACCTGAACTACACCCGCGACACAACCTCTGGCCAGGAAGGCTTGGATCTTCTCTCTGAAATTGTTGCGCTCGATGGCAGCCTTCCCGTGATCGTGATGACGGCGTGGGCCAATGTTGAGTTGGCCGTCGAGGCCATGCGTCGCGGCGCCCGCGACTTCATCCAGAAGCCGTGGGAGAACGAACGCCTGCTCGCGATCTTGCGCACGCAGGTGGAGTTGCACCGCGCTCTGCAACGCGCCGAGCGACTGGCGGCGGAAAACCGTCTTCTTCAGGCCGAGGGACGGCCGGAGTTCATCGCCACGGCAGCCTCGATGCAGCCGGTGCTTGAAACCATCAGTCGTGTTGGACCTTCCGACGCAAACGTCCTGATTATGGGCGAACACGGCAGCGGCAAAGAAGTTGTCGCGCAAACCCTGCACGCGCTGTCTGCGCGCGCTTCGCGTCCGCTGGTCGCGGTGAACACCGGCGCCCTGGCCGAGGGTGTTTTCGAAAGCGAACTCTTTGGCCACGTCAAAGGCGCCTTTACCGATGCGCGGACCGATCGCATTGGACGCTTCGAACTGGCCGATGGCGGCACGGTGTTTCTCGACGAAATTGGCAATGTCCCCGTGCGACAGCAAGCGAAGTTGCTGCGCGTTCTCGAAAGTGGCGAAATCGAGCGCCTCGGATCTTCCCGCTCGCGCAAGGTCGATGTGCGCGTGATCTCGGCCACCAATGCTGACTTGCCAGCCGCATGCGCCGCGGGCCAGTTTCGCGAAGACTTGCTGTTTCGCCTCAATACCGTCGAAATCCACATTCCGCCTCTGCGGGAACGTCGCGAAGACATTCCCGCGCTTGCCGTGCACTTTCTCCGGCGCTACGCATCGCGTTACCGTCGCGAGATTACTGCACTCGACAGCGCCGCCCTGCAGGTGATGGCGCAGTATTCCTGGCCCGGAAATGTGCGCGAACTCGAACACACGCTGGAGCGCGCCGTGCTCATGTGCCGCGGGCAGGAGATCCAGCCCGCAGACCTCGTGCTCAATCTGCAACGGCCGCAAGCGCAGAATCTCGAGGAACTCAGCCTGGAGGCCGTCGAGGCCGTGCTGATCCGCAAGGCTCTGCAACGCTTTCAGGGAAATGTCAGCCAGGCGGCCGAGGCCCTGGGACTCAGCCGGGGTGCGCTTTACCGGCGTATCGAAAAATATGGCCTCTAGCCAGCAGACCAGCGGCAAGGAAACATCGCGAAAAACTCCTCGCCAGCGCCGCCGACTTCGCTACGAACATCGCATCCGGCTGTACTCGTTGCTCCTCGCTCTTCCGGGAATTGTGGTCAGCGGGATTCTCATCTGGATGCAGCCTTGGGCGATGGAGTCCAAATTCACGCTGTTCTTCGCGATCGTTTTCGTCTGGTGTTTGCTGGCACTGGCACTGCACGAGCAAACGATACGGCCGCTACAGACACTCGCGAACGTTGTTTCGGCGCTTCGGGAAGAAGATTATTCGTTTCGAGCGCGTGGTGCGGTACCGGTCGATGCCCTGGGAGAACTTTCCTACGAAGTGAATGCCTTGGCCACTCTGCTGGCAGACCGCAGATTGCGTGCTATTGAAGCGACGGCGCTGCTGCGGCGAGTAGTGCAGGAGATCGATGCTCCGCTCTTCGCCTTCGATCCCGATGGCGTCGTCAAACTCGTGAATCCGGCCGGCGAAAGACTTCTGCAGCAGGCTTCGGTACGAATTTTGGGGCGTACGGCCGAGGAGATTGGGCTTGCCCAGTGTCTTAATGCCCCGAACGCCGGCCTGGTGGCGTTTCCGATCGACGGCTCGAGCATTCGCTGGATGATACGGCGCAGTCGTTTTCGTGAACGAGGGGTTCCGCACACGCTGGTTGTGTTGTCGGATGTGAGCCGGGCACTACGCGAAGAGGAGCGTCGCGCCTGGCAACGGCTGATCCGTGTACTCGGCCACGAACTGAACAATTCGCTGACCCCGATCAAATCGATTGCCGGAAGCCTGAGCAGCCGAGTACCCGAATCCGGACTTACGCCGGAACAGCGACCCGACTTCGAACGGGGACTGGCCATCATCGAAGCGCGCACCGCGTCGCTCAACCGATTCCTGCAAGCCTATCGGCAATTGGCGCAGATGCCGCCGCCCGTGCTGAAGAAGGTCGTGCTGGCCCCCATCGCAGAGCGAGTTGCGGCGCTCGAGACCCGCCTGCCGGTGATGATCTCCGGCGGGCCGGACGTGACGATGACGGTCGATCCCGATCAGATCGAGCAGATGCTGATAAATCTCGTGCGCAATGCGGTAGAAGCAGCCCTTGGGCCCGTGGGAGACCGAGCTAGCCATGGCGCGGAGGCCAAGCCTAGGAAACCAGAGGTGACGCTGCACTGGACTTGTGAAGATCAGAGTGTGAACGTCATCATCGACGACAACGGTCCCGGGTTGCTGAATCCGAGCAATGCCTTCGTGCCCTTCTACACCACCAAGCCCGAGGGCAGCGGAATCGGGCTGGCCTTTTCACGCCAGATTGCGGAAGCGCATGGCGGATCTATCGAACTTTCGAATCGGAATGGCACCGGCGGCTGCCGAGTGCGAGTGAAACTGCCGCGTACCTGAGGGTGTGATTGAGACGACGGCCGACGGAGTCCCCTCAGAGCTTCCTACGGTTGAGTTGGCGAGGATCCTGCTGGTTTCTTGGGCAAAAATACGACTTTGGTGCAGGCGGCACGCAGGACCACGCCATCGCAGGCGTAGTTTCCATCCTGGCGGGGGCGGCAGACGGAGCTTTGCGTGAAGCGTAGGTCTGTAATACAGGTGCGCGGCACTACCAAGTGCACTGCCGGAGCCAGCACTCGTTTGGCACACCCGGTGAGCGTCAGCATGAGAACGATGCTCAACCAGACCTTCATGGGGTCACAGTAACCCCGTTTTGGCGAGCGTCAAGTTACTGAGGTGTTGTGGAAATCTTGATGGGTTTCGCAGCCGGTATCATCCCAGCCATTTCTGGTGTCGGAACGCCTAAACGATAGCGGCCACCAGGTCGTAATCCATGGCCTTGGTAATGCGACAGCGGTGGAAGCCGCCTTCCTTCAACTCAATTCCTTCGGGCGCGTCGGCCACCAGCACTGTGCCGTCGATTTCAGGCGCGTGCATAGGCGTGCGGCCCTGCCAGAGCAGGTCGGTTTCTTCGGAAGGCCCTTCAAGTAAGAGGTCGAATTCCCGTCCTACCAGTGCTTTCTTCTTCTTGCGGCTGATTTGTTTTTGAAGCTGCATCAGGTGCTTGCGACGGCGTTCGACCTCGCGGGCGGGAACTTTGCCGTCGAGTTCATGTGCTTTCGCGCCTTCCTGGTCGGAGTAGCCGAACGCGCCCAGCCAGTCGAATTGCGCTTCCTGAACGAAAGAACAGAGTTCTTTGAAGTCACGCTCAGTTTCGCCTGGGAAGCCGGTAATCACCGTCGTGCGAAGGGTGATGTCGGGCACGATGCGGCGCATTTTTTCGATGGAGCGCAAGAAGACATCGCTGCCAGCGCCGCGGCGCATGCGCTTCAAGACTGCGGCAGAGGCGTGCTGCAGCGGCACGTCCATGTAGGAACAGATCTTTTCGTGCGACCCGATAGCTTCTAGCAGCCGCGTCGTGATTTTGTTGGGATAGGCGTAGAGGAAACGAACCCAGCGAACATCCGGAATGGCAGCGAGCTTCTCTAGTAACAACGCCAGCCCATCTTTTAAGCCGAGGTCTTCACCGTAACAGGTCGTGTCTTGTCCGATGAGCGTCAACTCGCGGACGCCGGCGGCAACGAGCCGTTCCGCCTCCGAAACCACAGATTCGAAACGGCGGGAGCGGAACTGGCCGCGCAGTTGAGGAATGATGCAGAACGTGCAGGGGTGATCGCATCCTTCGGCAATCTTGATATAAGCCGAGTATTTGGGGGTAGCAAGCACGCGGGGCGTGCTTTCGTCATACAGATAACGCGGCAGATCGGCGATCGCGCCCGCCCAGTGGTCTCGCGAAAAGCGACCCTGCGCGGCGCGCGCATCTCCTTCAGCGCGCGAGGTCAGAATTTGGAACGGAGACGGCGCCGGAGCAGCTTGCACCCCGGTCGCGGACAGGATGTTGACCAACTCACCCGTGCCTACGACAGCGTCTACCTCGGGAATGTCTTTCTGAATGTCGTTGCGGAAGCGCTCCACCAGGCATCCCGCGACAACGAGTTTCTTGGCGTGGCCTTCGGTTTTGTGCCGCACCATCTCGAGGATGGTGTTAACGGATTCCTGCTGCGCGGCCTCGATGAACGAGCAGGTGTTGACGACGATGACGTCGGCGTCTTCGGCGCGTGCCGTGATTTCCGCTCCGGCTTGCGCGAGCATTCCCATCATGACTTCGCTGTCGACCAGGTTCTTGGGACAGCCTAGGCTGACGAAGCCGACCTTCTGCGGCTTCGCGGGAGTTCCTGAAGGTTGTTCAGGTGGAGCGGTAGGACTCTGCAAGACCATCGGGAAGTCTGATTTTAACATTGGGGGCAGGGGCGGCGGTGGCAAGTGCCAAGTCGGGCCGCTAAGTCACCGGCAAGAATGACTTATCTGTAAGTTATTGATTCTAGGTTAAGAGCTAGCCAGAGGGGGCGCGGGATTCCCGGGTCTAATGCTCGCGCAAAATGCCCTTCATTTGCCTCCAGATGCCCCAGGATCGACGTTTGAGGGGCGGGGCATGGTAAGCCCATCGGCAGAGCAGACTGTGCTCAAATCGCCTCTGATCGAGTCTTGGCCGTGGATACTTATAACTTATTGAAAATGAAGGGACGGAAGCTTTGCTCCCCGCTGGCCCCCACGGCTGTCCACTTTTGGCGACGGTGCGGCCGCGCGAGGGCGCGGTTTCCACGCCCGCCATTCTGGTATAGTTCCTTTCGGCCCCGAACAATTTACCGCAGCGCAAGCCTGCCAACGGTCCAGCCCCAAGATTCGCTGCCCGCAGGGCGCAAAGGAGCATTTATGGCAAAGAGCGTCAACAAAGTGATACTCATCGGCAACCTGGGGAAGGACCCGGAAGTGAAATACACAACGAGCGGCACCGCCGTGGCGAAGTTTTCTCTGGCCACCAACGAGCGCTACAAGGACAAGACCGGGGAGTGGCAGGATCGCACCGAGTGGCACAACATCGTCGCCTGGCAACGCACCGCCGAAATTGCCGGCGAGTACTTGAAGAAGGGCCGGTCGGTCTACATCGAGGGACGTCTGCACACCAATTCCTGGGAGGACAAGGAGACCAAGCAGAAAAAGTACATGACCGAGATCTGGGTTGACAACCTGGTTCTGCTAGGCGGTAAGGGCGACGGCGGCGGCGGCGGGGAGTCGGCGAGCCGCGGCGGCAACAACAACTTCGACCAGCGCGCTCCGGAACCCGAGCACGAAACCGCACCGGCGTCAACCGGACCGATCACGGACGAAGACATTCCGTTCTAACCTGGGTGGGGAATCCGCTACCCGCCCTTGTAGGCGAACAAAGGGCGAAAAAGGTAGAATAGTGCGGCCATGCCCCGACGCCGCACTCTGATTCCGTCCCCGCTCGCCTGGCAGATGACAGCGGAACCGATGCCCCCACCGCTCGTTCCCGTCATTGCCGAGCGCGGTGGTACCCAACTCAAGGTGCCGCGCGGGGTGGTCATCGTGGATACGCGCGAACAAATCCCTTTCAGGTTTCACCGCTTTCGCGGTTGGTTCGCCGGCACTAAGAAGAAAGCGCTCGCGCTCGGCGACTACTCCATTGCCGGGTTGGAAGACATTTGCGTGGTGGAACGGAAAGACCTGGCCGATCTCTCTCGCTCGTTCACAACCGACCGTGACATCTTCATCGACCGACTGCGGCGAATGAGCACCTGCCCTCACCGCCTACTCGTGATTACAACTTCTTTCAGCCAGTTGAAGTCCCGCTATCCCTACTACCATCCGGATCCGAATCGCATCCTGCAATCGCTGATTGCGGTGCTGGCGGGACTCGGCGTGCCTTTCGTGACAACGGAAACGCACGAATTGGGAGAAGAGATCGTGGCGTCGTATCTGTACCAGATTCACCTCTACCATTGGCTCGAGGGCAACGGATACGGGCGGGTGCTGGTGGACAATGATCTGTAGCGCGGGTGTGAACACCTGATTCGACGCCGTATACTAGCGCCGTCTCACTTCGCGCCCAACTCGCACCTCAAGGAGTCGCGACACGATCATGGCTACCCCGCCCGTTCCGCAATCAGAACAAACTTCCTACCAAGACCGCCACACCGGCTTCCTCATCTGCGGGGCGGTGCAGATCATTCTGGGTATTCTAGTTGCGGGCATGGCCCCCATGATGCTGTTGAGTTCGCTGCTGACGCGGCGCACCAATCCCGGGATGGCAATGCCGTTGCGCAACTTGATCCCGGTGTCGCTGATTTACGTTGGGCTGGCGGTGGTGCTGATCGTGCTCGGTATTGGATCGGTGCAGGTGCGGCGCTGGGCACGCGCCCTCACGCTGGTGGTTTCGTGGCTGTGGCTGGTGATGGGTATCGGCGCCGTGATTGCCACTCTCGTCTTCGTGCCGCGCGCCATGAGCGGGATTCTGTCGTCCATTCCCAAACAGTCAGGCGGGCCCGACATGACCATCATCATGGCCGTCGCCGTGACCGTCGGTATTGTCTTTGTGGCAGTGCTGTACGTAGTGGTGCCGCTAGTGTTCGTGCTTTTCTACGGCAGCCGCAACGCACGCGAGACGGCGAACCACCGCGATCCGGTCGGGCGTTGGACGGACCGTTGCCCGTTGCCAGTACTGGCCGCGTCCGGCATGATGCTACTCGGAGGCCTTTCCTACGCGGCGATGGTGATTGCGCATCCGCTGATCCCGTTTTTTGGCGCCTATGTCACAGGCCCGCCTGGAATCGTGGCATGCGTGTTGCTCGCGTTCGCCTGGATTGTGCTCGCCGTCAGACTCTACAGCTTGAGACCCCGTACCTGGTGGATCGCGTTTCTCGCGCACACGTTGATGTCAGTATCGGGGATGGTGACATTCTTCCGCTTGGGGATGGGGCCGATTTACCAACAGATGCAGACGCCACCGCAGCAAATGGAGATGATGCGACGGATGGGTTTTCTGAGCTCGAGTGCTCCGGGCTACTTCGGAATTATCTCGGGCGTGCTGGTTCTGGCGTATTTTCTTTGGATCAAGCGTTTCTTTCAACCTCCGCAGCAGCCGATGGCAACGCCGGCGGCGCTGACGTAGACTCTGGAAAGAGAAGGTGTGGAGGAAACCATGACCGATCTAGCCAGCATGACGTGTGTTCCGTGCAAGGGTGGGACTCCGGCGCTCAAGGGGACGGAACTCGCGCCGCTCCGGCAGCAACTGCCGCAGTGGAACGTGGTAGGGGAGCATCATCTGGTGCGCAAGTTTACGTTTCCGGATTTTGTGCAGGCTCTCGCGTTTGTGAACCGCGTGGGGGAAGTGGCGGAACAGCAGGGGCATCATCCGGACATTCTGCTCGGCTGGGGTAAGGCTGAGGTCACCACGTGGACGCACTCGGTGGATGGTCTGACGCAGAGCGACTTTATTCTCGCGGCGAAGATTGAGCAGTTGTACCAGTAAGTTAGAGGGCAGTGCTCGATGACGGCGAATGATTTCCGAAGGATTGCCTTGACCCTCGAAGGGGCAGAAGAAGGCGCGCACATGGGCGCGGCTGACTTTCGCGTGGGGGGCAGAATCTTCGCTACGCTCGCCGCCGAAAAGCAGGGCTATGGCAACCTGATGCTGACGCCCGAGCAGCAGGCCGACTTCGTGAGCGAGTTGCCCGACGTGTTCCTGCCCGTTCCCGGAGGATGGGGCCGGAACGGAGCGACACATATCCGTCTGGCGAATGCCAATGAGGATGTGCTGGCTGATGCGCTGCGCGTGGCGTGGAAATTGCGCATGGAAACGAATGCTAACACGAGCCGGAAGAAGCGTGCGCCACGGCGCGCGGACCTTGCAAGAACGATGTCTAGGCGCCCAGCCTTGAGTCTCCTCGTCTCCTAAAATCTATGTAACTTTGTTCGATCCGCAGCGTACTGCTTTATGGACGCCAAAAGGAACATGGCGAAGGAAGCGCAGCCCCGCGAGGGCGAAACCAGGCAGATGGAGGCGCTCGGTTTGGAGAGCGTAATAGAGCGCGCCCAGGGCCACGATTCCGAGGCGCTGGGGGAGATTTATCACCGTTATGTCCGGCGCGTATTCGGATTGTGTCGTTACATGCTGAGTTCAGGGGAGGGCGCCGAAGATGCCACCAGCGAAGTCTTCCTCAAGCTGCAGCGCTCCATCGAGAGCTACGACGGTTCGATACCGTTCCCGAGGTGGCTGCTACGGGTGGCTGGCAGCCAGTGTATTGATGCCTTGCGGCGCCAGCAGCGTGGACTGAAGGTATTTGTGAATGTTGACGACGGAGCCGCGGTCATTGAGGCAGCCAGTTCGGAGCCGTCGCCGCTGAGTGCTGTCATCAGCACGCAAGAGAGAGCGCAGGTGCGGGATACCATCGCACGCCTGCCGGAGAATTATCGCGTGCCGCTGGTCCTGCGCTATTACAGCGAGCTGAGTTATGACGAAATCGCGCAGGAGTTGGACCTGGAGAGGAACAACGTGGCGGCGCTGATATTTCGGGCCAAGCAGGAGCTGCGCCGGAGGCTGTCCCAGAGGAGCAAGTGAGTATGGAATGTTATTCGGAACAGACCTGCGCCCTCGCCGTGGACGGCGAACTGGCGGCGGACGAGGCGCGGCGGCTGCGAGACCACCTGGCCACGTGCCGGCGCTGCCGCGAGCTACTGGACGCATTGCGCGCCGAGAACCGCGCTTTGAGCGAAAGTCTGCACGAGCTTCCCGCAGAAGCAGCCAGCCCAGCGGGCTTCTCCCAGCTGCGTAGGTCCTGGGTGTGGGGCGACCTGGCGGTGCTGGCCGCGGTGCTGGCGCTAGGTTCGATCGGTTCTATTTGGTTCGACCAACTGAGTATTCCGGCAGCGCTGGAATGGTTCAATCCGTTCAGCCTAAGCGGCCGCACGAACCTGCTCTTAAGCTTTTTGGACAACTTTGCACGCGGAGGTACTGCCATGCTGACTAACTATGCTGCTGTGGTGGGGTTGCTTTGTCTGCTGTTGCTGTTGGGCGGCGGGGCATTGTTGTTGGGACAAGGGCGGCTACGCCAGCCCGGCCTGCGCCTGCTGATCGTGTTGCTTGCGTTGTCGTTGCCCAGCTTTGCCCTAGAGCGGCGTCACAGTGAGTTCGTTACCGTGGCGGCGAACGAAACTGTGGACGACACCCTTGTGGCCACCGGCAACGCTGTGCGCGTGGAAGGCGTGGTCAATGGGGACCTGCTGGCTTTTGGCCAGACCGTGGAAGTACGCGGCACCGTCAGGGGCGACCTGGTGAGTTTTGCCAAGAGAATTGTGGTGAGCGGAACCGTTGAAGGCCACATCTACACCTGTTCTCAGTCGCTAGACCTGGACGGGCAATTGGGTCACAGCATTTATGGTTGGGTGCAGTCCTTGCGTGTGGATAACCGGGGCCGAGTGGGTGACGGGATCGTGGTTGGAGCCGGCGAGGTCAGTCTCGAAGGCGAGGTGAAGCGCAGCGTGACTATCTTCACTGGCAATGCCGATGTGAGCGGCAGCATCGGCCGCGAACTGACCATGGCCGGAGGTAGCCTTACGCTGACGAACACAGCGCGGGTCGGCGGCAACCTGAGCGCTCGCGTGCATCAGATGAAAGAGGTGCACATCGCCGAGGGCGCGACCATTGCGGGCAAACGTGACATCCAGGTGCAGGTGAGGGAGAGCCAGTTCACGCGTCCCAGATTCTACTTTTACCAGGCTGTCTGGTTAGCTGCCGCCATGCTGTTGGGATGGCTGGGCCTGGTTCTGGTTCCCGGCTTCTTCCGGGCCGCGACTGAGGCGGTGGGCTCAGGCTGGCGTAGCCTCGGGCTGGGGTTTGGGGTTCTGGCGGGCGTGCCGGTGGCCATAGTTGTGGCGGCGATCACGCTGGTTGGCATCCCGCTCTCGTTAATGTTGTGCGCGTCGTATCTCGCTGCGATCTACCTGGCGAAGATCTGGGTCGGAGCCTTCCTGGGGCGGATACTTCTGAAGCCCTCGGGAGCCACGAAGGGCGATTGGTTGCTGGGACTCCTGGTGGGCTTGTTGATCCTCACCATCGTTGGGTTCGTCCCGTATCTTGGCGGGTTGGTCCGCTTGGGTATGGTTTGCCTGGGTTTGGGAGCTTTTGCCTGGCAGCTTTACCGAGTTTCACGACCGGCAATGATGACTTGAGAGGTCCGTTGAGTGGGCTGGTCGAGGCCAAGCGAAGTTCGGCGGTGGCATCTGAATGCAACTGCCCGCGGCTTTGTTGGCGCAAGATCACCATTTCATTGACCGCGCGGTCGCTAAGAACATCGCCATAATTGGTGAAGAATAACCATTACGCAAATAGGGCTCAAGCGTCTTGTCGCAAGTCTGTCATAACCATTACTCCGCCTGCGCGGCCAATCTCTCGGGTGCTCCTCGCCACAAGCGCTGCGCTAGTGCCCAGGCCATCGCCGGTAGCAGAGTCAAAAATCCCGTTCTATAGGCCAGCGTGCGCGCAGTCATCCCGTGGTCGAGTAGATATCCGCCAATGTAGGCACCGACGGCTAACGTCAGCATGCACAGGCCGAAGTCGGCGGCGAAGACGCGGCCGCGGAAACGGTCGTCGGTGTTGAGTTGCAGGAGTGTTGTCGAGAACACCCAGACGGAGGCGCCGCCGATGTGGCCGAGGATGGCGCTGAAGATGGCCATGGCCAGGTTGCCGGAGAATCCCAGGCAGATGTAACCGGCGGCGGAGGCGATGTATCCGCCGAGAACGGCGTAGCGCAGACGGCGGCTATCGTGTCCGGCCCAGGGAGCCGAGATCAGCGGGCCAATGAGCGCGCCGATGCCGCGTGCGGCCATGAGCAGGCTCATGCCGAGAATGGCGCCGCGTTCCAGACTGAGGCCGGGCCAGCGCACGGGAAAGTCGGTGCGGCCGAGGACCGTGAAGAGCACCCAACTCGGGCCCATGGCGAACAGGCCGAACTTGATGAAGATCATCGCGGTCAGACGCGTGTTGGAGCGCACGTAGCGGATGCCTTCGACGTAGGTGGAGAAATCGACCAACTCGCGGACGCGCAACCTGGTGTGCTCCGTGTGCGGCTCTTCGAAACGCATGCCGCGGATGAACCAGGCGGAGAGGAGGAACGAGAAGGCGTTGAGGACGAAGACCGCCTGGCGTCCGAGAAGGGCGGCGACGAGGCCACCAACGGCTGCGCCCAGAAACAGATTCATGGACCAGGTGGTCGAACTCAGCGTGTTGGCGAGGACGATGTCTTCTTTGCGGCAGATGTTGGGGATGACCGCGCTGCGGCCGGGCTCGAAGAATCCCCACATGACGGCTTCGAGAACCAGGAGCAGGTAAACAAGCCAGACCGTGCTTTGCGAGCGCACGAACAACATGGCGAGGACGATGAAAAAGCGCGCGATGTCGGCAACGATCATTACCTGCTTGCGGCGCATGCGGTCATTGACCACGCCGGCAGTGGGGCCGATGAGTGTCTGCGGCAGAACCTGCAAGACCAGGGCGAGGCCGACGGCGGCGGCTTTGCCGGTCATCTCGAGAAGCAGGCTGTAGATGGCCAGGGTGTAGAACCAGTCGCCCATCTCGCTGACGATCTGTGCGCCCCAGAGCCGGCGAAAGTTGCGATTGTCGCGCAGCAGGCGGAGGTAGCCAGAGAGGTTGATCTGGATGGTTTCGAGTTCCGGCTGCGGTTCCATGGATGTGGCTGGTTCGGTTCGGGAAGAACAGCATAACCGATTGGAGGATGGGGCGAGACCGGTTGCAGGAAGTGCGCGAGGCGAGGCGGGCTGGTTTGTGGGACTTGAGCGGTGCCTGCTGGATCAAAGCTCTTAACCGCCGACGGCGCGAGAGAATCCGCCGAGATCGCGGCGAAGGGCGTCGGGGCGGGACACTGGATGATGTGGGAGAAGGGACGCACTTAGCGTCTTGATTCTGAAATTTCTTCAAACAGGCGCGGCAACTGCTCGGCGTCGTGGGTGGAATCGCCGAAGCGGGCTTTCTCGTAGTGCTCGGTGAAGCGGGTGACGTGGGCGCGCAGGGGCGCGTCTTTAATGCTGGTGGCGAATTCTTTCGCTGTCTGCGCTGGGGCGCGGTTCCAGCCGGCGCGCGACAGCAGGTGCGTCAAACGCACGTACCACAGGGACGCTCCTTCGCGTGGGGCGTCTTCGGGATGGGCGGACAGGCGGCGGCGCTCCATCCAGGCGCGCAAGCGAACCAGATTGATGGCTGCCAGCAGCAGCGCAACAGCGGCGAAGGTGCCTAGGATCCAAAGGCGGGAAGACTGGACAGCCACATCGCGCGTGCGGCGGGCGAATTGCAGCAAATGCAAATAGGGGGCGCGGATTCGTTCGCGCCAGGTTTGGGCCAGAGTGCGCGTGTTCCGCAGAGTCTCTTCTCCGAGGGTGCGCTGGTGGATGGCGTCGTAATTGATAATCCATTCGCGCCAGAAGGACGAGAGCGCGTCGGAGTAGAACAGGAGACGGCTCCAGCCGGTGCGCGGCGCGGGCAAGTCCGCGGCGGGTGTGGGATCGTAGCTCACCCAGCCGCGGCCGGAGGTGTAGGCCTCCACCCAGGAATGAGCCTCGCGGGCGCGAACGATGTATTCGCCGGAAACGTCGTTGAACTCGCCGCCGCGGAATCCGTTCACCAGGCGCGACGGGATGCCTAGCGTGCGCAGCATGACGGCCATGGACGCGGCGAAGTACTCGCAGTGTCCCTGCTTGCGCTCGAAGAGAAAATTCGCCAGCGGGTCTTTCGGCTCTTTGGCGGGGAGTTGGAGTGTGTAGGCGAAGGTGCGCGAGAGGTACTCTTCCAGGGCGGCGGCACGCTGATCGTCGGTGGTTCCGGTGACGGTGACATCGCGTGCCAGTTGCGGAATGCGCGGGTCGAGGACCGGCAGTTCGAGATACAGGGCGGCCAGTGGCGCGGGGAGTGTTGCGGGGAGAACGCGACGGGGTTGAGTGTCTGGGTGCGCGCCGAGCGAAGTGCCATCGTAGGCGGTGACCTGGTGGTCGCGGTCCAAGGCAAAGACGGCCGCGCTGCTGTCGGTTGCGACCAATTGGTAGTTGCCCGCGAAGGTTAAGGGACGCTCGGCCAGGAAGAAGACATTCGTGCCCATGGGTTCGGCGAAGACGTGATAGCGGAAGACGGCGCTCGCATTGGCGGAAGGTGGCCGGGCCAGTACGTAGTTTCCGTCTTGCGACTTGGGCAGGACGATCTGCGCCAGACGGTTGGACCACACGCGGCCGTCGAAGCTCCCCAGGGTGATGCCACGCAAACGGATTTCGCGGTTGCCGGTGGCGTCCCCTTCCACCTTGATGTGCATAACGATGGCGCTGGAGCGCTGGATCTCACCGATGCGGCCGAGTTCGACGCTGTTGCTGAAGCCAGTAGAAATGTCGTTGCCAATCTGCAGGCTGCTCAGGTAGCCGGACGACACACGAGGCAGGATGAAGAAGATTGCGGCGGCCGCGGCCAGGATGATGACGACAAGCGTGGCCCCAGTGCCGGCGAGCGCCCAGGGCAGCTGCCGTTGCGCGACGGCAATGTCTTCGGCGAGGACGGCGATACGTGCCGTTGTGCGCCCGCGGCTCATTTCCATGAGGATGAAAGTCACGGTCGCGGTCAGAAGGAAGATGGCGAAGGCGAGAAGGAAGCTGCCGGCGACGGTCAGGACCGAAGCGGCTAGGACCATGGCGAACGCGAGCAGGGCCAGAAAAACGTGATCGCGCGTGCGCCGCGCGGAAAACAGACGCAGCACCATGCCGAACAGGACCAGGTGCACGGTGGCGTTGAGAAAGTGACCGGAGAGAAAGAAGAGATCGAGGAAGTGGAAGCCGCCGTACGACAGAGCCAGCCAGCGTACGGTGGCATCGCTCAGCGTTGTGCTCGACAGTCGGAGCAACCAGTAGCCGCGCAGAATGAAAGCGGCCGCGACGAGGACGACGGAGGGTAGATCGAGTTGTCCAGTGGCGGCGAGCGCGGCAAAGCCCGTCAACAGCATCAGATAGAGGCAGACCTGGAGGTAGCGGTCCACGACAGTGGAGAGCAATCCCTGCGCGGGCTGCGCGGCTGAGGACATCCTGCTTTATTGTTGCGGCGGGCGGGGAGAAAGGAAAGAGAACAAAGGGACAGGGGAATCGAAGGTACCAAGGGGTTGGATGGTAGACTTTTAGAGGTCAGGCATCGGTCCCGCGCGACGTTTTCCCGCCAACCCCGCCAGGTCCGGAAGGAAGCAACGGTAACGGGCTCTTGCGTGTGCAGTGGGGTGCCGGTGCCTGGCTTGACCTTCCGCATGGGCGAGGACCCTTCCGTCGCTGGCGCTCACTCAGGGCAGGCAGCCCGTGCCTCCGCTGTATCTTCCGTTCGCGTACAATAATCCGTTTTTCATTCATGTTACGGAGACGCAATTGAGCCAACCACGCCGCGCCAAGATCAGCGCCCTGGGTACGTACGTTCCACCCCGCCTTCTGACCAACGCCGACTTTGAAAAGATGGTCGACACCACAGATGAATGGATTCTGACCCGCACCGGGATTCGCCAGCGTCACGTGGTGGACAAGGGCGTGGCGACGAGCGACCTGGCCACGGAAGCGGCGAAGAAGGCGCTGGCCCAGCGCGGAATCGACGCGAGTGATGTGGACGTGATTATTGTGGGCACGGTTACGCCTGACATGTTTTTCCCGAGTACCGCATGTCTGGTGCAGCACAAGCTAGGCGCGAAGAGCGTCTGGGGATTCGATATTTCGGCTGCCTGTTCCGCGTTTGTATATGCGTTGCAGACAGGAGCGCAGTTTGTGGCCAGCGGGGCGCACGACAAGGTGCTCGTGATCGGCGCCGACGTGATGTCTTCGATCATGGATTACACCGACCGGGCGACGTGCGTCTTGTTCGGCGATGGAGCGGGGGCCGTGCTGCTGGAGCCGGCGGACGACGATACGGGGCTGATTGATTTCTGGCATGAAGTGGATGGCTCGGGAGGATGCTCGCTGTATATGCCGGGCGGCGGGAGTTTGAATCCTTCGACGCACGAAACCGTAGACAAGAAAATGCACTACGTACACCAGGACGGGGGCGCGGTCTTCAAATTTGCCGTGCGCAAGATGGCGGAAGCGTGCCAGCGTGTGCTGGAAAAGAACGGCGTACAAGGTTCCGAAATTGATGCGTTCATTCCGCATCAAGCCAATAAGCGCATCATCGAGGCGACGGCGGAGCGCATGAGCATGCGTCCAGAAGCGGTGATCGTCAATATCGAGGATTTCGGGAATACGACGGCCGGGACGATTCCGTTGGCCATGGAGACAGCAAGGCAGCAGGGCAAGTTGAAGAAGGGGAGCCTGGTGCTGCTGGCGTCGGTGGGGGCGGGGTTTACGACCGGGGCGACGCTGTTGCGGTGGTCGTTCTAGACGCGGCGAACCTGCATGGCCTGCATCTTGCGCAGGAATACAATCATCTTTGTTGACTGAGGTTTCCTCTGTGGGAGGTATGCCATGCAGGCGACTGTCTCAGCTCTGGTGTTGGCCTCGTTGATTGGTGTCTCATCAGCTTCCCAGCATCAGGTGACCTTGAAGGTGGTCTCGAGTTACCAGTGGACGCTGCGAGGTGTGGCCGTCGGTGACGGCGGGGAATCCGCGTCCACGACAACGCCATGCTCGCAGCCGTACCCGGACGACGCCATAGCTGCGGGTGGCGCCCTGCCCGGTACCGTCGGGGAATGCACCTTCGCTGCCCCGGCTGCTTCAATCACCGGCAGCGTACAGGGGATCACCGTTAAAGCGATACTCACGGCCGACGATCGGCGGCAGTATAACGTGGTGCTGTATTGTAAAAGGCAATACGGCTATTGCCCTGCGTTAGTCACCGGTACGGTATACATTGGCAAATTAGGCGAGCAGTCCAAGTGGTTGTCGGATTATCGGCACCGCGCCTCGTTCACGCCTATGCGAGTTGCTGTCCGCCTCCCGGACGGAAAACACAAGGTGTCCTATGCAATCGCGTCAGTAGCGAAAGTGGAATCGACAGAGCCCTAGTGTCGACGTGTTGTTGAGCGCAGCCCTCGCTTTACAAGCTTTTACCTCCGTTGACACTCCGTTTACCCAAACTCCGGCAACAAACCCTTATCGCAACGCATCCTACCCTGCAAGAACAGAACACTCTAGCTGCCTTCTTGCGGCTCTAAATTTCCTCGTCTCGCGAGGTCAGGAGAAATTCGTGAAAAAACTGATTGTTCCGATCGTGGTTTGTGTGTCGCTGTTGCTCTCGGTTGCGGCGCACGCGCAGCAAATGGACGCAGCAGTTGGTTTCGGAACACTGGGCTCGCCGTCGGCTGCAAGTGCTTCGGGCAGCTACACGCCCCAGGCGATTCGGGGCGGCCTCTATCCCAATTTCAGCGCCGACTTTCTCATCAAGCGGACCTTTGGCGTCAGCGGGGAGTTGGCGTGGCGGGGAAGCCAGGGGTTCTATCAGCCCGCGGCGGTGAACTTTCGTCCGATGGTGTGGGATTTCAACGGCATCTGGCTGCCGACCGTGAGCAAGCGCTTCGCGCCGGAAGTGTCGGCGGGAATCGGCGCCGAGACGTTGCATTTTTACGTGGCGCCGTCGTGCGGCACGAACTGCCAGAACTACGTGAGCACGAACCACTTTCTGGGACATGTTGGCGCCGGAGTGCGCTACTACGTGAAGGGAGGCTTTTTCGTTCGCCCGGAAGCCCACTTCTACGCGGTGCGCAACAACGTTGAATTCAGCTCCCCCTATTTCGCCCGCTACGGCGTTTCCGTTGGATACACGCTCGGCGGGAGGTAGAACCGCTTAATCGCTAACCACGACGCGCTCCTTCGGGAGCGCGTTTTTTGTTGGCTAGGACATTGGCAGTTCCGCACGCCGCCGGATCGCGAGCAGCCACATGCGCCGTAGGAATCCGCTTCCGGGATAGATGATGTGCCAGTAGGCTCCGAATCGGCGTTGCACGGCCGGATCGGTGGCGTAGACGCGGGTCTCGGTTGTTACCCGCGATGCGTTGGGGCCGTCGTCCTCGACCGTGAAGTTCAGGGCCGCGAGGGCGAAGCCGGGGGTGTTGCGCGCCGCCTTGAAATCTTCTGGGGTGGGCCGTTTTGACGCGCGCCATCCGGGCGGCGTTGCTACGGCGGTTCCGACCACGACCTCACGGCCCGGCTCCTCCGCAAGCAGAAGGAAGGAAGTGCTGGTGGCAACTTCCAGGATCGGCTGGTGCTCTGGAGCATTCAGAATGCCGGGCGGAAGAGGGCGGCCGAAGCGGCGAATCCAAGTCAAGGTACTGAAGCCAGAAATTTCTCCGGCGGTGACGGACTTGATGGCGGCGTAGACGCGCTCCCGCGGTGCGTTTACACGGAGCGTGTGTAACTCATGGAATTGGTAAGTCGAAAGGAATTGATCGAGCTCACTACGAGAGGTAGCAGTGGTCGAAGATGCAGGGAGGAGCAGGCCGCAGACGGCGACGGCGCAGCCGACCGCGAGCACCAGGGTGGCGGTGCGGCGGTCGCGAATCCGCAGAAATTGCAAGGGGTGAAGGAGCGAGACGGCGCCCGCCAGGATGAGGAGCATGCCGGCATAAAAGACACAAGCGCCACGCATGCTCCCATCTTACGCTGCGACGGCGCTCAGGCGGCGTGTGCGTCGCGGCGGACCAGGAACGCGTCGACGAAGAATCCCAGGCCGATCGCGAACGGAATGGCGCCGAAGGAAGCTGCGACCCAGGCATCCGGCTCGACGCGGGCGATCATGAAAAAAGTGGCCATGTAGCCGAGGGCACCAGCGACGCACAGGATTCCGGAACGGCGCGAGCGGGCGACCTGCGAGAGTTCGGGCTCCATGGGGACGTTGACACCGCGGGCGATGGCCGCGAGGCGCTCTTCACTGCGCAGTCTGCGCACGCGGTAGTAGGTGTACAGTCCTGCAATCGGGATGCCCAGGGTCATGACTACCGCGGCGAACCCAACCATTTCTCCGTCCATTGTCTGCTCCTTGAGGCGGGCCGGTGGGGCGCGCCTGCGGCGGAATGCCGCCGTCTGGTGGGAGATACGGAAGGGGCAGGGAAAAGGTTCCGCAGGAATCGCAGAGCGGAGGACGTAAGTTTGCCGTCGAGGAATAGGCATGGCCGCTCCGCTAGGAACGACAAGTGCTGGTGCAAAGCCTGACTGAGCCGGTTAATGTAATCCGGCCTGGGAAAGCATGGCGAGGAACTGCTGCCGGGTCCGCATGTCGATGGATTGAGACACCAGCTTGCCATCGCGGTCGTAGACGAAAGTCTTTGGAATGCCATGGACGTGGAAGCGTTCGGCGACCTTGCCTCCGGGATCGAGTAATACCGGGTAGCTGAAATGCTGGTCGGCGATGAAGGGCTTCACCTTACCGGCATCTTCATCGGAGATGGAGAGGATTACAAAGCCTTGATCTTTGAAACGGTGGCTGAGTTCCTCCAGGTCGGGCATCTCCTTGCGGCACGGAGAGCACCAGGTGGCCCAGAAGTTCACAAGTACTACCTTGCCGTGCAGGTCCTTCAGGCGATGAGGTGTTCCATCGAGATCGGTGAGTGTAAAGTCGGCACTTTGCCGGTCATTGTCTTCGGCTGCGAGAATTTTCATGGCGGCGGCCAAGGGCGGTGCGTCGAGGGTAGTTTCGACATGTTCGTAGCGGACGAGTTGGGCCAATTCAAGGTAAGGATCGCCGGGGCGGCCGTCCTCGTCTGGAGCGGGGCGCTCGCGCAGAGCGGCAGCTAGGGTCGTGGCCACTTCTTGCAAAACGTCGTGACCGGGATCGCCTTCGGTAGCACGATTGGCGAGAGCGATGGCCAGGGTCAGTCGATTCGGGTCGGGCGGCAACTGGCGGATCTGCAATGCCAGATTCTTCGTAGTCTGCGGACGGATGTCGTCGGGCAGTTTGCGGAGACCGCGAATCTGCTCGACGATTGGTTTTTCGCGCTCGCTCCATTGAATCTCTTTTTCCTGGGAGTACGCCGGGCACAGATAGACGGCGGCGCAGAAACAGAGGGCAATGACGAATTGAACGAACTTTGCAACTCGCGGGCGAGTCATGAAGTAAGCGTAACCGAGTTGCAGGTTCAGCGCTACCGCGCGGCCGCTCTCCGACTCTTACGGTTGCCTGCGATAGATCCGGAAGCCCCATGCATCTAGGGCGAGGACCGCGCTGGCGGGCTTGCGCTTGGCGGGATCAAGAGCCGGGGTTACGTCCTCATAGTTGCCGGCGGGCAAATCCACGGCTCCGACCACGGGGCGGTTCGAGAGATTGATGGCGACGAAGAACTCTTCGCCCGGAGCTTTGCGCAAATAGGTCACGATGCGATCGGAGGCGCTGTTCTTCAGCCACTCCGTCTCGCCCTGCTGCAGCGCGGGATGGGCTTTGCGGAGGGCAATCATTTCGGTGTAGAAGCGGAGGAATTGCGGGCGGCGCTCGGCGATGGGCCAGAAGACGTTCAACTTCTCGAACAGGGCGGGAGCGCCGGATTCCGTGGTGTCGCCGACTTCCATGCCGTTGTAGAGGAGGGGGACGCCGTCCATGGTGAAGACGAGGGTGGAGGCGGAGAGGGCGCCCAACTCACCGAAGCGGGCAATGGCGCGCTTTTCATCGTGATTGTCGGAGAAGCGCATTTCAAGGGCGCCTTTGGGGTAGCGGTCACGCTCGGTTTGCCAGTTTAGCTGGATCATTTCGGAGGGCTGGCCGTTTTCGGCAACGTTGGTGAGCGTGGAGTGGAAGGGCCAGGAGTAATCGAGGTCGAAGGCTTTGACGAGCAGCTCAGGCTTGTTCGATTCAGCGATCATGATGATGTCGGACTTGACCTTTTCCAGTTCGGGGCGGGTTGCGTCCCAGAAGTCGGTGGGGACGCCGGAGGCGACGTCGCAGCGGAAGCCGTCGAGATCGAAGTCTTTCAACCAATACTTCAACATGTCGAGCATGTAGCTGCGGAGCTGCGGGTTTGAGTAGTCGAGCCAGGCGACGTCGGTCCAGTCAGGGTTCGGTGGAATGATTTTCCCGGTGGCGTCGTGGTGGTACCAGGACGGGTTCTTCATCATGACGCTGTCCCAGGCGGTGTGGTTGGGGACGATGTCGATGATGACTTTGAGGCCGCGGCGGTGGGCTTCCGCGACGAGGTGGCGGAAGTCGTCTTTGGTGC